>Ga0180216_1000337_pt1 | contig 51366 bp, 46 predicted proteins | sample eDN3rd37CBELigMG_FD_128879 | JGI IMG/M metagenome (GOLD analysis project Ga0180216, IMG submission 128879) | Enriched Miracle-Growth compost microbial communities from Emeryville, California, USA - eDNA 3rd pass 37_C BE-Lig MG (version 2)... ...
CGTGTGGCGACCGAGGCCGGACTGACCCGGATCGGCTCGAGCTACGACCTGTGCCACGCCTTCCTCGACCACACCGGGCTCTCCTTGTGATCATTACTCACTCAATTACCGAAATATCTGTAGCTCATGGCCCGAACAAGAGTCGACCTGAGGTCGTCGTACCGCGCTCGACTTATCCGACGCCAGCACCGCGCCGGATGCGGGATCAGGCGTTCCTATGCCGTCGCCGCATATCCGATGAAGTCTGTCCAACCCCGATGATGTCGCCCTCGACTGTTGGTCCGACGACACAACGAAATCGACAACCGCACGACGACCCGGTCGTCGTCTTTACGAGACGGCCGGGGCGGGCATTCCTCAGGCGACACTGATCAGTGGGTTGTCAGTCTTTGGCGACGACGGCCGTCGCCGAGCCGGTGACAACTGGCCCTTTCGTTCCAGAGACGGTCAGGTCGATCTCTGCCCTTGTTTCCCCATCGGTTTCGGCGATCGCTGTGATCGTCCCACCGACGGTCAGGGTATCGCCCAGAAACACCGGGGCGACGAAGCGAACGCCGAAGGAACGGACGTTCTCGACGCCGAATATGTCGGACAGCCAACCTGACAGGATCCCCGCTTGCATCTGCCCCATCGCGATGACGCCTGGAAACCCGGACTTCGCAACGAATTCCGGATCGTGGTGTAGGGGGTTGAAATCGCCACCAGCGCCGGCAAATCGAACAATGTCCGTCTGGGTGATCGGGCCGATCACCCGATTGTCGGCGATCGCCCCGAGTTGGGCCTTTGCGGGTTCTCTCATCGGTGGTCTCCTCGCTCGATCAGTACTTCTTCCAGTCGCACCACCGGATCACCATCGGCATCCACGTACTCGGTCTCGAGCGTAAGAATGCGCATCGACCCGCCGCGTTTGCCCTCGCGGCGCACATCGTCGACGACGCGCCGGGTGCCGACGACGTGGTCACCGGCGATCAGTGGTCGCAGGTAGGTCCATTTCACCGATCCGACGACTACTCGTTCGAGTGCCAGCCCTAGCGCCTCGACGAATGTGCGCTGGTCGCGTTGATGGCCGGCGACCACTGTATGCGTAAGAGTCGCAGGAACATCGGTAAAACCGGCCGCCTGGGCGGCATCGCGGTCCGTGTGGACGGGATCGGTGGCGAACGTCGCGCGTGCGAACTCACGGATCTTGCCGCGCTCGATGTCGTACTCGACTCGGTCCAGTTCGCCTGAGTGGAGCAGTTCCGGCATCAGGGCCCTCCTTTTTGGACTGACCTATAGTATCATTTGTCCTAAATAAGTGAGGAGAGGTTCTATGGAACTCGCTGATTCCCCGGACGAAGCCCGGTTCCGCGCAGAAGTCCGGGAATGGGCCGAGACAGCTGTCGCGACGTTGCCCTGGCCCGAACCGGTAGATCTGGTCGACAAGGTCCCGTTCTGGCGGCAATGGCAACAGTTGCTCTTCGAGGCCGGCTACGGAGGCATGTCATGGCCGCAGGAGTACGGCGGGCAAGCGGCCGACCCGATTCGCAAAGCCATCTTCACCGAGGAGATGGATCGCGTGGGCGCGCCGGAGCGACTGAACACAATTGGTGAGGATTTCGCCGGTCCCACCATCATCGACTTCGGCACACCGGCTCAGAAGGAACGGTTTCTCCGTCCGATCCTCACGGGTGAGGAAATTTGGTGCCAGTTGTTCTCCGAACCGGAGGCCGGGTCCGACCTCGCGTCCCTGCGCACCAAGGCGACGAAGGTCGACGGCGGGTGGAAGATCAACGGGCAGAAGATCTGGACCAGCCGAGCGCACATCGCAGCCCATGCCATTTTGCTCGCTCGCACCGGTGGGGGACCACGCCACAAGGGCATCACCTTTTTCCTGGTTCCCATGGACAGCGAGGGAATCACGGTTCGCCCGCTCGCCCATATGCTCGGCGAGGCCGAGTTCAACGAGGTCTTCCTGGACGACGTGTTCATTCCCGACGACCTCGTCGTCGGGGACGTCGACGGTGGGTGGAAGGTGGCCATGGGCACGCTCGCCTACGAGCGAGTGGCGATCGCCACCGGCCGGGTCAACACCAAACGGGCCGTCGACGACATCGTCGGCGACATCGCAGAGATGACCGACGAGTCGGGCCGCCCGCTCGGTGCGGATCCGCTGATCCGGCAGAAGGTCGCAGACCTCTACGGCCGCGCGCTCGTGCACTATCTCATCGGCCAGCGCGTGATCACCCTGGCGGCGAACGACGGCCCACCCGGTCCGGTGACATCGATCGGCAAGCTGTTCTTCTGCCCGCTCGTCGAAGAACTGGCGGATTTCCGGCTGTCCCTCGAGCCCGCCGGCGGCCAGTTCGCACTCGACGACGAGCAGCAGCGAACGTCACGCTGGCTCCGGCTCGCGTACCAGGCGCGCGGCACCGCCATCGCCGGTGGTTCCACCTTCATCCAGCGCAACATCGTCGCCGAGCGCATGCTCGAGATGCCGAGGAGCTGACAATGTCCGACTACACCTGGATCCCCACCGCCGACTACGTCGACAACGCCAACGTCACCCGGCTCGCCCGCGCGCACGGCCTCGGCGGCCTGGACGAGTTGCGTGCCCGCTCCGTCGCCGACGTGCGGTGGTACTGGGATGCGGTGGTCCGTGATCTCGAGCTGCCGTTCCAGGTGCCGTATCACGAGGTTCTCGACACGTCTCGCGGCATCGAGCATCCTGAGTGGTTCGTCGGCGGACGGACGAATGTCGTCGATGCGTGCTTGCAGCGCTGGCTCGCCGACCCGGTAGCGGCCGCATGGTCCGCGGTTGTGCACGAGGCAGAGGACGGAACTGTTCGTACGTTGACGTATCGGGAGCTGGGGGCGGAGGTGGAGCGTGTGGCCGCCGGACTGCGAGAGCTGGGGGTGGCGCGGGGCGATGCTGTCGCTTTGTTCCTGCCGATGATTCCCGAGGCAGTCGTGTCGGTCTACGCAGTTGCCCGGCTCGGTGCGGTTCTCGTGCCACTTTTCTCGGGATTTGCTCCCAGCGCGATCGCCTCTCGCATCCAGGATGCGGATGCGAAAGTGGTGGTCGTCGCGGACGGTACCGTGCGCCGGGGTAAGTCGGTCGCGATGAAGCCGGCGTTGGACGAGGCCTTGAAGACGTGCCCCACGGTGGAGTCGGTAGTCGTGGTCGATAACCTCGGTTCGGGAACGAACTTGGATGAGCACGAGATTTCCTGGGATGCATTGCCCGCGAGCGTCGACACAGTTCCGGTCGAGGCGATGGACGCCTCCGAGCCTTTCGCGTTGGCCTACACGTCCGGCACGACGGGCAAGCCCAAGGGCGCTGTCCACACCCATGCCGGGTTCCTGGTGAAGACGGCGAGCGAAGTGGCGTACTCGTTCGATCTGAAGCCGGGCGGGGTGTTCTGCTGGATTACGGACATGGGTTGGATCATGGGTCCGTTGTCGATTGTCGGCACGCATGCCAACGGTGGGACGTTGTTGCTGTACGAGGGCTCACCGGACGTGCCGGACCGGGACCGGCTCTGGCAGCTGACCGAACGGCATCGAGTGACCATGCTCGGAGTCTCTCCGACCCTGGTCCGGACGCTGCGCGGGCAGCGCAGCGATGTCGCCGCGCACTATGACCTGTCCTCGGTGCATACGATCGGTTCGACCGGTGAGCCCTGGGACCCGGACTCGTACGAGTGGCTCGCACGTGAGGTGTTCGGCGGTCGTGTCCCGATCATCAACTTCTCCGGCGGTACCGAGGTCGGCGGGTCGTTCCTCGCGCCGTATCCGGTGCAGCCGATCCGCAGCTGCTCGCTGGGCGGTCCGTCGCTGGGCATGGACGTCGACGTCGTCGACGATGCTGGCCGTCCGCTGCGCGGTGAACAGGGCGAGCTGGTGTGCCGGCAGCCGTGGCCGTCTATGACCCGCGGGGTGTGGAAGGACGAGGAGCGGTACCTCGAGGCGTATTGGTCGACGTTCCCCGGTATGTGGCGGCACGGAGACTATGCGCTTGTCGACAGCGACGGGCAGTGGTACATCCGGGGCCGGTCCGACGACGTCATGAACGTGGCCGGCAAACGCCTGGCCCCGGCGGAAGTCGAGGCGGTCCTGACCGCGCACCCGGCCGTGTCGGAGGCCGCGGCGGTCGGTGTCCCGGATCCGAAGAAGGGGGAAACGGTGTGGGCGTTCTGGGTGCCCAGCGCGGATGCGGACGGGACGGACATCTCGGGGGAGCTGGCCGCCAGTGTGGCCGCAGAACTGGGTAAGCCGTTCGCGCCCAGCGTGGTTCACCGGGTGTCACGTCTGCCGAAGACACGGTCGGCGAAAATCCTGCGCCGCGCGGTGCGGGCGGCGGCGCTGGGCACCGATCCGGGAGACCTGTCCGGTGCCGAGAACCCGGAGGCGGTGGAGGAGATACGCGCCGTGGTGACCGGTGCCGAGCTGGGCGCCGTAGGGACGTAGGCGACGCGATGGCCCCCATACCGAAGTGGTATGGGGGCCATCGTGTCCCTCGGGGTGAGGGGGACTCCTGCGAGCCTGGACGGGGACGTCGCTCAGGACTCCTGGTCCAGTGGAATGTCGGTGCGCTCTTCGAACTCCCGGATCGACTCGGCGTACGAGTGAACGTGGCGGCTCATGCGACGGACCGCAGCATCGGGGTCGCGGTCTCGGATCGCTCTGGTGACCGAACGATGCGCCTTCACGGTGATCTCGCGGACCTTCTCGTCGATGAAGCCCTCGTTCTCGGTGGCAGCGTAGATGGCACGGGACAGCGAGATCATCAGACCCGACAGCAGTTCGTTGTGGCTCGCGCTGGCGACGGCGATGTGCCAGTCGACGTTGGCCTGGAGGAACGCGTCGAGCTTGTCGCCGGCGGCCGCGATGTCCTCGTTCGCGGCGTCGAGCCGGGCGAGATCCTCGTCGGTCCGATGGCGGGCGGCCAGTTGCGCGCAGAACGGTTCGATCGCCTCGCGCGTTTCGAGCAGCGCGCCCAGGCGGATCTGGCGTCCTCGGATGAGCAGCGCCACGGTGTCGGCCATCGACTGCTCGCCGGGTCGCTGGACGAAGGCACCCCCGGCGCGTCCCGCCTTGATTCGTACCAGGCCCTGTACCTCGAGGATGCGCAGAGCCTCGCGCACCGTGGTCCGGCTCATCTTCGTCTGGACGACGAGTTCGCGTTCCGGGGGAAGCGGGGTCCCTTCGGTGTATTCGCCGCTGAGGATGCGTTCGCGCAGCTCGTTGGCAAGAACATCCGACGCCTTGGGAACCTCCATCGGAGTCAGCTGGATGGAGGAACGTCCGGTCCGGGTCGTGCTCGGTGCGGCTGGTGACATGACTCCCCGCCCTCTCTGGTCTAACGGTCAGACCTAATATACCATCGAATCGTCGCTGCATTCATCTTGCAGGGTATTCCCCGACTCATCGAGAGGACCAGTTCCATGCGTTGGGAGCTGTCAGAAGAGCAGGAAATGTTCACCGAAGCCCTCGGCGGCTGGCTCGAGCGGTTCGCGGCACCCGCGAACGTCCGGAAGTGGGGCGAATCGGGTGAACCTGCAGAGTTCGAGCGCAGATTCGTGGAGGAGGGGTGGTTCTCGGCCGGCCTGCCGGAGGACGTGGGCGGACAGGGCGGCGGTCTGCTCGAACTCGCGCTGACCGCCGAGGCACTGGGCCGGTGTGCCGCACCGGCGAGCGCGTGGACCGCGTCGGTGCTCGCGGCCCCTCTGTTGCCGCCTGACGTCGCCGACGCGGTGCTCACCGGTGGCGAATTCGCTGCCCTGGCACTCGATTCCAGTCTCCCCCTCGGGCTCCGCGACGCCGTGCGCGTCGACGAACGAGGGGCGCTGACCGGTCGCGTGTCCGCGGTGCTCGGCGCCGAACGGGCCGCCCGGCTCGTCGTCCCCGCCGAGGGGAGCGAGGGAGCGGCCCTCTATCTCGTTCGGGTCGCAGACCCGGGCGTCACGGTCACGCCGCGGCGTTTCCTCGATCCGTCCCGGGGCGCGGCGGACGTACGGTTCGAGAACGTCGTCGCGCAGCGCCTCGACGTCGACGCGCCGGCCGCGCTGGCCGACGCGGGGTTGCGCGCCGCCGTGCTCGTCTCCGCGGACGCGCTCGGGGCGATGGAGCGGATGCTGCGGTTGGCGGTGGACTACAGCCGAACACGCCACCAGTTCGGTGTGCCGATCGGTTCCTTCCAGGCGATGAAGCACGCTGCCGCAACGATTCTCGTGTCCGTGGAGGCTTCTCGGTCCATCGCCTACTATGCCGCGGCCTCGGTGGATCTCGGCCTCGAGGAGCGCGCGATGCATGCGGCGATCGCGAAGGCGCAGGTGACCCGGAGTGCGGTCCAGGCCGCCGACAGTGCGCTCGTGATGCACGGCGCCATCGGCTACACGTGGGAGCACGACCTGCAGCTGTTCTACAAGCGCACCAAGCTCGACGAGAAGCTGTTCGGAAGCCCGGAGGTGTGGAACGAGCGTCTCGCTCGGGATCTGCCTCTTCTGCCGGCGGCCGGCTGACCACCGTTGACTAAATGGTCTGTCCTTTAGTAACTTAATGCCAAAAGGTAGCGACGACGACGGGACTGTGTTGTGGACTTCGATCTGACCGAGGATCAGGCAACGATCCGAGATGCGGTACGAGAACTCGCCGGCAAGTTCGACGAGCAGTACTGGGTGGAGAAGGACGCCGCCCACGAATTCCCCACGGAGTTCTACGACGCGTTCGCCAAGGGCGGCTGGCTGGGCATCACCACCCCCGAGGAGTACGGCGGACACGGCCTGGGCATCACCGAGGCCTCGATCCTGCTGCAGGAGGTCGCCGCGTCCGGCGCCGGCATGAACGGCGCCAGCTCGATGCACCTGTCGATCTTCGGCATGCACCCGGTGATCGTGCACGGCTCCGAGGAACTCAAGCAGCGCACCCTGCCCCGCATCGTCAACGGAGACCTGCACGTGTGCTTCGGGGTCACCGAACCCGGCGCGGGCCTGGACACCACCAAGATCACCACCTTCGCGCGGCGCGACGGCGACAAGTACATCGTCAACGGACGCAAGGTGTGGATCTCGAAGGCGATGGAGTCGGAGAAGATCCTCCTGCTCACCCGCACCACCAAATTCGAGGACGTGACCAAGAAGACCGACGGTCTCACGCTCTTCCTCACCGACCTGGACCGCTCGAAGGTCGAGATCCGCCCCATCAAGAAGATGGGCCGCAATGCCGTCACCTCCAACGAGTTGTTCATCGACGGACTCGAGATCCCCGTCGAGGATCGGGTCGGCGAGGAGGGCAAGGGCTTCAAGTACATCCTCGACGGGCTCAACCCGGAACGGATGCTCGTCGCCTCCGAAGCCCTCGGCATCGGCCGCGCCGCCCTGCACCGCGCCACCCAGTACGCCACCGACCGTGAGGTGTTCGGCCGCCCTATCGGCATGAACCAGGGCATCCAGTTCCCCCTCGCGGACTCCCTCGCCCACCTCGACGCCGCCGAGCTCGTCCTGCGCAAGGCGACCTGGCTCTACGACAACGGCCGCCCCTGCGCCCGCGAGGCCAACATGGCCAAGTACCTGTGCGCCGACGCCGGCTTCCAGGCCGCCGACCGCGCCCTGCAGACCCACGGCGGCATGGGCTACTCGGAGGAATACCACGTCGCGCGCTACTTCCGTGAGGCGCGCCTGACGCGCATCGCACCACTGAGCCAGGAAATGGTTCTCAACTACCTCGGCGAGCACGTGCTCGGCCTCCCCAGGAGCTACTGATGTTCGAACTCACCGGAAGATCCGCCCTCGTGACCGGCGCGGGCAGCGGCATCGGCGCCTCCGTCGCGCACGCATACGCCGCCGCCGGCGCTGCCGTCCTCGTCACCGATGTCGACGAGGACGCGGCCGCCGCCGTCGCCGCGGAGATCACCGCCACCGGCGGTACCGCCAAGTCCGCCGTGCTCGACGTCCGCAACGGGGCCCAGGCCGCCGCTGCGGCGGAGCAGGCCGCCGCCCTCGGCGGCGGCGTCGTCAACATCCTGGTCAACAACGCCGGGGCCATCGCACCCGCGATGTTCCCGAATCTCGAGGAGGACGACTTCCGCCGCATCGTCGACATCCACCTCGTCGGCAGCTACGTGTGCAGCAAGGCCGTACTGCCCTACCTGCCGGAGGACGGCACCGGGCGCATCATCAACGTGACCTCCGCCGCCGGCCTGCAGGGCACCATCGGCCAGGCCAACTACGGGGCGGCCAAGGCGGGCATCATCGGCCTGACCAAGTCGCTGGCCCGCGAGCTCGCCCGCAGGCAGGTTACCGTCAATGCCATTGCGCCCCTTGCTGCCACGCCGATGACCGAGAACATCCGCAGCAACGACAAGCTCGCGGCCAAGACCCTCGAGCGTGTCGCGCTGAGGCGCTGGGCCGAGCCGAACGAGATCTCGGCCAGCTTCGTGTTCTTCGCCTCCGACGGCGCCTCGTACATCACGGGCCAGGTGCTGCCCGTCGACGGTGGAACGGTGATCTGATGACCAACGCAACCAACCCGTTCCAGCGCTCCGCGCGCGAGGTGATCATCGCCGAGGCGGCTCGCACCCCCATGGGTCGGTCCCACGCCGAACGCGGGTGGTTCCGCAACACGCATCCGAACGAGATGCTCGGCGCGGTCTACACGGATCTGATCCGCCGCAGTGGTCTAGCCCCGGCGGCAGTGGAGGACCTCATCGTCGGCTGTACCGCGCCCTTCGGTGAGCAGTCCCGCAACATCGGCCGCAACGCATGGCTGCAGGCCGGATACCCGCCCGAGGTGCCGGCCGTCGTCCTCGACCGCCGTTGCGGCTCCGCGCAGACCGCGGTCGAGATGGGTGCCGCCCTCGTCGGGTCCGGCACGCACGACCTCGTCATCGCCGGCGGTGTCGAGCACATGGGCCACGTGCCGATCAACTCCCCGGCCAAGATCTCCGAGCTCTACGGCGATCCGTGGCCGGCCGAGTTGCGGGAGAAGTACGACTTCGTGCACCAGGGCGAGAGCGCCGAGCTCATCGCCGACCGGTGGGGCATCGCCCGGCAGGAGATGGACGAATTCGCCGTCCGATCCCATCGTCTGGCGACCGAGGCCATCGAGGCCGGGCGGTTCGACGAAGAGATGATCCCCCTCGAGCTCGACGGCGAGGTCCGCAGGACCGACCAGACCGTCCGACCCGGCACGAGCCTGGACACCCTGGCCGGCCTGAGGACCGCGTTCCGGGAGAACGGCCGGATCACCGCCGGCAGTTCGTCGCCGATCTCGGACGGCGCGGCCGGTGTCCTGCTCACCTCGCGGGACGCGGTCGAGACCCACGGTCTGCGCGCCCGCGCCCGCATCCTCGACCAGACCACGGTCGGAGTCGACCCGATCATCATGCTCACCGGTCCGATTCCGGCAACACAGAAGCTGCTCGACCGCAACGGGATGACGATCGACGACATCGACCTCTTCGAGATCAACGAGGCGTTCAGTTCCGTGGTCCTGGCCTGGGAACGCGAACTCAAGCCCGACATGGACCGGGTCAACGTCAACGGCGGCGCGATCGCGCTCGGGCACCCGGTCGGCGCCACCGGCGCCCGTCTCATCGCGACGATCGTCGCCGAACTCGAACGTCGCGACGCCGAAATCGGACTGGTCACCATGTGCTGCGGTGGCGGACTCGGAACCGCCACCCTGATCCAACGGATCGACTGATGATCGACCTCACGCCCCACGTCCGGGCCGGCGACGGAATCTGGTGGAGCCAGACGAGCGCGGAACCCACCCCGCTCGTCCACGCCCTGCTCGACCAGCTCCCGTCGATCGGCCCGGTCCGGGCGTTCGTGGGACTGACCTGGGACCGCCGACTCACCGAGCAGACCCCGGACGAGTTGTCCGTCGTCTCCTACGGCGGGCTCGGTGAACTGCGCCGGCTCAGCCAACGGGACCGGCTCGAGGTCGTGCCCTGCCACTACGGGGCATTGCCCCGGCTGTTCGCCGAGCACCGCCTGCCGTGCGACGTCGGGTTCGTGCAGGTCGCTCCTCCCGACGCCGACGGCAACTGCTCGCTCGGCGTCGGCGTCGACTACGTCGCCGACGCACTCGAGCACACCCCCGTCCTGATCGCCGAGATCAATCAGCGCATGCCGAGCACCCACGGTGCACCCGCGATCCCGCTGTCGCGGTTCGCGGCGGTCGTCGAGACCGACCGGCCGCTGCTCGAAGCGCCCGACCGTGAGCCCGCCGCCGTCGAGACGGCGATCGCCCGGCACGTCGCCGGCCTCGTCGAGGACGGTGACACCATCCAGGTCGGTGTGGGCACGCTGCCCTCGGCGGTGCTGGCGGCTCTGGAAGGACATCGGGACCTCGGCCTGCACTCCGGCATGATCTCCGATGCGGTGCTGCGGCTGATCGACAAGGGCGTGCTGACCGGTGCGCGCAAACAGATCGACATCGGACGCCACGTCACCGGGGCGGCGCTGGGCACGGCCACGCTGTACGAGCGCCTGCCGCACCTGCCGGTGGAATTCCGTCCCGCCAGCTATACCCATGCGCCGCAAGTGCTCTCGCAGCTGACCGCGCTCGTGTCGATCAACTCCGCCATCGAGGTCGACCTCACCGGGCAGGTGGGGGCGGAACAGGCCGGAGCCACCTACGTCGGCGCGGTCGGCGGACAGGTGGACTTCTCCCGGGCCGCGGCCCTGACCGGGGGCCGCTCGGTCATCGCGTTGCGGTCCACCGCGCGGGGCCGCTCGTCGATCAAGCCGGCCCTCCAGTTCGGATCCGTCACCACGGCCCGCGCCGACGTGGACTACGTCGTCACCGAGCACGGCGTCGCCGAACTGCGGGGCTGTTCGCTCGCGGAACGGGCCCGACGAATGATCGCGGTCGCAGCCCCGGAGCATCGCGAGCAGCTGGACATCGCACTGACCGAGCACGACCTTGCTTCGTAGCGGAGCGAGCGGAAACGAGGAGTGAACGCCATGACGCGTCCCCAACGGGTACAGATCCGAGAAGTCGGTCCGCGCGACGGCTTCCAGAACGAGCCGGAGACCATCCCGACCGACGACAAGGTGCGGCTGATCAACGCCCTCGGTCGCGCCGGACTGAAGCGGATCGAGGTCGCCAGTTTCGTGCGGCCCGACGTCATCCCGCAGCTGTCGGACGGGGTGGAGGTGCTCAGCCGCATCGACGTGCCCGACGACGTGAGGCTGATGGTCCTCGTGCCGAACAGCAAGGGACTGGACAACGCGCTGAAGGTGCGCGACACCTTCCACGAGATCGCGATCTTCGTCAGCGCGTCCGAAACCCACAACAAGAAGAACGTCAACCGCACCGTCGACGAAACCATGGCGGACAACGACAGCATGGCTCGCCGGATCGTCGCCGAGGGCCTGCACTGCGCCGCGGTCATCGCGACGTCGTTCGGATGCCCCTTCGAGGGCAAGGTGGAGCTGAAGCGGGTGTTGGACCTGGCGGAGAGATTCGCCGAATCCGGAGCCACGGAGATCGGCTTCGGTGACACCACCGGCATGTGTAATCCGGCCTACGCCTCGGAGTTCTTCGCCGCGGCCATCGAACGCCTGCCCGGCGTCGAGGTCACCGCGCACTTCCACAACACCCGCGGCCAGGGCCTCGCGAACGCCTTCGCCGCGCTCGAGGCGGGATGCGCGAGCTTCGAGTCGAGCTTCGGTGAACTGGGCGGCTGCCCCGTCCCGGTCGGTTCGACCGGCAACATCGCCACCGAGGACCTGGTGAGCATGTTCCACGAAATGGGCGTGGAGACCGGCCTCGACCTCGACCTGGTCATCGACGCCGCTCGCGAAGCTCAGCAGGTCCTGGGCCGCAAGCTCACCAGCCACTCGATCGTGGCCGGCCCGATCCAGTGGGCCGCGGGCGTGCGCTGACGCCCTCGTCCCCGGTACGACTTCGATATCAGAACCGACAACACGGAGTGAAATCATGAGCAATCGAGTCGCATTCGTCACCGGCGGCGCGCAGGGCATCGGCAAGGGAATCTCCGATGCGCTGGGTGCCGCGGGCTTCCGCGTCGCGGTCGCCGACCTCAACCTCGAGGCCGCGGAGGAGACCGCGGCCGCCATCCGCGAGGCCGGAGGCCAGGCAATGGCCGTTCCGGTCGACGTGACGGACACCGAGTCCGTGCAGGCGGCGGTCAAGCAGGTCGCCGAGCAGTTCGGTCCCGTCGAGATCGTCGTCAACAATGCCGGGTGGGACGACTTCATGCCGTTCCTGAAGACCGACGAGGCGTTCTGGGACCGGATTCTCGAGATCAACTTCAAGGGTCAGCTGCGGGTCGTCCAGGCGACCCTCCCGGGCATGGTCGAGCGGGGCTGGGGGCGCGTCATCAACATCGGTTCGGACGCCGGACGCGTCGGCTCGTCGCTCGAAGCGGTGTACTCGGGTGCCAAGGGCGGCATCATCGCGTTCACCAAGACCCTCGCTCGTGAGGTCGCCACGAAGGGCGTCACCGCCAACACGGTGTGCCCCGGCCCGACGGACACCCCGGCCCTGCGCAAGTTCGCCGACAACTCCGGTCAGGAAGCCGACAAGGTGATCGCCGGCATGACCCGCGCGGTGCCGATGAAGCGGCTCGGCAAGGCCACCGACATCGGCGCCGCCGTGGCGTTCTTCGCCTCCGACGACGCGGAGTTCGTCACCGGCCAGACCTTGTCCGTCAGTGGTGGTCTCACGATGGCCTGACGGTCATTGGTCGGTTCTCACCCCGACAGCGCGGTCCGGAACCTATCCGGCCCGCGCTGTCGTGCGTTTGCGGATCTGTTAACGATCGTTTGCAGGAAAGCCTATGATCGGGATATGATGAACAATTGCACTACAACGAATTTCGTGGAATGGACTCCGCTCGGGGAGTACGAGGACATCCGGTACGAGCACAGCGGCGACGGGATCGCAAAGATCACGATCTGCCGCCCGGAGGTGCGTAACGCGTTCCGGCCGCAGACGTTGATGGAGATCTCCGACGCGTTGGTCGATGCCCGGGAGGACTCCTCAATCGGCGTCATCGTGCTGACCGGGGAAGGACCCGATGCGTTCTGCTCGGGAGGTGACCAGCGGGTGCGCGGAGACACCGGCTACCTCACCGAGCCAGGTAAGGCCGGCGGTGTGGGACGCTTCCATGTCACCGACCTGCAGATCCAGATCCGCCGACTGCCGAAGCCGGTGGTGGCCATGGTCGCCGGGTATGCGATCGGTGGCGGGCACATCCTGCATCTGGTGTGCGATCTGACGATCGCGGCGGACAACGCCCGCTTCGGTCAGGTGGGGCCCAAGGTTGGTTCCTTCGACGGCGGGTACGGCGCGGGTCTGCTCGCGGAGTTGGTCGGGGTGAAGAAGGCGAAGGAGATCTGGTTCCTGTGCCGTCAGTACGATGCGCAGCAGGCTCTGGAAATGGGGCTGGTCAACACCGTAGTCCCGTTGGCCGACCTCGAGCGCGAAACCGTCCAATGGTGCCGCGAAATGCTCGAGCTCTCCCCCTTCGCGCTGCGCCTGATGAAGGCCAGTTTCAATGCGGCGGAGGACGGTATGGCCGGCATCCAGCAGCTCGCCCACGATGCGAATCTGCTCTTCTACTCGACGGACGAGGCGAAGGAAGGGCGGGAGGCGTACAAGGCGAAGCGCCGTCCGGAGTTCGAAAAGTTCCCGCGTCGGCCGTGACCTTCCCTTTCGGTCCAACAATTAGTATGGTTGGGTCATTGCTGGTTCGAACAGGATGGTGTGCATGTCGGAAACCGCTACGCCCGCAGTCACATGGAGTGACGCCGCCGCCGGCGTCATGACGATCACGCTCCAGCGCAGGCCCGCGAACGCCCTGGGCCTGCCGATCATCGACGGCCTGAACGCGGCGCTGGACGCCGCCGATGCCGACGGTTCGGTGAAAGTGATCGTCGTCCGATCGGATATCCCCGGCTTCTTCGCTGCAGGGGCGGACATCAAGCACATGTCGTCGGTGGACGCGGAGTCGTTCACCGCCTACGGCGATCGGCTCCGTGGAGCGCTCGACCGGCTCGCGTCCGCCGACCGGATCACGATCGCCGCGGTGGACGGCCTCGCGCTCGGGGGCGGCCTCGAACTCGCAATGGCCTGCACCCTGCGGGTCGGCGGTGCGGACGCGAAGTTCGGGCTTCCCGAGGTCAAGCTCGGCCTCATCCCCGGCGCCGGCGGCACCCAACGTCTCCCGCGCCTCGTGGGCCGGGGCCGAGCGCTCGACATCATGCTGACCGCCCGCCAGGTCCCCGCCGACGAGGCACACGCGATCGGACTGATCGACCGGCTCGTCGACGCCGGCGGCGCGGCGGACGCGGCGCTCGCCCTCGCGGCCGAGCTGTGCACGATGTCGCTGCCCGCGCAGCGCGCCGTCATCCGGACCGTCGACGCCGCGTTCGACACGCCGCTCGACGAGGGTTTCCGCTTCGAGGTTGCGCAGGAGCAGGACCTGTTCGAGAGCGGGGAGGCGAAGGAGGGCATCACCGCGTTCCTCGAGAAGCGCACTCCGCGCTTCGCCTGAGCGCCGTGCCGTCCGGATCCGCCGGGCGCGGAGCGGTCGCGTTCGCCCTGTCGCTGGTCTACCTGATCTGGGGATCGATCTACCTCGCGATCCGCCTGGTGATCGAGGAGGTGCCGCCCCTCGGCTCGATGGGTGCGCGTTTCCTCCTTGCCGCCCTGCTGATGGCCGTGTTCCTTGCCGTGCGGGGCGGCTGGAGACGGCTGCTGGTCACCCGGCGTGAGGTCGGCGGTGCCGCGTTCCTTGGGGTCCTGCTGCTCGCGTGTGGAAATGGCTTGACGTCGGTCGGCCAGTTGCACGGCGTGCCCTCCGGAGTGACGGCGCTTCTCGTCGCGATGGTGCCCGTGTGGATCTGCATCTACCGTGCCGTGTCCGGCGACCGCCCGCGAGCTCTCGAGCCGGCCGGCGTCGGGGTGGGTCTCGTCGGCCTGGCCGTGCTGGTGCTGCCGACCGGTAGCGAGCGGTCGAGCCTCCCGCTGGTCGGTGTGGCGGTCATCGTGCTGTCGAGCCTGTCGTGGTCGTTCGGCTCCTGGATCAAGCCGAGACTCTGGCTGCCGCAGGACGTGTACGTGGGCGCGACGTATCAACTCCTGGCGGCCGGTGCGGCGATGATGCTGGCGTCGGTGGTAACCCGCGAGCGTTTCGGGGGTGAGATCGGACTGCGGGCCTGGGGCGCGTTCGGCTATCTCGTGATCTTCGGCTCGGTCGTCGGATTCACCGCGTACGCGTGGCTGCTGCACCATGCACCGCTGTCGCTGGTGGCGACCCACACGTACGTGAACCCCGTGGTGGCCGTTGCTCTCGGGTCCGTCGTCCTGTCCGAGCCTGTCACTCCTGCGCTGGTCGTCGGAGGCGTCGTGGTCCTGATGTCCGTCGTGTTGGTGGTGAGTGCGCAGGCTCGGCCTCGCCGTGTGCGCACGGCCGACCGATCTGGGGAGGCGGCGATGGTTCGGGACTGAACCGGAGCGCTTCCGATTGTTCGGGGGAACCTTTCCCGAACCAACCGAAGGTATTATCATCAGACCAAAGTTGGAAGGTGCAGCAATGGCGCAGAACGGCACGAAACGCTCGTTCACAGGTCCGCTGTCGGGTCTGAAGGTGGTCGAAATCGGATCGATCGGCCCGGGGCCGTTCTGCGCCATGCTGCTGGCCGACCTCGGTGCCGATGTGGTGCGGGTCGACCGTGCGACCGGCGCAGGACTGGTCGGACCGAACGCGGACTTCCGCACCGAACTGTTGCACCGGGGACGTCGGTCCCTTGCCGTCGATCTCAAGCACCCGAACGGAGCAGAGGTGGTGCTGTCACTCGTGACGGACGCCGACGTGTTGATCGAAGGCTTTCGCCCCGGCGTCACCGAACGGCTCGGGATCGGACCAGACGAATGCGCCGAGCGTAATCCGCGGCTGATCTACGGTCGCATGACAGGCTTCGGACAGGACGGCCCTCTCGCGCAGCACGTGGGGCACGACATCAACTACGTGGCACTCAGTGGCGCCCTGTCGCTGATCGGACGTCACGGCCAGCCACCCACCCCGCCGCTCAGTCTGATCGGTGACTTCGGAGGTGGCGGAATGCTTCTCGCTCTGGGGGTGCTGTCCGCACTCTTCGAGCGACAACGTTCGGGCCGCGGACAGGTGATCGATGCCTCGATGGTGGAAGGCGCAGCCCTCCTTACGACGCCCTTCTTCGGCTTTTCGCAGAACGGGACCTGGAACGGTGAACGCGGCACGAACCTCGTGGACAGCGGCGCACCCTTCTACGACGCCTACGAGACCGCCGACGGCAAATGGCTCTCGGTCGGCGCGCTCGAGCCGCACTTCTACGCCGACCTTGTAGCCCTGCTAGACCTGCCCGACGACCTGCCCGATCAGAACGACCGCACGCAATGGCCGCATATGAAGAAAATCTTCGCCGACGCCGTGAGGGGTCGCACTCTCGCAGAGTGGCTGGAGGCGGCCGAAGGACGCACGCCGTGTATCGCGCCGGTTCTCGACGTCGACGAAGCGCCCTCACATCCCCATCATGTCGCACGCGGAACCTTCGTCGAGGTCGACGAACTTGTCCAGCCGGCCCCCGCGCCGCGGTTCAGCCGCTCGGCAGCAGTGGTGGACCGTCGTCCGCCGAGTCCGGGAGAGCACACCACCGAAATCCTGAGTGACTGGGGAATCGACTCCGACTGCGCCGACCGATGGCTGCGCTCGGGTGCGGTATGGCAAGCCGCCACCGAAACCTGACCGATCACACCAACTCACGGCGACCACCCGGAACCGCCGGACCGAAGAAGGAGCGAACACGTGGCCGAACCAACGACATGGGAAACGTTCACGCTCGAACGACCCGAACCCGGGATCGCCGTCGTGACGTTGAACCGTCCCGAACGAATGAACTCGATGACGAACACGATGTTTGTCGAACTCGAAAAGGCTGCCCTACAACTTGATCGCGAGGACGACCTGCGGGTGGTGATCCTCACCGGGGCCGGGAAAGCGTTCTGCGGCGGATTCGATCTCGACGATGCCGAAGGCCTGTCGTCGTTGACGCCGATAGGGATGCTCGACCAGCAGGAAATGGCGGCGCGGGCGCTCTCGGCGATCCGCGGCATCCGTGTTCCAGTAATCGCGGCGGTCAACGGCGCAGCGGCCGGTGGGGGATTGTCCCTGTCCCTGGCTGCTGACATTCGGATCGGCTCGCCGACCGCGCGATTCAACGCAGCGTTCGTGCGAATCGGCCTCTCCGCCGGCGACCTGGGCGCCTCCTGGCATCTGACGCGGTTGATCGGTCCGGCGCGAGCCGCGGAGTTCGCGTACACGGGCCGCTTCATCGAAGCCGTGGAGGCGGAGTCGCTCGGGCTCCTGAACGCGGTAGTTCCCGCCGAGTCGCTGCTCGACGAGGCGCTCGCGATGGCACGCCTGATCTGTGCGAATTCTCCAGCCGGCGTGCAGCTGTCGAAACGTGCACTGCACGCGAACATGGAGGTGTCGTCCTACGCTGCGGCGCTCGAACTGGAGAACCGCGGCCAGGCTCTGCTCACCCGTGGTGAGGACATGCCCGAAGCGCTGGCCGCGTTCAAGGACAAGCGCAGCCCGAATTTCACGGGTCGGTGATCGAGATGACGCAGATCGATACGCGGGAGAATATGTCCGTGCTGAGCAACTACGAGCCGCCACGGCTGGAAACTCTCACCCTCGACGTACTCGAGGGCAAGATCGCCGTTCTCACGATCAACCGGCCCGACCGGATGAACTCGATGGTCGTGAAGATGTTCGAAGAGTTCAACACCGCCGCATACGCATTGCGTGACACCGACGCGCGGGCACTGATCCTGCGCGGTGCGGGGGAACGAGCGTTCTGCGCCGGATTCGACCTGGACGAGATCAGTGTGATCACCGAAATGGGCGTGCGGGAATTCCTGAAGTTTCAAGAGACCGCGACCGGGGGTCTTGCCGCGCTGCGACAACTGCCGTTCCCGGTGATCGCCGCGATCCACGGTGCTGCCTCCGGCGGCGGTATGTCGCTTGCCCTGGCCGCGGACATCCGACTGGTTGCCCCGACCGCGAAATTCAACGCGGCCTTCGTCAAAGTGGGGTTGTCCGTCGGGGAACTCGGCACCTCCTGGCAGCTGACCCGCCTCGTCGGACCGGGCCGGGCCGCGGAGATCGCGTACACGGCACGCTTCGTCGGTGCGGAGGAGGCTGTCCGGATCGGCCTGGCGAACCGGGTGGTGCCGAGCGAGGATCTTTTCGACGAGGCCGTCGCTCTTGCCGAGACAATCGCGACGAATTCCCCTGGCGGGATCCGGATGTCGAAGCGCGCTCTGCAGCGGAACCAGGAAGTGACCTCGTATGCGGCGGCGCTCGAGTTGGAGAACCGCGGCCAAGCGCTCCTGACTCGATGCGCAGACATGCCGGAAGCGCTGGCCGCTTTCAAGGAGAAGCGGGCTCCGCGCTTTACAGGAGCGTAGGCGTCGGCGAACAACCGATTGCATGCAGCGTCCGGGACTGGGCGACATGCGCGGTGGCACGATTTGATGGAGGCGAGCATATGACCTGGGAATGGACTCCCGAGACCCTCGGTGCGCTGGAACGATTCTTGCGTGAGCGTGGTATCACCGACGGGCCGCTGACAGCGTCCCGTATCGGTGACGGGCATTCCAACCTGACGTACTTGGTGTCTGACGGGGTGCGTCGTGTGATTGTTCGTCGGCCGCCACCGCCGCCCGTCCCGGCGGGTGCCCACGACATGCTGCGGGAGGCTCGGCTCGTCGGTGCGCTCGCGGGCACCAACGTACCGGTGGCGGCCGTGCTCGCCGTGGGTCAGATCGGCGACGTGCTCGATGTGCCGTTCTACGTGATGGACTATGTGGCGGGTCCGGTGGTCACGACCGAGACCCCGGCGGCACTGAGCGCGCCGGACGACCGCCGCCGGATCGGTGAGGCGCTGATCGACACCCTTGCCGCTTTGCACGCGGTCGACTGGCGAGCCGCAGGCCTCGGTGACCTCGGACGGCCGGACGGCTTCAACGAGCGTCATTTGCGTCGCATGGGCCGACTGGTGGCGGCCGAAGACGGGACGCCGCCGCCGGAATTCGCGGAGATCGATGCGTGGCTCGCCGCCCACGTTCCGGCCGAGTCCGGTGCGGCGATCATCCATAACGACTACCGCATCGGCAACGTCATCCTTGCTGCCACGCCACCGGGACGTATTGCGGCGGTGTTGGACTGGGAGTTGGCGACGATCGGCGACCCGCTGTTCGATCTCGGGTACTTCCTCGCGTCGTATCCCGTCGAAGGCCAGGATCGCACGCCGACCGAAGACCTCGGGGTCGCCGTCCTCGAGGAGGGCTATCCGACCCGCGACGAACTAGCCCACCGGTATGCGGCTGCCACCGGCGCCGATCTGTCGAACCTGAGCTGGTACACCGCCTTGGCCCTCTGGAAGCTGGCGGTGTTGTACGAGTACGGGCGGCGGCGGGCTGTCGCCGGTGTAGGGGACCAGTACTACCGCGATGACGCATTGGTGCGTGCCTTTCTCGCCGCCGCTCATAGGGCGGCGGGTCTGACGACAGCCGGTGTCTGATCAGATTGGGACCGGCTCGGGTGTCGACCCGGTGGTCGTTACTCGACGCCGGCGATTTCACGCCAACGAGCGTGCGCTGCCGGGGTCCACTCGGTACGCAGGTCACGTAGTCGCTTCGCCGCCCGCAATCCGGTCCAGTTAGGCAGCAGCACCTCGGGCAGTCGGGGATCGAGGTAGGGCATCCTGCGCAGGGAATCGGCCAGCTGTAGGTGGGTGAGCAGCAACTCGTCGGCGGAGCCGAATTCGCGCACGTCGAATCGGGTGAGCAGCTCGTCGTAGACCTTCTCGGCCTCGCCGAGATCCCAGGATCGTCGGACGAGTTCGGCTTCGGTGATACCCGGCTGGCCGATGGGGCCGACGAATGTGACGGTGTTGTCGGTTAATCCGAGCGACTCGATCGTCCTGGCGGCCTCGGAGGCGCGGTCGACGTGGGGAGTCACCCAGACACCGGGGGTCGGGTTTCCGAAGCCGGCCCACCGCAATGCCGCATACAGTTTCTTCCGGCTCGACCGGTGTGATTCGGGAATCGGGACGTTGATTACCAGCCAGCGTCCGTCCCATTGGGTGACGTCGACATCGGGGGGGAACACGCGCATGTCGCCTTCGGCGAACAGGCGGTGTGCTTTCTCGGTCAGGTGCCATAGTGTCTCCCGTCCGACCCGCTGCGCGGCGATCAACCCGGATGATCCGGTGCGAGCCAGTGCCTGCCGTGCCGCGTGCTCACCGAATCCGAGTCCCTTCAGGACGTAGAGCAGTGCCGCGGTGCGGACCGGTCGATCGTACGGTTCGACCAACTCGCCGAGCACCGTCACAAGGACGGATCGGGCGCTGCGGGAGGGGGGTGCGTCCTTGTCGGACACGGACCCGATGTCGGGATCAGTCATGGGTCCATCGTCGCGCAGGCGGGCGGAGCCACGCCACAGGCCCTGCCCTGCCGTTGGAGCGGGGGCCGGTGGGCTGCCGCGCATCAGTGCGCGCTCTCGACGACGCCCCAGTCGCGCAGTACCGCGGCGGTGTCGGCACCGGGTGCGCGGGGTGCGGAGTACGTTGCCGACGCCGCGTTCGCGAAGCGCGGTGATGCCGCGGGCTGACGTTGCCCGAACGATTCGACGACGGTCCCGCGCGCGGCGATGTGCGGGTGCGTGGCGACCTCTTCGAGGGTGAGTACCGGCGTGAGGCATGCGTCGAGGGGAGCGAAATGGTCCACCCATCGGTCGCGATCGTGTGTCCGGAAGATCTCGGCGAACCGGGTGCGCATCATGGGCCAGGCGCTGCGGTCGTACTGGTCCGGAAGGTCGGACGGATCGAGTCCGAGGCCCGTGAGTAGTTGCGCGTAGAACGCCGGCTCGACCGCGCCGATTGCGATGTACCGCCCGTCGGCGCATTCGTATGTGTCGTAGAACGGGGCGCCGCTGTCGACGATGTTCGTTCCCCGGTCGGCGGACCACAGTCCGTTCTCGGTCAGCGTCCAATACATCGTCATTAGTGTGCTGACGCCGTCGACCATCGCGACATCGACGACGTCGCCCTGCCCCGACCGCTCTCGGGCATAGAGGGCGCCGAGGATGCCGGTGATCGCTAGCATCGAGCCACCCCCCAGGTCGGCGACCAGGTTGAGTGGCGCCAGCGGGCGTTCGCCTTCCCGCCCGATCGCGTTCAACGCCCCGGTGAGGGCAAGGTAGTTGATGTCGTGTCCGGCGTAGGAGGCCAGAGGGCCGTCCTGTCCCCATCCGGTGATCCGGGCGTAGACCAATCGGGGATTGCGCGCTCGGCACACTTCGGGTCCGATGCCGAGGCGCTCCGCCGCGCCGGGGCGATAGCCCTCGATGAGCACGTCGGCATTGTCGACGAGTCTGAGCACGCGCTGCAGATCGTCGGGATTTTTCAGATCGGCGTGCACCGAGCGGCGGTTGCGCAAGCCGGCGTCCTGCTCCACAGGTACGAGTTGGTTCACCCCGCCGGGGCGTTCGATCCGAATGACGTCCGCCCCGAGATCGGCTAGCAGCATCGCGGCATGGGGGGAGGGGCCGATCCCGGCCAGTTCGACCACCCGCAGTCCGTCGAGTACACGCGTCATCTTCTACCTCCGAACGGCATCAATGTTTGACAATCTCGGATACTACCTATCAAATTAAGTATTATCTAGCGTGCTGTCGGAGTTGAACACCGACTTGTTGCTGCCGGTATCTACCGATGAACCCGAGGACGAAACGTGAACAGACTCAGTCCAGAACCGATGGCGACGCTGCGCGCCGCGGCCGACGATCCTGTTGCTTACTCGCAGACATGGAAGGCGACCCACGAAGGCAGTGTGATCGGTTCGTTCCCGATGAACTTCCCGTCCGAGCTCGTGCATGCCGCCGGCGCTCTTCCGGTGCTCATCCAGGAAAGTCGTGCTCCGATCACCGAGGGGCGCAACCTGCTCGCAGAGTTCTACTGTGGATACACCCGAAGTGTCGCCGATCAGGCGGCGCTCGGTCAGCTCGACGTCTTCGACGCCATCGTGGCGGCGGACCATTGCGTGCAGCTGCTCGGTGCGGTCGACGTGATCCGATGGGCGCGACCCGAGAAGCCGGTGCATTTCGCCCAGCTCACCAGCGCTATGGACGATGCTTGGACCAGGCCGCGAGTGGCGGGACGGATCGGCGAAATCGTAGCGGAGATCGAAACTGCCCTTGGAGTTTCGATCACGGCCGACGCCTTGAGTACCAGCATTCGCACTTTCAACGCCAACCGGCGGTTGCTGCGCGAATTCTTCGAGCTTCGCCGCTCCGGTCGGCTGCGCATCACCGCAAGCGACATGCAGGTGCTGGTGAAGTCGAGCATGGTGATGGACGTTGCCGAACACACCGCCGTTCTTGAGCGTCTTCTCGATGAGATCGATCCGGCTGAAGACGGGGGGCTCGATGCGGTCAAGCTCTACCTCTCCGGCCACTTCTGCCACGCCCCGCGGCCCGAATTGCTGGATGTGATCGAGGCGACCGGGGTTACCGTGGTCGACGACGATCTGTACACCGGATATCGCTACATCTCCACCGATGTGCCCGAGGACGGGGACCCGTTCGAGGCGCTGTCGAGCTGGTATCTGGAGCGAAACCTGAACGCCCCGTGCCCCACCCGAGTGACCACCCAGGTCGATTGGGACCGATATCTGGTCGACCAAATCGCCCGCAGCAATGCGAACGGCGTGATCGTATTGATGGCGAAGTTCTGCGAGCCGCACATGCTCTACTACCCAGAACTTCGAAAGGCGCTGGAGTCCAACAAAATACCATCATTGCTCATCGAGACCGAGCATGAGGGCAACCCTGTGGAAACGCTCCGGACCAGGGTCGAGACCTTTGTCGAGCGAATCCGTCGGCAGCACGTGCCGGCGCTGTCCTGAACCGGCTCAACCATCTGAGGGAGATCACGATGACTGTTGCACAACCGCGCAAGGACAAGACTCGTCGCCTGTCCAGCACCAAGGTCGGTGGCAAGCTCGTCGCAGACTACTGGGAGAACATTTTTACCGCGAAAGAGCGCGGAAAGCACGTTGTCTGGTACAACGGTGCCGCGTTGAACCCACTTTTCCAAGCGGCGGGCCTGGAATGGTGCCATGGTGAGGCGTTTGCTGCACGACTGGCAGCCCAGCACCTCGAGGTTCCGGCGCAGGCCGCCGGGGCTGAGTACGGCTACATCGGCGAGCTGTGCTCGTATGCCCGCACGCATCTCGGCTGCGCCGTCCTGACGCACCAGAACAGCAATCGGAGCGAAACCGGTGTGGTGGGGCTGACCGACCAGCAAGAGCTCGCCGGCAAGTTGCCGGCACCGGACTTCTTCGTCAACGGATATGCCGGTTGCAGCACCGGACAGCAGTGGGACGCCATGACATATCGAGTGTTCGATCGCGCATTGCCCCTGTTCAACGTCTCGATTCCGATGTTGTGGGGCAACAAGCCCGATGCTGGATACATGCGGGGCGAGGAGTGGGTCGAGGTCAGCAAATACGTCGAAGGCCAGCTCCGGGAGCTGATCGACTTTCTGGAGTACCAGACCGGCCGACCGTTCGACTGGGATGCGCTCAGCGAGAGCATGTCGTACATCAAGCGGGCATCGGAGTTGCGTCTCGAAGGTATGGAACTGTGCCGACAAGCACCGACCCCCGCGACCTACTGGGACTGGGTGGCGAGCATCGCGCCGATCAACTTCCTTCCCGGCAATCAGGATCTCGTGGATTACTTCGCTGGGGTGAAAGCCGAGATCGAACAGCGGATCACCGACGGTGTCAGCGCCGTGGAGAACGAGCGCTACCGAGTCTACTTCGACGGGATCATGAACTGGAACAAACTCGGATTCTTGACCAGGAAGTTCGCCGAGTACGACGTGGCCGTGGTGGCCGGCCGGTACACCCACGAATCATTTTGGCAGGAACCGCAACTCATCGACGTCGACAACCCGCTGCTCGGTATGGCACAACACTATCTGCTCTGCCCGCTGAACCACGGGCTGAAGAACCTGCAGGAACTGTTGCTGCGTCGTCTCGACGAATACGCGATCGACGGCATCGCCTTCCACTCCACCCGAACCTGCCGGGCGATGACCAACCCCCAGTCCATGCTCGCTCGGACTGCCGAGACCGAGCGCGGAGTCAAGTCGTTCTTCTTCGAGGGGGACGTTGCCGACGCATCGTTCTACAACGACGAGTTGTTCGACAGTCGCCTCGAAGCAATGCTCGAAGCGATCGATGTGCAGCGGATGAGGTCCGCGGTCTAGCGCGACGCTGCACCGGAAAGAGACCAGTGTGATGAGTACCAACAAATGGTTCGTCATGGGCGTCGATTTGGGATCGACGACCGCGAAAGCTGCCGTCGTGGATCAGGACGGAGCGTTGTGCGGGGCGGACGTCGTGCAGATGGGTGCTGTGAGCCGAGAAGCTGTCGCCCGTGCGATTGACGGTGCCTCGATCGCGGCGGGAGTTCCACGCGAGGCCATTCGCCGGACGGTGAGCACCGGGTACGGCCGCCGACTAGTGCCGGGCGCAGATCGCACCTTTACCGAGATCACGTGTCATGCACGCGGCGCGGCAGCGCTGCGACCGGGGGTTCGACTCGTCATCGACATCGGCGGCCAGGACAGCAAGGCGATCATCGTTGACGACGATGGACTGGTGGAGCGTTTCGCCATGAACGACCGTTGTGCGAGCGGAACGGGCCGATTCTTCGATGTGCTGGCCCGCGCGCTCGAGGTCGACATCGAAGCAGTCGGTGATCTTGCACTCACCGGTGCCGACGGCCTCGAGGTCAGCAGTATGTGTGCCACATTCGCCGAAACCGAAGTGATTTCTCTGCTCGCACAAGGACAGGACAAGGCAGACATCGCCGCTTCTGTGCACCGTGCGGTCGCGGCGCGCACCCTCGCGTTGGTCGCTCAGGTCGGTAGGGCGACACCGGCGGTGATGACCGGCGGTGTCGCCAAGAACCCGGCTGCGATCCGTTGTGTATCAGAGGCATTGAGACACCCGATCGAGGTGCTCGACCAGCCGCAGATCGCCGGTGCCTACGGCGCGGGGTTGCTTGCACGCGACGAATATCGCGGCGCCCGAACGGCTCCGACCGCGCGCGATGCTGCGACGGAGACGAAGATGGCATCGAGCAGTCCGGGCGGTCGGCGGCACTGTGCGAGTTGCGACGGTGTCCTGGACGGTAATCATGTGCACGCCGGGGGACCGGTGATGCTCGATCTGCAGAGGAACGATTGACGATGAACGAACCGAGTGATTTCCGGGTACCGGTTCCGGCCGAGTCGACGATCTACATCGTCGGGGGAACAAGTGGCGTCGGGCTCGAGGTGGCTCGCCGATTCGTGCGCGCGGGCGCTCAGCGGATCGGTCTGATCGGTCGCAATGTCGAACGCGGAGAGAAAGCAGCACAGCATATTCGAACGCTCGCGCCCGGTGTGTGGTGTCTGTTCGCCGCGGCCGATGTGAACGTTCCCGGGGAGGCGGTGCGGCTGGTGGCGGAACTCACGGATTCACTCGGTGCTGCCGACATCGTCGTCAACAGCACGACGGGTTCGTTCAACCCGCGTCTGTTCCACGAGATGGATCCCGAGGATATCCCGGGAGTCCTGGTCAACCAGGCTCTCGGCCCCCTCAACATGTGCCGGGCTGTCCTGCCGGCGATGCGACAGCAGCGCGGCGGGGTGATCGTGAACATCGCCTCCGACGCGGCAAAGCACCCGACGCCCGGCGAGAGCGTGATCGGTGCGGCGATGGCAGCAATCGTCATGTTCACCAAAACGCTTGCGATGGAAGCCAAACGGGACGGAATCCGGGTCAATGCCGTGACACCGTCGCTCATTCGCGACACCGGCGGTTTCGATCGTGTCATGTCCGAGCCGTTCAGTGCGAAGCTGTTCGAGAAGGCGAGTCGGCTCGCGTCGTTGGGGGTGGCGGAGCCGGGTGATGTTGCCGACCTCGTGCTGTTTCTCTGTAGTGCGCAGGCGCGGCGGATCACGGGGCAGGTGGTCAGTCCGAACGGGGGTATTTCCGCGGGATAGTGGTTGCAGCGAGAAGCCGGTCGAGGTGTGAACCTCGGTCGGCTTCAAGTGTTTCGGGATGGAACCGGGGATTTCTCCGGTCAAAATGTTTGACACAATTGTAGCGGAAGTCCCCTGATTGGTACTATATTTGGTGTGACCGTGATTACACTCTAGGTGTCCGGTCGAGGACCCCGGGCGGTCCCTGCAGTCTTCCCTTCTTCCATCCCCCAGTCGAAAGCAGGAGCACATCATGTCGCTAGAGATGTCCTATTGGCCGGCCTCCACAAGCACGGGCATTCGAGACATCACGTTCAGTGATCTTCTTCGGGAAGGGGCCGCGACCGTCCCCGACCGCGTCGCGCTCGTCGACGGCGTTGCCGAGCCGGCGGACCGGCAGGAATGGACCTACCGCCAGTTGCTCGCCGACACCGAAGCGACCGCCCGCGCGTTGCTCACACACTTCCGCCCCGGCGATCGGATCGCGGTGTGGGCGCCCAACAGCGCCGACTGGGTGATCCTGCACCAGGCGATCGCGATGGCGGGCATGGTGCTGGTCGGCATCAACCCGGCATACCGGGCCCACGAGCTCGAGTACATCCTGCGGCAATCCAAGGCAGCCGGTCTCTTCTACCGCGAGTCCTACCGCGGCGCGGACCTGTCCGCGATTCTGGACGAGGTCCGGCCGACTCTGCCCGGACTGCACACAGTGGTATCGGGCAGCGAATGGGTCGAATTCGTGCGCACCGGCGATCCGACCACGCAGTTCCCGGCTGTCTCGCCGACGGACGCGGTGCAACTGCAGTACACCTCGGGCACCACCGGATTCCCGAAAGGCGCACTGCTGCACCACAAAGGCCTTGCCAACGAAGCCGCGTTCGTGTTCGAACGGGCCGGCCGGACAGACCCGCTGGTCTGCGTCAACGCCATGCCGATGTACCACATCGGAGGTGGCGGCGTCACAGAACTCGGCACGTTCGCCGCCCACGGAACCTACGTGATCCTGCCGGCCTTCGAGCCGGCCTTGATGCTCGAGATGATCGAGACCTATCGCGGCACGCACTCGTTGATGGTGCCCACGATGCTCATCGCCCTGCTCGACCATCCGGACCGGCACACCCGCGACCTGTCGAGCATCCACACCGTCATGTCCGGCGCCGCGGCAGTACCCGAGGCGCTTGTCGACCGAGTCACCCGCGACCTGGACTGCCACTTCACCATCTTGTTCGGCCAGAGCGAGATGCATGGGGTGATCAGCCAGACGCGGATCACGGACACCGTCGTGGACCAGGCAACGACGGTGGGGCAGCCGCTGCCGGAACTCGAGGTCAAGATCGTCGACCCGGTCTCCGGCGAAATCGTTCCTGTCGGTGAGCAGGGCGAGGTGTGCTGCCGCGGCTACCAGGTGATGCTCGGATACTCGGATATGCCCGAGGAAACCGCCGCGACCGTCGATGCGGACGGATGGCTGCGCATGGGCGATCTGGGTGTGATGGACAGCCGGGGCTTCCTCAAGATCACCGGTCGCCTCAAGGAGATGATCATCCGGGGCGGTCTCAACATCTATCCCCGGGAGATCGAGGAACTCCTCTACCGGCACCCCGCCGTCGCGGAGGTCGCGGTCATCGGTGTGCCGGACGAGAAATGGGGCGAACAGATCGGCGCCGTGGTGCGGATGAAGGACCCGGACTCGTTCCCCACAGCGGCGGAGCTGAAATCCTGGCTCCGCGAGCGACTCGCCGCCCACAAGACGCCCGCTCTGTGGTACTTCACCCGGTCCCTTCCCATGACCCCGTCCGGCAAGATCCAGAAGTTCCGCGTGCAAGAGCAGATCGCCGACGGAACGCTGACCGCGGCACCGATGAACGACAGCGACGCGGCCGAGCAGTCCTCGGCGGATCTGGTCTCGTGACGACGGCCCTATCGCAGCGGATGACCGAACCGGTAACCGACAAAGGGGTGACCCGTTGACACAGTTGCTGAACGCCGATGCACACGGTATCCGTGACGCGGTGCGGGCCTACGCAACGAAACGCCTGGCGCCCGGGTATCTCCAGCGCGCGAAGTCCTCCATGTTCCCGTGGGATCTGCATCGTGAGATCGCCGATCTGGGGATCTACGGTCTGCTCGCAGGAGAGGAGTACAACCCCCTCGAGCGGGAGGACTTCGTTGCGGCCGGCGTCGCCGTCGAGGAACTCGCCTACGCGGACTTCAACGTCGCCAACATGACGATTCCTGTCATGCTGATGAGCACGCTGATCCGGCACCACGCATCCGATGTCGTCGTCGAGAGGTGGCTGCCGCGCCTCGTTGCGGGCGAAACGTACGTTGCATTCGGCTTGACGGAACCCGAGACCGGATCCGACGCCGCCAATATCAAGACCGTCGCGCGAGCTACCGCAAACGGATACATCATTTCCGGCGAGAAGACATCGGTGACCATGCTTGCCGAGGCGGAAGCGATCATCCTTGCCGCACGGACGATCCGGGACGGCGAGGATGTCGGCGTGTCGACGTTCCTGGTGCCGCTTGACGCACGCGGCATTGCCACATCGGCGGTTCCGGATACAGGATGGGGCATCCTCGGTCGCGGGGTGCTGCATCTGGATGGTGTGGAGGTGCCGCCGGAGAACCTGATCGGTCTCGAAGGGCGTGCCTTCTCCCGCGTGCTGAACGGGTTCGACTTCACGCGGCCGCTGCTCGCGCTGACCGGACTCGGCGCGGCCCGGGCGTCCCTCGACGAGACAGCCGAGTACGTGCGCCGGCGCACGGCGTTCGGTGAGCCATTGGCGAAGTTCGAGGGGGTGTCGTTTCCCATTGCCGAACACCTCACCAAGGTCGAGGCGGCCCGGTTGATCTGCTACGCGGCGCTCGAGAAGCGCACCCTCGGCCTGCCGCACACCAGCGATGCGGCGATGGCGAAGTGGTACGGCCCGCTCGTCGCGAGCGCAGCGGTCAAGGAATGCCTCCTCCTGCACGGCAACTACGGCTACTCGACGGAACTTCCGTTCGAGCAACGCCTGCGTGACGTGATGTCCGTCGAGATCGCCGACGGTACGGCACAGATCCAGAAGATCATCATCATGCGAGAAAAGTATGGGACCGACTTCGTTCCCTACGAGAGACGCGGCGCCGGCGCGGTCTCGCCGGGGCAGAGGGGACCGGCTCATCCCGTGTCCGCTGTACCGTGAAATTCGTCGGGTTTCGCTTACCTGCCGACAGGGATACGGCTGGCGGCTGGCGACCGGTCCTGCCGATCTCACGGTGCTGATGTGACGTCGTTCCGGAACACGTTGCGGCCCTGTGCTGTCCCTGCACCGACCGATCGGCGCAGGGGCAGCACAGGGCCCGGTCCGTCACACCGAGGAAGGGCGGTAGGCGTAGGACGTCGAGCGCGACAGGGCGAACTCGAAAATGCCGTATCCGGTCTGTCCGTTCCACTCGAAGGTGCAGCATCGGTCCGTCAGGGCGGAGTCGAGAGTCGTCGGACCCGCCGTCCCGTCGAGGGGATAGACATCGAACTCTTCGAAGTCGCGACCACGAACCTGTCCGTGGTGTCCGCCGTAGCCGCCACCCGCCATGTAGCCGCCGCCTGCCGAGGCGTCGGCATCGACACGGTAGGTCGCGCCGGTGGCGGTCACGATCTCCACTGTGCCGTGGAGAAGGTCGTTACCTGTCGTGAATGCCAGGCTGTGCCGGACGTCCGTGATGTCGTCGAGTCGCCCGTCGTCGTGCATGACGGCGCCTTCCAGCAGGATCCGTCCGCCGTGCCGGTCCTCGACGAGGAGGAATCCGAATGTGCGGTCAGGGAACTGGGCCTGATACCAGATGTGCAGGCCCTGGCCTCCGGACATGGTACGTACTCCGCGGGAACGGTCCCGCAGCCCGTACCAACCGGTGACATCGGTTGTGGTGCCGTCCAGCGTGAGCGTGCCCTGGTAGCGACCGGGCTGGAAGAGATGGTCGAACGAGGTGAGGTTTCCGTCGGTGTTCGTCACGTCCACGGATCCGAGCCAGTAGGGCGCCCGGGCGTGCCAGAGAAGGTCGAGTTCGAGTCCGGTTTTGTTCTCGTCGAGTCGGATTCGCCACGTGGTGTTGTCCTCGACGGTTTCCCATCGCAGAGGCCCGACGGAAGCTTTGTCGGTTGCGTCGTGTTCGGTGGAGACGCGGAGATTGCGCTGCTCGGTTGCAGTGGTCAGCACCACGAATCCGTCCACGACGTTCCGCGGCGGATAGACCCCGGCGCCGAGGATGACCGACGGCGCGGTGCCGTCGTCCGGATGGAGGTTGAACATGAACCGGTCGAAGAACTTCTCCGGCATCTCCGAGGTGGCCTGCGTTATCAGGGCGTCGTGGAATCTGTCGGTCATCTCTGCTCCTGCTGGTCGATGGGGTATCAGTGGGAAGCCGGCGACGTTGTGGTCTCCCGGGCCGCTTCGGCAGCATCGACCTCTTTGTGGTTCAGGGTAAAGCGGTAGGAGCCCATCATCAGCAGGCAGGCGATGCCGATGCCGACCAGCACGATGATCGGGAGTGCCCCGGCGCGGTAGGACCCCGTGGCGCTGTATATCTGTCCGAGCAGGAAGATTCCGAAGGCTGCGCCTTGGGCGTAGAGGAAGTAGATGAATCCCAGTACCCGACCGTACGAATGCTTGGGGAAGTACCGGCTCACCATGTAGGCGGCGAGGTCGCCCTCGGATCCCAGCCCCAGGCCGATCAGTGCAGAGCCCATGACAAGCAGTCCTACCTCCGACGAGGTGATCATGAGGAAGACGCCGATCGCGCACAGCGCGAAGATGATCGAGCCGAGCAGGGGCGCGTAGAACCGGTCGAGCAGGTAGCCGACGAGCAGGCGAGCGAACATCGAGGACAGGCTGAGAACGGACAGGACGGACACGGCGGTGGTCTGGCTGATGCCCTTGTCGGTGGTCATCGGTACCACCTGCGACATCAGGCCGAAGGTGGCCGAGGACACCAGGAAGATGGCGACGGAGAGCAACCAGAACTGTCGGTATTTCCGGGCCACGGTGAGGAGAGATTCTCCGGCCACCCGGCCTTGCAGACGTGCAGCCTCGCGTTCGGCGTCGTGTTCGGCCGGCATCCGGGTGACGAATGCATAGACCGAAGCCGGAATGATCGTGCACACCGCGCCGATGACGAGGAAGGCCACACGCCAGCCGCCTATGCCCAGCACCCAGTTGGCGAGGTACGGCATCAATACCCCGCAGGCACCGAGACCGGCCATGAGGATGCCCAGCGCCATGCCGCGACGGTCCTGGAACCAAGCGCTCACCACGGTGGAGTGCGCTACCGGGTTTACCGCGCCGGCGCCGGCGCCGATCACGATGCAGAGTGCGAAGAAGAGCATTTCGTTGTTCGGCAGCGCGGCCATCAACATGAGGCCGATTCCGAAAGTCAGGGCCATCGGCACCGAAGGCACTTTGGGGCCGTAGCGGTCGATGAGGAAGCCCAGGATGACGATGCTGACACCGACCAGCACCGTCTCGACGGAGAGACCGTTGGCGATGATGCTGCGGTCCCAGCCGAACTCCTCGGTCATTGGCTTGCCGAGGATGTTGAACAGGACGTTGACCGTGCTGGTACCGAACAGCAGTGTGAGAAAGCCGGTGGCGACATACCACCAGCGGTTCAGGTGCCGTGTGGGCGCCTGCAACCCAGTCGTTCCGACTGCGCTCATGGAAGCTCCTGTCGATTGCTTTCGATGGTTGGCGGCGACGCCACCCGCGGGCCCCACGGGAAGTGGTCCCCATCACACATGGGATCATATGGGCTGTCCAATGTAAAGGACAGTCCAAAATGCTCTGTCCGGTAGAGCGGGGCTTCGTGTGGCGTGAGCGGGGTGGCGAGGTCCGGGCCGCCGGCGCGGCATCGAACTTCGGTGACGTTCGCGTCATCTCCGTGGGGCATATCCGCTTGTCGTCGGACGGTAGAGAACACTGCGCAGGCACGGCCAGGGCACCCGGCCTCCGGGCTGTCGATTCCTCCACTCGCGGGACGCCGCCTACCCGGTGCATCGGTCATACCATTGGACTGGACGGTCCGGGCTGTCTATACTTCCGAGTGACTTCAGTCACAAGAAGGAGTCGGCGGCATGGACGAGAAAGGTCGAGGGTGCAGGTGACGGTGAGCCGGACGACTTCGACGCATCTCCTCCAGCGGGCCACCGACTGCCTCGGCACGGCAGGCAAGCTGCTGGGCGACCAACCCTACGACCTGCGCCCTTCTGCCCTGGCGGGGTCGTTGGCCACAGCGCGGCGCAGGCTCGCCGATGCGCTGACCGAGGGACGGATAGCCGGAGCGAACATCGAGGACGCATGTCGAATCCTCGTCGACATCGAACACCTGGAAGAGCAGTTCACCAAGGAGGAGGCCGTCCGTCGGGCTGCCGAGTTGGGGGCGGTCCACGACGTCGCCGTCCAGCTCCGGGAGCTTTCGCCGCGCGAGATCATCGAGTCGGCACCGAGCATCGTCTGCACCAAGTTGGCGTTCACCCGCTCGTTGATCTCCGCCGTGTCGGGCTCCCGCTGGCAGCCGCGTCGCCTCTATCTACGGCCTGAACTCGACGGCTCCCCACTCGACTTCTCCGATTACATCGCCTCCACCGAACTGTCGCTGGCGGAGGCGCCCCTGGAAACCGAGCTGGTACGCCGCCGGGTTCCGGCGCTGGTTGCCGCCCCTGCCGACGATCGGCGCACCCACAGGGAGTTGGTCAGTGCATCCCGGACGCCGGCATACGTCGCTGCACCGGTGATGTCCGGGGGAAAAGTCATCGGGCTGCTCCATGCCGATCGTCCCGGGTCGGGCGATGCGCTCGACCCGAGTGATCGAGATCGATTGGACACCTTCGCAACCGTTCTGGCGATCATCTACGAGCAGGCCGTTCTGAAGCAACGGCTCCAACTGCAACGTGCACGGATCGAGAAGTCGTTCGGCGCAACTCAGGACATGCTCGATCGGATCTCGAAGGCCGACGCGATTCTCTCCCGTCGTGCCGAGGTAACGGCGGACGGTGCCGTTGGCAAGCCCGACGACCGCCAGATGGTCGAACCGAACTCGGTGCTGACCTTTCGGGAACGCGAGATCCTCTCGTATCTCGCGACAGGAGCTACGAACAGCCAGATCGCCCAAGCGCTGGTCATTTCCGAGGGAACCGTGAAGTCGCACGTGAAGGCAGTACTCAAGAAATTGCACGTACCGACGCGCGCTGCCGCGGCTGCCCTCTACTCGAGCCAGGCTCGACGACAGCGATGAGAGAGAAATCGCAGGGGCAGAGAACCTCCCGGGCGGTGGCCGAACGCGGATTGCCACAGGCTGTGATCGACCTCCTCGACCGGCTGGGGAACGACTACGGTATCGATCTGCGGCCCTACAAGGCTCGGCCGGATTTTCCCGGCACCTGTGTAGCGTTGCTCGATGCAGCCACCGAATCTGCGTTCGCTGCGCTCACAGAACTCGGCCCCGAACGGCGGCGGTCACTCGGTCGTCTCATTGCGGATCTCCAGGAATTGCGGTGGCGAATCCGCACGCAGTATTCCGAACCGGCGCATGAATTCTCGTCCGACGAGTTTGCCGGAGCGATGCGTCGTCTTCGAGGAGCCGAGTCGGTCGCCGGTCTCCGCAAGCTCATCTGCCGGGAGCTGGCACACATTGCCCACCTCGACCGAATACTGTTGTCCGAAGTGCACAACGGAACGTGGACGGTGCTGGACCTGTACAGCGAGGAACGGGCAGAGCAGGCAGTTTTCTCGCCGCACGCCCTGCCCCTCACTTCCGGCTCCGCCGAGGACCGGGCATGCGAGACAGGGGCGGCGGTGCTCGTCGGATCGGACACCGACATCGGGCCGACCGGCGAGGCTGTGCAGATGCTCGCATCGAGCGCGTATGTGGTGGCTCCGATCACCGTGTCGGCCGGGGTGATCGGGCTCGTGCACGGAAGTCGTGTCGCCGGTGAGCCATTGGACGCGGTGGACAGAGAGGTGATCGACGCATTCGCGCGGACTTCCGGAACGCTGTTCGAACGGGTGATGCTCGCTGATCGTCTCAGCGAACAGAAGGCTCTGATAATCCAACGATTGCAGCAGGAGGCGAGGGAAGTCGAGCGTCTCGGGTATGCCGATGTGCATTTCGTCGACGAGAACTCCACCCGGTGGGCCGCCCTGCCGACCGGAAACACCCACGAGGTCCCGGATGCGCCGGCGATCGACTGCCTGACTGCTCGTGAACGCGAGGTCTTCGCATTGGTTGTTCGGGGTGCGTCCAACGCCGAAATCGCCGAGGAACTGGTGATCAGCATCTTCACGGTGAAGACACACGTCAAGAAGATTCTTCGAAAACTGGGCGCGGCGAATCGGTCCGAGGCCATCTACCGGTACCCGCGGTAGGCAGCCGACCGGTCTCTGTCGGCATGTGCCTCCGCGGGCGGCGGCAGCCGATCAGGCGTCGTCGGTAGCCAATTCGGCTGCCTGCTTGCGGAGGAGGAACTTCTGGATCTTTCCGGTCGCGGTGGTGGGGAGTTGATCCACGACTACCAGCTTCTCCGGGATCTTCTGCATCATGGCCTTACGTTCGTTCCGGAGGAAGTCGGCCACCTCCTCCAGGGTCGGCGCATCGCCGTCGACGACAACGAAGGCGCACACCTTCTCGCCGAGGCGGGCGTCCGGCATCGCGACCGCCGCTGCTGCGACGATCCGCGGATGTGCCAAGAGGTGCTCCTCCACCTCCCGCGCCGAAATGTTCATGCCTCCCCGGATGATGAGATCCTTGATGCGTCCCGTGACCCGCAGAAACCCTTCCGCATCGACGCGGCCGAGATCACCGGACGCGAGGAACCCTCGGTGGTCGATCGACGCGGCGGTGCGTTCGGGATCACGCCAGTATCCGAGGAAGATACCCGGTCCACCGTAGAAGATCTGGCCTTCCTCGCCGGCCGGCAGCGCTGTACCCGAGTCGTCGCGGATCTCGAGATCGACACCCTCGAAGGCCCGCCCGTCGGAGGAGAGCACCTTCTCGACGGGGTCGTCGACACGCACAGCGGTCACCAGTAGTCCCTCACTGCTGCCGTACACCGGAAGGAGGGTGCAGTCAGGGAGCGCTGTCTTCCAATCCCGCAGTAGGGTTTCCGGGATCGGCGCGCCTGCGCTCACCCAGAGTCGCATCGAGCTCAGGTCGTGAGCCGCGCCTGCTTCGATCGCCCCGAGTGCCATCTGGAGGAACGGTGTCGCGGCCATGCTGACCGTTGTCCTGTACTCGGCGATGCGTCGAAGTCCCTCGTGGGGTTCCCACACATCGAGAAGGTGAATTCCGCTCCCGAGGATCAACGGTGTCGCCACGCCCACGGCGAGTCCGGTTGCATGCGTGACCGGGGAGGGCATGAAGACGATATCGTCGGGGCCCAGGCCCATCACCTCGCGACCGAGACCGTAGACGGTGAAGGACAGAGTGTTGAACGTGTGCTGGCAGCCCTTCGGACGTGATTCCGTGCCCGAGGTGTAGATGATCGCGTGAGCGGCATCCGCCGGTGGCGGCGATCCGAGTTCGTCGGGGCCGGGCGCATGGTTTCCGGCGATCAGTGATTCGAATGCGAGCTCATCGGCACCTGCCTCCCCACGTACGACGACGACGTGCTCGAGCCCGGGCAGCTCGCCACGGATCTCCGCCAGCATGTCGGCGTAGCGGAATTTGCGAAACTCTTCGGTGACGAAGGAGATCTTGGCTCCGGAGTGCTGGAGGACGTAGCGCACCTCGTCGTGGCGGTAGACCGGCATTGTGGGAACCACAACGGCGCCGATCCGGGCCGCGGCCACATAGATGACGACGAATTCGTTCCAGTTCGGCAGCTGCACCTGAACCCGGTCGCCGGGGGCGACGCCGAGTTTCCTCAGTGACGCCGCCAGCCGATATGCCTGCGCGCGAAGTTCGCCGCGGGTAAGCACGCTGTAGCCGTCGGTGACGGCGACGAAATCCGGGTCTGTCTCCGTCCATCGGTCGACGTGTTCGGTCAGGCTCTCGTCACGCCAGTAACCGTTCGATCGGAACGCGTGCAGAGTGTTCGCGCTGTAGCGGTCCTCGGGAAGGATTGCCCGTGTGTGCTCCACGACGTCCATGTGCGGATCCTTGCTTTAGGGTGCCCTGTTCGTGGGCGGAAGTGGACGGAAGTTGTTGGTCGAACCATGTTCTCGAGCGGAATGGGGGAAATGAACTGTTCGGAAGCGATCTCAGCCTCGAGGGTGAAGGAATTGCCTCGATGGGATGAGGCGTCCGGATGGGTTGGCCCCCCGGGGTAGTTCTCAGGCTGCGGAAATTCCTCCGTTGACGCTGATCGCCTGTCCTGTGAGCCGTCGTGCGGCGGGGGAGGCGAGGAAGACCGCGAGTGCGGCCAGGTCTTCGGAGTCGGGGACGCCGAGGTGGGCCTGCTGGGCGGCCTTGGCAAACAGTTTGGCGCTGAATCCGTCGGATGTGATTCGCTCGGTCGAACCGGTGCCGGCGACCAGCGACGGGGTCAGAACATTGACTCGGATCCCGTTGCGCTTGGCTTCGATGGCCAGGGTCCGGCTGAACATGACGATCGCCGCCTTGGCCGCTCCGATGACCGCTTCGCCGGGGGTGGCGGTCTTCGCGGCATCCGAGGCGACGTTGATGATCACCCCGGTCTTCCTTGCTGTCATGTGCGGGACGATCTCGCTCGCGAGGTACATGCACGGCAGTGCGAGTTGGTTGAAGATGCGTGCGATGTCGTCGGTGGGGATGTTCGCGAAGAGTTCCGGCCGGGTGTCTGCGGCCGTCGTCGAGACCAGGATGTCGACACCGTCGAGGATCCGTTCGGCCTCGGCTGCGATGTGCGTGGCGCCCTCGACGGTGGTCGCGTCGGCGGACAGGAATGTTACCTCGCACGACGAGTGGGCAGACGAAATATGCTCTCGGGCAGCAGATCCGCGTTCCGATCCGCGGCCGACGATCATGATGCGCGGTACGCCGGCCTTAGCGAGGCCTACCGCGGTCGCCAGGCCGATTCCGGCCGTGCCTCCCACCACCAGTGCGCTGCTGTCCTTCAGTTCCTTCGGTGCTGCAGTGCCATGTGTGTTCATTCGTGTTATTCCGTTCGAGGTTCGGGTCAGAGGGATACCGTGCCGCGGGCGAAGATGTCCTTGGCGATGATGCGCTTCTGGATCTCGGCGGTGCCATCGGCGACGAGATAGGCGGTGACGTCGCGGTATCTCTGCTGCAGAGGTGATTCGGTCGAGTAGCCCAGATTTCCGTGTACCCGCATCGCGAACTCGATCGCGTTCTTGGCCACGACAGGTGGCCACCACTTGCTCATCGACGCGAGGGCGGTGTGTGGTTGAGCGATTTCCCTGAGCCACAGCGCGCGATAGCAGATCCAGCGGGCCCCCTCGAGATAAGTGGCGTGCTCGGCGAATTGGAATGCGAGGCCTTGGTGCTCGGACAGTGGTTGTCCGAAGGTTTCCCGCTGCTGGGCGTATTCGGCGGCCTCCTCGAGGCTCTGCTTCGCGGCTCCGAGGCACATCAGCCCCAGGGCGGCACGGCTGAAGTCGAAGTGTTCCATCACCGAGTGGAAGCCTTTGCCGAGTTCCCCGACGAGATGTGATTCGGGGATGAAGACATCGGAGAGGTGGATGCTTCCCCAGCCCAGCGGGAGGCAGCCCATGCCGGGCATGTGGCTGACGGTGACTCCGTCCGCGTCGAGCGGGACGACGAAGCAGCTGACGCCTCGTGCCCGCTCCGATCCGGGTTCGCGGGCGTAGACGAGTGCCGCGGTGGCGTTCATCGCCCATGAGATCGCGGTCTTCTCCCCGTTCAGGCGCCACCCGCCCTCCACGGCGGTGGCGGTGGTGCGAAGGGCGCTCGCGTCGGATCCCGAGCCCGGCTCGGTCAGGGCGATGGCGACGGTTTGTTCACCGCGAATCAGCGGCGGAAGGTAGCGGTCCTGGACCTCGTCCCGGCAGAGCGCCAGTTGGGAGGCGACCAGGCCGATCTGTACGGGAGCCGACGCCATGTTCACGTCGCCGTATGCGAGGGTCTCGGTGGCGATTCCGAGCAGAATGGGATCTTCGGTGCCGGTTCCGCCGTATTGCTCGGGTAGTCCGATGCCCAGCAGGCCGATGTCGCCGAGTTTCTGCAGGATGTCGAAGGGGAATTCCGTCGACGCTGCGCGGTCGCGGTAGCCGGGCAGGAGAACGCGGTCGCTGAATGCTGTCAACGTCTTTCGGAACTCTTCGTGCTCGTCGGTGAATGCGAAGGAAACCATGGGAGTGTGCTCCTGTGCGGGGACTCGACTGGGGTGATCGCGGCGAGGGAAGCGCTGATGCGCAATGGAACCCGGGGTCGACCCGTGCCCTGCCGGAAAGAATTCTAGGTTTGAATAGTAGGGCGACAAAGTGTTTCTGGCAAGAGGTGTGGGATGCGCGGGAGTGCGGTATTCGACTGCTGCGACCGCGAAAAGCTCAGCCGGTCAGTGGCCAGTCTCGATGTCGCCGACGGCGCGGCGGACGAGTTGCAGATGTGCGATCAAGGTTTCGAGAGTCTGTGTGTCGACCGACGCGAGACCGAACCGGGCTCCGGCGAGACGATCGTTCGCTTCCTCGACCACGTCCAGGCCCGCCGGGGTGAGAGTGGCGAGGACGGTCCGGCGATCCGTCGGATGGGCATGGCGTTCGACGAAACCGGCCTTCACGAGCTGGTCGACCGCCATCGACACCGTGGTCGGATGGACCATCAGGTACTTGCTCAGCTTTCCCAGTGTGCGGGTTCGCGCATCGGACAGCTGCAGTGACGTCAGGATGAGATAGGCATTGCGCGACAATCGAAGTGAGCGTAGCTCCCCGTCCATGGCACGGACGATCCACTGATGCGTGCGAAGCAGGGCCATGGTGGTGGCGAATTCCAGCTCGGCCGAATCCCGTCGTTCCGTCCACTCGGCGCGCATCCAGTCGATCACGTCGCGACTGTCGTCGGCGGGCGTAGAGTGCTCACTCGCCACTGTGCATCCTCTCGTCGCCGCCGAACTGCGTCTCTCGCATCGTTAGCCGACCTGCCGGATCGATGATAGCCGGACGCGTGTCGACTGCCGGCGGACGAACGGCTCTCAGCTGTGTGAGAGCACGATCTTCCCGAACCCGCTTCCCTGTTCGAGGTACTTGTGTGCGGCGGCCGCTTCGGCGAGGGGAAAGACCGCGCTGATAGGCAGGGGGGGGACGGTTTCGGCGTCCAGCAGCCGTAGAAGACCCGCGAAGTCGTGGGGGCTGCCCATCGTGGTTCCGATCAGTTCGTACTGTCCGAAGTAGAACGGGCGGACATCGAGGGTGGTGCGTTCGCTGCGTGACGCCCCCAGTACGACCAGTCGTCCGCCCGGCCGCAATGCCGTGACGGACTGTTCCCATGTCCCGACGGAATCCAGGACGAGATCGAAGCCCTGGCCGTGGGGTGAGAGTCGGCGAGCGGCGTCCGGCCAAGCGGGGTCGGTGTACAACACGCCGTTCGTCGCGCCGAGCTCTCGAGCCTGCTCGATCTTGGACGTCGACGACGAGGTTACCGTGACGCGGGCGCCGACGGCGGCCGCAAGCATCACGGCCATGGTCGCGACGCCGCCGCCGGCGCCGAGGACCAGGAGATTTTCGCCGGCGCGGAGGCGGCCGCGTGTGAACAGGGCGCGGTAGGTGGTGAGTCCGACGAGGGGTAGTGCCGCGGCCTGCTCCCAGGTGAGGCCGCGGGGCTTGGGTGCGACGCAGTCCTTCGGGACTCGGACCAGTTCGGCGTAGGTACCACGCTGGTGATCGCCGAGGATCTCCCACTGCGCGCCCGGGGCGGCTTCGCGATCACCCCACCACAGCGACGGGAGCACGAGAACTTCCTCTCCGGTGTCGGTGCGGATTCCTGCGCCGTCCGCGCCGAGAATGTGGGGCAGTGGTGACGAATACTTGCCTTGTCGCACCAGGACGTCGTGCCAATTGAGTGCCGCTGCCTTCAATTCGACGGTGGCCCATCCGCGTTCGGCTGTCGGATCGGGGACCGATTGCCACCTCAAGACATCGGGTCCTCCGAACTCCTGCATCACGATGGCGTCCACAATGATCCTTTCGGTCGTACCATTCGCACGATACTGCACATCCCGCGGTACGGTGACGATCGGGTCCGCTTCCGTCACCGGTGCCGAGTCGAGGGCGAACCGGTGGATCCAGCGGGGCCGGTCCTGTCCGAGGGCTACGGGACTCTCCACAGCGGTCGCCGGTGTCGGGTGCGCTCGTTCTCGGTCAGGCCGCCCCAGATACCGTGCTGCTCGAAGTGCGCCAGTGCATGCCTGCGGCATCGGAGAAGCACGGGGCATTCCTCACAGACGCGCTTCGCTTCAGTTTCACGCAGCGCGCGTTCGTGACCGGCTTCGTTCTCGGGTCCGAAGAACAGCGAGGGGTCCGCATCGCGGCAGCGGCTGTGCCGCTGCCAGTCGGTGTCGGCGGCTGAGAACGCGATGGTGTGCTGTCTTGTTGTAGGAAGCGTCATGATCTTCGCCTGGATGTATGGGGCATGTGCAACGGCCGACGGAGGCGATCGATCCCGATCCTGTGTCGCCAGCCCAGGGTCAGTGGTCGGCGCTGCAGGTGACGGTGGCGGTGGTGCACGTCTTTCCTGCGGTGTTGCGGCAGGTGACCTCGACGATTCCGAGGCTGCGACCCCGGTGCACGATCTTCGGCGCGAACGTGACGGGTTGGTCCGACGGGCACGGTCGCAGATACGAGATGTGGATCGAGGTGGCGCGGAAGCCCGCATCGGCGGAGAGCGCCGTAGAACCGGTGATCTCCGAGGCGCACAGAAGCACACCACCGTGAATGTTCCCCATCGGATTGGCCAGCACCGGGGACGGACCGAATTCGAGGCCACCGGCCCCGCGCGTGTGCTCGGCTCCCAACAGTTCGATGATCGAGTCTGCTCGGAGTCGTGAGTTCAGATCCTCGGAGGAAACCGCGGGTGCGTCCGGCGGGTCGGTGAGCGGCACGGTCTGGAGGCGGGTGGACCCGCAGGCGATGAGACGGCCCTGCGCATCGACGATCCGACCACCAGCCAGCCCGGTCCGCGCGCCTCGACCCAGCATCCAACTCTCGGCGCGCAGAACCGATCCGTCGACCGGTGGATCCGCTACGAAGTCGAGGTGGATCTCGGTGCTCACCGCCCAGAATCCCTCGGGCGTCATCCCACTGACGAGATGTCCCATCACGTCGTCCATCACGACACCGAGAGTTCCTCGGCACGGTCGTCCGTGATCGTCGGCAAGCCATGGCCCCGTGACCATTTCGGTCAATCCGTGAGAGTCGTTGCCGGTCACATCGGAGACTCGGAACAGCTTTTCGGCGCCGGTGGAGAAGAATCGAAGCGCGGTCGGGGTGTCGCTGGTCATGGCTCTCCTGACGGACGTGCGGTGAAGCCCGGTGCGCGAACGCGCGCCAGGGCTGTCGGGATGGGGCTCAGACGCCGCGCTGGGCCTTCGCGGCTTCGCTGGCGGCCTTGCTCTTCTCCCGGGCGGCGGCCCAGTCCGCGTCGGTCATGGAGGTCAGACCCGCGAAAGTGCCGGGCCCGGCGAGCATCTGGCCGCCATCCATGGCGATGGTCTGCCCGGTGAGGTAGTCGCATGCGTCCGACAGCAGGAAGATCGTCAGGTTGGCGAGCTCCTCGATGGTGCCCATCCGCCCCATCGGGACCTGGTCGGCCTGGGTGGCGCCGACCGCGCTCTTGTCGGTGGGATTGAGCATCTCCCAGGCATAGTCGGTGGGGATCGGTCCCGGGGCCAGGGCGTTGAGGCGGATTCCGTAGCGGGCCCATTCGACGGCGAGGGACATGGTCATCGAGTGCACGGCGGCCTTCGCCATCGCGGAGGGGACGACGAACGCCGAACCGCTCCACACCCACGTGGTCAGCGTGGACAGCACCACGCCCTTGGTGCCGCCTTCGATCCAGCGGCGGCCGGCGGCATGGGTGGTGTTGAACGACCCGTTCATCACGGTGGAGGTGACGGCCTCGAAGGCCCGGGGGCTGAGCGATTCGGTGGGGGCGATGAAGTTGGCGGCGGCGTTGTTGATCACGCCCGTGAGAGGTCCGTGCAGGGTCCAGATCTCGTCCATCGCGGCGGACACCATCTCGGCGTTGCGGACGTCGACGGTCTGCCAGTGGACCGAGCCGGGGCGTGAGACGGATGCCTCGGTGGCGGCTTCTTCGAGGACGGCGGGTCGGCGGCCCCAGAGGTGGACGTCGGCGCCGTGGTCGACCAGGTGGCGGGCGACGCCGCGACCGAGGCCGGTTCCGCCGCCGGTGATGAGGATTCGCTTGCCGGCGAGGGCCTCGGACGTGAACGGAGAGGTGGTCATGTCGGGGGTCCAATCGGTCGGGGATGAGGGATCACAGTCCCAGGCTCTTGCTGATGATTTCGCGTTGGATTTCGTTGGTGCCGCCGTAGATGGTCGGGGCCAGGGCGCGGCGGACCTGTTCTTCCATGCCGTATTCGCGGGTGTATCCGTAGCCGCCCATCATCTGCATGGCCTCGAGGGTTGTCTTCTTTGCGATCTCGGTGCACTTGAGCTTGGCCATCGAGCCCTCGCGGTTGAGATTGTCCTCCTCGCCGGCGTCGATGCGTTCGGCGACCTCGTAGACGAAGGACTTCGCGAAGGCGATCTCGGTGGCGAGATCGGCGATGCGGTGGCGGATCGCTTGGAAGCTGCCGATCTTGCGTCCGAACTGCTCGCGTTCGGTGACGAACGCGATGACGTCGTCGAGTGCGCGTTCGGCCGCACCGAGCGACATGGTGGCGATGATGAGACGCTCGACGCTCAGGCCGCGCATGAGGTGGCGCCACGCCTGGTTCGGAGTGCCGACCACGGCCGTGACCGGGACGGCCACGTCGGTGAAGTAGAGGTCGTTGCAGGTTCGGGCCTCCATGGTGGCGATGCCGTGGATCTCGAGGCCGGGGGTGTCGGTGGGCACCATGAACAGGGTCAGACCCTCGTGCTTGGAACCGGAGGAATCGGTGCGGGCGAGCAACAGGACGTGCTCGGCGACGTGGGCCGCGGAGATCCATGTCTTCTGGCCGTTGATCACGTAGTGGTCGTCGACGAGTTCGGCCTTGATGCGGACGCTGCCGAGGTCGGATCCTGCTCCGGGCTCGCTCAGGGCGATCGCTTCAAGCTTGCCTGCGGCCATGTTCGACACGATCGTGCGCTTCTGTTCGTCGGTGCCGTAGCGCAGATACGTCTGGGCGGCGGTCAGGCCGGTCGAGTATCCGGTGATGGGAGCGAGGCCGCGTGAGGTCTCCTCGAGGAAGATGCACTCCTCGACCATCCCGGCGCCGCCACCGCCGTACTCCTCGGGCAAGGAGACCGCGAGCCAGCCGAGTGCTGCGAACTTGTCGAGTATGACCTGGCTGTTGGCTACGGTGCCGCCGGCGGTGAGGGCATCGCGTTGTTGAAGAGTCTTGCACTCGGCGTCGCAGAACTCGCGGACCGCGAGTGCGAACTCTTGTTGTTCTCGGCTGAAGCGCATGTCGACAACTGCTCTCTGTGGAAGACGGGGAGGGCGGCGTGAACTGGTGGGCAGGTCACCGGGCGGCGGGACGGGGTCCCGCCGCCCGGGAGCTGGGGTGGTCAGACGCCGCGGAACTTGGAGAAGTCGGGCTTGCGCTTCTCGTTGAACGCGCTGATGCCCTCGAGTGCCTCGGCGGACTCACCGAACAGCTTGAGCGTGGAGTAGGCCATGTTGCCCTGGGCGATGAAGTGCTCGGTGTCGGCGTTGAGCGACTGCTTGAGCACCTTGAGCGAGGTGGGGGAGAGCTGCAGGATCTCGTCGGCCCATGCCCGGACCTCGGCGCGGAGCTGGTCGGCGGGTACGACCTTGTTCACGAGCCCCCACTCCAGGGCCTGCTGGGCGCTGTAGCGGCGGCACATGAACCAGATCTCCCGCGCTCGCTTCTCGCCGATGGCGCGGGCGAGGTAACCGGTGCCCAGACCGGCGTCGAAGGATCCGACGCGAGGTCCGTTCTGTCCGAAAATGGCGTGCTCGGCGGCAATGGACATGTCGCACAGCAGGTGCAGCACGTGTCCGCCGCCCACGGCGACACCGTTGACAGCAGCGATGACGGGCTTGGGGGTGTCCCGGATGACACGGTGGAGGGCCTCGACCTCGAACAGGCCGCTGTCGGACGGTCCGTAGTCACCGGTCTCCATGCGCTGCTTCTGGTCGCCGCCCGAGCAGAAGGCCTTCTCGCCGGCGCCGGTGAGGGCGACGGCGCCGACCTCCGGGCTGCCCCACGCTGCCTTGAAGGCCTTGACGAGCTCGTCGACCGTGCGGGCACGGAAGGCGTTGTATCGGTCCGGCCGGTTGATCGTGATCCAGGCGAGCCCGTTGTCGACCTCGTACGTCACGTCCGTGAATGCGGTGAAATCAGTCATCGACCTGGTGGTCCCTTCCTGCACTGGTTGCTCGCCGTCGCCGCGAGAACGGGGTCGCGGAACGGGGTCGTCGGGTTTGGTCCGACCGTATGACAAATGTATCCGCGTTAACGATCGTTTTCAAGGGGCGGGTGGATTGCCGTGTCCTGACCGTGGTGGCGGGGAACCGCACAGTATGCCCGCAGCGGAGCCCGGGCAGGAGACGATTCCGGCCGAACCCTCGCTGGAACCTCTGGAGGAATCGACATCCGCGACCAGCGCGAGTTGTGCCGCGGCGGTCGGACCGACCGTAGGGTGCGCTCGTCGCTCCGCTCCCTGACCGGCGCCTTCCGCCGTGTCCTCATCCACGGAGAGTGAACCTCATGGAATTCGACGTCACCACACTGCACGGCCGCCGCGCGGATCAGCGCTGGAATCGGATGGTCGTGGGCGGCCTGTTTCGAGCGACTCGTCTGGAGCAGCCCGGACAAGGACGCACTGGTCGGCTGGGCCGGGGCATACGCCACCGACGGCTTCCGGCGCCTGACCTATCGACAGGCGGACGACGCGGCAAATCGCACCGCACAGGCGTTGCGCGCGGCGGGGCTGACCGACGGCGAACGGGTTCTGCTCTACTGCGAGAACTCCGTCGAGGCCGTGGTGACGATGTTCGGCATCGCCAAGGACGGTCTCGTGGCGGTGCCGGTCAATCCCCACCTCGCCCCCGACGTTCTCGAGTGGGTCGTCGAGCATGTCGGTGTCCGGTTCACTGTCGTCGATGGCGAGTTCGGTGAACAGGCCCGAAAGGTGTTCGCACGGGCGGGGTTGCGGGTGAATGTCACCATCCCGATCGGTGGCCCGATCGTCGCGGGCAGCCGCGACTTCGCCGAGTGGATCGCCGAGCAGCCGGCCGACGAGCCGTCCGGCAACCGGCACGCCGACGACGTGTGGAGCATCCTGTTCACCTCCGGTACCACCTTGATGTCCAAGGCATCGATGGCAACGCACACGTACTCCTACATGGCCGGCTTCTCGTACGCGATGTCGCTCACCCGCGGCCTGGACTACGAACAGGACCTGACGACGTGCACCTTCCTGCCGATTCTCTACCACTGCGGCCACAACTCGACGATCCTGCCGACGATCCTGGCGGGTGGCACGATGGTGCTCGGCCGTCGCCCCGATCCGGCGGCGCTGGCCGACGCCGTGACGACGGAGAAGGTCACCGCCGTATGGGCAGGGTCCCCGGCCTGGGTCCAGCAGCTCGCCACTTGTGGCCTCGAGTACGACGACGTCGACCTGTCCTCCCTCACCGTGGTGATGTTCGCCTGGGGATCGATGAATCCGGGCATGGCGCAAGACCTGGCGAAGGCATGCGGACCGCAGGTGAAGATGCTTGAAGTTTTCGGGCAGACCGAGGCCATGTCGTGCTATCGATTCTGGCCCGACCGGCATCCGGGCAAATTCGAAAAGTCGCTCCGCGGAACCAACTACGTCGGCGTGCCGAATCCGCTGTTGGCTGCCGACATCGTCGATGCCGACGGCAACAGTCTCCGCGGAAGGCCGGGCATCGCTGGCGAGGCCGTCTACCGCAGCCCGGTGGTCACCGCAGGTTACTACGGTGACGTCGAAGCCACACGAGAGGCGTTCCGCGACGGTTGGTTCCACTCCGGGGACAGTTGCATGTACGACGAGGACGGCCTGCAGATCATGGTGGACCGGTTCAAGGACATCGTGAAGTCCGGCGGTGAGAACGTCTCGAGCCTGCGTGTGGAGGGTGTCCTCGTCACCCATCCCGACGTGTTGCGGGCCGCGGTGATCGGCGTGCCCGACCCGATCTGGGGTGAGAAGGTCACCGCCGTCGTCACCGTCACGCCCGGTCGAGAAGCCGACGTGAAGGGCATCCTCGCGTTTGCGCGGGAGCGGCTGGCGGGATATGAGGCCCCGAAGGATATCGTCGTGATCGATCGCATGCCCGAAACCGTCGGCGGCAAGATCATGAAATACAAATTGCGCGAGCTCTTCACGAGGGAACACTGATGTTCGACGGCGTTGCGGCTGCAGATCACCGATCCGGTCGAGCGGTCAGTGGCGTCCCGGCGGCGATGTGGTCACGGCAACGATGAAGGTAGCCGCAGCGTGATCGTGGACAAATGCGCGTTGGTCATCGAGCGGAGCTGTTGCGCCGTGACCTGATCCCCATCGCTCCGCACACCGGCACTGGCCAATCGACCTGCTCGGTGACCGCGAGCTCTCGGTCGACTGCGTCCGCGATGTCGGAGGCGAACGGTACGACGCGTCGGGTGGTGAGGTCGACATGGGGTGCGACGACCTCGAGCGTGTTCGCCAGCGACTCGGTCGTGTCGTCGACGAGCAGGGCCATGCCGTGGATGACCTTTTCGGAGCGTTCGACGATCCGGAAGTATGCCGAAACCTGGTGTCCGACGTGTACTTCTGCGTAGTACTTCAGGTGATGTTCGGCGGTGAAGAAGCCCTGCCTGCGGGTTGCACGATAGTCATCGGTCAGGCCGATCCGGCGGAAGGCGATGTCGATGGCTTCGGCCCCCAGGTCCAGGTAGTGCCGGATGTTCATGTGACCGTTTGCGTCCTCGAACTGCGGTGGGACGACCAGTGGCCCGAGTTCGCGAGGAAGCTGCACGATTTGGTCGTAGGTGGGCACGGGGGCAGTCATCGGTCTCCTGTCGGGGGTGCATCATGACGCGGTCAGTTGCCGACGCGTGGAGGTGCTTTGATCTGAGTTGGTTTCTCGGGTCGCGCCGCATCGCCGGCAGCGGTTCCTTCACAATAACGATCGTTCACACGTCGTGCTAGACTCGTCGAGTGGACAGGAGCCGGAAGATTCTCGATACAGCCGCAGAACTGTTCTACGAAAAGGGATTCCACGGTACGAGTGTCGACGAGCTGGGTGCTCGCTCGGGTCTCACAGGTCCGGCGATCTACCGGCACTTCTCCGGCAAGGACGAGATCCTGGCCACCTTGTTCGACGAGGCAATGGACGAGCTGATCCGTGCCGTCGAGCCTGCGGACGACGACGCCGACATCGACTTCGAGCGTCTGGTTCGCCATCATGTCGAGTTCGCGATCCGGCACCGGCACCTGGTGAATGTGACCCAGCGGGAGGACCGCTCATTGGTGGATCCTTGGCGTCGCAAGGTCAATCGCCGGCGCAAGCTCTACGTCGACTGTTGGGAGAGCGCGGTGGCCCGGTGCCTCCCCACAGCGACGTCGGCGGAGGTTGCCGTGGCAACCCAGTCCTGCCTCGGCACGATCTTCTCGATCGCCTATTGGCCGACCAAGGTCAGCCGCACCCCAGGACTGGCCGATCTGATCGTCCGTCTCACAAACGAGGGACTCGACGCCTTCCGCGGCTGACCCCGGCGCCGGTGACGAAGCGCTTCGAGCCGGTGCGGGTCGGTCATGCCGATCTTCGGTCCTTTGCCGGGCTACCAGAGGGAGCAGGCCGGTCGTGCCGGGGTGCTTCTGCGGGTTCGGTGTTCGCTTCGGGGGTGACCCGGTTGCCATCATGGGTTTCGAGCGCGGGGTGGCCCTGGAGGCGGAGTACGAGCAGCGCAGTCTGGGCGCTCAATTGGTCGGATGCGTTGCCGGCGACGTCGAGTCCGGTCAGGGCGTGCACGCGTGCCAGCCGCAGGCGCACCGTGTTCTCGTGAACGCCGAGTCGCTGTGCCGAACCGCGCACGTTGCGTGCGGTGTCGAACCAGCACTGCAGTGTGTGGAGCAGATCGGCAGTTCCGGGGGCTCCGCGCAGGAGTGGCCCCAGCATGTCGTCGACGAAGTGCCGCACCGCCGAGATTTCACCGTGGGCGAGGAACAGGCGTGCCGGTCCCAGGTCGTCGACGGCGAAGATGCGGTGGATCGTACGGTCGGTGAAACGGTCGATGCAGAGCACGGCCTCACGCGATTCACGGTATGCGCGGGCCAGCGCTGTGGGTTCGCAGACGGAGGACACGCCGGCGATGAACTCCTGCGACCGGAACAGGGAATTCGCGGCGCGCGCCAGGGCATCCTTGACGTTCGCGACGGTCGCGAGGGCGCCGACATTCTCGCGAGCTTCGACGAGGAGCAGGATGCCTTCGGATCCACGGGTGGACAGGACTTCGACGCCGAGATCTCGTTCCATCCACTCGGCGAGCACGCGCTCGGAATCGGCGAGGTCGTGATGGGAAGCCAGAATGTACACCAGCACACGCCGAGCGTGGATGTTCACTCCGAGATACTCTCCGCCGGCCGCTAGATCATCCAAAGCCCCGGTGCCTCTTACGAGTTGGCGGGTGAGGGAGGACTTCGCGTTCCATGCAACCCGCGCGATGCGGCGTTGGACGAGGAACTGGGCGCCGATTCGGCGCGCGCTGCGGGCGGCGGCGTACTCGTCCGTCGGGCTCAGCGATGACGGATGTTCGTCGATGACGAGCCATCCGAAGTGTTCGCCGCGTTCGACGACCGGGGTGACGATCTTGCGGCGGGTCAATCCGGTGGTGGGACCGGCCGCGAGTACGACCGGGTCGGGGGCGGTGACTGTTCCGGGGTTGTGCGCGCGGAGGATGTCCGTCAACGCCGGTGCGGTGACGTGGCCGGTCGTGTCGGGGGTCGCGGCGGCGATGGTGCGGCCGCGTCGGTCGAACAGCAGCACGGACTTGCCGGCGAGTGCGGAACAGGTGCGCACGATCGCCGACATGCAGTCGACCGCGGTGACGGCGTCGTCGAGACGTTCGTCGACCAAGGTCCGCTCGGCGGGCAGTTGCCGGCTCTGCTCAAGGTCTTGCCATCGCCGCTTGTGTTCCTCCGTGTCGAGGGCGGTGGTGGCGGCGTCGTCGAGCAGTGTGCGGAGCGCGGTGAGGGCGGTTCTGTGCTGGTCGGTGAACTCGGCTGTGGGATCGGCATCGGTGAGGACGAGGAGGCGAGTGGGTTCTGCACCGTCGTTCGACAGTCGCAGCAGGCATACCCGGGCGACACCGGGTCCGTCGAGGTCGGTTCCGGACAGCGATCGGCCCGATGCGTGCACGGTATCGGGGGAGTTCAGGGCACGACGCACGAGAGGGCAGTCCGATCGAACGCGGCGCGGTGTCGCCGCGGATCCGATGCCGGGAAGGGGGAGGAGCACGCCGCGGGAGTCGTCCGAGACGAGCATGCCTGCGGATGCGAAACCGGCGAGCGTGGCTGCCCGGGATAGCAACCCGTCGAGCAGCCGGGGAAGTGCCGCCGAGGTCGGCGCAGGCGGTGTCATGGTGCTCGCCTCCTTGTCGTCCTGGTCGGCCGTGCCGACGACCTGCGCTGTGAGCCCGGTGTGCGGGATCCGTCGCCGCGGCGAGATCAGCTTTCGACGAGCAGTTTCCGCACGGCGGCGGCATGCTCGATGGAAGCCTCCATCGAGGTGGCGGCCGGGACGAGCGTGATGTTGTCCGCTCCCGCGTCGACGAACGCGCGCAGCCACTCGGCAACCTGTTCGGGTGTGCCGGCCGGTGCCAGGTGCCGGAACTTGTCCCGGGGCAGGCGGTAGAGCGCGTGCATCTGCTCGCCCACCAGGCGGTCGGCTGTGGCGGCATCGTCGTCGAGACCGCACCAGACGTTGACGCCGAAAGCGCTCGGAGTGCGGTTCTCTCGGCCGGCGGCCTTGAGGATCGCGGTGCGGGTTTCGGCGAATCGGCGGGGCGTGGAGAAGATGGCGAGCCATCCGTCGCCGTACTTCGCGGTTCGACGGATCGCGGCGTCGCCTCGGCCGCCGATGATGATCGGCACGGTCGGCTGGGGCGCGGGCAGGATCCGGGCACGTTCGAGGGTGAAGAACTCTCCGGTGTGGGTGACCTCTTCGCCGGACAGCAACGCTCGGAGAACCTCCAGTGTTTCGTCCAAGCGGCGCCCCCGGGTGCGGGGATCCACCCCGGCGTTGGAGATCTCGGAGCGGTCCTCACCGCCGACTCCCGCGCCGAGGACCAACCGGCCCGGGGCGAGTTGCGAGATGGTCGAGATCTGGCGTGCGGCGAGCATCGGATGCCGCAGCCCCAGCAGATAGACACCGATGACGACGGAGAGCGTGTCGTGGGCCGCGAGCACCGACGTGGCGGAGACCATCCCGTCGAAGCCGGTACCGCCGTGAAAACTGATGTGGTCACCCACGGTGATGTGGTCCAGCCCGGCATCGGCGGCGGAAGTGAGCAGTCGCCGCCGCGCGAGCGGGTCCGGGACCAGCAGGGAGTCTGTGACCGACAGACCGACGCGGAGCACCATTTCGACCCTTTCAGTAGCTATGGACTGACCGTAAGGCCAAATGTTGCTCGTGGCAAGTGCCTCTTCCGGCCGGGAACCGGGTCGACCTCTATGCTTCGATCGTCCGCTTGCCCGAACGACGCCGGAGATCCGAGGCCATGACCGATGCCGCACCGTTGGCTCGTCGCCGCGATCCCGACCGTAAGGAGAAGATCCTCGCCGCGGCAGCCGAGCTGGTGGCTCAACGGGGCTTTCACGCGGTGTCGATGGCGGATATCGGCGCCCGCGTCGGGATCAGCGGTGCGGCGGTCTACCGTCACTTCGACAACAAGGCCACGCTGTTGTTGGCTCTGTTCGATCGCTCCCTCGACGGGTTGCTGCGCGAGGAGAACGTCATTGTCGGCCGCAGGGAAGACATCCCCGCCGCGTTGCGCGCTCTCATCGAACGTCAGACCCCGGTGGCGAAGCCGTGCGCTCGAGGTCCTTGGAGTAATTCCTCTCGGATCACCTCGATCTGGGTGTCGTCGAGACGAGGCCGGCGTCCCGCCCGACCTGCACCTTCGAGCGCTTCGCTA
>Ga0180216_1000340_pt1 | contig 51021 bp, 45 predicted proteins | sample eDN3rd37CBELigMG_FD_128879 | JGI IMG/M metagenome (GOLD analysis project Ga0180216, IMG submission 128879) | Enriched Miracle-Growth compost microbial communities from Emeryville, California, USA - eDNA 3rd pass 37_C BE-Lig MG (version 2)... ...
ACCGCCGCCGCCGTCGCCGCCGTCGCCGTCGTGGTGGTCGCGGAGAGGACGACAACGGCTTTGAGGGCCCCGCTGGTGAGGCTGGCGATGAGGACCGCGATGCTGTTGCGGATGCGGGCGGCGACGACGCTGATGCTGGCCTGGCCGGTGAAGGCCCCGCTCAGGAGTCCGTGAGCGAGGAAGCTGGCGCCGGCGAAGGCGCAACCGACGATGCGGGCGATGATGCTGGCGAGCGCGGCGGGCGTCGTCGTCGTCGCGGCCGCCGCGGCGGCCGTCGCGATGAGCGTGACGGCGGCCCTTCCCTTGCTCCGGTGGCTGATTATCGCATGGGAGACACGGCCGAGCCTGCCGGCTTTGCCGAGAGCGCGGTGGTGGAGACTGGCGGCTGGACGCCCTTTGGCGCCAGCGAGCCGCAGGCGCAGCCGGACGCTGCCGCAGCGGAGCCTTCTGTCACCGCCAGCGAGCCCCAGACCGGGGAAGCCGCGGCCGGGCAGACGGAGCCAGCGGACGCGGCGGCGGAGCCCGCGCCTGACGCGGCCAGCATTGTCGCGGCGACGCCAGAGCCGGAAACCGTGGTTCTGACCCAGGAGACGGACCCCGCCCGGCCACGTCGCAGCGGCTGGTGGTCGCGCAAGGCCGGCTGACGCTGCGCCTCAATCCCTGGATTCGAAGTCATGAAAAAACGCCCGCGACGTTGTCGCGGGCGTTTTGTTTCGGGCGCGGACCACCGGCGGTTTCCGCCGGGCCGGCCGGGCAGCCGCCCAGACCCGGCGCGCGGCAGGCCGTTTGCGTGGACCGGAGGCCTGCTCTGGCCATTGCCGCAGCCACGCTGCGCCGGGCGCATGGTTTGACGCCGCCTGTCCGTCAGCGAAGCGCTTCCCGTGGCTACTCTGGTCGGGCGCTCTCCACCTGATCTGGCCTGAAAACGCGCATGCCCGCGACGGGCGCGGGCATGACGGAGAGGCGGTGTGGGATGGTGGCGCGGTGCGCCTCAGGCGCTGCGCAGCGGCCGCTCCTCCATGCTGGCGAGGAAACCGGCGGCGATGAGGACGCCGAGCGCAGCCGCGCCGAAAATCCAGCGGAACACCATGGCCAGCCCATGCGCCGCGTCTGGCGTCAGGGCGCCGGCAATGCGGACGCCCTCGCCGGAAAAGCCGGCGGCGTGGCCAGCGAAAGCGGCGCCGTTCAGCATGATGGCGCCGAAGGCGGCGACAATCAGCGCCGCGCCCATCTGGCGGAAAAAGTTCATGGCGGCGGTGGCCGTGCCGAGCTGGTGCAGGGCCACGGCGTTTTGAATGGAGATGGTGCACACCGGAAACAGGCTGCCGACGCCGGCGCTGGTGGCCGCCAGCAGCGCGATGGTGATCCACGGCGGCCGGGTTTCCAGGGGGAAGACCGCCAGGGCCGCCAGGCACAGGCAGGAAATGGCGAGGCCCGTCAGCGCCACGCCCTTGTAACGGTTGAAGTACACCATGCTGCGGCCGGAGGCGGTGGCGCCGAACACGGTGGCGACCATCATCGGGGTTACGCCCAAGCCCGCGTCCGCCGTGCTGAAGCTCCGGACAATCTCAAAATAGAGCGGCGCATAGATGCTGAGGCCGACAAACACGCCCATGCCGAAGCAGGCGGCGACGCAGGCGCGCACCACCACCCGGTTGCGCAGGATATCCAGGGGGATCAGCGGTTCCCGCGCCCTGCGCACGTGAAGGGCGAACAGGACCCACAGCGCCAGGGAAAGCCCGACCGCGGCGGCAATGGGCCATGAGAACCAGGGATAGCGGTGGCCGCCCCAGCCCATGGCCAGCAACAGGCTGATGGTGGCGCCCATCAGCAGCAGCGCGCCGGCGAAGTCGAGGCGGTGGCGGCGCTCATGCCGGGGCAACCGCTTCAGCAGCCTGGCGCACAGCCACAGGGCGACGCCGCCGAGCGGCAGGTTGATCCAGAAAATCGCCGACCAGTGCAGGTGGCCGGACAGGAAGCCGCCGAGCGCCGGCCCCAGCAGGCTGGAGGTGGCGAAGACGCTGGCGATGTGAATCTGGTAGCGCGAACGCTCCCTGGGCGTCAGCACGTCGGCGAGCACGGTCTGGGCCAGGGAGATCAGGCCGCCGCCGCCCAGCCCCTGGACGCCGCGCGCGACGATCAGCGAGATCATGTCCGGCGCCAGGGCGCAGGCGACGGAACCGGCGAGGAACACGGCGATCGCCGTCATCATCAATGGCCGGCGGCCCCAGATGTCGCTGGCCTTGCCGTAGAGCGGCGTTACCGTGGTGGCGGCGAGCAGATAGATCGACACCACCCAGGGCAGCAGGTCCGGGTCGCCAAGGTCGCGGCCGATGGTCGCCAGCGCCGTGGCGACAATGGTCTGGTCCAGCGCCGCCAGAAACATGGCGAGAATGACGCCGCCAAGGATGGCGTAGATCTCTCGCTGGTTCAGGTTCGGACGCCCAGGCGCCCCGGGGGCGTCCGCCAGGGACGCGCTTGCAGATAGTGACATCGAACTGGCCTGTCGCGCCGCGGCCAGCGCGGCGCCCATTTGGTGACAGTCAGTCCTTCGCCTGTTTTCACGCCCGGAGCGAGGCGGTTTGCAGAAAGGTCTTCAGGCGGTCCATGCCCTCAACGCATGTCTCTTGCGAGCCGGCGAAGGAGAAGCGCGCAAAACGCGCGCCAAGATGGGGGTCGAAATCAGCGCCAGGCGTGATGGCGACGCCGGCCTCATCCAGGAAGCGCCGGCAGAAATCCATGGAATCCGCAGCGTGCCGCGACACGTCCACATAGGCATAGAAGGCGCCGTCGGCGGGCGCGGCGTCCAGGCCCAGATCGGCAAGGGCGTTGAGCACGATTTCGCGGTTGCGGGCATAGCCGGCGCGCACCGCCTCCAGCTCGTCCACGGCGTCGAAAGCCGCTTCGGCGGCGACCTGGCTGAGGAAGGGCGTGGAGATGAACAGGCTCTGCGCCAGCCGCTCGATGGGTCGCACCAGCGCTGGGGGAACCACCAGCCAGCCGATGCGCCAGCCCGTCATGCAATAATATTTGGAGAAGGAATTGACGACGATGGCGTCCGGGGCGGTCGCCAGCGCCGTGCTGGCCGGGGCGCCATAGTGCAGGCCGTGGTAGATTTCGTCGGAAATCAGCCACAGGCCCTGCTCCCGGCACAGGGCGCCGATATCCGCCAGCTCATTGGGCCTGGCGATGACGCCGGTGGGGTTTGACGGGCTCATCGCCAGCACGCCGTCGAGGGGGCGCAGCCGGGATTCGGCGACGATGGCCGCCGCGGTCATCGACCAGCCGCTTTCCGCGCCCACGGGAATATCGACGGTCTCCATTTCGAGGGCGTTGAAGATATTGCGGTAGGCCGGATAGCCGGGACAGGCGCAGGCAATGCGCGCGCCGGTTTCAAAAGCGGCCAGAAACGCCAGCAGGAAGCCGCCGGAGGAGCCGGTGGTGATGATCACCCGCTCCGCCCCGACGCTGACGCCATAGAGCTCCTGGTAGCTGCGGGCGATGCGCTCGCGCAGCGACGGCAGGCCCAGCGCCTCGGTATAGCCAATCGGGCCGCTGGCCATGGCGGCGCGGGCTGCTTCCAGCGGCCGGCGCGGTGTCGGCGCGGAGGGCTGGCCGATCTCCATATGCATGATGTCCGCGCCCTGCCTTGCTTTCGCCCTGGCGGCGGACAACACATCCATGGCCAGAAACGGCGCGACTCGCGCAGTGCGACGGGACGGCGCCGGGGTCGGCGGAACGACGGGCGAGGCGGACACGGCTGGGCTCCTGTTCCTGGACCGGATGGCGATGACGAATGCGCCGGACCGGATGCGGCGTCTATAGTACTCTCAACGCCAGAGCGCCACGATGTGGGAACGCCAGTTGCGGGAACGCCAGGGAAGTCCGGGCGCAGTAAGCCGCCGCCAGGTGGGAACATGCGCCAGAACGCAAGCTGTGATAGATTCCGTCGCCATGATGGGCGGCCGTCCAGGCGTTACGCGCGCCGGCCGCTGCTTTTTCGGGTGCTGGCGAAGCCATAAACCCACTAACGCCGCGCGCGGCGCAGGGATCGAACCGAAGATGATCGCTTTTTCAGGAATTCACCGGTCTGCCGCTCGTGGAGTTTCCAGCTGGCGCCGTTTCGCGCTCGCTGGCGCGGCCGTTATGGTCGCCGTGAGCGCGGCGGCCCCGGCGGCGCGGGCCCAGGACTTTACGCCCGAGCAGAAAAAGGCCATCGAGTCGATCGTCCACGGTTACATCGTGGCGCACCCGGAGGTGCTGCAGGAGGCCATGGCCGAACTGGAGAAGCGCCAGCAGACGGCCCAGGAGACCAGGCAGCAGCAGGCGCTCGCGACGGAAAAGGAAACCCTGCTCAAGAGCAAGAGCGCCGTGGTCGTCGGCAACCCGGATGGCGATGTCACGCTGGTCGAATTTTTTGACTACAACTGCGGCTTCTGCAAACGCGCGGTCAGCGACATGTCGCGCCTGCTGAAGGATGACGCCAAACTGCGGGTGGTGATGCGCGACTTCCCGGTGCTGGGGCAGGAGTCGCTGGAAGCGTCGCGGATTGCCCTGGCGGCCAAGCAGCAGCTCACCGGTGAACGCGCTTTCGACTACCACCGGCGGTTGATGGCGGTGAAGGGCCGCGTCGGCAAGGAGCAGGCCGAGGCCGTCGCCCGCGAGATGGGGCTCGACATGAAGCGCCTCGCGAAGGACGCCGATTCCCCGGCCGTCGTCGAGGCGCTCAAGGAAAGCCGCGAGCTGGGCGACAAGCTGGGCCTCACCGGCACCCCCTCGTTCATCATCGGCGACACCATCATTCCGGGCGCCGTCGGCCATGACGCCATGGCCGAGGCCATCAAATCCGTGCGCCAGTGCGGCAAGGCCAGTTGCGGCTGAGGCCGGGCGGTTGCCCCGGGGCGTGATTTACGGGCGGGCGGCTGGCGACAGCCGCCCGTCATCGCACGTGCGGCGGGCCATGCCATTCGGATGGTTCCCCGCCGCTGCGGCGTCGCGCCCTGCGGGGCGCTGTTCACCATATGCAGGGCCGCGCCTTATCTTCGCCCTGAATCCGGCATCTGTTGCACACCGCATGCAACTGACGCGGCCGCAGACGTGATGGGGTGGACCGGCTGCGGGCGGGCGGTCGGGTGGCGGAAGCCCTGCGGGGGCGCAAGGTGGCCGTTGAAGAAGGCTTTTGCAGAAGGCTTTCCTGGAAGGCTTCCCTGGAAGGCTTGGCGACGCCTTCCACGCACGGTAATACGTCCTGATTCATCAGGCGGCTTCTGGCGGATGCCTGGCCATCGCGGAAGGCCTTGCCTGTAAAGATCACTGGAATGCGGCGCGCCTTTCGTGGGCGGGTCACGCTTCAGCAAGCGTGGGGCGAATTTTGGCCGGACGAGGCCGAGGCTCACCCCAGATATTGTGTGACGCATTATGTTCCCGTGGGGTGGCGGTCACTCCAGGGGGCGATGCCCCAGGCGCAACAGCATGGTCGCTATCCACGTCATCAACGGGCCGAACCTTAATCTGCTGGGGCGCCGTGAGCCGGAAACCTACGGTCACGCCACCCTCGCCGATCTCGAGGCGCGCATCGCCAAACGGGCGAAGGCGCTTGGCGTCAGCGTGACCTTCATGCAGAGCAACCATGAAGGCGCGCTGGTGGACGCCGTGCAGGCGGCGGGCCTCGCCGGCGCCGGGGTGATCATCAACCCGGGCGCCTACACCCACACCTCGATCGCCCTGCGCGACGCCATCGCCGGCGTTGGCGCCCTGGTCGTCGAGGTTCACCTTTCCAATATTCATGCGCGTGAGCCGTTCAGGCACAGTTCCCATGTCTCGCCGGTCGCCGTTGGGGTGATCTGCGGTCTTGGCCCGCTTGGCTACGAACTGGCCCTCGAAGCGCTCGCGCCGCTTGTCAGGTCACGCACCGGATCAGGAGCCCAGACATCCTCATGAGCGAGAAACCCCACGCAACCGCAGCCGACATCGAACTCGTTCGCGAACTCGCCCGTCTGGTCTCCGATAGCACCCTGACGGAGATCGAGGTGGAGAAGGACGATCTGCGCATCCGCGTCGCCCGTCAGGCGCCGCCGGCCGCGCCCGCCCCCACCTATGTGCAGGCCACGGTTCCGGCGCCGGCAGCCGCCGCGCCCGCGGCCGCCCCTGCCGCCGCCCCGGCCCCGGCCGCGCCGCGCGGCGATCATCCGGGCGCGGTGACGTCGCCGATGGTTGGCACCGCCTACCGCCGCCCCTCCCCGGAAGCGAAGCCGTTCGTCGAGGTGGGCTCGAAGGTCAGCGCCGGCGACAAGCTGCTGCTGGTCGAGGCGATGAAGACCTTCAACGACATCGTCGCACCCCGCGCCGGCACGGTCACCGCCATCATGTTCGACGATGGCCAGCCGGTGGAATATGGCGAGCCGCTGCTGATCATCGAGTAACGGGCGCTCCGCGACGTTCCGGACGCTTCATCCCGGACAGCGGCTGCCCGGTTCCGCCGCTGTCCCCAGGTTATTCCGCTCCAGCGCCGATTGGAGAGCCATGTTCGAGAAAATCCTGATCGCCAACCGTGGTGAGATCGCTCTTCGTATTCTCCGCGCCGCCAAGGAGCTTGGCATCGCGACCGTCGCCGTGCATTCGACGGCGGACGCCGACGCCATGCATGTGCGCCTCGCCGATGAAAGCGTCTGCATTGGTCCGCCAGCCGCGCGCGACAGCTACCTGAATATTCCCGCCCTCGTCGCCGCCTGCGAGATCACCGGCGCCGACGCCGTGCATCCAGGCTACGGCTTCCTGTCGGAAAACGCCGGCTTTGCCGAGGTGCTGGCCGACCACAATATCGCGTTCATCGGTCCCAAGGCCGAGCACATCCGCATCATGGGCGACAAGATCGAGGCCAAGCGCACCGCGCGGCGTCTTGGCATCCCGTGCGTGCCCGGCTCGGAAGGCGGCATTACCGACGAGGCCGAAGCGCTGCGGGTTGGCGACGAAATCGGCTATCCGGTGCTGGTCAAGGCGGCTTCAGGCGGCGGCGGCCGCGGCATGAAGGTGGCGCGTACGCGCGAGGATCTGGCCGACGCGCTTTCCGTCGCTCGCCAGGAAGCCAAGGCCGCCTTTGGCGATGACGCCGTCTATCTGGAAAAATATCTGGAGAAGCCGCGCCACATCGAAGTGCAGGTGATGGGCGACGGGCGCGGCAAGGCCGTGCACCTTGGCGAACGCGACTGCTCGCTGCAACGCCGGCACCAGAAGGTGTGGGAGGAAGGCCCCTCGCCGGCCCTCGGCCAGGCCGATCGCGAGAAGATCGGCTCCATCGTCGCCAACGCCATGGCGGAGCTGAAGTATCTCGGCGCCGGCACCGTGGAGTTCCTCTGGGAGAACGGCGAGTTCTATTTCATCGAGATGAACACCCGCATCCAGGTGGAGCATCCGGTGACGGAGATGATCACCGGCATCGACCTGGTGAACGAGCAGATCCGCGTCGCCGCTGGCGAGGAGCTGTCGTTCAGCCAGTCCGACGTGCGCCTGCGTGGTCACGCCATCGAGTGCCGCATCAACGCCGAGCATCCGGTGACGTTCCGCCCCTCGCCGGGGGTGATTTCGTACTATCATCCGCCGGGCGGCCTCGGCGTGCGCGTGGATTCCGCCATCTACCAGGGCTACCGCATTCCGCCGAACTACGATTCGCTGCTCGGCAAGCTGATTGTTCACGGTCGCACCCGCGATGAATGCCTGATGCGCCTGCGTCGCGCTCTCGACGAAATCGTGGTCGGCGGCGTCGACACCACCCTGCCGCTGTTCCGCACCCTGGTGCGCAACCACGACATCCAGGCCGGCGCCTATGACATCCACTGGCTGGAGCATTTCCTCCTCGACGGCGGCATGGACGACGCGCAGTTCTGACCGGCCATGAGCGGGGAAACGGTCGCCTCTGTCCTGACCCCTGACCTGTTGCTGGCCGCCTATGCGGCCGGCATTTTCCCCATGTCGGACGGCGCGGACGCCGCCGACATCTATTGGGTCGAGCCCGACGAACGCGGGATTTTCCCGCTCGACGCCCTGCAATTGCCGCGCCGCCTCGCCCGCACCATCGCCGCCGACCCCTTCGAGGTGCGCGTCGACAGCGATTTCTCCGGCGTCATCGACAATTGCGCCGCGTCCCGGCCTGACCGCGACGCCACCTGGATCAATGGTGAAATCCGCCGCCTGTATGGCGAGCTGTTCGTCATGGGCGCCTGCCATACGGTGGAGTGCTGGCGCGACGGCGTGATGGTGGGCGGCCTGTATGGCGTGCGCATCGGCGGCGCCTTCTTTGGCGAAAGCATGTTCCACACCGTGACCGACGCCTCCAAGGTGGCGCTGGCGCATCTGTGGGCGCGGCTGATCGCCGGCGGCTTCACCCTGCTCGACACCCAGTTCATCACCGGCCATCTGGCCAGCCTGGGCGCGATTGAAATCCCGCGCGCCGAATATCGCCGCCGTCTGCGCGAGGCGCTGCCGGTCCGGGGCGACTGGCGGGCGCTGCCGGTCCGGACAAGCGGTCGCGAGGTGGTGGAGATTATCCGCAGCCACCGCCGCAATCATTCCGCGGGCGGCTGAGAAGCCCTTCGGCGCGTCGGCGCCGCCAGGCGTTCCTGGGGTCAAACGTCCTTGGGGAAGGTAATTATTTGCCGGCTATCGACGGATGCTTCACCCGGTCGCCCGGCTGAATTCCCAGTTTGTCGGTAACGCCGCCATTCAGCTCCAGCACGTAGCGCACCGGTTCGCCGGAGGCGATGATGCGGGTGGACATGGGCTCGGTCTGGCGCGCCACCCGGGCGATGGTTCCGTCAGCGCGGATGAACACCATGTCCAAGGGGATCAGGGTGTTTTTCATCCACATGGCGACAGGCGCCTCCTCCTCGAAATCGAACAGCATGCCGTGATCCTCCGGCATGCTGCGGCGATGCATCAATCCGACCTCCCGGCCTTTCGGCGTGTCGCGCACCTCAACCTGGAAGGCATGGGTGGTGACGGCCGTGACGATTTTCAGCGGCGTGGCGTCGGACGGCGTGACCAGGGCGGCGGCTGGCGCCTGGGCGGGGCCAGCGGCCAGCGCCGGGCCGGCGGACAGCGCGGACAGGACAATGGCGATGGCGGCGGCGATGCGCGGCGCTGGAGACGTTGGGCGCGGAGAGAATGACAGGGACATGGCGGGAATGCTGGCTTTCCGAAGGAAAACGGCGGGAATCGGCCGGCCGCTTGATCGATGTTGCCCGCGTAATTGCGTCAAAACGAGGAAGCCGCAAAACCTGGGCGGCGGATAACCTGGGGCAAGGCCGGATTGGCGCCCCCGGCGGCGCATGCTGTCCGCGCCGCTGACGGGGCAAACGGCGGGAGCGACCCGCGCGGGGTTCGTCAATGCCGCAGGGCGGCGCCGGAGGCGGCTTCCTCCAGCGGATACACTTCCGTCGCCATCAGGCCGCGCGGTCCCTCGCCGAACCGGACGGCGACCGCCTGGCCAGGGCGCAGGCCGAGCATGCCGCAGCGGCGCGCCACCTCCATGTGCACGAAAATATCCGGCTCGCCCTCGCCGCAGGAAACGAAGCCGAAGCCGCGCAGGCGATTGAACCATTTCACCGTCGCGGCCTTCAGGCCGCTTTCCGGCGTGATGCTCACATGGGTCCTCGGCGCGGTTTCAGCGGGATTGGGCGCCGTGCTTTCGTCAATGGCGACAAGACGCACCACGTGCAGGCCGCGCGGCCCCCTGGCGGCGATACATGTCACCATGGCCCCTTCCCGAATGGCGCTGCGGCCCTCGCGCCGCAGGGTGGCGGCGTGCAGCATTACGTCCGGTCCGTCAGCGCGGGCAATGAAGCCGAAGCCGCGGGCCATGTCGAACCATTTGACGCGGCCCGCCACCTCCTCCAGGGGCGCTCCCGCCGGATCGGCGTGGACGGCCTCCGCCAACCCTGGCTGGCGCGGCGCGCCGGCCGGGGGAAGGTCTCCGCCGGGTTTTTTCGGGCCGGAGCTGTCTGTCATGCCTTTGCCCATCGCAACGGATTACGGACGTCGTTCAAGGTTAAACCGCTGACGCGCCGGAGGAAAGCGCCCCATGTTCAGTTAAATGGCGTCAGTTCAGCTGGGCCAGCGGCTCCAGCGCATCGCCGATGTCGGCGTTGACCACCAGGCTCGCCGCCTCGTCCAGCGGCGTCGGATCGCGGTTGAGGATGACAAGGCGCGCGCCGCTTTGCCGGGCGATCAGCGGCAACGTCGCGGCGGGATGCACCACCAGCGATGAACCGACCACCAGAAACACGTCGCAATCCATGGCGACGGCCTGGGCGCGCAGCATCTCCCGTTCCGGCATCGCCTGCCCAAAAGAGATGGTCGCGGTTTTGACGATGCCGCCGCAACTGGCGCACACAGGCGGTTCGCCGGTCGCTTCGAAGCGGGCGCGGATATCGGCCAGTTCATGGCGCAGGCCGCAATCCAGACAGCGTGCGTAGGCGCCATTGCCATGCAGTTCGATGATGCGCGAGGGCGCGACGCCGGAAGCCTGATGCAGGTTGTCGATATTCTGGGTGATGATGGCGCTCATCCGCCCGACGCTCACCAGATGCGCCAGGGCGCGATGGCCGCGCCCGGGTTTTGCGTGACCGTAGATGTCGTCCATGGCGAACTTGCGCCGCCAGGCCTCCTGGCGCGCCGCCGGGCTGGAGACGAACTCCCCGAATTCGATCGGCGGAAACTTCAGCCACGGGCTGCCGGGTGAGCGAAAATCGGGCACGCCGCATTCGGTGGATATGCCGGCGCCGGTGAATCCCACAATCCGGCGGGCGTTGCGCAACATGTCACGCATTTCCGCCACGTCATCCAGGGCGTCCTGGGTTAACTCATGGTGATCCATGCTGAATTTCCCAACCCGCGCCGCGGCGGCGGCGGCAAGAATCCTGACGACAGCCCCTGTCTCACAGGTTCTATGCGCCAGCGATGGCCAAAATGCAGCGAAGTCGTCCACAGCAACAAAAACGACATGCGCAATGCGCACTTGCGAACGCCGGCAATGCTCTCTATAGGTCCGTTCACCGACGGAACGCGCCCATCGTCTATCGGTTAGGACGCCAGCCTTTCACGCTGGAGAGAGGGGTTCGACTCCCCTTGGGCGCGCCATCGGCCTTACATTTCCCCACAAATGTGCTCAATGCAATGTTCGCTCGCGGCGTTTTGCGCCTGCGGGCCGTTTTGTCATGGGCTTCTGGATGTGAGCCGTCCCGCCTGCTGGTTGCGGGGCGCGTCAGAATGGCCGAAAACAACCCGCGTACACGGCGGTCTCCCTGCCCGGGAGGCGGCCTGCATGATCAAAAATGACGGGGTCGGGATGGAAGCGGTTTTCAGGGTTGAGGGCAACCGGGTGCTGGCGCGGCCGTATGCGGCGGGCCCGTGGGACAACACCATGCAGCACGGCAGCGCGCCGACCACCTTCGCTGTCTGGGCGGCGAACCAGGTGGAGACGCCGGCGCCAATGCATGTGGCGCGCGTCACCATGGATCTGATGCGGCCGGTGCCGCTGGGCGAGCTGGAATACGAAACCTCCATTCTGCGTTCGGGCCGCAAGATCCAGCTCGTGGGCGTGTCGCTGCGCGCCGGCGGTCATGAGGTGGCCCGGGCCAGCGTGCTGAAAATCCGCGCAGCCGCGATCACCTTGCCCGATTATGTCGACAACAGCTCGCTGGCGTTGGACGCGCCCATGCCGGAGACCTGCCGCGATCCCCGGGAAGGTTTCGGCGACAACAATCCGTTCGTGCAGTGCATGACCCTGAAGCTGGCGCGCGGCGGCGGCTTCGAGGAGCTGGGGCCGGCGGCCGTGTGGTTTCGCGCCGACAGGCCGATGATCGAAGGCCATGCGACCACGCCGGAGATGCTGGCCGCCATCGGCGGCGACTTCTGCAACGGCGTCGCCTCATCGCTCGATTTCAGCAAATGGACCTTCATCAACAGCGACCTGACGCTGAATTTCTCCCGGCCGCCAGTTGGCGACTGGGTGCTGGTGGACGGGCATTCGGTGTTCGGGCCGGAAGGCGCCGGCCTCTCCATCGGTCGCCTCGCCGACCGTCAAGGCTACTTCGGCCGTTCGATCCAGAGCCTGGTGATCGAGCCGCGCTGACATTGCCCCGCTCGCCGGTTCAGGCCAAATGGGCGCGGCAGGCGCTGGCCCCGCGCTGGCGGCATGGCCGGGCGACGTTTGTCCGGCTTGTCCGCGCCTTGGCGGCCCGCCAAACATGGGCCGCCAATCAATGATCCGGGAGGGGACGACACCATGGTCCATGCTGGCGACAGGGCTGCGTCATGAGCGTTCGCGCATCCGGGGGGCGCTCTTTCAATCTGATGCTCTCCGCCATGGCCTCGGCCTTCCTGCTGAGCCAGGCCTATCGCACCTTTCCCGGCGTGACGGCGGGGCAGATCGCCGCCGAGTTCAGCCTGAGCCAGAAACAGGTCGGCGAGTTCGCTGCGCTGTTCCATCTGGCCTTCGCCCTGATGCAGGTGGCGGTGGGCGTATCGCTGGACCGTTATGGTTCGCGCCGCACCCTCACCTGCTTCTTCTCCCTCACCATCGTCGGCGCCCTGGTGGCGGCCTCGGCCACCTCCTTCACCATGTTGATGGCAGGCCAGGCGCTGATCGGCTTTGGTTGCGCCCCCGGCCTGCTGGCCTCGCTGGTGTTCATCGGCCGCCATCTGCCGCCGGAAAAGCTCTCGGCCATGTCCGGGCTCATCATGTCGATCGGCAGCGTCGGCACGCTGATGACGGCCACGCCGCTGGCCTGGCTGGTGGAGCATTATTCCTGGCGCGCCGGCTTCGTCAGCCTCGGGATGCTTTCGGCGCTCTCCGTGGCCAGTTGCCTGCTGCTGGTGGAAAAGGATCCGGACAATCCGGCGGCGCGCGGCGAAAGCATCATCGGCTCGTTCAGGAACCTGGCGGCGGTGGTGTTCGAGAAGCAGGCGGCGGCGATTCTGCTGCTGGCGGGCGTCATTTACGCCGTGCAGATGTCGGTGCGCGCCCTGTGGCTGGCGCCGCTGTTCATGGAGCGTTTCGGTTACAGTCTCGTCGCCGCTGGCAATGTGGTGCTGATGATGTCCGTCGCCATGATCTTCGGCCCGGCGATCTTCGGCCGTCTCGATCCGGGGCCGCGCCGTCGCCGGCTGATGATCCGCGCGCTGGGCCTGCTGCTCGCGGCCCTGATCGCCGCTTTGGGATTGACGCCGGCCAGCGCGCCGATGCTGGCCATGGCCCTGTGCCTGCTGCTGGCGCTGGAAGGCGGTTTCGGCGTGCTGCAATATTCCGACTGCCGGGATTCCTATCCGCCGGAGGAGCAGGGCCGCGCCCTCTCCGCCCTGACCATGGCCATGTTCCTCGGCGTGGCTGTGGTGCAGTGGCTCTCGTCAATTGTCGCCGGCTGGGCTGCCCTTGCCGGGCTGGATTCGCTCACGGCCGCTTATCTGTTTCTCGCGGCCCTGTGCGTTACGGGCGTTGTCGCCTTTACCGTATTGCCGCAGCCGCCGCGCCTGCGGGAGCTGGCGGCGGGGAAGTGAAGCTGCGCCCTGCCTGCGCCGGTTGCGCCCGCGGCCCGGCGCAGGCACTGTTGCGAAACGTCCGGGAATCGTGAACAGCTTCGCCTTGAGTTCTTTGGACAGCCCATATTGGTAAGGTCCCGTTCGATGGCGTCGCCCGCTGACGTTGCGACGCCCTGGCGGCGTGGCCAGCAACGCAGGCAAGGTCATTCCGGCGGCATATCTGGAGCGCGTACATGGCTGGGGTTATGATGAAGTTTGTGGCGGCCGCCGGCGCCGCCGTCGCGCTGTCGGCCTGTTCACATCCCGGCCCTGGCATCCAGGTCTGGGACCATCCGCTTGATGTCCGCCATTGCCGCAAGGTGGCGGAAGTCAGCCCTCCCACCAGCACGGCCGGCGGCTTCGGCCCGGCGGTGCAAGGCATGGCGGCGGGCGTGCGCGCGGTGGGCGGCACGGACCTTTACCTGCGCCGCGACCGGCACGATTGGTCGGTCACCACCGGCTATGCCTATGATTGCAGCAAGCAGCCCGGTTCGCACCGCCATTATTCCCGCAAGATCGTCAAGGATTGATGGGGCGCGGGACAGCAGGCAACCAGCTATCCCGCGATCCTCCCGCTGCATGTGGCGGCCGCGCCTCCGGCCGGGTTCACTCATGGGTTGGTGCGCTGATGGATCGCTCCGGCGATGCTCCACCCGTGAGCGGTGGGGCCGTCAGTGGGATGGGATCATGCTCCAGGCGGGCAATGCGGACAGATGAGCAACAGCATTCAGCCGGAACATTCTGATATCCCGGGAAAAGTCACAGCGGGCCCCACGCCTGCGAAGACGCCGTGGCGGACATTCTCCCTGTGGTTCGCTGGTTCGGCGGTGGCGACGGCGACGGCGCTGCTCGGCTTCACCGTCGCCATGGACCCTTACGGCGTCTTTGCCTCGCCGTCGCGCGCGCCGGCGCCGATCATGGACGTCAACCAGCGCTACATGTATCCGCAGATGACGCGCAGCGGCCAGTTCGATTCGGCCGTGTTCGGGACGTCGACGGTGCGGCTGCTGGACCCGACCCGGCTTGACGCCGGCCTCGGCGGCAAGTTCGCCAATCTGGCCATGAACGCCGCCACGCCGTGGGAGCAGACGCAGCTCGCCGCCCTGTTCCTGCGCCAGACGCCAAAAGCCCGCACCCTGGTTTTCGGCCTCGACGCCAACTGGTGCGACGCCGACGCGGACAGCGACAGCAAGCGCCTGACGTTTCGCAGCTTCCCGCCATGGCTGTACGACGACGACAGGACGTTTGATTTCCTGCGCATGTTCGATTTCCAGAGCCTGGAGATCGCGACCCGGGTCGCCGCCAACCGGCTTGGCCTGGCGAAGGACCGTATCCGTTCAGATGGCTATGAGGTTTTCACCCCGCCGGAGAATCTCTACGACCTGGAGCGGGCGCGCACCCATATCTGGGCTGGAAAGCCGGATGTGAGGCCGGTTGAGCCGCCAGTCCAGCCGCCGGCCAGCGTGACGGCGAGCTGGCGTTTTCCCGCCGCCCACTGGCTGGAAACGCTGTTGCGCGCGGCGCCGGAAGGGACCCGCGTGGCGCTGGTGTTCCCGCCGACCCATATCGCTTCGCAGCCTCGCCCTGGCAGCGAGGAAGCGGCGCGGCAGGCCGCATGCAAGAAAACCTTCGCGCAATTGGGCGCCCGTTACGGCGCAACGGTGCTGGATTTTCGCTTTCCCAACGCCGTCACCGCGCGCGACGACAATTACTGGGACAATCTGCACTACCGGCTGCCCATCGCCGCCAGGCTGACCGACGCCATTATCGCCGGCCTGCGCCGCGCGCCGGCGCGTGATCCGGATTTCGAGCGCGTGCTGGCGCCGGGCAAAAGCTGAGCCGCCGCGCCCTGCTGGCGGCGACGGCTATGCCGCCGCCTCGCCTCGCGCCCAGCCATCCTTCGTTTCGGCGATAAAATCGTCGAGGCGGCCGGCGGCTATGGCGGCGCGCATCCCGGCCATCAGTTCCTGGTAATAGGCCAGGTTGTTCCAGGTCAGCAGCATCATCCCGAGGATCTCGCCGGACTTGACGAGGTGATGCAGGTAGGCGCGGCTCCAGGCGCTGGAGGCCTCGCAGGGCGAGGCTTCGTCCAGCGGCCGCGTGTCTTCCGCATGGCGGGCGTTCTTCAGATTGACCTTGCCGTGGCGGGTGTAGGCCAGGCCATGGCGGCCGGCGCGGGTCGGCATCACGCAGTCGAACATGTCGACGCCGCGTCGCACCGATTCCACCAGGTCGTCCGGCGTGCCGACGCCCATCAGATAACGCGGACGGTCAGCGGGCAGGATTGGCGTCACCACGTCCAGCATGGCCAGCATCACGTCCTGCGGCTCGCCCACCGCCAGGCCGCCGACGGCGTAGCCGTGAAAGCCGATGTCGATGAGCTTGCGGGCGCTCTCAACCCGCAATTCCGGCACATCGGCGCCTTGGACGATGCCGAACAGCCCCTGGCCGGGCAGCGCGCCGAACGCCGCTTTCGAGCGTTCGGCCCAGCGCAGGCTCAGCTGCATGGCGCGATCGGCCTCCTCGCGCGCGCATGGCATGCGCACGCATTCGTCCAGTTGCATCTGGATATCGGCGCCGAGCAAACCCTGAATTTCAATGGAGCGCTCCGGCGTCAGTTCGTATCTGGCGCCGTCGATGTGCGACTGGAAGGTAACGCCCTTCTCGGTGATCTTGCGCAGCTTCGACAGCGACATCACCTGGAAGCCGCCGGAATCGGTCAGGATCGGGTGCGGCCAGTTCATGAACTGGTGCAGGCCGCCGAGGCGCGCCACCCGCTCGGCCCCCGGGCGCAGCATCAGATGATAGGTGTTGCCCAGCACCACATCGGCGCCAAGCTGCTTCACCTGCGCCGGATACATGGCCTTCACCGTCGCCGCCGTTCCCACCGGCATGAAGGCCGGCGTGCGGATCTGGCCGTGGGCGGTGGTGATGAGGCCGGTGCGCGCCCGCCCGTCAATGGCGGATGTGGCGAACGCGAAGGCGGGCTGCGCAACCCCGTTCCCGGCGCTGGTCAGATTGGGCTGGCTGGTCAAGACGACCTCTTCCTGAATTTTCCAGCGAGACCATGACGAGGCTCCGCCGGAAACCTGTGTCAAATCAGAATGATGGGGCGGTCGCGCCGGCATCCGCGCGGAACAGCAGGCTGGCGTCGCCATAGGAGTAGAACCGGTAACCGGCGGCGATGGCGTGGGCATAGGCTGCGCGCATGGCTGGCAGGCCACTGAAGGCGCTGACCAGCATGAACAGGGTCGAGCGAGGCAGATGGAAATTGGTCATCAGCACATCGACAGCCCGAAACTGGAAGCCCGGGGTGATGAAGATGTCGGTGGCGCCGCTCCACGCCCGCACCGCCCCCTGCGGGTCCGCCGCCGCAGCGCTTTCCAGCAGACGCAGCGATGTGGTGCCAACGGCGACGATGCGGCCGCCGGCGGCGCGGGTCGCGGCGATGCGCGCCGCTGTTTCCGCGCTGATGACGCCGCGCTCGGCGTGCATGCGGTGATCGTCGGTGTCGTCGGCCTTCACTGGCAGGAACGTGCCAGCGCCCACATGCAGGGTGACGAAAGCATGGTCGACGCCGGCCGCCTTCAGGTCGTCTAACAGGCGCGGCGTCATGTGCAGGCCGGCGGTCGGCGCGGCCACTGCCCCGTCTTCGCGGGCATAGACGGTCTGATAATCCAGACGGTCGCGGGCGTCTTCGGGGCGCTTGCTGGCGATATAGGGCGGCAGCGGCATGACGCCGACCAGCTCCAGCGCCTCATCGAGGTAGGCGCCGGAGAGCGAAAACCGCAGCAGCACCTCGCCGCTCTCGCCCTTTTCCTCCACCCGCGCCTCCAGCTGGCCGAGGGCGCAGGCGGCGCCGTGGTCGTCGGCAGAAGCGCCCTGGGCGCCAAAGCGGATCAGGTCGCCCACCGCCAGCCGTTTGGCCGGCCGGGCGAAGGCGCGCCAGGCGTCTGGCGCCTCGCGCATGTGCAGGGTCGCCTCGATGCGCGAGGCGTTGTCGCCGCGCAGGCGCAGACCGCTGAGTCGCGCCGGAATGACCCGGGTGTCATTCAGCACCAGCAGATCACCGGCGCGCAACAAGCCCGGCAGATCGCGCACCTGCCAGTCGGTCAGTTCCGGGCTCGCCCTATCCTGCGATGGAACCACCCGCAGCAGCCGGGCCGCATCGCGTGGTTCGGCCGGCCGCACGGCGATGGCGCTTTCGGGAAGCTCGAAATCGAACAGGTCAACTTTCACGCGAAGCGGCTTTCGGAAGTGCTGGTTTTCAAATACAAAACACAACGGGACGGGCGCGTCTCCGCGTCCATCCCGACAGGCAATCGCAGGCGCGATGGCGCCGGATCAGGCGCCGACGCGGGCGCTGACGATGCGGTCCGGGTTGGCGACAGGTTCGCCGCGCTTGATCTGGTCGACGACGTCCATGCCTTCGGTCACCTGACCCCAGACGGAGTACTGGCGATCGAGCCACGGGGCGTCGGTGAAGCAGATGAAGAACTGCGAATTGGCCGAATTCGGGTTGGCGGTGCGGGCCATCGAGCAGGTGCCGCGCACGTGCTTCTCATTGCTGAATTCGGCCTTCAGGTCCGGCAGGCTGGAGCCGCCGGTGCCGGCGCCGTGCGGGCAGCCGGTCTGCGCCATGAAGCCGTCGATGACGCGGTGGAACGCGACATTGTCATAAAATCCCTGGCCGGCCAGCGTCTTGATGCGCTCCACGTGTTGCGGAGCCAGATCCGGACGCAGGGCGATCACCACGCGGCCCTTGGTCGTTTCGAGGATCAGGGTATTGTCGGCGTCGCTCATGGTTTTGTTCCTCGTGAGGCTTGGCCCTGGCCGCTGCTGGTCCTGGGCCGCCTTGTTGGCCTGCTGCGCCTGTTAACGGCGCGCCCGGCTGATGTCGAGTGCCCGCATTTCGCCGCGTGAGGGAAACCGCGCCGCAGCGATGTCGTTCCCCGGGGGTTCCGTGTTCCCTCGGGCTTCCGTCTGCGCCGGCCTATTTGGCCGCCGGCGCCATCTGCATCTTGACGATCTTGTCCGGGTTCTCGACCAGGCCGTTACGGGCCGTATTGCCCTTCTTGATCTTGTCGACCACGTCCATGCCCGAGGTGACCTCGCCGACGATGGTGTATTTGCCGTCCAGCGACGGCGCCTTGTCGAACATGATGAAGAACTGGGAATTGGCGGAATCCGGCGAGGACGCGCGGGCCATGCCGACGGTTCCACGGACGAAATGCGCCTTGTCAGTAAATTCCGCCGGCAGGTTCGGCAGGTCGGAGCCGCCAGCGCCGGTGCCGGTGGGATCGCCGGTCTGGGCCATGAAACCGTCGATCACCCGATGAAAAACGATGCCGTTATAGAAGCCGCGCCTGGTCAGCGCCTCGATCTGCGCCACATGCTTTGGCGCGAGATCAGGTCGCAGCCTGATGGTGACGCGGCCGTCTTTGGTGTCGAGCAGCACGGTCGGGGCGCCCTTCGCCGCATCCTTGCCAGCGTCCTTGCCGGCATCTTTGCCAGCCTGGGCAAAAGCGGGAGCCGCGAACAGGCCGAGCGAAAGGGAGGCGGCGAACGCCAGTGCGATTGTGTGCTTCACGCTTTGCTCCTCATGAGCGCCGGGCCTGCCAGCGCCAGAAACTGGTTGGGGTTCAGCCGCGGGCAGCCCGTTTTTCCGCAAGACGTCTGGCGACGCCCTGCGGAACAAACAGGCCCACATTGCCGCCCATCGCCGCAATCTGGCGAACCAGCGTGGCGGTAATCGGGCGCACGGCTGGCGACGCGGGCAGGAACACGGTCTGCACCTCAGGGGCCATGGCGCCGTTCATGCCGGCCATCTGCATCTCGTAGTCCAGATCGGAGCCGTCACGCAGGCCGCGAATGATGATGTTGGCCTTCACCTCCCGGGCGGTGTCCACGGCGAGGCCACCGAAAGTCACCACATCGAGACGGGTGTTGAACCCGGCGGCGATGGCGCCGCATTCCTCCCGCAGCATTTGCTCGCGCTCTTCCACGGTGAACAGCGGCGCCTTGCCCGGGTGGACGCCAATGGCGACGACCAGCCGGTCGACCATGGCGCAGGCAGCGCGAATAACGTCAATGTGGCCGTTGGTGACCGGATCGAACGATCCGGTGTAAAGCGCTGTGCGGGTCATGCTTCACCGTTGCTGGAGGCGTCGAACCGACGCTGGAGCCTGGGACGCCAGATGAGGCGGAGGATGGAATGTGGCGCCCATCTTCTACGCCATGCGCCGCAAGGCAAGCGTGCGGGCGGCCCCGACGGGGATTGATTTGAAATCCCCTGCCCTGATGGCAGAATACCGGTCATTAAAATTTGTTATTTATCATTTGGTTGCGTCTTGTTTCTGATAAAGAGCCATAACGAACCGCAAAAGGACATGGACCAGCAGGTCGACCGAATTGCCGCCATGCTGACAGCGGAAAAACATGCGAAAGCACGATATGGCCGGAGCTGGCGAAAGCATCGCGGCCCCTTCGCCAGGGCGCAGCAGGCGCCCCCCGCACATGGCTGCTCTGGCGCTGCATTGCATTGCGGGCGGGCGCGGGGCCTGGTCCCCGCCAGCGTCATGACGGCGCGTGTTGGCCGTCCATGACCCGCTGGCGAAGGCGGCTTTCACAGCAAGTAAAATAAAATCAACATGTTGCAATGAAATTCAGATCAGGTTCGCCAGCTCAGCTCATCATCTGCACGTCGACAACGCCGGAGATGGCGCGCAGGGCGCTGGCGACCTGCGGCGAGGCCAGATAGCGGCCTTTCAGCTTCACCTCGACCTCGCGACCTGATTCCTCAAGCATCAGGATCAGCGACACCTCGCTTTCGCCGCGTTCGCGCAGGCGCTGGGCGATGCTGGCCACCGGGCGTTCGTCGCGCAGGAAAATGCGCAGGCCCTTCTGGTGCCTGGCGACGGCGGCGTCGAGCGGCTCAACGCTCTGGATGCGGGCGCGCACCTCTTCGCCTTCCAGGGACGCCTGCAGAATCAGCACCAGCGGCCGGCCTGGCTCCAGCAACTCCCGGTAGTGGCTCAGGCCTTCGCTGAAGATGATGGCCTCGAACTGTCCGGACTGGTCGGAGAAATTGATGATGCCCATTTTCGAGCCGCTCTTGGTGCGGCGCTCCTGCCGGTCGAGCACCGTGGCGGCGACGCGGCCGACGCCGCTGCCAGCTTTCACCGAGCGCACGAACTGGGTCCAGCGCTGCACGCGCAGCTTTTCCAGCAAGGCGCCATATTCATCCAGAGGATGACCTGTCAGAAAGAAGCCTATGGCGTCATATTCTTTTTGCAGCCGGAAAGCCGGAAGCCAGGGGTCGTAATCGGGGATGCGCAGTGGCTCCGGGGCCGATCCGGCGCCGCCGAAAAAATCGTTCTGGCCGATCGCCGCCGCGTCCTGGGTGCGGTTGGCCATGGCGATCATCGCCTCAATGGCCGCCGTGGCCCGGGCCCGGTCCTTCTCCAGTTCGTCGAAGGCGCCCGCCGCGATCAGCGCCTCGATGGTGCGCTTGTTGACGAGGCGCGGTTGCAACCGGGAGGCGAAGTCGGCCAGGTCGCGGAACGGCCGGTCGCCGCGGGCGGCGACAATGGCCTCAACGGCCTGGACGCCGACGCCTTTCACCGCCGCCAGGGCGTAACGGATGATGCTGACGTCGGCGCGGTGCTCGACCTCGAAGGTGACGCCCGAGCGGTTGATGGACGGCGGCTCCACCCTGGCGCCCAGGCGCTCTGCGTCGCGGCGGAATTCCGACAGCTTGTCGGTGTTGTCCATGTCCAGCGCCATCAGCGCCGCCAGGAACTCCACCGGATAATTGGCCTTGAGATAGGCGGTCTGGTAGGCGACCAGCGCGTAGGCCGCCGCGTGGCTCTTGTTGAAGCCGTAATCGGCGAAGCGGGCCAGAAGATCGAAGATCTCGTCGGCCAGGGCCTTGGGAATGTCCGCTTCTTCAGCGCCGTCAACGAAGCGGACGCGCTGGGCGTCCATCTCCGCCTTGATTTTCTTGCCCATGGCGCGGCGCAGCAGGTCGGCTTCGCCCAGCGAATAGCCGGACAGCTCCTGCGCCACCTGCATCACCTGCTCCTGGTAGACGATGATGCCGAAGGTTTCACGCAGGATCGGCGCCAGCTTTGGATGCAGATACCACTGCTCCTCCGGCTCGCCCTTGCCGTGCTTGCGCTCGCAATACACCGGGATGTTGGCCATTGGGCCCGGGCGATACAGGGCGACGAGGGCGATCAGGTCCTCAAGCCGGTCGGCGCGCATGTCCACCAGCGCCTTGCGCATGCCGACCGATTCCACCTGGAACACGCCGACCGTTTCGCCGCGCCCCAGAAGCTCGTAGGTCTTGCGGTCATCGAGCGGGATCGCCGACAGGTCGACCTGAACGCCGCGTTGCGCCAGCAGATTGACGGCGGTGCGCAGCACCGTCAGCGTCTTGAGGCCGAGGAAGTCGAATTTCACCAGGCCGGCCTGCTCCACCCATTTCATGTTGAACTGGGTGACCCGCATGCCGGATTTCGGGTCCTTGTAGAGCGGAACCAGCTGCTCCAGCGGCCGGTCGCCAATGACGATGCCGGCGGCGTGGGTTGAGGCGTGGCGATGCAGGCCCTCCAGCTTCTGCGCCACGGTCAGCATCTGGCCGACCACCGGATCTTCCTGGGCGGCTTCGGACAGGCGCGGCTCGTCGGCGATGGCCTGGGCCAGCGTCACCGGGTTGGCCGGGTTCTGCGGCACCAGCTTGGTCAGGCGATCGACCTGGCCGTAAGGCATCTCGAAAACGCGGCCAACGTCGCGCATGACGCCGCGCGCCTGCAGGGTGCCGAAGGTGATGATCTGGGCGACCCGCTCCTCACCATAACGGCGCTGCACGTAGGAAATCACCTCGTCGCGCCGGTCCTGGCAGAAGTCGATGTCGAAGTCCGGCATCGAGACGCGTTCCGGGTTGAGGAAGCGTTCGAACAGCAGCTGGAAGCGCAGCGGATCGAGATCGGTGATGGTCAGCGCCCAGGCGACCAGCGAGCCGGCGCCCGAGCCACGCCCCGGCCCCACCGGAATATCCTGCGCCTTGGCCCACTGGATGAAGTCCGACACGATGAGGAAGTAACCAGGGAACTTCATGCGCTCGATGATCGAGAGCTCGTATTCCAGTCGCCGGTCATAATCGGCGAGCGTCAGGCCCCCGGCCGGGCCATGGGCGTCAAGGCGGGCCTTCAGGCCATTGACGGCGCGCTGGCGCAGGTCCTCGGCCTCGTCCATTTCCATGCTGAACCGCGGCAGCATCGGTTTGGCGGTGCGGGCCCGCACCGAGCAGCGCATGGCGATCTCAACCGTCGAGGTCAGGGCCTCGGGAATGTCGGCGAACAGCGCCTGCATCTCGGCGCGGGTGGCGAAATGGTGACGCTCGGTCAGGCGCCGCCGGCGGTCGTCAGACACCAGCCGGCCCTCGGCGATGGCCAGCAGGGCGTCGTGGGCCTCGTAATCGCCGCCGGAAGAAAAATACGGCTCGTTGGCGGCGGCCAGCGGCAGCCCGCGATCATAGGCGAGCCGGATCAGCTCCCGCTCCACGGTTCGCTCGCTGTCGACGCCGTGGCGCTGCAATTCCAGATAAAGCCGGCGGTCGAAGATACTGGCGAGTTGCCCGAGCCGGCGGGCGGCGACGTCGGCCTGGCCGCTGGCCAGCGCCATGTCGACAGGGCCATTCGGTCCGCCGGTGAGCGCGATCAGCCCGGCGGCGTGGTCGGCGAGGAACGGCAGCCTGACGTGGACGGGCTCCCCTGGCTGGGCGTCCAGCCAGGCGCGGCTGGTGAGTTGCAACAGGTTGCGATAGCCCGCCTCCGTCGCCGCCAGCAGGACGATCGACGGCAGGCGCCGGTCCAGCGCCGGTCGCGCGTTTGGGTCGTCTTCCTCCAGCGCCACGGTGAGCTGCAGGCCGGCGATGGGCTGAATGCCGGAGCCGGAAAATTTTTCGGAAAACTCCAGGGCGCCAAACAGATTGTTGGTGTCGGTCAGCGCCATGGCGGGCTGGCGATCTTCCTTCGCCAGCTTCTCCAGCGTGGGAACGCGCATCGCCCCTTCCAGCAAGGAGTAGGACGAATGCACGTGCAGGTGCACGAATCCAACCTCGCGAAGGATCGATGACATGGTCCTGTCTCCTGCTGGCAATGGCTCCGGGCGATCAGAGCCCCGCGCGGCCGCCAGCAAGGAATAGCCGTCCGTGCGATTCCGGCCAAGCCCGGAACCGGCCCGGCGGCCGGAAAGGCAGAGGCTGTTCACGTCCCGGAGGCGCGCCAGATCCAGGAGCCGGATGGCAGCGTGGCCAGCGGGGATTTGCCGCCGCCGCGTGGCGGAAACGCTGTCGTCTCCGCATGACTGCCGCGCACCCCTCGCCGCGGCTCGCCCGCCCGGTCATGATGGGTGGTGGACAAGCGGCGGAGCCGGGGCAGCGGTTCAGACGCCAGCGGCGATGCCAGCCCAGATGCCAATCATGCTGACGAACACGCAAAGGGCGACAAGCTCGGCGGCGCTGCGAAGAATGAGTGTGAACATGTGAACCTCCTTCTGTGCATAAACAGAGAATGTTCGATGTTTGTTCTGGTGACAAGGGCGTTTCGTGTTTTTGTTTTGTTCTCGCCCCCTGATAGTGAACAGGGATGGTAAACATGCGTGATTTTCGTTGACCGGAACGAGGAAAACGGGCGCGACAGGCGATATGGTTACGGCGCGCTGGCGGCCAACATTCCGGTGCCGCGGCGACAGGACCGGAGAGGCGGGGGAAACCTCACGGCGCGGCAACCATTCCCGGCGCTGAAGCCGCTTCCCCTGCGCCTGTTCCCGCTTCTTGCCCCCTGGTCCTTGTCCCCTGTTCCTCGTTCCTTGCCCCGGCGCGGCTACAGTCCGAAGCGGACGTGGACTTCGGCGTCGATTGGCCACGCCGGGTTCCAGGCGATTTCCCAGGCATGACCGTCCGGATCGGCCACATAGCCGCGATAGCCGCCATGCGGCGGCGCGTCTGGCGGGCGCGCCATGACGCCGCCGGCGGCGATGAGGCGTTGCATCAGCGGCGCCACCTCTTCCCAGGTCGGAACATTGTGGGCGAGCGCCATGGCTGCCGCGCCGCCCTCGCTGGCGCGGCCCATGTCCGCCGCGAGCGCTTCCCGCTGGAACAGGCCCAACACCAGGCCATTCATCTGGAAAAATATGATCTCGTGATTCCGGAAACCGGCGTCCAGCCGAAGCCATCGGCATAGAAGCGCAGCGCCCGCGCGGCATCGGCGATGCCGAGGGTAATGACGGATATCTGTTGCATGTCCCACAACCTCCCGTTCGCGGTCCCGCCAGGGGATGCGTGGAAGGGGACGCGTTGAAGGGGACGCGTGGAAGCCAGGGGATACGCCGCTGCGCCCGGTTGTCCGGGAATGGCGCCGCGACGATATCAGGACCCTGCGGCGCACCGCCGGTCTGGCGGCCGGCGCGCGCGGGAGCCGGGCCAACCGTCCCGACCTCTCCTTTTCAGGCGCAGTCAGCATGGCCTCACCCGGCCTCGACAACAGGCGCGTGCGGCCTGCCCGCTCCCGGCTCAGGGCTGGACGGCGGGTTGCGGGCCGTAAATGGTCCGGGCGCGTTCCTCGAAGGCTTCGGCAAATTTCTGGAACGCCCGCTCGAACATTTTGCCCATCAGGCCGGCCAGAAGGCGGCTGCGGAACTCGTAGGTGATGAAGAACTGCACTTCGCAGCCCGAACCAGCCGGCGCAAACGTCCAGCGGTTGGTCAGGTGGCTGAAGGGGCCGTCGACATATTCAACCACGATGCGGTTGCGCGCCGGATCGAGGGCGACGCGGGTGGCGAAATCCTCGGTGATATTCTTGTAACCAACGCTCATGCGGGCGACGAGCACCTCGCGCCCTTCGTCGTCGGTTTCCCGCCGCAACACCCGCAGACCGGTGCACAGGGGCAGGAACTCGGGGTAGCGCTCCACGTCGGCGACAAGGGCGAACATCTGCTCCGGCGTGTAGCCTACGGTGCGCGTGGTGGTGAAGGATGGCATCCGGCGGGGGTCCAGGATCGTGTTGGTTGACGTGGCGCAGACATACGCCATGGGAACGGCAAGTGAAAACCCGGCAAGTGAAAACCCGGCCCGCGATCTGGCGCGGCGCGCGAAGTTAGCCGCTTCGTCTGGCGCATGGCCCGCGCTTCCGGCGCATTTCCGAAGCAAGGCGGCAGAGGAGTGCAAATCCCTGTACGGGCCCCGGGTAAAATCATGCTGAACCGGGATTTCGTTCTATTGCTGTCATTTGCCGCATCAACGCTGCCGGCGCTTCGCAACGCAAACAGCGCCCTCCTGCTGGAGAGGTCGCCCTAGCGCGGCGCCTGCCCCGCCCTGGCGGCCTTCAGGCGCTCGAAATCCTCGCCGGCGTGGTGCGACGAGCGGGTCAGCGGCGTTGCTGACACCATCAGGAAGCCCTTGGCCCACGCGGTGGTTTCGTAGGCGCGGAATTCGTCCGGCGTGACGAAGCGGATCACCGGGTGATGCTTGCGTGTCGGCTGCAGATACTGGCCGATGGTAATGAAATCGACCTCGGCGCTGCGCAGGTCGTCCATGAGTTGCAGCACCTCGTTCCGTTCCTCGCCAAGGCCGACCATGATGCCGGATTTGGTGAAAATCGCGGGGTCAAGCTCCTTCACCTGCTGCAACAGCCGCAGGGAATGGAAGTAGCGCGCGCCGGGCCGCACCTTCAGATATTTCGACGGCACGGTTTCCAGGTTGTGGTTGAACACGTCCGGCTTCGCCGCCACCACCACTTCCAGCGCGCCTGGCTTGCGCAGGAAGTCGGGGGTGAGGATCTCAATGGTTGTCGCCGGCGCGGCGGCGCGGATGGCGTGGATGACGTTGGCGAAATGCAGGGCGCCGCCGTCCTTCAGGTCGTCGCGGTCCACCGAGGTGATGACCACGTGTGACAGGCCAAGACTGGCGACGGCGTCGGCGACGCGGGCCGGCTCATCCAGGTCCAGCGGCTGCGGCATGCCGGTTTTGACGTTGCAGAAGGCGCACGCGCGGGTGCAGGTGTCGCCCATGATCATGAAGGTGGCGTGCTTCTTCTCCCAGCACTCGCCGATGTTCGGGCAGCCCGCCTCCTCGCAGACGGTGACCAGGCCCCTGTCGCGGACGATGCGGTTGGTCGCCGCCCAGGCGGCCGAGCCGGGCGCCTTGACGCGCAACCATTCCGGCTTGCGCTGCTGCACCGGCTGGTCCGGGCGGTGCGCCTTTTCCGGGTGGCGCGGCGCCGCCGGCGCATCGCCGTCCGTCTTCGGGCGGGGGTCCCTGTTCAGAAGATCGAGTACAACGGCCATAAACGGGCTCCGCGCCCCTGCATGAGGGGCGACTTCATACCGATACACGCCCCCGCGGAGGGGGCGACGGATCTGGCTGGCGCTTTCGCCGGTTTAGCACCCGGCGCGAAAATCGCCAAAGATTACGGACGTTTCCTCCGCCGTGGCAGGCGCCGCCGGGCGGCGGCGCATTGCCGGCAGGCATCGACGTTTTTATGGCGTCGACGCTCTCATCTGGCCCTGGCGGCGGGGCGTTTCAACCGCCGCCGGGCTTGTGGGGCGGTTATGACTGCCCGCGAATGGCGCGGTAGGCCCAGATAATGATCACCGCGCCGACGATGGCCGATACCAGATTGGCCCAGAAGCCGTAGACCATCATGCCGAGCTGGCGCGCAAGGAAATTGCCAACCACGCCGCCGATAATGCCCATCAGGATGTTCGAGAAGAATCCCATGTTGGCGTTGGTGACCTTCTCGGCGATCCAGCCCGCGAGCGCGCCGACGATAATCGCCATGATGAAGCCCACGCCAGGTTGCCCGAGGGCGCCATAGACCTGTGTTTCCATGCTGCTCTCCTGTTCGGAACGCTTTCGTTCCCCGACGTGGCCCGGCTTCCATACCGGGCGGAATCGCCTGAACGGCCGACAATCCCGAGCAGAACCCCGGCGGGCCCGGCGTTCAAGTCGCAAGCCGGGTCTTGCGCGAGATTTGAACGGGACGCGCCCGCCAGGCCACAGCACGGAGCCGCCGCAGCCCCCCGGATCGCCCCGTCAGATGTGGATCGCCCGCCCCCAGGCGTCGAGCACGCTTTCGTGGATGGTTTCGGACAGGGTCGGATGCGGGAACACCGAGGCGATCAGGTCCTCCTCCGTCGTCTCCAGATTCATGGCGACGACGAAACTGTGAATCAGTTCCGTCACCTCGGTGCCAACCATATGCGCGCCCAGCAGCTTGCCGGTGGATTTTTCGAAAATGGTTTTGACCAGCCCCTCCGGCTCGCCCAGCGCGATGGCCTTGCCATTGCCGATGAACGGGAAGCGGCCAACGCGGATGTCATGGCCGGCTTCCTTTGCCTTCGCCTCGGTGAGGCCGACGGAGGCCACCTGCGGATCGCAATAGGTGCAACCCGGAATCCGGGTTTTCTCCATGGCGTGAGCCGGCAGGCCCTTGATGGCCTCGACGCACAGCACGCCCTCATGCTCGGCCTTGTGCGCCAGCATCGGCGGGCCGGCGACGTCGCCGATGGCGTAAACGCCGGGCACATTGGTGCGGCCGAGACCGTCGGTGACGACGCAGCCCCGCTCGGTCTTCACGCCCAGCTTTTCCAGGCCCAAATTCTCGATATTGCCGACGACGCCAACGGCGGCGAGCACACGGGAGACCTCGATTTTCTGCTGCGTCTTGCCGTCGTCGATGGTGGCGACGACGCTGTCCTTCCTGCGGTCGAGGCCGGTGACTTTCGCTCCCGTCAGGAATTTTATCCCGCGCTTTTCCAGCCGCTTGCGCGCCAGCGCGGCAATCTCGGCATCCTCCACCGGCAGGATCTGCGGCAGCACTTCGACGACGGTCACCTCGGTTCCGAAGGCGCGGTAGAACGAGGCGAATTCGATGCCGATGGCGCCGGAGCCGATGACCAGCAGCGATTTCGGCAGCTCGGGCGGCACCATGGCCTCGAAATAGGTCCAGACCAGCTTGCCGTCCGGCTCCTGGCCCGGCAGCACCCGTGGGCGCGCGCCGGTGGCGAGGATGACGTGCTTCGCTTCGTATTCACCCGGGCCGGACACGCCTTTCGGCTCCGGCGGCTGCGGCTGCATGGCCTTCTTCTGCGTGGGTTTGACGGTGATGGCCGCCGGCTTGCCGCTGGCGGCGGCGCGGGTGAGCGTCGCCTCGCCCCAGATGACATCGACCTTGTTCTTTTTCAGCAGGAAGCCCACGCCCGTGTTGAGCTGGCGCGAGACGCCGCGAGAACGGGCGACGACCTTGCCGATGTCGAAACCGGGCTTGCCGGCGCTCAGGCCATAATCCTCCGCCCGCTCCATGTAGTGATGGATTTCGGCCGAGCGCAGCAATGCCTTGGTGGGGATGCAGCCCCAGTTCAGGCAGATGCCGCCCAGATGCTCGCGCTCGACAATGGCGGTGCGGAAGCCCAGCTGCGCCGCCCGGATCGCCGTGACGTAGCCGCCCGGGCCGGAGCCAATGACGATGATGTCGTAAGTTTCTGCCATGGTTTCGCTTTCACGCCGGATGCTCGCGCCCGCAGGCGGAAAGGCCGGATCAGGGATCCGGCCGCAATCTCACGCCAGAATGGCCGCCGGTTTCTCGACCAGCGCCCGGAACGCCTGCAACAGTTGCGCGCCCAGCACGCCGTCAACGGCGCGGTGATCCACCGACAGGGTTACCGTCATCATCGTCGCCACCGCCGGCTGGCCGTCGCGGACAATAACGCGCTGCTGGCCCTCGCCCACTGCCAGGATGGTGGCGTGCGGCGGGTTGATGACAGCGGCGAACTCGCGCACGCCGTACATGCCGAGGTTCGACACCGCCGCCGCGCCGCCGGTGTACTCCTCCGGCTTCAGGCGACGGTTCTGCGCCCGCGCCGCCAGATCGCGCACCTCCTGCGAAATCACGGAAATGCTCTTGGCGTCGGCGTTGCGGATCACCGGCGTCAGCAGGCCGCCCGGGATCGACACCGCCACGCCCACGTCCACCGCCTTGTGGCGCAGGATGGCGTCGCCGGCGAAGGAGACGTTGGCGTCCGGCGTGCGGCGCAGGGCGGTGGCGAAGGCCTTCACCACCAGATCGTTCACCGAGACTTTCCAGGCCGGCTTGCCGTCCTCACCCTTCGGCGCCGCGCCATTGATGTCGGCGCGCAGGGCCAGCAGCGCGTCGATCTCGCAATCCACCGTCAGATAGAAATGCGGCACGCTCTGTTTGGATTCGACCAGCCGGCGCGCAATGGTCTTGCGCATGCCGTCAAGGGGGATTTCCTCGAAGCTGTCCGGCGCGAACATGGCGCGCACCGCCGCTCCATCGGGCCCGCCCGCCAGGGCCGGCGCCGCGGCGGTTGTGGACGCCGCAGGTCGCGCGCCGCCTGCCTGCTTCGCCTCCAGCACGTCACGTTCGACGATGCGGCCACGCGGACCGGACCCCGTCAGGCCAGCGAGATCGAGGCCCGCTTCCTTCGCGAGGCGGCGGGCCAACGGCGAGGCGAAAACGCGCTTGCCGTCGTGGCCTGGAGCTGGTTGGTCCGCGCCGGCAGGCGCCGTCCTGGTGGGCGCAGCCGCTGACTGCTTCGCGGCGGCGGGTTGATCGGCCTGCTTCTCAGCCTTGCCCTGCTCTCCGGCCTTCGCGCTCTCCGGCGCTTTCGCCTTCTGCTCCGGCGCCTTTGGCGCGGCGGCCACGTCCTCACCCTCTTCCGCGATAATGGCGATGACGTCGTTCACCGGCACGTCTTCCGTGCCTTCGGCGACGAGAATTTTCGCCAGCACGCCCTCATCGACCGCCTCCACCTCCATGGTGGCCTTGTCGGTCTCGATCTCGGCGATGACGTCGCCGGAACGGACGGCGTCGCCTTCCTTCTTCAGCCAGCGGCTCAGCTTGCCTTTTTCCATCGTCGGCGAGAGCGCGGGCATCAGGACATTGGTCGGCATGCGCAGGCCTCCTCAGCGATAGCAGACAGCGCGGGCCGCTTCGACGACCTCCGCAGCGGACGGCAGGGCGAGCTTTTCCAGGTTGGCGGCGTAGGGCATCGGCACGTCCTTGCCGGAAACGCGCGCTACCGGGGCGTCAAGGTAGTCGAACGCCTCTTCCATGATGCGGGCGGAGATTTCCGCCCCCATGCCGGCCTGGGGCCAGCCCTCCTCCACCACCACGCAGCGGCCGGTCTTGCGCACCGAAGTCACAATGGTTTCGGCGTCGAGCGGGCGCAGGGTGCGCAGGTCGATGACTTCCGCCTCAATGCCGTCCCCGGCCAGGGTTTCAGCGGCCTCCAGGGCGTAAATCATGGCGTGTGACCAGGCGACGATGGTGACATGTTCGCCCGGGCGGGCGACGCGCGCCTTGCCGATCGGCACGATCCAGTCCTCGACGTCCGGCACCGGGAACGACTGGCCGTAGAGAATCTCGTTTTCAAGGAACACGACCGGATTGGGGCTGCGGATCGCCGCCTTGAGCAGGCCCTTGGCGTCGGCCGCGGTGAAGGGGGCGATCACCGTCAGGCCAGGCACGTGGCTGTACCAGGAGCTGTAGTCTTGGCTGTGCTGGGCGGCGACGCGCGCAGCCGCGCCGTTGGGGCCACGGAAAACGATCGGGCAGGAAATCTGGCCGCCTGACATGTACAGGGTCTTGGCCGCCGAATTGATGATGTGGTCAATCGCCTGCATGGCGAAGTTGAAGGTCATGAACTCAACGATGGGCCGCAGGCCGGCGAAGGCGGCGCCGACGCCGAGGCCGGCGAAGCCGTGCTCGGTGATCGGCGTATCGACCACGCGCCGCGCGCCGAATTCCTGCAACAGGCCCTGGGTCACCTTGTAGGCGCCTTGGTATTCCGCCACCTCTTCGCCCATGACGAAGACGTTTTCATTCAGCCGCATTTCCTCGGCCATGGCGTCGCGCAGGGCCTCGCGCACCGTGATGGTGACGGTTTTCACCCCCTCCGGCAGTTCGGTTTCCGCCTGAACCGGCTCGGCCGGGCGGCGCGGCGCCACATCGCTACGGGGCGCTTCAGCTTCGGCGGCGTCGGGCTTCGCGGCTTCCGCGCTCCCGGCGTTGGCCGGCGCTTCCGCTTTCGCGGTCCCCGCCTGTTTCGCCGCGGCGGACACATCCTCCCCCTCGGCGGCGATGACGGCGATGGGGGTGTTGACCTTCACGCCTTCGGCGCCTTCCGGCACCAGGATCCTGGCCAGCACGCCCTCATCGACCGCCTCCACTTCCATGGTGGCCTTGTCGGTTTCAATCTCGGCGATGACGTCGCCGGAGCGGACGGCGTCGCCTTCCTTCTTCAGCCAACGGCTCAGCTTGCCTTCTTCCATCGTGGGGGACAGCGCTGGCATCAATACGTCTGTGGGCATGTGTCTGGCTCGATCAAATGGGCTGCCGGGAACCGCCATACCGGGAGGCGGCCGCTGCTCGTCTCAGGCGCGCGGGCCGTCGTGAGGCAAGGTCACATCGGTCCACAGTTCGGACGGATCCGGCTCCGGATCGTGGGTGGCGAAATCGGCGGCCTCGTTGACGATGCGCCGGATGTCAGCGTCGATTTTCTTCAGGTCGTCCCCGGAGACGCCGTGCTCGCCCAGCAGCCGCTGGCGTGTCTGCTCTATGGCGTCATGCTCGGTCCGCATCTTCTCGACCTCGTCGCGGGTCCGGTATTTGGCCGGATCGGACATGGAGTGGCCGCGATAGCGGTAGGTCTGCATTTCAAGGATATACGGCCCCTTGCCGTCGCGGGCCCAGGCGATCGCCCGTTCGCCGGCCTCTTTCACGGCGCGGATGTCCATGCCGTCAACCTGCTCGCCGGGAATGTTGAACGAGGCGCCGCGTTTCGAGAAATCAGTCTGGGCCGAGGCGCGGTTCACGGAAGTGCCCATGGCGTAACGGTTGTTCTCGATGATGAACACCACCGGGAGCTTCCAGAGCTCCGCCATGTTGAAGGTCTCGTAGACCTGGCCCTGGTTGGCGGCGCCGTCGCCGAAATAGGCGAGGCAGACGGCGTCATTGTTCTTGTAACGGTTGGCGAAAGCGATGCCGGCGCCGATCGGCACCTGGGCGCCGACGATGCCGTGACCGCCGTAAAATTTCTTCTCCGTCGAGAACATGTGCATGGAGCCGCCTTTCCCTTTGGAATAGCCGCCCCTGCGCCCCGTCAGCTCCGCCATTACCCCCTTGGGGTCCATGCCCATGACCAGCATGTGGCCGTGGTCGCGGTAGCCGGTGATATTCTGGTCGCCCTCTTTTGTCGCCATGTGCATGCCGACGACGACCGCCTCCTGGCCGATGTAAAGATGGCAGAAGCCGCCGATGAGGCCCATGCCGTACATCTGGCCCGCCTTCTCCTCGAAGCGGCGGATCAGCAACATGATGCGATAGGCGTCCAGCTCCTCGTCGCGGCTGAGAGCCGGAGGCGCCGCCGCCTTGATCTCCGCCGCCTCAGGATCGGCGGTCTTGCGGGCGGCGGCGGGAGCCCGTCGTCCGCCTCTGGTTCGGGCGGTGGACCGGGCGGCGGTCGCGTTTGCGGAAGAACTGGCGGAAGCGGGTTTCTTCGTCATTACGGCCTCTGGTTAACCGGCGACGCCTGGCCGCCGTCCCCTGTCCGCTCCGGCGCGTCCCTTTTTTCAGGGTCTGCGTCGCCGGGCCCAGGCATTGATCGGGGCGGCGTCTGGCTTCTGTGAAGCCAAATCCCGGACCTTCATACCAGATCGCGAACATGCTGACGCACCCGCGACCTGCAAAGCTCAAGCGCCACTCGGGCTTCACCAAAACCGGATGCGATGGGGCGCTTCCGGTTCGGGCGTCGTGTTCGCATTATACTAAAGTTTAATATGATGCGAGCGCAAGCCAAGGAAATCGCGCCGGGCTCCGACGCAAATCCTCATTTGTGGGCGCGGGCGGGATGATCCACCAGAAAAAGGGCGCGCGGATCGCTGACTCGCCGTCGCGACACGGCCAGCAGGTTCAACTGATCCGTACCGGACGTCAATCCGGCGGCTTGACAGAGAATTCCTGCCCCGGCGGCGGCGGCAGACAGCGAAGGGTGAAGCTGGCGCCCGCGCTGTCGCGGAAAGTGACTTCGCGACGCCTTCTCTGGCTGCGGTTATGCGCAGATGCACGCGCGTTGGCCTGGGCGCCTCTGGCCCGGTCCACTGCTTCAGGCTCGTGGTCCGCAAGGCCGCCAGCATGTGGGAGCCGGCGCAGCGTTTCGCCAGCTTCCATTGGCGAGCCGCCGCCGCTGGGCCGGCTGGCGACGTCAGGCGAAGGCGGGTTCGCGGACCGGAGATGTCTGTCATGGCCGGTTCTGGAGAATCGCGGCGGCGCAGCCCGCGAGATACCGGATCAGGACTGGCGACAGGCGTTTGCCCTGTCTCAGTTGTCCGTATTGCCGCCCGTGATGATGACCAGATCGTCCGGGTGGGTCATGCCGAGGCGGTTGCGGGCCAGATCCTCCAGCAGGTCGCGATCGACCGAGCCGTCGCGCATGCGGGAAATCCGGTCCTCCAGATGGGTGCGCTCCGCCTTCAGCGTGTTGAGCTCGGCCGTCAGGGTCAGGATCTGCCCCTTGATCTCCCGCTTGGCTTCAAGACCGCGCTGGCCGCTGTGGGCGTGCATCCAGAAGTATCCCACCACCGCGCCGGAGACGGCGTAGAGGGCGAGCGGCAGCAGAATGGCGCGGAATCGGCGGCGTATGACCATGGCTCATCATGGGCCAGGATTGGTAAACAGAGGCTTGCGCGGCCTCCGGCGGCGGGGCCTTTTCCTGGCCATGAAGCGGCTGTCTGAGCCCTCCCGAGAGCCCGCCAATCCGCCAGCCCTGTCCCCTTGTCCACCAGGCCATCCGGGCGGCGCGGAGGAAGCGGCAGTCCGCCAGGGTCAGGGGCGGCGCCCCTGACACGACGATGAATTTCGCCAGGCGTCAGCCGTCCGGCAGCAGCACGGCCGAGCCGGTGGTGGCGCGGCTTTCCAGCGCCCGGTGGGCGTCGGCGGCGCGCGATAGCGGGAAGCGGGCGCTGACCGGCGCGTGAATCACGCCGTTTTCCAGCGCGCTGAACAGGTTCTCCGCCATTGCCTCCAGCACCGGCCGCCGCGAGATGTGGCTGAATAGGGTTGGCCGGGTGGCGTAGAGCGAGCCGCGATTGCCGAGGTCGACCATGGAGACATTCTCCACGGGGCCGGAGGCGTTGCCGAAATTCACATACATGCCGAATGGCTGGAGGCAGTCCAGCGATCCCGGGAACGTCGCCTTGCCGACGCCATCGTAAACCACGGCGCACCTTTTGCCGCCGGTGATCTCCTTCACCCGCGCGACGAAGTCCTCGCGCCGGTACTGGATTACCTCGTCGCAGCCGTGGGCCAGCGCCAGCGGAACCTTGTCGTCGGAACCGACCGTGCCGATGACCCGGGCGCCGAGGTGACGGGCCCACTGGCAGGCGATCAGGCCGACGCCGCCCGCCGCGGCGTGGAACAGGATGGTCTGGCCGGCCTGCACCGGAAAGGTGCGATGCAGCAGGAATTCGGCGGTGAGCCCCTTCAGCATCACCGCCGCCGCCGTCTCGAAGTCGATGGCGCCGGGCAGTTTCACCACATGGCTGGCCGGAACGTTGCGCTCCTCCGCGTAGGCGCCGAGGGGAAAGACATAGGCGACGCGGTCGCCTGGCGCGAAATCACCGACGCCCTCGCCTGTCGCGACGACCTCGCCGGCGCCCTCGCCGCCCGGGATCAGCGGCGTCTTCGCCGGATAGAGCCCGCTGCGATAGTAGGTGTCGAGGAAGTTCAGGCCAATGGCCATCTGGCGGATGCGCACCTCGCCCGGGCCTGGCAGGCCTGGATCAAAATCCTCCAGCTCCAGGACTTCCGGCCCGCCGGTCCGGTGCACCACGATTGCCTTTGGCATGCCATGTCCTCCCTTGCCTTGCTTCGCCACACGGTGTGCGGCTCCGCAATGTGGCTGGCGCGGTGACGTTGCGCCAGCCCTTTCGAGCGGCGGCCGGGCGCGCGGTTACCCGTGTGGATGGATGCGCCGTAAGTGCGAAACGGCCGCGCCCCGGAAAACGCTGGCGCACGGCTGTTTCGGGGGCGCCCACAGGCCGCTGCCCGGGTCAGGCCGGCGGGCCGGACTGGGATCCGTTCTCATCCATCTGCGTCGCCTCGCGTTTTTTGCCATTGCGGCGCGACCAGACGTTGATCGCCTCGACAACCGCGGCGAAAGCCATGGCCGAGTAGATGTAGCCGCGCGGCAGATGGAAGCCGCCGCCTTCCGCCACCAGCGACACGCCGATCAGCATCAGGAACGACAGGGCCAGCACCTTGGTGGTGGGGTTTTCGGCAATGAAGCGGGCCACCACGCCCGAGGCCAGATACATCACCGCCACGGCGATCATCACCGCGATGATCATGATCGACAGGTCGTCGGCCATGCCGATGGCGGTGACGATCGAGTCGATGGAGAACACCAGGTCGATCACCGCGATCTGGGCCACCGCCGCCAGAAAGGCGCGCGGCGCGGCGGCGCGTGCGTCCTCATGGGCGTCGCCGCTGACCTCGCCGTGGATTTCGTGCACCGCCTTGTAGAGCAGGAACAGGCCGCCGACGATCAGGATGATGTCGCGCCATGACAGCTCCTCGCCCAGAATGGTCAGCACCGGATAGGTCAGCTTCATGATGGCGGTGAGCGCGAACAGCAGCCCGACGCGGAACACCAGGGCCATGCCAAGCCCCAGCCGCCGCGCCCGCTCCGCCTGTTCGGCTGGCAATTTCGCCACCAGCACCGATATGAAGACAACGTTGTCGATGCCAAGGACGATTTCCATCGCGCTGAGCGTCAGCAGGGCCGCCCAGCCCTCCGGACTTGCCAACCAGTCAAACACAGGGACCTCCATATAGTTTGGGGCTGACATGGGAGACGATGCGCGTTCGGGAAAGGGGCGTCCCGGCTTTTAATTCTTCACAAATGCGCATAGGTCTCGCTCATGTCGCATGCTGATCCGGATATCGCCGTCGTCGGCGCCGGCGCCGCCGGTCTCGCCGCCGCCCTCTGCCTCGCCCGCGAAGGGTTCCATACGGTGCTGATTGGCGACCCCGCCATCGCGGCGCCCGGGCGCACCGTTGCCCTGTTCGGCGGCTCCGTCGCCTTTCTGCAGGCGCTCGGCGTCTGGGAGGCGGTCAGCGCCCGGGCGGCGCCCATGGACGCCATGCGGATCATCGACGACACCGGCAGCCTGTTTGCGCCGCCGCCGCTGACCTTCCGCTGCGCCGAGCTGGGGCTGGACAGCTTTGGCTGCAACATTCCCAATGACGATCTGGTTGGCGTTCTCTCCGCGCAGGCGCGCCAGACCCCCGGCCTGGAACTGGCGCCGGAGACGGTGGCCGAAGCGTCGTTCAGCCCCGCGGGGCCGCAACTGGTTCTGGCGTCGGGCCGCGCCCTGCGGCCGCGCCTGGCGATCGGCGCCGATGGCGGCCGCTCGCTCGTTCGCGCCCGCGCCGGCGTCGGGGTCAGGACCTGGGATTATCCGCAGGCGGCGCTGACAGGGGTGTTCAGCCACACCCAGCCGCATCGCAATACGTCGACCGAATTTCACACCCGCCACGGCCCGTTCACCCTGGTGCCGCTGCCTGGCAAGCGCTCCAGCCTCGTCTGGGTGACGGAGCCCGGCAAGGCCCGCCGGCTGGCGGGGCTGGCGCCGGAGACGCTGGCGCTTGAAGTGGAGCAGCAGGCGCGGTCGATGCTCGGGGCCATGCGCGTTACCGGCCCGTGTGGCGTCATTCCCATGCGCGGCCTCACGGCGGAGCGCTTCGCCGGCCATGGGATGGCGCTGGTTGGCGAGGCGGCGCACATGTTTCCGCCTATCGGCGCCCAGGGGCTGAACCTCGGGCTGCGCGACGTCGCCGCCCTGCGCGACGCCCTGATCGCGGCGCGTGATCGCGGCGCCCGGTGTGACGACGCCGACGCCCTCGCCGCTTATGATCGCGGCCGCCGGCTGGACGTCACCACCCGTACCCGCGCCATTGATGCGCTGAACCGCTCGCTGCTGACGCGCCTGCCCGGCGTCGACTTCCTGCGCGGCGCCGGCATGCTGGCGCTGGGGCATATCCGGCCGCTGCGGCGGCTGGCGATGCGCGAGGGACTGGCGCCGTTGCTGGGTCTGCCGGCGATGATGCAGGCCGATGGCGCGCCCCGGCCCCGCTGACCGTGGCTCGGCCCGGCCTGGCTGACCGCCCCCATGGCCGCGGGGGCTGGACTGGAAGCGCTGTCTGACCTATCGCAGAGCCCGACGCGCGAATGTTCCGCTGCAGAACGGTTGCATTGCACGACAATCACACGGACAGGTCGCTTCCACGGCCCACAGCCTGATGGAAACGCCTGAGAATGGAGCGCTCCGATGAAATTGCCCCGCCAGTTTTTCCGTCCCCTCGCCATCGGCGCGCCGACCCCTTACCGGGAACTGCCGGTGCGGCTGGAGCGGATGATCCATTTCGTGCCGCCACAGAATGAAAAGATGCGCTCCAAGGTGCCGGATCTGATCAATCAGGTGGACGTGGTGCTGGGCAACCTTGAGGACGCCATTCCGGCGGACGCCAAGGAAGCGGCGCGCGCCGGCTTCATCAAGATGGCGCAGGAGAACGAATTCGGCTCCACCGGCCTGTGGACCCGCGTCAACTGCCTGAATAGCCCGTGGGTGCTGGACGACATCACCGGGATCGTCGCCAACGTGGGCGACAAGCTCGACGTGATGATGCTGCCGAAGGTGGAAGGTCCGTGGGACATCCATTATCTCGACCAGCTTCTGGCCCAGCTGGAGGCGCGCCATAACGTCAAAAAGCCGATCCTGATTCACGCCATTCTCGAAACCGCCGAGGGCGTCAACAATGTGGAGGCCATTGCCTCCGCCTCGCCGCGCATGCACGGCATGAGCCTCGGCCCGGCCGACCTCGCCGCTTCGCGCGGCATGAAGACGACCCGCGTCGGAGGCGGCCATCCGGACTACAAGGTGCTGTCCGATCCGGACGCCGGCGGCGCGCCGCGCCAGATCGCCCAGCAGGATCCCTGGCACTACACCATCGCCCGCATGGTCGACGCCTGTCAGGCCAATGGCATCAAGGCGTTTTATGGCCCGTTCGGCGATTTCTCCGACGCGGAAGCCTGCGAGGCCCAGTTCCGCAACGCCTTCCTGCTCGGCTGCGCCGGCGCCTGGTCGCTGCATCCCTCGCAGATCGCCATCGCCAAGAACGTGTTCAGCCCCGACAAGGACGAGGTCGCCTTCGCGAAACGCATCCTCGAAGCGATGCCGGACGGCACTGGCGCCGTGCTGCTCGATGGCAAGATGCAGGACGACGCCACCTGGAAACAGGCCAAGGTGATCGTTGATCTGGCGAAGATTGTCGCCTCGAAGGACAGCGACTACGCGGCCCTTTACGGCCTCTGAGCGCGGCGCCGTTTGCCTGCCCGGGCGCGCCCATGCGCCCGGGATGGGGCCGGCGCGGCCAGGTGGGCTGCACCATTGCCTGGACGTATTTTCCTGGCGCGTCGCATGGCTGGTCCGGGCGGAAATTGCCCTGTAAACGCGGCGCGGCGGCGTGATAATGTCAGAAATTGATGTATGCGCGAATCCGGCGGAAACGGTTGTTTCGCTGGCGACGCTGGCGGAGAGAGCTGGATGAAGAGCGGATCGGCGAAATTTGCGATCGGACAGGTGGTGCGGCATCGCATCTACCCGTTCCGCGGCGTGATTTTTGACGTGGATCCCGAATTCGCCAACACCGAGGAATGGTGGCAGTCGATCCCGGAGGACGTGCGCCCCTCACGCGACCAGCCGTTCTACCATCTGCTGGCCGAGAACGAAGAATCCCAGTACATCGCCTACGTATCCGAGCAGAATTTGACGCCGGACACTTCTGGCGAGCCGGTCAAGCATCCGCGCGTGGCGGAGTTCTTCACCATCGGTGAAGACGGCGCCTATCGCGTCCGCGCCAGCCAGACCCATTGACGCGCTTCGCCAATCGGCGAACCCTGTCGCCAGCAGCCGGCGCGGACATCGCATTCCCAGAAAAACGGGGTTGGGACATGAAGCGCATATGGCTGGCGGGCGCCGCCGCGGCGCTGGCGTTTTCGGCAATGGTCGCCCCGGCGACGGCCGAAGATGCGGAAAGCCTGCTGAAATCAATCCTGAAAACCGCCCCGAAGGCGCCTGACGCCTGGTGCCAGCGCCATGCGCTGAACGAGGCGACAGCCCGTTGGCGCGCCAGCCGGGGCGAGACGCCGCCGCCGGCCGAACCGGACCCGGAGCGCCCGGCGACATGCAACCAGGACTATGTCAGACAGTTGCAGGCCTGCGCCGCGCCAGCCAATCCGGCTGGCGATAACGCAACGGCCCTGAACGCGCGCCTCAAGGCCTGCATGGCCGAACTTGCCGGCAAGGGCGTTCGCCCGGCTCTGTGAAGCTTCGCAACGTCACGTCCGGGACCGGAAGGGCATGTCTCCAGGCGTTTGCCTGAAGTCATGTTGCGGATTCGTCCTCACGCCCTCCGGCAAGCCGCCGCCCGTAAGGCCAAGAAACGGCAGGCGGCGCTGGCGGGCTGCGCGCCCTTGCCTTGAGGGGGCGCTGTCTGAATCACAGCCTCGCGAACGCCGGCGCCTCCACTTTGCAGGAGACGGTGTAACGGGATTGACCGCCAGATAAGCGGCCCCTGCGCCTGCAACAAAAAAGGCCCGCCGGATGGCGGGCCTTTTTCTGATGGCGGGTTTTGGGCTTACTGCTTCGGCGCGGGGGCCGGAGCCGGGGCCGGAGCGGAGCCGCCCTGCTGTTGCTGGCGTTTCTGCTGCTCTTCCTGAGCCTTCTTCTGCATGGCTTCCTGCAACTTGCGCTGCTGCTCTTCCAGCACCTTCGGGTCGATGCCCGGGCCGTCGAAACCCTTGGCGAAGCCGGTCAGCGGCACCTGGAACGTGACGACGTTGGCGGCCTGGTTCTGCACGCTGATGTTCAGGTGCTGACCCTTCTTCATCGACGCGACGTCGCTGTCCTTGATCTGCGCCTCGGCGAAGCAGCCATTCGGGAAGCAGAGCGCGTAACGGCCCTCGATGGCGGCGCCCTGATCAACCGTGGTGCGAATGCCCGGCTGCAGCAGCAGGCCGAGCGGCAGCAGGAAGCGCATCATCTTCTGGGGCTCGCCCTTCACGTCGTAAATGGCGACGGCGAGGACGGGCTGGCCCTGATCGGAAACGAAATCGCGGGTGGTGTAGCAGATTTCACGGCCGCCGCTCGGATCCTTGCCGCAGACCTTGGTCCAGTCCGTCTGGGACGGCTCGGGCTTGACGGCGACGACGGTCGGGCCGGCGGGCTGCTGCGGGGCCGCCTGCTGCTGTTGCGGCTGCGGAGCCGGCTTCGCCGCCGGCTTGGCCTGGGCGAAAGCGGCGGCGGGCGCCAGCATCGCGCCGAGCGCGAGCAAGGCGGCTGCGCCACGGGTCGCTTTGCTGCTTGCAGACCTGCTGTTCAATGACATGAAGTTTTCCCTTCGATCACAGCTCGGGACCGATGCGTGCCCCCAACGTCCAATGCGGCCCGCAACAGTATGTTGTCTCTTGCTTCAAACTCGGCGCCCGCGAGCCGGAAAGGTCAGCCCGTCCCGCAGGTCGGACACGACCTGACGGATGCGGCCTGGCGCGTCCGGGATCATGCCCGAATACGAATCGTCTGCGACAGCAGGCAACCATCATCGCCGTGCTGTCGACTGTCACCAGTGCTTTCACGGCGAATGAGGCGGATGCATGACCATCAGCATATTCCGTTCACTTATCGCGAACCTCGCCGCCATGCCAGCCCCCTGGCGACCCTTCGGGAAAATTCGGCCGTGATCCTCACAAGCGGCGGCGTCCGCACCGGTCGCCACGGACGCAAATCCGCCGCGCGCGGTTCATAAACCCTGAACCAGCTGTTCTATAGCGTGATGCGTTCAAACAGGAACGCATCACGCTCCATGTTTTTAATATCGCGCGATTTTTACGAATAGCCGGTATCCACGTATTCGTGTCATGCTCCTGGGTGTCGTTCATGTTTGTGAGACTGGCTTTAGCGGGGTTTATGACCCTCATCCCGGCGTCCATGGCGATGGCCGGCGCCGATGCTGGCGGGCCAGACGACGCGCCGCGCCCGCAGGCCCTGGCGATGCATGGCGAGCCAGCCCGGCCGCGCGGCCCTGACGGCGCGTTCCTGCCGCCACGGATCACCCCGACCCCGGCGCGGGGCGGCCGGCTGGTGATCGGGGTTCAGGGCGCCTTCGACAGCCTTAACCCGTTGACCATCAAGGGCATGACGGCGCCGGCCGGCATTGTCTCGCTTACCTTGCAGCCGTTGATGCGCAGGGCGCTGGACGAGCCATTCACGCTTTATCCGCTGGTGGCCCGCTCGGTTGAGGTGGCGCCGGACAATTCGGCCGTCACCTTCCATCTGGACCCGCGCGCCCGCTTTTCCGATGGTCGGCCGCTGACGGCGGAGGACGTCCAGTTCACCTTCACATTGCTGCGCGCCCACGGGCGGCCCAATTATCGCAACGCCCTGGGCAAGGTGACCGCGATCCAGATCGCTGGCCCCCACGTCATCCGCTTCGAGCTCGCCGGCAACCAGGATCGTGAACTGCCGCTGATTCTGGCCATGGTCCCGGTGCTCCCCAAACACGCCATTGATCCGGAAACGTTTGGCCAGACGGGGTTCACCCCGCTGGTCGGCTCCGGGCCCTATACGGTTGGCGACGTGCGCCCTGGGGAGAGCATCAGCTTTGTGCGTAATCGCGCCTGGTGGGGCGATGCGCTCGCCAGCGAACGCGGCTCCGCCAATTTTGATGAAATCCGTTACGATTATTTCCGCGACGCCACGGCGATGTTCGAGGCGTTCAAGGCCGGGCTGATCGACGTGCGCATCGAGACTGACCCGCGGCGCTGGGCCAATGGCTACAATATTCCGGCGGTGCGATCGGGGCAGATTATCCAGGAGAACGCGCCGTTCGCCGCGCCGAAGGGCATGTCCGGCTTTGTGTTCAACGAGCGTCGCCCGCTATTTGGCGATGTGCGGGTGCGCGAGGCGTTGTCGTTCGCCTTTGATTTCGAATGGGTGAACCGCAATCTTTACAGCGGCCTTTACCGGCGCTCGGACAGCTATTTCGCCGATTCACGCCTCTCCGCCGCCGGCCGGCCGGCCGGCGCGCGCGAGCGCGAGCTGTTGCGGCCGTGGCCGGGCGCGGTGCGCGCCGACATCATGGAAGGCAAATGGACGCCGGCGCGCAGCAACGGCAGCGGCCGCGATCGCGCCAACCTGCAACGGGCGATCGACCTGCTGGCGACGGCTGGCTACCGGCTTGAGGACGGCGTGATGCGCGATCGCAAGGGCGCGCCCCTTGCCTTTGAGGTGATGGTGACCGGGCGCGAGCACGAGCGCCTGGCGCTGGCCCTGTCGTCGGCGTTGCGGCGCATCGGCGTCAGGGTGCGCGTCCGCGTGGTCGATTCCGTGCAATATGAACGCCGGCGCCAGACCTTCGATTACGACATGATCATCGCCACCTGGCAAACGTCGCCGTCGCCGGGCAACGAGCAGTATTTCCGCTGGGGATCGCGCGCCGCCGGCCAGCAGGCGTCGTTCAATTTTGCCGGCGCAAGATCGCCGGCCATCGACGCCATGATCGCCGCCATGCTGTCGGCCGGCGCCGAGGACGACTATGTCAGCGCCGTGCGGGCGCTCGACCGGGTTCTGCTATCCGGTTTCCACGTCATCCCGCTCTATTACGCGCCGCACATCTGGCTGGCGCGCTGGAAGCATGTGGGGCGTCCCGATCCGTTGCCCCTGCTCGGCGCCGCGCCTGAAACCTGGTGGCGCGCCGATCTCCCCGCGACCGCCAGCCGCCAGCGCTAATCCGCGCTGCCTGTCAGCGGGCGGATAGGTTAGGATGCGTCAACACCGATTCAGGCCGACCGGGCTTTGCGCCATGTTTTGCCATGGCGCGACCCCGGCCAGCGTCGGCCGCATGTTCCGGAGAGGATGTGCGCCAGGAGGAGCAACGCCATGACCCAGGCCACATCCACCACCAGTGGCGTCGCGCCCGGTCCGCGCCAGTCTTTCCACATCGATGTGGTGTCGGATGTGGTCTGTCCCTGGTGTTTCATCGGCAAGAAACGGCTTGAGAAGGCCATCGCCCAATTGCCGGAACTGCGGATCACCGTCGGCTGGCATCCCTACCAGCTCGATCCGAACGTTCCGGCCGGCGGCGTTGACCGGCGCGAATATATGGAGCGCAAATTCGGTTCGCGCGAGAAAATCGCCGGCATCCACGAGCGCATCACGGCGGAGGGCGCCAGGGAGGGGATCGCCTTCCGTTTCGACCTGATCAAACGTTCGCCCAACACGCTTGACGCGCACCGGCTGATCGGCTGGGCGGGCGCCGCTGGCGTGCAGGACGCGGTGGTCGAGGCGCTGTTCCACGCCTTCTTCATGGAAGGCCGCGACGTGGGCGACCAGGCGGTGCTGGTGGAGATCGCCGGGGCCTGCGGCATGGACCCCGGCCAGGTCGCGGCGCAACTGGCGACGGACGCCGACGCGGACATGGCGCGCCAGTCGATGGCCGCGGCGCGCGACATGGGCGTCACCGGCGTGCCCTGCTTCATTCTGGCCGATCGCCTCGCCCTGCCCGGCGCCCAGGACCCGGACGTGATCGTCCGCTACGTGCAGCGGCTGGCCCGGAAGATGCTGGAAGAGGCCACCAGCGCCGGCCCGGCCGGCTGAGGCTTTATTCAGCTTCGGGGCGCCCGCCGGCGTTCAACGCGTCCAGCAATTTGCGGATATCGGCGTTGAGCGCCGTCAGCGCCGCCGGGTCGACATGGCAACGCGCCATCACCAGCGGCGCCAGGCAGCCCGTCTGGGCCCAGCGTTCCCGCCCCTGCTCCGTCAGCCGCACGCTGACCTGGCGTTCATCCTGCGGATTGCGGGCGCGCTCCGCCAGCCCCGCCGCCTCCAGGCGTTTGACCAGCGGCGTGATGGTGCTCGATTCGAGGCCGAGGCGCGCCGCGATCTGGCCGATGGTGCGGCCCTCCTGCTCGTGCAACGCCTGCAATACCAGAAACTGCGGATAGGTAATGCCCAGCCGGTCCAACGTTGGCTTGTAGAGCCGGGTGATCGCCATGGAGGCTGCGTACAGCCCGAAGCACAGCTGCTCGTCCAGCGGCATGGGCGTGGGGGTATCCCCGGCGGGCAAAAGGGACGCGCGAATGTTCATGGAGTTTGCATATCACACAAACATGTATCGCGATATATTTTCGCTTGACGGGCCGGCATGACCGGATCAGTTTGCTTATCGCGATAACGAATGAGGCCGGGCATGATCCCGGCCGGACGCGGCGCGATCCGGGTGGTCCGGCTCTGCGCATGGTCCCGGGGCGAAGCGATCGCCGCTCCGTTCAGGGACAACCCGTCCAGAAACGCCTGTCGCAGAAAGGTGCACGCCATGTCCATCGACGTCAAATACACCGCGACCGCCACCGCTACCGGCGGCCGTGACGGCACGGCCCGCTCGGACGACGGCCGGCTTGAGGTGAAGCTGTCCTCGCCCAGGGAGCTTGGCGGCGCCGGCGGCGACGGCACCAACCCGGAGCAGATGTTCGCGGCTGGTTATTCGGCCTGCTTCATCGGCGCCATGAAGGTCGCCGGCATGCAGCTGAAGATCAAGGTGCCGGACAATGCGTCGGTGACGGCGAAGGTCGGCATCGGGCCGCGTTCGGCAGGCGGCTTCGGCATCACCGCCGTCCTCGCCGTCAGCCTGCCCGGCCTCGACCGGGACCAGGCCCAGAAGGTGGTCGACACGGCCCACCAGATCTGCCCCTACTCCAACGCCACCCGCGGCAATGTCGACGTGAAGCTGACGGTGGTTTGAGCGCGGGCAGCCGGTCACGCCGGTCGCAACCCACGGCCCCCCAACGCCCCAATGGCCGCGCCTGTCGCGGCCATTCCTGTTCTGATGCGCGGCCTTACGCCGCCTGCTTTTCCGCCACCTTCACCAGATCGCGCATCAGGCGGCGGGCGCTCTTCAGGCGGCTGGCTGGGGTCGGCAGATCGTCATAGAAGAAAATGCTCATGTCCGGGCGCACCTTGGCCATCGAGCCCTGCTCGCCCAGCCAGGCCACCAGCCCATGCGGATTGGCGAACCTGCCGTCGCGGAAAGCCACGACGAGGCCCTTGGGGCCCGCCTCCAGCTTCGCCACATTGGCGCGCAGGCACAGGGCCTTGATCGCCATCAGCCTGAGCAGTTGCTCCACCTCCTCCGGCAACGGGCCGAAACGGTCGATCATCTCGGCGCCGAAGGCGTCGATCTGCTGGTCGTCCTCCAGCGTCGACAGGCGCTTGTAGAGGCCGAGGCGCAGCTGGATATCGCCCACATAGCTTTCGGGGATCATCACGGCGGCGCCCAGGGTGATGTTCGGCGACCAGGCTTCATCCGCGCCGTCATCATCCTCCACGCCGGCCTTGAGCTGGGCCACGGCCTCTTCCAGCATCTGCTGGTAAAGCTCGTAGCCGACCTCGCGGATGTGGCCGGACTGCTCGTCGCCGAGCAGATTGCCGGCGCCGCGAATGTCCAGATCGTGGCTGGCGAGCTGGAAGCCGGCGCCGAGGGTATCGAGGCTTTGCAGCACCTTCAGGCGGCGCTCGGCGGTGGCCGTCAGGGTGCGGTTGGCCGGGGTGGTGAACAGCGCCCAGGCGCGGGTCTTGGAGCGGCCGACGCGGCCGCGCAGCTGGTAGAGCTGGGCGAGGCCAAACATGTCGGCGCGGTGGACAATCAGCGTGTTGGCGCTGGGGATGTCGAGACCGGATTCGATGATCGTCGTCGACAGCAGCACGTCATAGCGCCCTTCGTAGAACGCCGTCATCACGTCTTCCAGCTGCCCGGCGCTCATCTGGCCGTTGGCCACGGCCACCTTCACTTCCGGCACGCTGCGATCGAGGAACGCCTTGATCTCGGCGAGGTCATCGATGCGCGGAACCACATAGAACGACTGGCCGCCGCGATAACGCTCGCGCAGCAACGCCTCGCGGATCGACAGCTCGTCGAACGGCATGACGAAGGTGCGCACCGCCAGGCGGTCGACCGGCGGCGTGGCGATGATCGACAGTTCGCGCACGCCGGTCAGGGCCAGTTGCAGGGTGCGCGGGATCGGCGTCGCCGACAGGGTCAGCACGTGCAACTGGGCGCGCAGGGCCTTCAGGCGCTCCTTGTGGGCGACGCCGAAGTGCTGCTCCTCGTCCACCACCACCAGACCAAGCTCGCGGAAGCTGATGGTCTTGCCCAGCACGGCGTGGGTGCCGACCACGATATCCACCGTGCCGTCGGCGAGGCCGGCCTTCACCTGCTTCATCTCGGCGGCGGGGGTGAAGCGCGAGGCCTGGGCGATCTTCAGCGGCAGGCCTTTGAAGCGCTCCATGAAGCCGTGGTAGTGCTGGCGGGCGAGCAGCGTCGTCGGCGCGATCACCGCCACCTGCTGGCCGCTCATGGCCACGGCGAAGGCGGCGCGCATCGCCACCTCGGTCTTGCCGAAGCCAACGTCGCCACACACCAGCCGGTCCATCGGTCGGCCCGAGGCCAGATCGGTCAGCACCGCGTCGATGGCGTTGAGCTGGTCCTCTGTCTCCTCATAGGGGAACCGCGCGACGAATTCGTCATACAGCCCCTGCGGCGGCGTGACGGCCGGGGCGGATTTGAGGGCGCGGGCGGCGGCGACCTTGATGAGCTCGCCCGCCATCATGCGGATGCGCTGCTTCAGCCTGGCCTTGCGCGCCTGCCAGGCGCCGCCGCCCAGCTTGTCGAGGGCGACGCTGGTGTCCTCTGAGCCGTAGCGCGACAGCAGCTCGATATTCTCCACCGGCAGGAACAGCTTGTCGCCGCCAGCGTAGTGCAACTCCAGGCAGTCATGGGGCGCGCCGCCGACGGCGATGGTCTTCAGGCCGACGAAACGGCCGATGCCGTGATCGACGTGAACGACGATGTCGCCCGCCGTCAGGCTGCCGACCTCGGCGATGAAATCCTGGGCGCGCTTCGACTTGCGCGCCTGGCGCACCAGCCGGTCGCCGAGAATGTCCTGCTCGCCGAGCACGCTGAGTTGCGGCGCATCGAACCCCGCCTCCAGCCCCCAGACGGCCATGGAGATCTGGCCGGCGGGCGCCGCGAGGACGCGGGCGAGGTCGGGAACCGGCGTCAGGCCGCGCACCTCGTGGTCGGCCAGCACATGGGCGAGACGCTCGCGTGAGCCCTCGGACCAGGCGGCCAGCACCACCTTGCGGCCGCCAGCCGCCAGATCGCGGATATGGGTCGCGGCGGCCTCGAACACATTGGCGCTGTCGTCCGCCCGCTCCGGCGCGAAGCTGCGCGCCTGGCGCACGCCAAGATCGATGATATGGCCGGCGGAGGTTTTCGGACGGGCAAAAGCGGAGACAACGGCCGTATCCAGGCTGGCCAGCCGCTGCTTCCATTCGTCCATGGTGAGATACAGCGTCTCGGGACGGACAGGCTTGTAGGGCGCGCCGCCGCCGGCCTTCAGCGCCGCGACGCGGGCGTCGTAATAGTCGGTGATCTGGCTGACGCGCTCGCCGGCCGCATCGTCAAGCTGGGCGTCGAGCACGAACGGCGATCCGGCCAGGTAGTCGAACAGCGTGTCCAGCTTTTTGTGGAACAGCGGCAGCCAGTGCTCCATGCCAGGGTGCCGCCGGCCCTCGCTCACCGCCTCATACAGCACGTCGTCGCGCGTGGCGGCCCCAAAGGCGGCCACATAGGCCTGGCGAAAGCGGGCCATGGTCTCGGTGGTGACCTGCACCTCGCTCATCGGCACCAGATCGAGCGCCCGCAACTGGCCCGTGGAGCGCTGGGTCTCCGGGTCGAACGGCCGGATCGATTCCAGCGTGTCGCCGAAGAAATCGAGGCGGATCGGCGCAGCCATGCCCGGGGCGTAGAGATCGAGAATGCCGCCGCGCTGGGCGTATTCGCCGGTGTCACGCACCGTGCCGGTGCGGGTGAAACCGTTGATCTCCAGCCATTTCACCAGCAAATTCAGGTCGATGGCATTGCCGGGCGCGGCCGAAAATGTCTCTTCGGCGATGCGGGCCAGCGGCGGCACACGCTGCACGGCGGCGTTCACCGTCGTCAGCACGATGCGCGGCCGCTCCTGCGATGAGCGGGTGCGGGCAAGACGCGCCAGCACGGTCATGCGCTTCGCGGTGATGGCGCTGGTTGGCGAAACGCGATCGTAGGGCTGGCAGTCCCACGAGGGAAAACTGAGCACCTCGATATCCGGCGCGACGAAGTTCAGGCCGTTTTCAATCAGCGCCAGCCGCTGGCCGTCGCGGGCAATGAAGGTCAGCGCCGCCGGGGCGTCGGTCTTCTGCGACGCAGCCCGCGCCAGGTCCGCCAGAACCAGAGGGATGAAACTGTCCGGCGCATTGACGAGGACAGGCTTGCGCCCCTCCAGCAACTGGGCGACGGCGTTTTTCAGCGGAACAGGACTCATGGAACAGGACTCATCAGCGGAACACTTCTGGCTGGCGCATTTTCGGCAAAAGTGGGCGCCGCTTCTGCATCGTATTGTTCTGGAGGAAACCGGCGGCGGTCGCCGCCAGCGCGTCTGGTCGCAACGGAGCTGGCACGACGCCAGCGGGCTGGAAGAAGCTCAAGGCCGGTTGACGGTTGTCAGGGCGGCCCTGCCCCAAACCAGGCGGGCCGCTCCGGTCAACGCACCCGGAAGCCTTCCGGGAAAGGCGGCCGGGCTTTCGTGAAAGCCCCCAACGACGCGCCCCAACGCGTCCAGTTATTGAAAAACCGGGCGCCGCGGCGGGCTGGAGTTCACCGGACGCGCCTAGATGAACACCGCGCCGGTGTGGCGATGGAATTCGCGAATCTGGCTGAACACTGGCGTGTCGAATTCCGCCGGCAACGCAAGCTCGCCGGTCAACCAGCTGAACACGTCGCGGTCCTGCGCCTCCAGCAGCGCCTCGATATCGTCGAGGTCCCGGGCGTCGAGCGCATCGATGCGCGCGTCGGCGAACTGGCCGAGCAGCAGGTCCATCTCGCGGGTGCCGCGATGCCATGACCGGTAGAGGATGCGGCGACGGCGCTCATCCAGGCCGGCGCTGCTGCGCATGGTTCCGCTCATGACCGTCTCCCAAAGTTGCCGCCAGACCATTCAGGCGGGCCAGGCCTGCGCTACCTGACAGGATGCCCTGCATCTCGCCGGGCCAACGCCTGGGCTATATAGTCCTGACAGCGCGGCGTGTCAGCCACAACCCGCCAGGCCCGTTCCGCGGGCATGTTTCGCCTGCCCGCATCACCTCCGGCCGCACAAGGATTTCATGCGCCCTTCCGTGCTCGATCCCCTGTTCGCTCCCATCACCGCCCTTCCCGGCGTTGGGCCGCGCGTCGGCGCGCTGTTCGACCGGTTGCTTGGAGCGCCCGGGCGTCCGGCGCGCGTCATCGACCTGCTGTTTCACACGCCCGGCGGCGTCATCGACCGGCGGAGCCGGCCGCGCATCATTGATGCGCCGGTGGGAACGGTGGTGACGCTGGACGTGCGCGTCGTCTCCCATGCCGCGCCGCCGGCGCGCAGTGGCTCCAGGGCACCCGCACGCGTGGTGGTGGAGGATGACACCGGCGACGTAACCCTGGTGTTTTTTGGCGGTTCCCGGCAGCGTCTGGAGGCGCAATTGCCCGTGGGGGAACGGCGTATCGTTTCCGGCCGCATCGAGCTTTGGGACGGCCGTCGCCAGATGGCGCACCCGGACCTGATCCTGCGGCCGGAGGAACTGGAAGGCGCCAGCCTGATCCAGCCCGTGTATCCGCTGACGGAAGGTCTGGGGGGACGGCTGGTGCAAAAGGCCGCCGCCGCCGCCCTCGATCGCCTGCCCGACATGCCGGAATGGCAGGACCAGGACCTGCGCGGCGCGCTGCCGCCTTTCGCGACGGCGTTGCGGCTTGTGCACCAGCCGCAGGAGGTTTTCGCCGAACACGCCGATGCCGGCGACGCCGGGGAGCCCGACCCGGCCCGCCGTCGCCTCGGCCTCGATGAGGTGCTGGCCACCCAGCTGGCCCTTGGGCTGATGCGCCAGAACCGGCGCAAGGCGCGCGGTCGCGCCCACGCGGGCGATGGCCGCCTGGTGCGGGCGCTGCTGGCGCAAATTCCCTTCGATCTCACCGGCGCGCAGAAGACCGCCCTGGACGAGATCTGGCGCGATCTGGCGTCGCCGGAGCGGATGCTGCGCCTGCTGCAGGGCGATGTCGGCTCGGGCAAGACCATTGTCGCCTTGCTGGCCATGGCGCGGGTGGTGGAAAGCGGCCGCCAGGCGGCGCTGATGGCGCCGACCGAAATACTCGCCCGCCAGCACTACGAGCGCATCGCTCCTCT
>Ga0180216_1000342_pt1 | contig 50870 bp, 44 predicted proteins | sample eDN3rd37CBELigMG_FD_128879 | JGI IMG/M metagenome (GOLD analysis project Ga0180216, IMG submission 128879) | Enriched Miracle-Growth compost microbial communities from Emeryville, California, USA - eDNA 3rd pass 37_C BE-Lig MG (version 2)... ...
ATTTGGAGATGACGCCCGCCTCGACCGTCTTGGCGATGCCCATCTTCTCCATCATCGTGGCGCTCGGCTCGAGCGTGTAGCCGCCGTCGAACGTACCCGCCTTCATGGCGTTGACGTGCTGGCCCATGTCGAGCTGATCGATGGTGTATTCGCCGTCCTTGATGCCGTTCTTGGCCAGGATGCCCTTGGCGGTGTTCAAATTGGCCGGGCCGGGCGCCGACATCAGCTTGAGGCCTTTGAAATCCTTCACGGACTTCACCTTGTCGGCAAGGCCGGAGCGGACCACGAACTGCTCCATCTTGTACACCGGCGTCTGGCTGTGCATGGCGATGTACATCGCCACGCCCGGCTTCTTGACGTTGGCATTGAGGCCCTCGAGCGTGACCAGAACCGCCGAAACATCGATCTGATTGGTCATCAGGCCCGCGACATTCGGCGGCCCGCCCATCAGCCTGATGGTTTCGGGCTCGATATCCAGCTCCTTGAAGAAGCCCTTCTCGATGGCGACGAAATAGGGGAGCGACGAACTGATCGGGAAGACGCCGACCTTCACTTTGTCGGGCGCGGCCTCTGCCGCCACCGGCAGGCCGCTGAGCGCTGCGGCAAAAAGGCCCGCGACGATAACCTGCCGTCTGCTGCGTCCGAACTTGGTCATCTCGTAACTCCCCCGGTTGACTGGTTTTCCAGCATTTCACCCACGGAACCGGCGGCGCGCCGGCCGACATTCGTTTGCAAGCAAAGCCCGTGCCGCGGGGCCCGGCCTCACTCCCCGGCGTCGATGATGGCGATCACCGGGCCACCGCCCTGCGGCCCCTGGTGCATGGCATCCACGGAGACGAACACGGCCGGATCGCCGATGGCGGTAGCGGCAACGCCGCCGACGGCCGCCTTGATGTGGCGATGCCAGGACACGTCGGAGTCATCGAGCATGATCTGGCGGCGGCCGTGCAGCTTGCCGGTGCGGTCCGCCTCACATTTCATGAAGCAGTTGACCAGCTTGCCGCCGAGATCGGAGGCGCGCGCCCGCTGCGGCAGGTCGAGACCCGCATTGCGGATGGACTCGTAGATGCCGTCGATGTCGAGGGCATCCTTCATGATCGAATGCCCGATGCGGTAGCGCCCGCCCGCGCCGGCCTTGTTGCCCAGCAGCACGATCTGCGCCTGCGTGAGCTCGACGCCCGACGAGCACGAGGCAACCGACGAATAAAGATCGAGATTGCGGCAGATTTCTTCCGCCTTCGGCATCTTGATTTCGCCGAGGGCCACCGCGATGCCGAGCGCGGTCGTACCGTTCGACACGCCCATCGACTCGTGCACCTCGCACGCGACATGCTGGCCGCGCCGTTCGGCGTCGAGCACCGAGTCGATGGTCAGCAGCGGCGTCTTGGTCTGCACGTAGTGCACGTCCTTCGGATCGTCGATGCCCGCGTCCTTCATCGCCGCTTTCACGCCCTCGGCGACCTTTTCGACCATGGCGATGCGGCCGATGTCTTCCGGCAGCAATTCAGCGCTCATCGCGGTGCCGATGGCAAGACGCGATTTGGAGGAGGGCCCGGTCTTGTCGTTACGGGCGAACACCGTGGCGTGCGGCGTAATGACACCATCGCAGCCGCCGGACCACACCATCGGAATGTCGGAAATCTGCGCCTCGCTACGGCTGCCGTGCTTCATGAGCACCTTGCGGAAGGCCTGATCGGCGAGGATGCGCGTGAAGTCGTTGACGCCGCCATTGCCCTCGGTCTTGCCGATGACGGCGATGACTTCATCGGCGGCAAACCAGCCGGCCTTGATGCACTCTTCGACGCCACTCGCGTCCTGCACGGTTTTCAGTTCGACTTTCGCAACTTCGATCGCCATTCGGCTGGTCCTTTTTTTATCTTCCGGAACTGTCATGGCCGGGCTTGTCCCGGCCGTCCCGATAAGGAGGGCACTGCGTCCCTATGCGGGGTCGCGCGGGACAAGCCCGGCGACGACAGAGAATGAAACTCACCTCATCCGCGGCGGGCATTCCCCACGCAGCATCTTCTCGAAGCCTTCGCCGCGATCGATCATCGGCAAAGGCATGGTCCGCTTTGCCGACAACTCGGCGCGGCGGGCCGCCGTGGCCGCGGCATCGACCGCGTAGCCGTCGTCCTGAAAAGCAAGAATGACGCCATAATCGTCGCGCGCGCTCTCGGGCGAGACGCGGCCTTCGGTTACGTCCTTCGCCACGAGTTCCGGCTCGCGCGCGAGCGGATCGCCCCAGCCGCCGCCGCCCGTGGTGACCACGCGCACCACCTGCCCGGCCACGACCGGCTCGCCATCGACCAGGCCGCCGAGATCGCGCGGCGCGCCTTCGAGATCGACCGTGACGCAGAACGGCTGGCCGGCCTTGCCGCCGTTGAGGCCGTAACATCCCAGGCGCACGCGATCGGCGGTGACGATGGTGCGGCAATCGACCAGCGCCCGGTAATGCTTCTCGTAGCCGAGGCCGCCGCGCCGGTAGCCCGCGCCGCCGGAATCGGTGCGCAAGGCGAGCTTCTCCACCAGCAGCGGGAAACGCGTTTCGGTGAACTCGGCCGGCTGATTGCGCGAGTCCGGCACGATGTGGATGGCGTCGTTGCCGTCGGCGTAATAGCGCCCGCCGGAGCCGCCGCCGAGCACCTCGCGCGACAGGAACTGCTTGCCGTTCTGGTCCTTGCCGAAAAAGCCAGTGTAGCGGATCGTTTCCTGATCCGCCGGCATGCGGCCGTCGACCGCCTGCGCCACCACGCCGGCGAGCAGGCCGATACAGCGCAGCAGCACGAAAGAGCGCGCATTGGTCGCCGCCGGCCATTCCGGCGTGATCAAAGTCCCCTTCGGCGGGAAGATCACATCGAATATCTCGCAGACGCCTTCGTTGACGTGCAGTTCGGCGGCGCGTTCGGGCGTATCGGCGAGATTGCGCAGGATGGGCGCGATCCATTTGATCAGGAACGCGCCATCGGCGTAATCGGCCGGCCAGTTGATCGGCCCGGAGGACTGCGGATCGGTGCCGTTGAAGTCGAGCGTGATGCGCCCGCCCTTCTTGATCATCTTCAAGGAGAGCTTGTGCAGCTTAGGATCGGTGACGCCGTCGTGCTCGACATAGTCCTCCCAGACATATTCGCCATCGGCGATCTTGGGCAGGAGTTCGTTGCGGTAGATGTCGCGGCATTTGTCGAGGATGGCCTGGAAGCAGGCCTCGACCTGCTCGCGGCCGAAGCGCTCGAACAGCGAGGCCATGCGGCGCGCGCCCATCAGGCAGGCCTGCACCTCGCTGTCGATATCGGCGGCGAGCATCTCCGGCACGCGCGTGTTGCGCTTGAGGATGGTCATCACACCCTCGTTGCACACGCCTTCGCTGTAGAGCTTCACCGGCGGGATGGCGAGGCCTTCCTCGAACACGGTGACCGCCGTCCCGGGCATCGAGCCCGGCACGCGACCGCCGACATCGTCGTGATGGCCGAAGGCCTGGATGTAGGCGACGACATCGCCGTCATGAAACACCGGCACCGTCGAACACAGATCGGGAAGATGACCGATCGAACCCTCGGTCAGATACGTGTCGTTCATCAGGAACACGTCGCCGGGCTTCATCGTGTGCGGCGGGAAGTCGCGCACGACGGCGTTCGGCATCGCCGAATAAGAGCGGCCGGTGAGCTTGCGGCAGTATTTGTCGAACAGGCCGACGCGGTAATCGTGCGCCTCGCGGATCATCGGCGAGCGCGCGGTGCGCTCGATTGCGAATTCGATCTCCGCCTCGATCGAGTTGAGCGTGCCCTCGACGATCTGCAGGACGATGGGATCGACAGCCGCAGACACTTGCTTGGGCGCCGTGGGCCAAGGCTTCACATCGGCGGGAGAAGCAGCGCGGATGTTCATGGCACAGCGTCTCCTCTCCCCTCTCCCGTGTGGGACGGGGTCGGGGGTGGCGGTGAGAGAATGGCGATGATCTTGAGACCCATTTCGCTACCCCCCTCCGTGACCCTCCCCCACAAGGGGGGAGGGAAATGAAGACGCCCGCACGATCAGAATGCCGTGCGGATCGACGTCGAGCCGCTGGCCCGGGAAGACCACCGTGGTCGAGCCGAACTCTTCCACCACGGCCGGGCCTTGCAGCGTGAAGCCGGCGGGCATCGTCGCGCGGTCGTAGATCGGCGTATCGACAAAGCTTGCGCCGAAATAGACGGGCCGCCTGCCCTTCGGCGCCGGCGCGGCGGCGCCACTTCCGAGCTTCGGCATGTTCGGCCGCTCGATGACGCCGAAACCCGACACACAGAAGTTCACCAGTTCGATCTTCTGCTTGCCGGCGTAATTGTAGCCGAAGGTGCGCAAATGCGCGGCGTTGAACGCTTCGATCAGTTGCGCGAGGAACGCCGCATCGACAGCACCGCCGGGCGCGGGCACGCGCACTTCCATCGACTGGCCGGCATAGCGGACGTCCGCCTCGCGCGTGATTCTGATGCGCGACGGATCGATGCCGTCGCGCTTCAAGGTCTCGGCGGCTTCGCGCTCGAGCGCGGCGTAATGGTCGGCGATGGCGGCAAGATCGACGGCGTCCTCGTGCATCACCTTGGTGACGATGTGATCCGTACGCCAATCGACCGCGAGCAGCCCGAAAGCCGAGAGATTGCCTGGGTTCGGCGGCACGATGCAGGCATTCATGCCCAGAAGGTCCATCACCGCCGGCGATTGCGCGGGACCGGCGCCGCCGAACGACAACAGCGCGAAGCCGCGCGGATCGATGCCGCGCTGGACGGTCATCTGACGGATGGCATTGGCCTGCGCCCAGTTCGCGATCTCGATGATGCCGTGCGCGAGCGCCTCCGGTGAAAGATTGCCCGGCAGGCGCTCGGCGAGCGCGGCAATGCCGGCGCGCGAACGCGCGATATTCAGCGCGATTCCGCCACCGATCAGCGCCGGCGGAATGCGGCCGAGCACGAGATTGGCGTCGGTGATAGTGGGCTCGTCGCCGCCGCTCGGATAGCACATCGGCCCCGGCACCGCGCCGGCGCTGCGCGGCCCGACCTTGAGATGGCCCTCGCGCGAGACCCAGGCGATGGAGCCGCCGCCGATGCCGATGGTCGCGATATCGATCATCGGGATGCGCACGGGGAAAGGCCCGACCGAGCCGCCATTGGTGAGATGGGGCTTCGCCCGCTCGATCAGGCAGAAATCGGTCGAGGTGCCGCCGGCATCCAGCGTCACCAGATCGGGAAAGCCGGCGACGTCGGCAATGACCGCCGAGCCGAGCGCGCCGGCCGCCGGACCCGACAAGGCCGTGGTGATCGGCTTGCGCAGGATCTGGTCGGCGGAAGCAACGCCGCCGGAGGACTGCATCACCAGGAACGGCCTGTCGCGCAGGGGCCCGAGCTCGTCGTGCACGCGCTTGAGATAGCGGTCGAGATAAGGCTTCACGAAAGCATCGACCAAAGTCGTGATCGCGCGTTCGTATTCGCGATACTCCGGCAGCACCGCGCAGGAGAGCGACAATGTCGCCTCCGGATACTCCTCGGCGACGATCGCGGCGACGCGCCGCTCATGCGCATCGTTGGCATAGGAATGCATCAGGCAGATGCCGATGGCCTCCACACCCTGACGCTTGAAGAAGCGCGCCGCGGCACGCACGCTTTCTTCGTCGAGCGGACGAAGTTCTTCGCCTTTGAAGGTCAGGCGGCCGCCGACCTCGCGTACGAACTGCAGCGGCACCAGCCGCTCGGGCTTCACCCAGAAATACGAGTTGCCATAGCCTTCCGGCACCGACTGGCGGGCGATCTCCAGGATGTGCCTGAAGCCCTCAGTAACAATGAGGCCGAGCGAGCGGATCTCGCCCTGCAGCAGCGCATTGGTCGCAACCGTCGTGCCGTGGGCGAGACCGAGCACATCGGCCGGCCCGGCGCCCACGTCTTCGAGAATGGCGTTGACGCCGCGCACCAGACCGACGGCGGGATTGGACGGAGTCGAGGAAACTTTGGTGACGCGCATCGCTCCGGTGTCGGAATCGACGGAGACGATGTCGGTGAAAGTGCCACCGGTATCGATCCCAATGCGGAAGCGTGCCTTGTTTGCGGTCATGCCGAAATTATCGACAACCCCCGCGCGGCAAGTCCAAGTCTGAATGACGATATCGCTATCGGATTTTCCGATAACGCTTGATCGCGATGTTGTTCTGTTGCGACACCGCCCGGTCGTCGCTGTGAAAGCGGGGGGCAGCGCCCGACACAGCTGGCGTTTCAAATTGTCGCATTGGATTCCCGCTTTCGCGGGAATGAGCGGAGACCGAACTACTTCGGCACTGACGCGCCTTCCTTGAGCGCATCGCGCAAGGCGCTGACATAGCCTTCCTTGCGGCGCGAGAGCGGCTGGCGGCGCCGGAACAGCGACAGCGCAACGCTGCGCGCCGGCGTGATCGACATCACCTTGAGCACGCCGAGCGCGGCTTCGTTCTGCGCGCAGGGCCGCGGCACGATGGCGATGCCCTTGCCGGACTGCACGATGGCTTTCATGGTGTCGATATTGTCGACGATGGCGAGGATGTTCGGCCGGATGCCGAGATCCGTGAACAGCGACAGCACCACCTGGCCGTAGCCGACCGACAGCTCGTTCATGATGATCGGCTCGGCCAGCAGGCTGCCGATGTCGATCGGCTGCTTGGACCGCGCCAGCGCGTGCTTGGGATGCATGATGAGCGCCATCTCGACCTCGGTCAGGCGGTCGTAGACGAGACCCGCCGGCACGCGATCCGGCTCGGATTCGATGGCGATGCCGGCGTCGATCCGCTCCTCGTGCAGCTCGTTGAAGATGTTCTTGGTCGGCGCCGTGACGATCTCGAGCCGCGCCCCGGGCATCGTCTCTTCCAGATTGTTGAACAGGCGCGGCATGAAAAGCTGCGCCGTGCCGGAGCCCATGCCGATGGTGAAGGTGTCGAGCAGCGCGCCGCGCAGGCGCCGCGCGGTGTCCGTCAGGCTCAACAGATCGCTGGCGATGCGCTCGGCTTCGTAGAGAAAGGTGCGGCCGCGCTCGGTGACGTCGATGCCGCGCGGCCCGCGTTTGAACAGCGGGAAGCCCGCCTCCTCCTCGAGCAGCTTCACCTGCTCGCTCACGGCCGACTGCGAGATGTTCAGCCGCTCGGCCGCCTTCGTGAAGCTGCGCAGCTTGGCGACCGCCAAGGCATAACGGATTTGCCGGAATTCCAACGCCTGATCCCCCGATGGCACGGATGCGCGGGGGCCAGCTTATGGAAATGTCGTCATGGACGCCATGGCGGCCTGAACGGCAGGTGCGCGGGACATCAGCCCCGCGCACCCGGCCGGTCATCGGTCGCCGCTAGACGAAGCGGAAGTCATCCGCCGTCAGGTTCTGCAACGTCACGTTCTGCAGCTCGATGGTGTTATTGGCATCGAAGGTGATGAGCACGTTAGAGCCCTCCTGCGTGGCGTTGGCTTCCACCGCGCTGAAGTCCGCGAACAGAGCGCGGTCGAATTGCAGGATGTCGTGCTCGCCGCCGGCGTTCTGGAAGTCGGTGATGGTGTCCTTGCCGAAGCCCGGCGCGAACACGAAGGTGTCGTTACCCGTGCCGCCGGAGAGGAGATCGTTGCCGGCGCCGCCGATCAGCTTGTCGTTGCCTGACCCGCCGTAAAGAAACTCGTTGCCGGTGCCGCCCTGCAGGGTGTCGTTGCCGTCATCGCCATACATGCGCGTCGCCCCCGTGCCTCCTTTCAAGGAGTCGTCGCCCGCCCCGCCATGCATGATGTCGTTGCCGCCGCCGCCCGAGAGATAGTCGACGCCATCGCCACCGTTCATGATGTTGGCGGCAAGACCGCCATAGAGCTGATCCCGCCCGGCGCCGCCGTTGAGCGTTGTGCCGGTGTCGCCGTTGCCCGTCTTGATGATGTCGTTGCCGTCGCCGCCGTTGATCGTGCCGCCGCCGGCGCCGCCGACCAGCATGTCGTCCCCCGGCCCGCCGTTGATGAAGTCGTCGCCGGCCCCGCCGTAGATCGTGTCGTTGCCCGGCCCGCCGTCGAGCACGTCATTGTCGCTCTTGGCGCCGTAGAACAGGTCCTGGCGGTCGGTCATGTCGTAATGGATGGCGCGGTTGCCGTAGAGGTTCCAGGTGCCGGGCGAGGACGGATTGGTGGCATCGGCGACCGAAAGCTCCTGGCCGTTCACCGTGATGCCCTTGATGTAGAGGTTACGGTCGCCACCCGCATTGGCGATGTCGTTGATGAAGGCGACGTCCAGGCTGTTGATGTCGCCCTGGTTGCGGAAGCTGAAAGTGTAGGTCTGGTAGCCGGACGGATCGGCGGCGTTGTGGAACTCCACCGTATTGCCGATCTGCTGGCCGTTGACCCGCAACTGCATCTGCGCGCCCACGCCATCGACCACCGACCCATAGCCCGTGACCCTGACCACCGTCTGAGTCAGCGGCGTGATCGTGTCCGGACCCCCGATGATGATGTCGTCGCCCGGCCCGCCGCGAATGATGTCATTGCCGAGGCCGCCATTCAGCGTGTCGTTACCACCGCCGGCATCGATGACGTCCGCGACCGGGGAGCCGTTCTCGGTCAGCCCGGGCGGCTGGTGACGGCCGCCGTACCAATCGGTGATCAGCTGCTCGGCCGGCTTGCCCATCGGCGAATAGCCGGTCGGTGAATAGAGGTTGTCGGCGTCCCAGCTCCAGATATGCATGCCCTGGAACCAGCTGCCGCCGTGCGCACTCATCACCTGGAACAGCGCATTGAAGGCGTCCGCCTGTTCCTTCACGTCCGTCGCGCCGTCGGTCCGCCAGCCGCCGGGGCTGATATTGGTGCCGTTCAGGCTGCGATAGCCGACCTCGGTGAAGAGCACCTGCTTGTCGTATTGCGTCGCCAGCGAGTGGAAGAAGTCGATGGGCGACTGATACTCCATCGCCGCCGCCCAGTAATTGTCCTTCGGAACATTGTTCCAGGCCGCGATCATCTCGTTAACGGACGGATCCATGCTCGCCGTCAGCGGCGGATAGGCGTTCACGCCGATGAAATCGACTTCGTCCCAGAAGCTGACATTATGCGCTTCGTCCGTCGCGGCGGAGTAAGTGATGTCGCCGTGATAGACCGAGCGCACCTGATCGATGAGATTGGTCCACACGTCGCGATACTGCGGGCCGGTGAAGGCGCTCAACTCATTGCCGATGGAGAACGACTCCGCGCCCGCCTGCTCGGCGACGCGCGCGAACGCGACGATCTGTTGAGTATACGACTCAAAGAACGCGGCCTGATCGGTCGGCGTGAGCTGACCCGGTCCCGCGCCGTCGAGGCTCGACAGCATCGGCTTGAGCAGCACCGTCATACCGAGCGCATGGGCATTGGCAATTGCGGTCGCGACGTTTTCGAGACTTTCCGTCTTCCCCGGATCGGCGAGCACCTCGTTCGATGTGCGCGACTGCATGAACAGGCGCGGCGCGAGCTCAATCGAGTTCGCATTCGTGCCGACGATCTCCTGCATCGCGAGATGTGCCGAACTGCTCAAGAACTGACCATTGTAGTTCGAGAGAAGCCCGAACCCTTGCACATCGAAAACGCCAGCCATGAAATGAACTCCATTCTTGTCGCCGCCCAGCAACATCCGCCCAACTCGTTGCGGATTGAACCGTTCCGCTATGCTGAGGTTATTGTCCCGACAATAAATCTACGCACAGACTCGCGCGTTCAAACATTTGACGGAATCGCACAAGACGCTTGCTTGCCTTCTGATCGCGTCACGCGCCCCACCGTCATCAGCGTTCCAACTGATTCGAATTTTAGTGACTGCTCCGTGCCGGCGCTCGACGATTCGATTGTTCCAACATCGCCGCCAAGTCACGGCGGACATGATAGCAAGGATGGACCGTAACGGATGGGAAGGCATGACAGACGCATGGGCATGACGACGGCGCCACGCCGACACGGGCGCATCGCCAAATGCGTGAAGGAGTGCCGCGGCGCGTTTCTCGCCATCGGCATCTTCAGCGCGGCGATCAACGTGCTGATGCTCACCGGCTCGCTGTTCATGCTGCAGGTCTACGACCGCGTGCTGCCGAGCCACAGTGTTCCGACTCTCGTCACGCTCTTCGTCGTCGTGGTCATGCTGTATGGCGTGCTCGGCCTTCTCGACATGATCCGCGCGCGCATGCTGGTGCGCATCGGCCATGCCATCGACGAGGAAGTGAGCGGCGACGCCTTCCGCGCCGTGGTCGAGACGCCCTCGCCGCAGCAGAACGGCGCGGACGGTCTCCAGCCCTTGCGCGACCTCGATCAGGTGCGTTCGTTCCTGTCGAGCGCCGGGCCTTCCGCGATCTTCGACCTGCCTTGGATGCCGTTCTATCTCGTGCTGTGTTTCATGTTCCACTGGTGGATCGGCGTCACCGCCGCGGCCGGTGCGCTCGTTCTCGTCGCGACCGCGCTGCTCACCGAGCTCCTCGTCCGCCGCTCGTCCAACACCATCGCCGCCGATGCCGCCGCGCGGCTGATGCTGGCGGAGACAAGCCGGCGCAACGCCGAGGCGCTGACGGTGATGGGCATGGTCAAGCCGGTCGGCGCGCTGTGGCAGGCGGCCAATCGGCGCTACATGCACGGCCACCGCAGCGGCTCCGACATTTCCGCGACGCTTGGCGCCTTCTCGCGCGTTCTGCGTATGCTGCTGCAATCGGCCGTGCTTGCCGTCGGCGCCTTGCTGGTGATCCAACAGGAGGCGACGGCCGGCGTCATCATCGCGAGCTCGATCCTGACCTCGCGCGCGCTCGCGCCGGTCGAGCTCGTCATCGCGCATTGGAAGTCGTTCCTGGCCGCGCGGCAGAGCTGGGCGCGGCTGTCGGACCTGCTCGCCAGACTGGGCACGGACAGGCCGCCGCTCGCTCTGCCGGCGCCGACGAAGGCGCTCGATGTCGAATTGCTCAGCGTGCGCCCGCCCGGCGGCACGGCCAATGTCGTTCACGGCGCGCGCTTTACGCTGAAGGCCGGTCAGGCGCTCGGCGTCATCGGGCCGAGCGCTTCCGGCAAATCCTCGCTCGCCCGCGCCCTTGTCGGCGCCTGGCCGCCGGCTTCGGGCAAAGTGCGGCTCGATGGCGCGGCGCTGGAGCAATGGCCGGCGGACGCGCGCGGCCGCCACATCGGCTATCTGCCGCAGGACGTCGAGCTGCTCGACGGCACGGTCGGCGACAACATTGCGCGGTTCGAGCCCAATCCCGACTCCGCTGCCGTGATTGCCGCGGCGCGCGCCGCCGGCGTGCACGATATGATCCTGACGCTGCCGAAGGGCTACGAAACGCGCATCGGCGAAGCCGGCCAAGCCTTGTCCGCCGGACAGCGGCAACGCATCGCGCTCGCGCGCGCGCTCTATCGCGATCCCTTCCTCGTGGTGCTCGACGAGCCGAACTCGAACCTCGACGCCGATGGCGAACGCGCACTGACGGAGGCGATCGCCGGCGTAAGAGCGCGCAACGGCGTGGTCGTCGTGATCGCGCACCGGCCCTCCGCGCTGATGGCCGTCGACCGCGTCGCGGCGATGGCCAAGGGTGAAATCCAGGCCTTCGGCGAACGCGACGAGGTGCTGCGCCAGGTGTTGCGTACGCCGCCGAGCGCCCGTCTCAAAGCCGCGGCCGAGCCGCGATTGGCAACGTCATGAACGCCACACCCACAACAGGCCACGCCATGCGCTCGGCCTATCGCCACGCCATTGCCGGGGTGCTGGCCTTGCTGCTGCTGGTCGGCGGCTTCGGCGGCTGGGCCGCGACGACACAGATCGCCGGCGCGGTGATCGCGTCCGGCGTCGTCGCCGTCGATTCCGACGTAAAAAAGGTGCAGCATCCGACGGGCGGCGTCATTGGCGGCCTGTTCGTTCGCGATGGCGATGCCGTGAAGGCCGGGCAGGTGGTGGCGCGTCTCGACGAGACGGTGACGCGCGCCAACCTCGCCATCGTCGTCAAAAGCCTCGACGAATTGATGGCGCGCGAGGCGCGGCTGGAAGCCGAGCGCGACGGCGCCGACGCGCCGACATTTCCCGCGGCGCTGATCGAGCGCGCGCAGGACGCCGAGATCGCGCGGCTGATGACCGGCGAACTGCGGCTGTTCGCTTTGCGCAAGGCGGCGCGCCAGGGACAGAAGAACCAGTTCAGCGAACAGATCGATCAGCTCAATGAACAAATCCAAGGCTTGACCGGCCAAGTCGAATCCAAGAAGCGCGAGATCGATCTCGTCTACCGCGAACGCGACGGCGTGCGCGAGCTTTGGCAGAAGAACCTGGTGCCGATCTCGCGCATGACCGCGCTCGAGCGCGACGCCGCGCGGCTGGAAGGCGAAAGCAACCAGCTCGTGGCGTCCATTGCCGAGGCCAAGGGCCGTATTTCGGAGATCCGGCTGAAGATCATCCAGATCGACCAGGACCTGCGCAGCGACGTCGCCAAGGAGCTGCGCGAAATCCAAGGCAAGATGGCCGAACTCGCCGAGCGCAAGATCGCCGCGGAAGACCAGCTCAAAAGGATCGACATCCTCGCGCCGCAGAACGGTTTCGTGCACGAGCTTTCGGTGCACACGATCGGCGGCGTCATCTCCGCCGGCGAACAGATCATGCTGATCGTGCCGGACCACGACGCGCTGACGGTGGAGACCAAGGTCGAGCCGCGCGACATCGACCAGCTTTATGTCGGCCAGACGGCGCGCCTGCGCTTTCCGACCTTCGACGTGCGCACGACGCCGGAGGTGAACGGCACGGTCGCCACCGTGTCGGCCGACACCAGCCAGGACGAGGCGACGCGGGCGAGCTTTTACAAGGTGCGCATCCGCCTGCCGGCGCAGGAGTTGGCGCGGCTCGGCGGCCAGAAGCTGATGCCCGGGATGCCGGCCGAGGCCTTCGTCGAGACCAATGCGCGCACGCCCCTCTCCTATCTCAGCAAGCCGCTGACGGACCGGCTGACCCGGGCCTTCCGCGAGAAGTGAGAAAAGCCGCGGATGGGCGGCCTTGAGCCACGCGCTGCCAGGAACTACGGCGCGTGGATGGCGTTGAATCCCGCAATTCCAGCGGAGAGGACGCGCATATGGCCAAGCAACCAAAGCAATTGGACGAACTGTTCCACGAGGGGCTGAAGGACATCTATTTCGCCGAGAAGAAGATACTTGTTGCCCTGCCGAAGATGGCAAAGGCGGCGCAGCTCGACGAAGCCAAGATGGCTTTCGAGAAGCACAGGGCCGAGACCGAGAAGCAGCTCGAACGGCTCGAGAAGATCTTCGGCATGATCGACAAGGAACCCCACGGCAAGCAGTGCCCGGCGATCATCGGCATCGTCGAGGAGGGGCAGGAGATCATGGAAGATTACGACGGCTCGCCGGCGCTCGACGCGGGGCTGATTGGCGCCGCGCAGGCGGTCGAGCACTACGAAATCGCGCGCTATGGTACGCTGAAGGCCTGGGCCGAGGAACTCGGGCTCAAGGACGCCGTGAAGCTGCTCGACGCGACGCTCGCGGAAGAGACCAAGACCGACAAAACGCTGACGCAGCTCGCGGAAGCATCGGCCAACCAGCGCGCGCAGGCGGCGTGAGGGCGGCAAGGCCGCGCTTTATCTGAAGGGCGGCACGACATGATGCCGGGCGCTTCCGTCGATTGAGACGGAGAGCCCGGCGTTTTTTGTCAGGGACGGCATCGGTCGGCGCTTGCGCCACGCGGCGCAGCGTGGGGAGAGTGGCTTAGCCGCCAGGCGCCCAACCTGCCCGGTGTTCGAGAACCGGCGTTGGCTAAGCCGCGAAGAAAGCTCCGGCCACGCTCATGCGGCTTGCTGGTATATGAACCGCACGCATCCGCCACAGCGACGGAGTAATAGCCCAAGGTCGCGGCGCGACGGCAGTTGAGCTCGACACCGATGTGTGGCGACGCCACGGATACCAAGCGTATCGCGGCCGAGGATGTCTGTTAGCTAGACCTGCCGGAATGCAGGCTCCGAACCGTCCGGGTGGAATGCCCACGGGGACGGCGGTGCGCGCCATGCTTTCACCAGCGCCATAGCGTGGCACAAGACTTGCTTCGCATTCATCCCACTCGCACAAGACCGGCGCAGCGCTCGCGGGATGCCCGGCATTTGGAAACTCGGAGGCGCTGAGTGCCTAGCATGGTGTCATCGTTCGGCAGCGCCTTCTCCGGGCTTTTGGATAAGGATTCCAAAAGCGGCCTCAGCATTCCTCACCTCACCCTGCGGCAACTTGTCTATTTCTCGGCTGCCGCGGAGCACGAAAGCGCGGTGCGCGCGGCCGAAGCTTTGAACGTCTCGCCGCCGGCTATCTCCGGCGCGATCGCCTGCCTCGAGAAGATCGTGGGCCAGCCGCTGTTCATTCGCCGCCACGCACGTGGCCTCGTGCTGACGCGGGCAGGCCACCATCTCCTGATGGATTCACGCGACATCATTTCGCGCGTCCAAGAAATCGAAGCCCTATGTCACCGAAAGCCGGTTCGCAATCGCATTACCGTCGGCTGCCTCGGCGACATCTCCCCATTGGTCATTCCGCCTCTGGTGCGAGGGTTCGAAACTTTGTTTCCGGAAGCAGACCTCCGCTGGACCACGGGCGAGCACGAGCAATTGATGCTGCGGCTGGAGGAAAGCAACGTCGATGTGGCAATCGTGCTTGATTTCGAGATTGCACCGACCCTGCATACGACCGTTTTGCGGCCGGCACCTGTTCAATGCGTCCTGCCGGCTGGTCACCCAATGGCTCACGATGTCGTTTCATTGAGCGACCTCGCGCACGAGCCCTTCATCTTGCTCGATATGCCACGCACGCGCGATTACATACTCTCGATCTTTGGCGATATGGGCCTGCAACCCAGGATCGCCCATCGCGCACCGACGGCGGAGATGGCGCGCAGCCTCGTCGCCAACGGCTTCGGCTATTCGCTGCTGAATTTCATTTCGGCAAGCGGCGGAAAAATGCAAAACGGCTGCGTCTACCGGCCGCTGGCAGGCAGCATCCGGCCAACCAATCTCGTGGCTGTCCGCCAGTACAGACGACGCCCGTCGCAGGCCCTGGAGCGGTTTGTCCAATACGCCAAGGAAATGGCGTCCGCGAATCTCACTGTTTAGGACGATGTCGATCCGACGACCGGCCTGTTCGACGGACATTTCTACGTGTCGCAATAGATCAGGAAATCTGACGCCATCGCTTCAAAAAACTAAATTGCTCGCCGTAGTCGGCCGATTAGCTTGACCCAACAATCAAGAGACAGGGGACAAGCTATGGACCGACGCACATTCATGCTTAGCGCCACGGCGTTTGGTGCGGCCTCCAGCGTTCTACCGCTCGCCTATTCGTTGCCCGCCCACGCCGCCTCCGACACTGTCGTGGTTGCGCTCGGCGAGACCATTACGACGCTCGATGTCAATCGCCCCGGCACGAGCCGCGCGAGCTATCAGGTCCCGGTCAATGTCTACGATCGGCTGGTCGGCTTCGGCACCCAGAAGAATGCCGATGGCACCGTCTCTTACGATTACAACACCATTCACGGCGAGATCGCCGAGAGCTGGGAGATCGCGCCGGACGGAAAGTCGATCACCTTCAAACTGCGTAAGAACGCGAAATTTCACGACGGCACGCCGGTTACCGCCGCCGACGTGAAATGGTCGCTCGATCGCTCCGTGCTGATCGGCGGCTTCCCCCCGGCACAGATGGCCGCCGGCGCAATGCAAAAGCCGGAGCAGTTCGTCGTTGTCGACGACTATACGTTCCGCATCGATTTCCCCCGCAAATCAAAGCTGTCGCTTCCCGATCTCGCGGTGCCGATCCCCTTCATCGTCAACTCGAAGCTCGCCAAGGCGAACGCAACCGAGAAAGATCCGTGGGCGATGGAGTATCTGCACCGCAACCCGGCCGGCTCCGGCGCCTTCAAGGTCGAGAAGTGGGTTCCCGGGCAGCAACTCATCTACGTGCGCAATGACGACTGGAAATGCGGCCCGGTACCGAAAGTCCGTCGCGTAATCGTGCAGGAGGTGCCAAATCCGAGCACCCGACGCACCCTGCTCGAGCGCGGCGACGTGCAGATGGCCTTCGACATTCCGGGCAAAATGGCGAAAGAACTGCACGAGGCCGGCAAACTGAAGGTGATCGGCCAGCCCATCGCCAACACGCTCTTCGTCCTCATTCCGAACCTGAACCACGAACCGCTGAAGGACAAGAATGTGCGGCAAGCGATCGCACATGCGATCCCCTACGAGCAGATTTTCCAGCAAGTCGCCTTCGGGCGCGGCGAGCGGATGTTCGGCGCGGATTCCTCGATGCCAACGAGCATCGTTTGGCCGCAACCCTTCCCCTACAAAACCGACCTCGACGCCGCCAAAGCGCTCATGGCCAAGGCCGAGCAGAAGGAGGGCATCACGCTCACCCTCGGCTTCGACACCGGGACGACCTGGGGCGAGCCGACCGCGACCTTGATCCAAGAGGGCCTCGCGAAGATCGGGATCACCGTCAACCTCGAGCGAATCCCGCCGGGAAGCTGGCGCACGGTCGCCCTGCAGCAGAAGAAAGTCGCGCTGATGCTCGACGGCTTCGGCGGCTGGCTCAATACGCCCGACTATTACTTCTTCTTCTGCTTCCGAAAGGGGCTTTTCTCCGCGGCCGAGTATGACAATCCCGAGATGAACGAGTTGATCCAGAAGACGATCGACATGGATAAGGCCGAACCGGACTATGCGCCGAGCATCAAGCGGATGATCTCGATTGCCTTCGAGGACGCCGTGCGCATCCCGCTGTGGCAGCCATGGCTCGAGTCCGCGATGCAGCCCAGCGTCGGCGGATACGAGAACTGGTATCACCGGGGATTGGATGCGCGACCGTTGACGGGCTAGCCGACATGCCGGGTCCCACATTGAAACTAATCGGGCGCCGCCTCTTGGAGGCGGTGCCCGCGCTCATTGGCATCGTCGTTGTCACATTCCTGCTGACGCGCGCCCTGCCCGGCGATCCCGCGGTCCTTTTCGCCGGTCCGACCGCGGACGAGAAGACAATCGCCGAGGTGCGCCAGGCTTTGGGCTTCGACAAGCCGCTGGTCACCCAATTCGGCATCTATCTGAAGATGCTCGCAACCGGCGATCTCGGCCAGTCGATCTCGACCGGACAGAGCGTCGCCAAAGAGTTGCTCTATCGTCTTCCGGCATCGATGGAGCTCACTTTCGCGGCGCTCATTCTTGCCATCGTCGTCGCCCTCCCCATGGGCATTTACGCCGCCACCCGGCCGAACAGCCTGTACGATCATGCCTGTCGGCTCGTTACAACGGCCGGCGTGTCGATGCCGCCGTTCTTCACCGGCCTGCTGTTGGTTTACATCTTCTACGCGCAGCTGGGTTGGGCGCCGTCGCCGATGGGCCGGCTCAGCATTTTACATTCGGCGCCGCCGGCGGTGACGGGCTTCTATACGATCGATGCATTGCTAGCCGGAGAACCCTCAATCGCCGCCGCCGCGCTCGCCCAGCTCGTCCTGCCGGCCGCGACATTGGCCCTGTTCACACTTGCCCCGATCGCCCGCATGGCGCGGGCCTCGATGCTGCAGGTCCTATCGAGCGATTTCATTCGCACGGCACGCGCGGCGGGCCTCACACGCCGTCAGGTCCTGTGGACCTATGCCTTTCGCAATGCCGTGCTGCCGGTCATCACCACCATTGGCATGCTGCTCTCCTTCATGCTCGGCGCGAATGTGCTGGTGGAGAAGGTCTTCAGCTGGCCCGGCATCGGCTCATTCGCGCTCGATGCTCTGGTCGCCTCCGACTATGCCGCGGTGCAAGGTTTCGTGCTGACCATGGCAGTCCTGTTCGTGCTGCTCAATCTGCTCATCGACATCATCTACATGATGGTCGAGCCGCGGGTGAGGGTCGACGGATGACCGAGGACACGGTTCACGTCATGACCGCTTGGCAGGCGCGTCGCGCCACGATGACCCGATTGATTGGGAAGCGTCCGCTCAACACTATCGTGGTGCTATTGCTCACGTTGATCGTCGGCGCGGCCCTCTTCGGCCCCGCGCTCGTGCCGCACGACCCGATGCAGTCCAACGCCAGCGACGCGCTAAAGCCGCCCTCTGCCATCCATTGGTTCGGCACCGACGAGCTTGGCCGCGATGTGTTCTCGCGGGTCGTCGTCGCGACGCGGCTCGATCTCATCATTTCGCTGGCGGCCGTCTTCCTTTCGCTGATCGTCGGCTCCGCCATCGGCGCCATTGCCGGCTACTATGGCGGCTGGTTCGACCGGGTATCGGGCCGCCTGATCGATACGATCATGGCCTTTCCGCTGTTCGTATTGGCCATGGGCATTGTGGCGACGGCAGGAAACTCGATTCCGAACATCATCTACGCGACGGCAATTATAAACCTGCCCTTCTATGCTCGGCTTGCGCGCGCCGAGGTCGCCACCCGGCGGGAGGCCGGCTACGTCCAGGCGGCGCGGCTGTGCGGCAATCGCAACCCGCAGATACTGCTATTCCATATCGTGCCGAACATCCTGCCGACGCTCGCCGTCCAGGCCTCGCTCAACATGGGCTGGGCCATCCTGAACGCCGCCGGCCTTTCCTTCATCGGGCTCGGCGTCCGGCCGCCAACGCCGGAATGGGGCATCATGGTCGCGCAAGGCGCGGGCTTCATCGTTTCCGGCGAATGGTGGGTCATCCTCTTTCCTGGACTCGTGCTGATGCTGGCGATCTTCACCTTCAATCTCGCTGGCGACATGCTGCGCGACCTTCTCGACCCGCGAAAGCGTCCGACATGATCCCTGGTCAGCCCCTTCTCTGCGTGAACAACCTGAGCGTCGAATTCGAGACGGATAATGGGCCCGCAGTGGCCGTCGCCTCGGTCGATCTTTCGTTGCATAAGGGACAGACGCTCGGCATCGTTGGCGAATCCGGCTCGGGCAAGTCCGTCACCTCCTACGCCGTGATGCGCCTCCTCGAAGCGGCCGGGCGCGTCACCAAAGGCACCGTCGTTTTCTCTGGAATCGACCTCCTAGGCCTTGGTGAGAACGCGATGGGCGACATCCGCGGTCGCGAGATCTCGATGGTCTTCCAGAACCCGCGCGCCGCGCTCAATCCGACACGGACCATCGGCCAGCAGATCAGCGACGTGCTCATCCGCCACGTCCAGGCCACCCGCGCCGATGCCCGCGAGAAAAGTATCGAGCTCCTGCGTACGGTGAGGATCGCCGACCCGGAGCGGCGCGTTGACGCTTACCCTTTCGAACTATCCGGCGGTATGTGCCAGCGCGTGGTCATCGCCATCGCGCTTGCGTGTCGCCCGCAAATTCTCATCGCGGACGAGCCGACGACCGGCCTCGACGTCACGACGCAAAAGGTCATCATGGAACTTATCGTCGAGCTGACGCGCGAGCGTCAGATGTCGACGATTCTCATTACACACGACCTTGGGCTCGCCGCGACGTATTGCGACACGATCGCGATCATGCGTGCCGGGCGCGTCGTGGAGACCGCACCGGCCACCGAACTTTTTCGTACGCCGAAGGACCCTTACACCAAGCGGCTGATGCTGGCGACGCCGCGCCCAGGCCGTACGGTCCGCGATCTTCTGCCGGAACATCGCCCAGAACCCGAGCCGACTGTTGCGCCGACGCAGCGCCAGACCCTGCTCTCGGTCGTGAACCTCACGAAGGAGTATGCAAGCACGCGCGGCGCAAGCCGGCGCGTCGTGAATCGCGTCAGCTTTGATGTGCGCGCAGGCGAGAGCATCGGTCTCGTGGGGGAGTCCGGGTCGGGCAAATCGACCACCGCCAGCATGATTGCGCGCCTGCTCGACCCCACCTCGGGCTCCATCATGTTCGAAGACCGCGACATCGCCAGCCTTGCGCCGGACGCGTTCGCCTCCGACCCAGCCCGCGCCCGCCTGCAATTGGTTTTCCAGGACGCGACCGACAGCCTCAACCCACGTTTGAGCGCGCTGCAGGCGATCGCCGAACCTTTGATCCGCCTCGGCGGCGCCCGCAACGTCGCGGCGGCGCGCCCGCGCGTGAAGGAACTCGCCAATCTGGTCGGCCTGCCGTCGAGCCTGCTCGAGCGGCTGCCGCACCAGCTATCCGGCGGTCAAAAAGCGCGCGTCGGCATCGCCCGCGCCATCGCACTCAACCCAAAGCTCTTGATCCTCGATGAGCCAACCGCCGCGCTCGACGTGTCCGTCCAAGCGATCGTGCTCAATCTGCTCACCGACCTGAAAGCCACGCTCGGCATGAGCTATCTGTTCGTCTCGCACGACCTGCATGTTGTTCGCATGATGTGCGAGCGCGTGCTGGTGATGCGGCACGGGCGTATTGTCGAGACGGGCGATACGGAGACGGTGATGCGCTCCCCTGCGCACGAGTACACGAAAGAGCTTCTGGCGGCTTTGCCGCAGGAGGTCGGCTAGGCGGAAACCGATTTGAGGAACGGCAAAACGACGGCATTGAACCCGTCGGGATTGTCCTCGACAACCATATGCCCGGCGTCGGGGACATCGACCGCACGGCCGTGTTTGAGGGCCGCCAGCATGCGTTCTACGACGTCCGACGTGATGAGATCAGACAAACCGCCCCGTACGATCAAGGTTGGACATGCGACCTGCCGTAACGCGGTCCACATCCGCTCCGGCGGATCGGGGGTCATTTTCGGATCGAAGATCGCGCTATCGATGCGCCAAACCAGGCGCCCGCCGTCCGCCTCGCGCAGCATCCACGTAACGCGCGTATCGAGATTGCCTTCGGACGCACGCCCATGAAGGCTGCGTAAGAATTCACGCGCGACCGCGCGGCTCTCGAACAAAGCGGGCGTTCGCGCGAGTTCTTGTCTGATACGACTGAGACCCGCAATATCCAATTCCGGCGCGCTATCGACGATTACGAGGGCCTGGACATGCTGCGGATAACGCGCCGCGTAGTTCACGACGTTGGTCCCGCCCATGGAATGGCCGAGGAGGATCATCCGGTCGAGACCGAGATGCTCGCGAAACTGTTCGAGGTCCGCGACATAGGCGTCGGTACTGTAGCGGCCGTCCGGCGCCCAGTCCGACATTCCGCGTCCGCGCTGGTCGAGGGCAAGCACACGGAAGTCCTGTTGCGCCGCTTCGCCGAACTCCGCGAACCACCAGCCATAGGCGCGCAATCCGTGCAGCGCGACCACGGCGGTCGCGCCCGGTTGGCCCCATTCGACATAATGGAGATTCAACGACCCTGAAGGAAACCGGCCGCTCTTAGGCATGGGCTAAAGGCCTCAAGCTTTGGGCGGCGGAGAAAAGTGGACGGGGTTCTGCGCATAGTCCACCTTCAGCTCCAGCTCGTAGCCGTCCGGATCGCGAAGATAGACAGACGTCCCGAACCCCGTGGCGCCATACACTTCCATAGGCCCCATGAAGACCGGCACGCCTGCCCGATCGAGATGCGCCATCAAATCCTCGAGCTTGGCCTCAACGTAGAGACAAAGGTGCTCGATGCCGCGTTGGACCGGCGGTGGCAGCGCCTCAGGGCCCGGATGCGGCACGATATCGATCAAATTTCGGCCGCAGCGGACCTGGTACAGGTTGATGCGGTCAAAAATGCGCTCGACCTTGAGCCCGAGCACCTCGTTATAGAATTGGATCGTGCGCTGAACGTCGGTGACACGCAGAACGACGTGGTCGATGCCGACAAAGCGCCCGGGAAAGCCAGCCATCGTCACTCCCCTGCTTTAGAGAACACGGTAGTGACCACGCCGGCCATCGCACAATTCTGATAATTTCACGGGAGCATCAGCATTGCTGACGCAAGGCCGCATCTGCTTCAGGAAAGCTGAATCAAGCGGCTGTTTATCGTAATTGCCGGTGCGAGGAACAGCTTTGTAGGGTCGACCAGGATCGGCTTGGCAACTCCGTACTGCTCAACCGATCCCCAACCGGGCTCAGTGCATTGTCGTTCCGAACCGTCCCGCCAGGTCTATCCGCACGGCCGTCAATGCTTCCCGGCAATGGCCACGCGACGGGCATGCTCGCAGAGTTTGCATCAACCCTGCGGTTCGAGAACCTGCCCCGGACCGTTGCGACCCATGCCAAATTGACGTTGCTCGACACGTTAGGCATCGCGCTTGCCGGCTCCGGTCGGGGCGAGGGTTGCGCGGAGATGACCGCTTACGCTACGGCGCAAGCGGACGGCGGTCCCGCTCGCTTGTGGGCCACCGGCCAGCGCCTGCCGGCGGCGCTCGCCGCCCTGTGCAATGCATGTCACGCGCGCGCGCTCGACTACGACGACATCATTGAGAGCCCTCAGATCCACGTCGCGGCGTGCGTGGTCCCTGCCGTTTTGGCAGTGGCCGATGCAGCGGCAGAACGTGTCGACGGCAAAACCTTGATCGCCGCTCTTGTCGCCGGCGCGGAGATTCAGTCTCGCCTTGCCGCTGCGATTGCAGGCACGCTCGATCCGTCCACGTTTCCCGTGATGCTGTCATCGCAAGTATTTGGCTATTTCAGCGCCGCAGCCGCGGCCGGCCGCGTGCTGAAACTAGACGGAGAGGCCATGCTGAGCGCGATCGGCCTTGCGATGATGCAAGCCTCCGGCACCGAGGAACTCGTGGTGCATGCGCCCGTCAGCGTGGGAAAGGTCATTTACGCCGGACTGAGCAACCAGGCCGGCGTGCAGAGCGCGCAGATGGCCGCGAGCCGCGTGCTCGCAGCGGGCAATGCCCTCGAGGGCAAAGCCGGCCTTTTCAATGCTTATTACGGGGGGCGCTATCGCGCGGAGGCGCTGACCGACGACTTAGGCGCGCGCTACCTATCGCTCGACTGCTGTTTCAAGGCCATGCCCGGCACCCTCGTCAGCCATGCCTTCGTCGAAGCGGCTCTCACGATCATGCAGCGCGAGAACTTGGCGCTGGGAGACGTCGCGGAGGTCCGCCTTCATGTCGGCGGGTGGGGCCGCACGATGAGCGAGCCGCGCGACATACGCCGCCATCCGCCGGCCGCTTCGGCCGCGATGAACAGCATTCCATTCATGGTGGCCACCGCGCTCGTCAACGGAGCCGTGACACTCGACGCCTTTACCGCCGCGGGCCGCACCGATTCCGCCACTTATGCCATGGCCGAGAAGATCGTTCCCATGCATGACGCGCGCCTCAACAATCCGAACGGACTCGAACCAGGCCTGATCGACATCGTCGCCAACGACGGCCGCACGTTCTCTCACCGCATCGACAAACCGCGCGGCCATCCGTCGCGCCCGCTCTCGTTCGACGACGTTGCCGCCAAGTTCGCCGCCAACGCCGCGACGGCGGCGCGGCCCCACGGCCCCTCACGGATCGAGCAGATCGCATCGTGCGTCGAGCGGCTCGATCAGCTCGACGATATCCGCACTCTGATCGATCTGGTCACCCCCGAGATGCGATGACACAGGGTAGAGGCACAATGAGAGACATTGCCAGCATGATCCGGACGGACGCGGTCCATCGCGACGTCTACACAGCCCCGGAGGTCTTCGCGTTGGAGATGGATCGCATCTTCGACACCACCTGGGTCTATCTCGCCCACACGAGCGAAATAAAGCAGGCAAACGACTACAAGACCACGTATCTCGGCCGGCACCCGGTGGTCGTCGTCCGGCTGGAAGACGGCAGCATCACCGCGCTGATCAATCGTTGCCGCCATCGCGGCCCGACGCTGTGCCAGCAGGACACCGGCAACAGCCGGTTCTTCCGCTGCCCGTATCATGCCTGGACCTACGAGAACAACGGCAAGCTGATCGGGGTGCCTTTGCCGCAAGGCTACGGCAAGACCTTCCGGCGAGAGGAACATGGGCTCGTGCCGGTGCCGCGCGTGGCTGTCTATCAGGGCTTCATCTTCGGCTGCATGAAGCCCGCAGGACCGACGCTGGAAGAGCATCTCGGCGGCACCAAGCGCTACCTCGATGCGTACTGCGCCGTCTCGCCGACGGGCGAGATCGACGTGTTCCGCGGCATGCAGAAATGCGTCTACAACGGAAACTGGAAGTACCAGCTCGAGAACGGCGTCGATCCCTACCACGTCGGCGCGCTGCATCAGAGCGCGGTGACCCCTGAGGCCATGAAGATCTACAAACAGGGGCGCGGCAACGTGCTGGCCGTCGACGGGCACGGCGTGACAGATCATACCGACTGGGGGCCGATGCCGGTCGATGGTGGTCTCAGCGGCGGGTTCAACCTGGTTCTATTTCCCAATCTGATCGTGCTGCGCAGCCAGATCCGCACGGTTCGCCCGATCGCCGTCGATCGCACCGAGATCTATACGAACGTCGTGCGCCTCGCCGGCGTGGACGAAGAGGTCAATATCCGTCGCATGCGCGATCAGGAGTTCGAGTTCGGCGCGGCCGGGACCTTCTACACCGACGATCTTGAAATCTTCGAACGCACGCAAGAAGGACTAAAGAGCAGCGCGGTCGAGTGGATCGTCTTCGCACGAGGCCTTGAGCGCGAGCAGATCATCAACGGCTATGTTGCGGGCGCAATGTCCGACGAAACACAGCATCGCGGCATGTATCAGCATTGGAAAGAACTGATGACAGCAGCTTCCGCTGAAACGGCGGTGGCCGCGGAATGACCATGATGATCGATCAAGACACAATCGAACAATTCGTCTACCGCGAGGCGCGCCTGCTCGACAAGCAGATGTTCGAGCCGTGGCTGGACCTGTTCCTCGAGGACGCCATCTATTGGGTGCCGGCCGGCCACGATGACATCGACCCCCGCACGCACGTCTCGGTAATGTTCGACGACAAGGCGGCCTTGACGAAGCGCGTCGGGCGGCTGCGCTCCGGCTTCGCCTATGCCCAGGAGCCCGCGTCGCGCATCCACCGGCTGGTGACGAACGTTGTTATCGACCCGCCATCGGACGATGAATCGCTTCAGGTATCGACCATGATGCTGCTCGTCGAACTGAGCCGCCACAGACAGAACATCCACTCGGCGCACTGCGAGTTCTCACTGGTGCGCAGCGGAGACGCATGGAAGATCCGGCGCAAGAAGATCAACCTGCTCAGGAACAACGAGGTGCTCGAAAGCACCCCGTTCCTGCTGTAGCCGGCATTGCGGCCATGGTCACGACCATCGGGACGCCGAACAATTGGATCTTGACCAACGAGTTTGGGAAAGTCGCATTGTCGCTCGACAGGCGCGGCAATGATGTCAGATTGAGCATCGAGGATCTGGCAACGGGACACACGATCCTGCTCGATGCCTTTGTGCTCGCTTCACTCGTGTCGTCGTCTCCGGAGGATATCGCGCGGCATCTCGACCCGCATCCGCCGGGCATGGACGACGCCGACATCTAGAAGTATTTCGGGAGTTCAGACGGCAACCTTAGGCAGCAGCGGCAATACGCCGGGCATGACAACGAAGCCCGGCAGGTTCTTGACGCGATGCAGCCAGCGCCAGATCGAAGGATAAGGCTCGATCGGCAAGCCGGCTTCCGCCGACAAAGCGACTGGGGGGAACAGAGCCAAGTCGGCGATGGTCGGCCGATCTGCCGCGACCCAACGGCGGCCGACAATCTCACCTTCGGCCAGGTGGTCTTCCAGGACTTCCATGGCCCTGTCGGCGCGCCGCCGCAGGACGGCAATGTCCGTGGCCGGAGCAAGGCGGAACAGTTCATTGGCCCGGATATCGGAAATCGCCGACAGCTCTGTCTCCGCGAATGACAGCCACATCTCTACCTGCGCCAAAGCTGCCGCGCCCTCGGGCAGGAAGCAGCGCGCACGGTCATATTGAAGGGCGATGTAGGTCAGGATGGATGAAGGGCCGCGCAGCACGAGATCGCCGTCGACCAAGACGGGTATCCGGCCGAGCGGATTGAGCGAGAGGAATGCAGGGCGGCAATTCTCCCGGCCTGGATGCACGTCCACTTTCCGCGTCTCATAGCCGACCGACAGCATGGAGAGCAAAAGCCGGACCTTATAGCAGTCGTCGGAGAGGATATAGTCGTAGAGCGTCGGCATGGGTGGTCGGATCAGCTCAGATTGCGGTCGAGACCGAATTGCAGACCCGATTTATCGAGCCAGCGGCGATAGGCAATCGAACTCGCGTCGGACAAGGTCGGGATATCCCGGCGCGGGCTGACCGGCAGTTTCTTCGGCGTCTGGTGGATGAGGACGCCGCGATCCTGGCCGAAAATCTCATGATAGAAGTGCAAAATGTGCGTGTCGCTGTTGGTCTCGTCGTGCACCAGTGCGAATGAATGCACGAGCGTCTCTTCCTCCTCGACCGGCTGGAGGAACAAGCCAATCAGGTCCTTTTTTCCGCGCCGGACCAAGCTGTCTTTGTAGATGATCGAGATGAACGCCGAGGGAATGCGATAATCGTACAGGACCTCGGTCGAGAGATTCGTCGCCGCGGATGCCTTCGGCTGGAAGAAGCGGCACTCGGTCGCCCATAGCTCCGTGCCGTCTTCGCGATACTCCACATTATACTTGGGCACTTCGGCATTGTCATAACCGCCGAGCGTGCCGGTATGGATGAACGAGAAGTGCGACAGATCGATAAAGTTCTCGATCACGCGCTGCGGAGAGGACGCGACACCGATGACACCCCGGAGGATGAGCCGGCGCCCCGTCTCCGCGAACTCGGGGATCGCTACGATCGGCTGCGCCGGCGTGCCGAGGCAGACCCAAAGGAAGCCGTACATCTCGCACAGATGTGGCACAGGGGCAGCCGAACCATCCGCATGCAGTTCGTAACAAGCGAAGGCGCCGCTGTCGGAGCGCACAATCTCGATGTCCTGCCCCAGCAGCTTGGTCTTGCGAGCGGCACCCAGAGGAATGTGCGCGCAGGTGCCAATGGCGTGCCATTGATCGAGTGCTACGCGGTCGGTCGTCTTGGGCATGGAGATTATCCTCTGACGATCACCCGTGGATCTGGTCCGGCATGAGAGCTGCACAACGCTCGGCGGCGGCAGACAGGGCTGCATCGTGGGAGCGCGAATGGAGTTCGTCACGCAGTCGCACGAGGCCGCGATTGAGCACCACCGGCAGTTTTTCCACGTCGCGAGCGCTACCATCGACCGCGAGATGGAGCGCCGACGCGCCCGGCATCGTCGGCTGCACCAGCGCTGAATACCGGACAATTCCTTCGGGGCCGGCCGCCTCGCAGCTCAGGAAGCCGGGGAACGTCAAGCGGGCCGTGAAGAGCGGGTGCGCGCCGTTGCGGTGGGCGACGACGGCGCCTTCGTCGCTGCGCCATTCCAAGGCCTCGCCGGCCCAATCGGACGCGTCGCTCTCATCGAGCAGCGACCGGGTCATCAGCGCAACGACGACGGTCTCTATATCGACCGACACATGCATCGTGCGCACGTGACTGAGCGCGTTGCCCGTTCTATTTCGAACGATGGGCTGCGGCGCCGCCGGCTCGCCCAGGCAGGCCCAGACATAGCCATTGCTCTCGGTGACCGGATAGATGCGGGCACGCGCGGCGCGAGAGGGCGTCAATTGAGGATGGGCCGGAATGTGCGCGCAAGCGCCGTCGGCACCAAACACCCACCCGTGGTAGGGGCAGATTAGGATTTCGTCGCGCGTCGCGCCAAGACTAAGGCGCATGCCGCGATGAGGGCAGCGGTCGCTCCAGACGCTGACCTTGTCGCTCTGAGAACGCCATGTCACCAGCGGCGTGCCATTCAGCACGATCGGCAAGATCTGCCCGCGCGCGAGTTGCCCCGACGCTGCGATCGCATACCACGACCATGGATTGATAATGTTCAGCTGACCCATGACCGCACAAGCATTCTTCGGAGCAATTCTGGGCGATCTTTAGGTCCATTCGCTCGGATCGCAATCAAAGAAAACAGCGCATTGGTTCAGCTTTTCTGAAGTCCCTTGGACGATGAAGGCGCAGTCCGGTCCCGACTTCAAAGGGATTTTTCCGACAGCCACAAATCTGGCAAATCCCCTATGCACGGTGGCGATTAGCGGACCCGGTCTTTGAGCGCGCATACCACCGCGCGGATCAGCTGGGCCAACGGCCTCAGCGCGTCTCGTTTAAAAACGGCTTGAGTCGAACGCGACGCTTAGGAAGGGGGCATGCGACCGACGCCCGAACATCCGGCCTCAAAAAATTAGAGACCATCATCAACTATCTCGATCACAATCGGCTCTACGGAAGGAGGGCGCGGGGCCCGACTCGCTTCAGCACATTGCCGCGCCCCGAATCAACGATGATAGCTTGGCCGCGCCGTCCCCTTGGAAGGATGAGCACCGCTTCCATCCTAAGATTAGGTGCGCGGGTTCACTGCCTTGCCTATTGCGGTTCGATATTCGCCTTTTTGAACATCTCTTGGAAGCGGACCTTGTCGCGCCCAATCAAGGCAGCAAAATCCCCCGGCTTGCCGCCAGCAATCGTCAGCCCCATTCCGAGAACACGCTGCCGAACGTCAGGCATAGCCAGTACAGCATTGATTTCCTGGTTGATGCGCGAAACGATATCATCGGGCGTGTCTTTCGGCACCATCGCCCCTTGCCAAACGATCAACTCAAACCCTTTTACGGACTCCGAAACCGCAGGGACCGTATCCCGAGCGGGCTCACGCTTCGCCGCCGTCGTCGCGATCGGGAATACTTTCTTGTCGTCTAGAAAAGGCGTCACGGTGTTGGACATATCGAACGCCAGGCTAATCTCGCCACTCATCACAGCCGTCATAACCTGCGATTGCCCTCGATAGACGACCGAGATGATATCGGCGTTAGCTTCCGATTTGAGCAAATAGCACGCCACCATCGGCATCGCGCCAGACGAGCCGCACGTGATTTTCCCCGGATTGTTCTTGATAGCCGCCAACACTTCAGCAAACGAATTTGCTTCGAACTTTGGGTTGCGGATCAGAACCATAGGCACCGTGGTCATTAGCACCACGGGCTTAAGCTGGTCGGAAAGGACCTTGGACGCCTTCATGGTCAGCGGATTGGTGATAATAAAAGGATTTACGTACAGCAACGTGTAGCCGTCGGCCGGAGATCGAATCACCTCGTTCGCGCCGATATCGCCGGAAGCACCGGGCTTGTTGTCGATTAGCACGGTCTGCCCCAGCCGGGCCGACAGCTTCTCCCCGACGATACGCGCGATCACGTCGGCAGGCCCACCGGGAGGATAGGGAACGATCCAGCGGATCATCCGGGACGGCCATTGCTGCGGAGACTGCGCGATCGCCGGTGACGCCAGAGCTGCTGCAACTATCACGAGCAGAAATTTCAATGTCTTCAGCATTCCGCTTCCTCCGCCCCCTGAGCGCGGCTCGCCCAGGGCGAAGCACGCGCATTGTTATTTTGAGGCGACCATTATTGCGGAGCGGACCCGCCGCAAGTTCAAAGAACGCATGCGGATATGAGAAAATGTTATGCTTAGGTCACGGCCGCTCTGCGGCCACCATCGCCTCCAGCCAGCGGAGGAATGTGCGCCCGTCGCGAGACAGCTGGGTGCTTCTTGGCCACACCGCGTAGTAGCCCATCTGTCGCGTATAGGGCTGGAACAGCGGGATCAGCGCGCCAGATGCAATATCGGATTGCAGCAGTGCCACCTGTCCCATCGCTATTCCGAGGCCCTCCTTGGCCGCTTGATAGGCCAGCATGGAGCTTGGGAACTCTGTGCCACCACCGGGCGGAATGTTGATCCCCTGCCCGCGCAGCCAATCGCTCCAATCGGCACGCCGATAATGGGCGCCCAGGAGAGGTTGATGCAGAAGATCTTCAACCGCGCAAAGCTTCGCCCGCTTCAGGAAATCCGGGCTACAGACAGGCTGAATGACATCGTTCAGCAGCAAGCGCGACTGCATGCCCGACCAGGGCGCTTTTCCGAACTGAATGGCGAGGTCGAGGTCTTCCTTGGTGAAGTTCACCGGATTGACCAGATTGCTGATTTTCACGCGTGTGCGGGAATGCGTCTTATGGAACAGCGGCAGACGCGGTATGAGCCAAAGCGACGCGAAAGTCGTGTAGACCCGAAGACGAAGGGGCTGCTCCCGGCGGGCGCGCAGCATCGCCTCTGTTGCGGTTTCGATCGCCTTGAGTGCCGGCGCGATCTGCTTGCAATACGCCGCTCCAGCCTTGGTCAAAACGACGCGGGCTTGCTCCCGCGCGAACAGTTGCGCCCCCAGATAGCCTTCGAGCGTCGCGATCTGCCGACTGACAGCCGACTGTGTCACCCGCAACTCTTCCGCCGCCCGCGAGAAGCTCTGCAGCCGAGCCGCCACCTCGAAAACACGCAAAGGGTTGAGCGGAGGCATACGGGTCGGCGATCCTGAAACCAGGCCATTACAAAAAGTCATTACACCATACAAACTAGGCACTTGCCCGTCCAGCGACTTCGTCGGAAACCATCGAGACGGCAAGCCCTGCCGGCCAACAGCACCGGTTCGATGAACGCCACAGATCAAGCCCACATCGCGGGAATCTATGAGCACCCAACCCGGCATGCGCCGGACAAATCCGTGGCCCAACTTCACGCCGAAGCCGCTAAAGGCGCGCTGGCCGATGCCGGCCTGAGCAAAGACGACATCGATGGCTATTTCTGCGCGGGAGACGCACCGGGGCTCGGCCCGCTGTCGATGCTCGAGTACATGAACCTAAAGGTGCGGCACCTCGACTCCACCGACACTGGCGGCTCGTCCTATCTGATCCATGTCGCGCATGCCGCGCAGGCGATCGCCGCCGGAAAATGCACCATCGCTCTGGTGACGCTGGCAGGGCGGCCCCGCAGCACCAAGACGCCGGAGCGTGTCCATCCGGACCAGCCGGATGCGGCATGGGAAAAGCTTTTTGGCGTCGCCACCGTCAACGCCTATGCGATGAGCGCGATGCGCCACATGCATCTGTATGGCACCACCCCGGCTCAACTGGCCTGGGTGAAGGTCGCCGCCTCCCACCACGCGCAGCACAATCCGAATGCCATGCTGCGAGACGTCGTGACGGTCGAGGACGTGCTGCGCTCGCCGATGATCGCCGATCCGCTGCATCGCCTCGACTGCTGCGTGGTCAGCGACGGCGGCGGCGCGCTGATCGTCACGCGCCCTGAGATCGCGCGGAGCCTGGCGCGGCCGGTGGTCGCAGTCCGGGGCACCGGCGAAGCCGCAAAGCATCTCGGCGGCGGTACGTTCGATCTCACTGTGTCGGGCGCCGCGGTGTCCGGTCCAATCGCCTTCGCCGAAGCCGGCATCACGCCGGCCGACATCAAATATGCGTCGATCTACGACAGCTTCACGATCACGGTCGTGATACAGCTCGAAGACCTCGGCTTTTGCGCCAAGGGCGACGGCGGCAGGTTCGTCGCCGACGGCAATCTCATCGCCGGCGTGGGCCGTCTGCCGTTCAACACCGACGGCGGCGGCCTGTGCAACAACCACCCCGCGAACCGCGGCGGCATGACGAAGATCATCGAAGCCGTGCGGCAGCTGCGCAGCGAAGCGCATCCGGCCGTGCAGGTTGCCAATTGCGATCTCGCCCTGGTGCAAGGAACCGGCGGCCGGCTCGGGACTCGGCACGGCAGCGCTACATTGATTCTGGAGAGACAATGATGGGACGCGACATTCCGTCGGTCACGCTCACATCCGACTCAGAGCCATTCTTCGCCGCCAGCACGCAGGGGACCTTCAGCATCCCGGCTTGCGACGATTGCGGCAAGACACACTGGTATCCGCGCCCGCTGTGCCCGCATTGCTTCGGCGAGCGGATCAACTGGAAGCCTGCATCCGGGCGCGGCCGGATTCACACTTTCAGCGTCATGCGGCGCGTGCCGCAGCCCTACGCCGTGGCCTATGTCGAGCTGGCGGAAGGGCCGCTGATGCTCACCAATCTGGTGGACTGCGATCTCGACGCCATCCGCATCGATCAGCCGGTCGAGCTGGTGTTCAAGCCGAACGCCGACGGACTGAATGTGCCAATGTTTCGGCCGGCGTGATGGCGGCAGCGCAGCCATGCGATTCTATTTGCTTTGGACACCGACGTCGGCATTGTGCTCGCCCAGCAGCGGCGCCGCAGACCGGGGCTGCGGCCGCTCGCCGTCGATCATCATCGGGAAGCCGATGAGGCGCAGATCCGTTCCGGGCGGTGCCGATACGATCCCGAGCGCATCAATATGTGGATCGGCATTGATGGTGCTGATGTCGTTGATCGGCGCGCAGGGAATGCCGATCGCGTCGAGCCGCTCGGACCAATAGGCCGACGGCTTCCGCTTCATGATGTCGCCGATCAGACCCAAGATGAGGCTTCGGTTCTCGACCCGCGCGGCATTGGTCGCAAAGCGCGAATCCTGCGCCCATTCCGGATGCCCCAGTTCCTTGGCCAGTTTCGCGAACAGGCGATCGTTCGCCGCGGCGACGACCAGCTCCTTGTCCGCGGTCGGCAGGGCGGAGAACACCACCACCTTCGGATTGCCGGTGCGATCGCGGCGAGGAATATCTCCGGTGCAGGAATAGTGCGAAAAGTAGATACTCATCCACGCCAGCGACGTCTCCAACAGCGAGGTGTCGACGACGCCGCCCTCACCCGTGGTCGTGCGCCGGAACAGCGCGGCGATGCAGCCAAGTGCCGCCCAGATTCCGGTGCCGAGATCGAGCACCTGTACGCCGACGCGCGCCGGCGGGCCGTCCTCGGTCCCATTGAGACTGAACAGGCCGCTATAGGCCTGCACGATCGGTTCGTAGCCGGGCGCCATACGGAGGGGACCTTTGGCTCCCAACGCCCAGAGCGAGCAGTAAACCAGACGCGGATTGTCGACGCGCACGGCCTCCGGACCGAGCCCCAATGCGTCCAGCGCGCCGGGCCGCAGATTCTGGATCAACACGTCGGCCTGCGCGATCAGCCCCTTCAGACGCTGAAGATCCTGAGGGTTCTTCATGTCGAGCGTGACGCTGCGCTTGTTGCGGTTGACGGTATGGAACGTCGCCGCCATGCCCTCGTGAAACGGCGGACCCCAGCCGCGCGCATCGTCGCCGCCTTCCGGTCGCTCGATCTTGAGAACATCGGCGCCGAGCATCGCCAGAATTTCGCCGGCATAAGGGCCCGCGAGGTTCTGAGCGATTTCGATCACCGTCACGCCTTGCAGCGGCAACATCACAGTATCCTCCCGACTTTCTCTTTCGTTCAGGCGGCGCCGGCGGTCACGCGCCCGGATACGCCCAGAAGACGCGCGCGCGCGTCGTTGTACTCGCGCTCAAGCCGCGCGACACAATCGGCCACCGTCGGAATGCCATCTATCCCGCCGACACCCTGACCGGCTCCCCAGATATCCTTCCAGGCTTTCGGCCGGTTCCAGCGCTGCGCCGACTGATAGCTGCTCGCATCGCGCTTCGGCAGATTCTCCGGATCGAGACCCGCGCGCACCAGACTAGGCGCCAGATAGTTGCCATGAATGCCGCTGATCGCATCAGTATAAATGATGTCCTTGGCGGCGCTGTCGACGATCATCTGCTTGTAGGCCTCGGCCGCATTGGACTCCTGGGTGGCGATGAACCGCGTGCCCATATAGGCGAAGTCCGCACCGAGCGCCTGCGCCGCGAGAACCGATTCACCCGAAGTTATCGAACCGGCGAGAACGATGTGCCCCTTGAAAACCTTGCGCACCTCCTGCAGCAGCGCGAAGGGGCTGAGCTTGCCGGCATGGCCCCCGGCTCCGGCACACACGACGATGAGACCATCGACGCCCTGCTCGGCCGCCTTTTCCGCGTGCCGCACCGTTGTGATGTCGTGGAAGACGAGGCCGCCATAGGAATGCGCCGCCTGTACCACCGCGGCCGGCGGCATCAGGCTCGTGATGATGAGCGGCACCTTGTGCTTGGCGCAGGTTTCGATGTCCGCGGATAGGCGCTCGTTGCTGCGATGGACGATCAGGTTGACCGCATAGGGAGCCGGATTGTGAGCCGCGCTTTCGGCAAGACCTTCCTCGATCCGGCACAGCCACTCGTCGAACACCTCGATGGGCCGTGCATTCAGCGCGGGAAAGGACCCGATGATGCCAGCGCGGCATTCGGCCAGAACCAGTTCGACACCCGACACCAGAAACATCGGCGATGCGATGACCGGCAACCGCAGGCGCGACATCCAGGGAATAACTTTTTTCACGTCACGTCTCCAAACGATCTTGCTGTCGCCGCGATCAGCGGCCGCGAAACTTGGGATCTCGCTTTTCCTTGAAGGCCGCGACGCCCTCCTGATGGTCGTGCCCGCTACGCAGCTGCGGCTGCACCAGCACTTCCAGTTCGAGGAAGTCCTCCAGGCTCGGACCTTCGGCGAAATTGAACAGCTTCTTGGCGAGACCGAGCGCGAAGGTCGGGGCTGTCGCAAGGTCGGCGGCCATCGCCTGCGCGACGTCCATCAGCTTTGCGTCCTCGACCACCTTGTTCACCAGCCCGAGGCTGAGCGCTTCCTGCGCATCGACGAAGCGCGCGGAATAGACCAATTCTTTCGCACGCAGCGTACCGATGCGGCGCGTCAGGAACCAGATCGCGCCGCCGTCCGGCGCGAGGCCGATCCGCCGGAACCGCTGGGAGAATTTGGTCGTCTCGGAGGCGACCACCATGTCGCAACCAAGCGCGATGCTCCAGCCGATGCCCACGCACGCGCCCCGCACCGCGGCAATCACCGGCTTCTCGATCGCATGCAGCGTGCGCATATATTGATGGCTCATCCGCTGCAGGTTTTCCCGATAGCCTCGGATATCGTTCTTCTCGTCCATGCGCCCGACGTCACCGCCGGAGCAGAATGAATCGCCATTGCCGGTGACGATGATGACGCGCACGTCATTGTGGTACCGGAGCTTCTGGAGAATGTCGCAAAGCGCCTCGCGCATCTCGACATTGAGCGCGTTCTTCTTCTCCGGCCGGTTCAGCGTGACCGTGGCGATGCCGTTGTCGATGGACAGGAGAACGGACATCAAACCGGCTCCCAAGCAAAGACATCGCGGGTCCGCTCCAGCGGCGTCAGGCTTTTCCGCCAGGCGGGCAGAAGCATCTCGCCGAGCGTCTCCGGGGTCCAGCCGCCATCTCGATGCAGAGTACGGATGGGCCGCGGCTGGCTGTAAAGATAGACCTCATTTCCGCGAGCGCCGAAAATCTGACCGCTGATCTCCTTGGCAGCATCGCTCGCCAGATAGGCGACGAGCTGCGCCACCTGATCCGGTCGCGTCTTTTGCGCCCGCGCCTGCATCTGCTCTTCGGTCTGGCCTGGGACCGCCTCGATCATGCGGCTGAACGCGTGCGGAGCGATGCAATTGGAGCGGATATTGAAGCGCGCGCCATCGAGCGCGATGCTGCGCGACAGACCGACCATGCCCATTTTCGCCGAGGCATAGTTCGCCTGTCCTACCGCGCCGATCAACCCGCTGGTCGAGGACATATGGATGAAAGCGCCGCTCTCCTGCTTACGGAAATGGGCGAAGGCCGCGCGGCTCATATGGAAAGACCCATAGAGATGCACGCGGATCACCGCATCGAAGTCCTGCGGCTTCATGTGGTGAAAAATAGAATCGCGTAGAATTCCCGCGCTGTTCACCAGAACGTCCACGCGGCCGAACGTGTCTACCGCCTTGGCGACGATCTTTTCCGCGCTCTCCCATTCGGACACGCTCTGACCATCGGCGATGGCGACGCCCTTGCCGACCTTCCGCTCGATCTCGGCGACCACGGCCTGCGCCGCGCTCTCGTCGCGCCCCTGTCCGTCGAGCTCAACACCGAGATCGTTGACCAGGACTTTCGCACCGCTTTCCGCAAGCGCGATGGCGGACGCTGCGCCGATCCCGCGCGCCGCGCCGGTGACAATGGCGACCTTACCCTCCAGAAAACCCGACATACCTATGGTCTTTCTATGACGATGACGTAGTGGCGACTTTCGCGACGGCGTCGACCGCCGCCACGCCCTCGCCCTTCGGCCTGACGATGAGGGGGTTGACCTCGAATTCGACGACTATGGGCTCCGAGATGCTGCCCAAGCGGGAGATAGCGACAATTGCCTCGGCCAGCGCCTTGATATCGCCGGTCGGCTTGCCGCGAAAGCCTTCCATGACACGGAAGCCCCGCACCTCACGGATCATCTCGCGCGCCGTGTCGAGATCGACGGGCGCCATGCGGATCGCGCGGTCCGCATAGATTTCGGTGGCGACGCCGCCCGCGGCGACGAGGACGATAGGCCCGAGTTGTGGATGCACCCGGTAGCCGATCAAGGCCTCGCCAACCCCGCGAACCATGGACTGCACCAGCACCCGCCTAGTGTCGGCATCGGGCTTGTGCGTGGCGACGGACTGTCGGATCCGGGCGACGGCAGAGGCCAGCGCCTCTCCATTAGAAATGCCGACGACAACGCCGCCGACGTCGCTCTTATGGATAATGTCAGACGACTGGATTTTGGCGACCCACGGCATCGGCAAGGCGTGCGCCGGAGCAAGATCGTCGGTGACGGTGACAGCCGGCGCGTGCGCCAAGCCAACCCGATTCAGCAGGGCATAAGAATCCTGCTCGTCCAGAGTGCGAACCGACGTCATATCAACGGCCGGCAGAATGGCATCTGTCGGCGCTCGCCGTTTCATCGCCGCAGCGACGGCATCGGCACATGATTCCGGCGTGCGGAAGCACGGGATATTGCGTTCCGCGAGCATTCGCAGCGCTTGCGGCGCTTCCGGCACGACAAATACTGCAAGACGTCCATCGGCCTCCGCAACATCGATGACCGGCTGCACCGCCAGTTCGGGCTTAAAGCGCGCCGACGAACCGATCACCGCCACAACGACATCGAATTGCGGGCTGGCCAACATCTCTTCGAGCGCGGCGCGCATGACGTCGTAACGCGTGCCGGCGAGCGTAAGGTCGACAATCGGACCCGGCGCCGCCTCGGCGCCGCGCGCGACCATCCGGTCCAAAGTCTCATGCGATGGCGACACCACATCAACGCCGCGCACCGCGAGCTGATCGACCACCATGGCTGCACCGCCGCCCGTAGTGGTCACGACGCCGACGCGGCTGGCGCGAACGCCGCGCAAGAGGGGCAGCCGCCGCATTAGCTCTGGGCTTTCCAGCAGAGCCTCGAACGTATCGACCCGCGCGATGCCGCAGTCCGCGAGAAACGCCGAAACGACATCGTCTTCGGCCGCCAGCGCGCCGGTATGCGTTTGGGCCAGCTCCTGCGCCGTCTGTGACCGGCCGAGCTTGTAGGCCACGACCGGACGGCCAGCAGCCAGCGCGTCGCGGGCAAATCGGCGCAGCGCGACGCCGTCGCGGATGGTTTCGAGGAACAGCAGGTAGCCGCCGACATGGGGGTCGTCCAGCGTCGCCGCGCAGATGTCAGCGATACCAAGATCGGCTTCGTTGCCTACCGAGACGAGCCCGGAAAATCCAAATCCGCGCTGCTTGCCGCGTGAGACGATCGCCCCGATCAGGCTGCCGCTCTGCGACGCGACGAACAGCGGCCCGCGCGGCAGGTCGGCCTCCGCGAATGCCGCATTGGCCGTCAGGACAAGGTTTTCATGCAGATTGACGAGACCGAGGCTGCTTGGCCCGAGCAGGCGCACACCGTGACGCCGCGCGATGTCGAGCACCTGATGCTGACGCGCCGTTCCAACCGCTCCCGCTTCGGAAAATCCCGCAGCCAGCACGGTGACGCAGGGAATGCCGAGCCGGCCGCATTCCTCGACACCCTCAGCGACCGCGCCGGTTGGAACCAGCAGGAATGCGTGATCTGGACGCTCGGGCAGATCGCCGAGCGTCCGCCAGCAGCGCTCGCCGAGCACCTGGTCGCGTGTGCGATTGACGGGATAGACTCGGCCGCCATAGCCCGCCTGCCGAAGATATTGCAGCGGCCGCGCGGCGGTCTTGGACACGTCATCCGACGCTCCGATGATCGCGACGCTGCGAGGGCGTAGCAGCGCATCGGCGAATTTCGGCATCTGGTGGTCCGGAGCGAGCATCGCGACTTCTTACTCGGCGGCCTGCATGGCCGGAGCCCGCTGCGAGAAGCGGCGGTCGAACACATGCTCGGCGATGCGGTTCTTCAACATTTCGATCGAGCCGCCGGCGATCATCCAGCCGCGCGTGCGCTTCATGCAGTATTCGACGAGCGATTCGCGGCTGAAGCCGGTTCCGCCGAGGATCTGGATCGCCTCGTTGGCGGCCTCGAAGCCCGCGAGATTACAGGCGAGTTTCGCGATCGCCGTCTCATAGGCTGAAGGCACGCCGGCATCCGCGTTGGTCGCGGCGCGGTAAAGCAACAGCTGCGCGCTTTCCATCTTCAGCGCGCAATCCGCGAATTTCCACTGCAGACCCTGAAATTCGCAAAGCTCCCGGCCAAACTGCTTGCGCACCGTGGCATGTTCGCGCGCCCGCTCGAATGCGTAGCGGCCGACCGCGAGCGAGCGGCACGCATTGCCCATGCGCTCCACGTTGAACGTCGAGATTTGCTTCTTGAAGCCGCCAGGGCCGAGCAGCAAATTCTCCGCCGGAACCCGGCAGTCATCGAAATAAAGTTGGGACCATTCCTCGCCGCTCATGAATTCCGACGGCGTTCCGACACGGAAGCCGGGCGTGTCGCGCTCGACGATGATCGAGCCGATGCCCGACACACCGGGCCCGAAGCGGACATAGACGAGATACAGTGACGCATCCGGGCTGTGGGTGGAAAACACCTTGCTGCCGTTTATAACGTAGTGCGAGCCTTCGAGCCGCGCCGTGGTTTTGAGTTCCGTCGCCGCCGAACCCGCATCCGGCTCGGACATGCCGAGCGAAATCACGGTGCGGCCGGCCAGAAGCTCCGGCAGCCAGCGCTGCTTCTGCTCGGCACTGGCATATTCCGCGAATGTCCGGATCGGACCAAAATTGCCGGCCTGGATCACGTCGGCGCTGCGCGGGCAGGACCGCGCCACCTGCTCGATCGCGATCAGCGCGTCCGTCAGCGAGCCGCCCGCGCCGCCATCCTCCTCGCGAATCGTGATGCCGAGCAAGCCCTGTTTCGCCAGTAATTGCGCGACGTCGAAGGGAAACCCCGGCTTGTGGGCACGCGCCAGCGCATCCTTGGCAAGATTGGCCTCGGCGAAGCGCCCAACGCTATCGGCGAGAGCGCGCTGTTCCTCAGTGAAAGCGAAATCCATCACAGGCCCCACGGGACAATTTTGCGTAACTTCTACGTCGGCGGCACTGCCCGCAAGTTCGCATAGCGTATGCAACTATGACTTTTTAGAATGCTGTATCCGAGATGCCGGTCCTTTAAATGCATCCGGTGTGCAAAGCCGTAAGGAGCCCCGCATGTTGACCGTCGCAACACCCGCTGATTTGGCAGCCTTTGTCGGGAAAGAACTTGGCGTCGGCGACTGGCTCCTCGTTGATCAGGAGCGGATCAATCGGTTCGCGGAAGCGACCGGCGACCACCAGTGGATCCATGTGGACGCGGAACGCGCGGCACGCGAGGCTCCCGGCGGAAAAACAATCGCTCACGGATATCTCACGCTTTCTCTAATCCCCGCGCTGTCGCATTCGGTGTTCAAGATTCAACGACGCAAGCGTGGTGTGAACTACGGCTCCGACAAAGTGCGGTTCATTTCCCCCGTCCCGGTGGGTTCGCGCATCCGCCTACGGCAAAAATTGTTGTCGGCGACGCCGATTGAAGGCGGATATCGCTTCGTCTATGAGGCGACGGTGGAGATCGAAGGACAGGAACGACCGGCCCTGGTAGCGCAGGTCATTTCAGTCGCGTATTCGTGACGAGCCGGAGGATCTCGCAAGGTAAGAACCATCGAGAAAGGCGGGCATGTTCGAAGAGCTCACTTCCGCGCACTCCTTCCGCCTTCTCAACCCCAACCAAAGCCCCGGCCTTCATGTAGATGTTGCTCACGCCTTTGCACCAGTCGAGCTTGAAATCATCGGCGCCGTAATCGTCCCAACCGACCCGGAACGGAACGACGCACTCACCCTCATTGCCATTCCAATCCATTCCGACGGATTCGCCGGGACGACGCGGCCGCTCAGCCAGTTCTTGCTCCACTGGCCGTCCTGATACGTGTAGAAACCGTTGATGGTGTAGCCGTCGGCCCGGTTGTGCAGGCGAAACGCATAGTCGCTGGCGAGTGAAGGGGACGCGGCCGCCAACGGCCCCGCGATCATGAAGATCCGAAGCGTCTTGTGCATTGCTTACCTCGTTGATAGCCGGCGAAAACGTGCTCGACGCTTCGAGTAGGATCGGATACGGCCAGCGTCAATTACACTGCGCTCGGCCGCGACCATTTTTGGATGCAATCGCCGCGTCGCATTGGCAGACGCACGCTTGCCTCGCCCCGGCAGGGGCTTCGGGACGTCGCGAGCGACGCCCGGGTGAGGTTGCACCAGCGCGGCCGGCGCGGCGCAAGCGCATGATGCAGCCCTGACCACCGGCTCGGTCGAGATGAAATGGCTGAACGGATGGTCCGCCGCCGTCACCTTCGAAGGCGAGTTCTCCGGCGTCACGCGCAGCTATGCCGGCAAGGGTGCACTCAGATTTTCATTTTGAATAGGGAGCGCCTTACGCAAGCCAGGAACTGAACCCGTCCGTCAAGCAGCGGAGGGACTTGGCGTGTGCCATCTATTCGACAGCGCGCGGCGCGACACGCCTGGCCTCGGCATCGGCGAGATCACGCACTCCGCGTTCTGAGAGATCACAGCCGTTCCCGACACCCGCAACCCGTGCGCTAGGCTGGCGCAGCGCCTCGTTGAGCTCGGCTGAGTTGACGGCCACGAGCGTCGATGACGGTTCGCCTGATCGGCCTCGCTAGTACTGCAGCGACTCGTACACGGTCCGGCGCAGCGTCACGAATGCCTCTGACGTCCGTTGGCGCGGATGGTCGAGATGAACCGGGATCGTGGTTTTGATGCGGCCAGGCCGGGACTCCATCACCACGACCCTGTCACTCAGATACACTGCCTCCTCGACATCGTGCGTGACCATCACCATGGTCATGCGCGACTGCCGCCAAATACGGAACAGCTCGTTTTGCAGGCGCACGCGCGTCAATGAATCCAGTGCGCCGAGCGGCTCGTCCAGCACGAGAATGTCGGGCCTCATCGCCAGCGCACGCGCGATCGCCGCGCGCTGCGCCATGCCTCCGGAAAGCTGATGCGGATAGGCCTTTTCGAAACCCTGCAGGCCGACGAGTTCGATGTTCTCGGCGATGCGCTCGCGAATCTCTGCCGCCGCGAGGCCGTCGAGACCGAGCGCAATGTTGTCCTCGACCGTCAGCCAAGGAAACAGGCGGTGATCCTGAAAGACGATGCCGCGCTCGCGGCTCGGCCCGCCGATGGGATCGCCACCGAGCACGATCTCCCCTTCGTAATCGGCCTCGAGGCCCGTAATGAGCCGCAACAATGTCGATTTACCGCAGCCAGACGCGCCAACAATGCCGATGAATTCTCCCGGCGCAATGTCGAGATGAATGTTCTGCAGCACCGGCAGTGGTCGGCCTTCGATGCGATAGGTCTTGCCGACCCCGCGGATGCGCAAGCCACGTGTGGAATGGATATCGGCGGCGAGGCTCATGGCTTCGTTCCCTGCCATTGGATTAAAGGTTCGGAGAGGCGCCGGAAGCCCAGATTGGCGAGGAAGCCGATCAGCGCCAGGAAGATCACGCCGAGCAGCACGAGATCCATGCGAAACTGGCCGCGCGCCTCGGCGATGAAGATGCCGAGCCCGCGGCCAATGCCGATCATGTACTCGCCGCCGACGGTGCCGAGCCAAGCCGTGATGAGGCCGATCTGCAAGCCGATTAAGATCGACGGCAGCGCGCCCGGCAACAGCAATTTCAGGACGCGGCGGCGCGGCGACAGCTTCAGAACCGCGGCAACCTCCATGTAGCCCTTCGCGATCGTTCGCAGGCCGTCATGGGTATTGAGCGCCACCGGAAAGAAAGCCGACAGTGCGATGAACACGATCTTCGAGGCTTCGCCATTACCGAACCAGGCGGTGAGCAACGGAATCCACGCAAAGAGCGCGATCTGCCGTACTGCGTTGAACGAAGGGCTGACGAGGCGGTCGGCCAGGGCCGATGCGCCGACCAACAGGCCGAGCGCAAGACCCGCCGAAGCGCCAAGGGCAAAGCCGCCCGCATAACGAAGCAATGTCTGGGCCAGCGACGCCCATATCTCGCGGCCCGACTCGTCGATGAACGGAGCGGCCAGCACTTCGTCGAGCGGCACCAGAAGCGGATGCGGCGTGGGCAAGAGACGAGGCACAACGGCCCACGCGGCGAGCAAGGCCACCGGCAGCACTGCGCCCCGCCAGAGGCGGCCCTTGCCGTGCCGTGGCGTCTTCACACCGGCGTCTATCGTGATGTCGGTCATGCCGGCACCGCCCAGCGCCGCAGGCGCCGCTCAAGACGACGCAGGCCGCTGTCCATGGCAAGCCCGATGACACCGATCACGATCATGCCGGCGATGACGATGTCGGTCTGGAACAGCGTGCGGCCCCAGACCATCATGTAGCCGACGCCCTCCTGCGCCGCGAGCATTTCGACCACGATCAGCGCGATCCAGGCATGGCTGAACGCCAAGCGCAGGCCGCCGAAGATCGTCGGCAGCGCCGCCGGCACGATGAGCTTACGGATGGTGGCGCGCCGACCGAGCCCGAGCACGGTCGCAACTTCCTTATAGGAGCGCGGAATGTTGCGGATGCCCTCGGCCATGGCAATGGTGGTCGGCACGAAGCAGGCCTTGGCGATGATCAGATACTTCACGATTTCGTCGAGACCGAAGATGAGGATCAGGATCGGCACCCAGCCGAGCGACGGAATTTGCGCCAGCGCGCGAAACAGCGGGCTGATGTAATCGTCGGCGGCTTGCGACAGACCCATGACCGTGCCCAGCGCGAGCCCGAGCGAACAGCCGATGGCGATACCGATCCCGATGCGCCAAAGGCTGACCCCGAGATTGGTGAAGATATCGCCGCTGAGCGTCAGGTCGGCCAGCGTATTGAGCACCAGCGCCGGCGGCGGCAGGATTTGAACCGGCAACAGCGCATGGCTCGCCGCCAGCTGCCATAACGCCAGGACCAGCAGTGGCAGGACGAGCGTCGACAGCGCCGCCGGCGGGCGCAGGCGAACGATCCGATCGATCCCAGCCCGCGCGCCGGCGGGCGCGCGGGGCGCAGCCAGGAGCCTGACGTTCATCGCCGCGTCCTCCGAGGCTCGAGGGTCAATTGACCGGCTTGGTCGAGCCGTCGGCCGACCGCTGCGGCCACGTGTTTTCGAGTGCGAGTTCCTTGAGGGCGGCGTTCAGGTACTTCGGCTCGATCCACTCCTGCAGATCGACGTCCTTGCGGATGAGCTTCTGTTCCTTGTCGAAGGCGATGACGTCCTTGTACTGCGCCTGGAAGAAGCCATCGAGCAGCGGATTGAACTGATCGCGCAGCGATGTGCCCTTGAACTCTTCCTGCAGGACCGCGTTGGGGACGCCAGTGCGCTGCCAGATCGAGAAGGCCTCTTCGCGGTTCTTATCGTCGGCGAGCCAGGCGGCCGCCTTCAACAGGCCGCGGGTCACGCGCCGCGTCGCGTCCGGGTAGCTCTTTTGGAAGCTGTCGTCGACCACCACCGCGCCGAAGCCGGTCGCCTTGGCACCCGCTGCATTCGAATTGTAGATGACCTTGAGGACGCCCTTCTCGCGGAGCGGCAGGAAGAAGCTGCCACCATAGATGGCGTCGACGCTGCCGGCGGTGATGGCCGCGAGTTGGTCAGCATTCTTGAGGTCGACCAGGGTCACGTCCTTCTCGGTCAGGCCCGCCTGGCGCAGCGAGGTGATGAGGCTCCAGTGAATGATGGTCGCCTTCTGCACCGCGATCTTGCGACCCTTGAGATCCTTCACCGAGCTGATCGGCAATTCGCTGCGCGCGCCGGCGAAGATGGTGGTGCCGCCGTACGACAGGATGATGCGCGTCGGAAGGCCGTTGGCTCTGCCGATGACGTTCGGCACCGCGCCGTACGAGGCGAAGTCGAGTTGCTTATTGGCAAAGGCCTCGTTGATCGCGGGGCCCGTGTTCACGAAGTAGGTGAATTCAAGCTTGACTGGCGTGCCCTTGAATTCATCGGCGATGAACCCTTTGGCATCGGCAATGGCTGTCACACCGCGGCCGAACGGCTGGCCGAATCCGAAACCGACGTCGCCGATACGGATCTTCTCGGGCAGCCCCTGGGCCTGGGCGGCGAAAGCCGTCAGGCCCAGCGTCGCGCCCAACAAGATCGTGTTGAACATCTTGCGTGTGATCATGGCTTTGCTCCTGACTATGGCGCGACGCGCCCCTCTTCGAACATGCGATAAGTGAGATCGTGCTCCGTGCCGGCGGGATGACCGCTCTCCCAGCCCATGGCGCGACGGAATCCGCCGAGCAGACCCTTGGCGATCAAATCAGCTTCGTCGACGGCTTCATGCCGCTCCGCCAACGGGGACACGTAGAGTGCGTCGACGGGACAATAGAGCTCGCACAAAAAGCAGGTCTGACAGTCATCCGGCCGCGCGATCACCGGCGGCTTATGTGCCACCTTGTCGAAGACGTTCTCCGGGCAGGCGCTCACGCAGGCCTGGCAGGTGATGCACCGCTCCTGGCTGACAAGCTCGATCATGATGCGAGCGCCCTCAGTTGCGCTTCCGGCGAGACCCAGACCCGCTCCAAGCCTCCCGTGAACAGGCGCCGAGCCAATGCCGGGTTCTTCACGGGATGGTCGAGGCGGCGGTTGAGCCCGCGCGTCTCACGGCGTTCGAGGCCGCTGGCCACAACCCATCGAGCAGCCGCCAGCATCGCGGCCGCTTCGCGCGCCCGCACCAGTTCCGATGCCGGTAAGTGCGCGGCGGCAAGTTCGCCGCTGGCGGCCGTCCAGGCATCATCCAGCACATTGAGCGACCGCCGCAGCTGCTCTTCGCGGCGGAAGAAGGTCTTGGCAATCGGCAGGATCTCGTTCTGCGTAACGCTGATCACGTCGCGCGCGTCCAGGGAGGAGCGGACTTCGCTGCCTGGGCGCAGCCCCGCTTGGCCTATTGGCCGACGCTCCCGCAGATGGTGATTGCCGCCGAGACGGGCAGCGAATTCGGCCGCGGCACGGCCGGCCCAGATGCCACTGGACAATGCCCATGTGGCATTTGGCCCGCCACCGCCGCTGGCCGCGCCGACCATGTTCTCGCGCGAGGCCGCATCGCCCGCCGCATATAGGCCGGTGACCGAGGTCGCGCCGTCGTCGTTGATGGACAAGCCGCCCGGCCCGCGCACCGTGCCTTCGTAGCGCAAGGTGACTTCAAAGCGCTGCTTGAACGGATCGATGCCGGTGCGATCGAACGCGATGAACATGTTCGGCTGGCCGACGCGCATGCCCTGCTGCAAATAGGGCGAGGCCTTGTCGATCACCGCGAAGCACCGCCCTTTCAGGAGCTGACGCGCGACGATCCCCTGGCGATCCCCCTCGCCCGGCAGTTCATTGCCGTCCTCGTCGGTGAATGTCGCCCAGAAATACATGATGCCTTTGGTGACGCTGGCGAAGGCGGGCGAGATGCCATACTGCCCCGCGAACTCCATGCCGGAGAAGCTCGCGCCCGCCTCAGCGGCCATCAGCAAGCCATCGCCGGTCAGACCATTGGTGCCGAGTGCGCCGCTCAAGAAGGCGCAGCCGCCACTCGCGATGACGATGGCGCCGGCATGAACCGTCCAAACCTCGTTCGTTAGCCGATTGACGCCGATCGCGCCCGCCGCCGCCCCGTCGCTGTCGCGCAGCAATTCGAGCGCGGGGCTCTGGTCGAGCACCTCGACACCGGCCTTGCGCAAGCGACGGCGCATGAAGCGTAGATAATCAGCGCCACGCAGCGAGCCGCGATACGACTGTCCGTGCTGGTCGACCGGAAAGCGATACCCCCAGTCGGCGAGCTGATTAAGCCGCACGTAGGATTCGTCGATGACGCGTTCGATCCAACGGCGATCCGCAACATCCTGCGCATGGTGCAGGCGACGCTTTATTGCAGCCTCTCGTTCGAGCGACGAAGGGCCTGCATAGATCGTTGTCGTGTTACCGGCGGCTGTGGCGCCACCCGTCCCAACGAGCCCCTTCTCCGCGAGAATGACGCGCGCGCCCCGCTCGGCCGCCGTGAGCGCCGCCCATACCCCCGCCGGACCGCCACCAATGACAAGAACATCCGTCTGCCTTGGCGCGCTTGCTCGGCGACGCACATCGAACGATATCGCTGTACCGACCATCTGCTTCGAACGACTGATTGATTCAAAGATCGTGATGCAAATGAGTAAGTGCGCAGTCGCGGCAATAAAACAGAATAATATTCCGAAAAGCACCTTTGGAGATTGGTTCTCCTTAGGCTTGCAGGCACGACAACATCAATGCAACGACCGATCACAAACCATGCGCGGCATCCTACGCGCGCGCCTCAAATTCGAGCGCGACGACCCCAGTTCGTCGAACTCCGAAATTCAATTCCAGCATTATCGCTCTTTGGCGAATATCAACTTCGTCGCAGCACAATCGTGCGCTTTGCGGAGCCATTGATCGCCTAAACATTCTCATCGCCGCCCTATACGAGGCGCAAGTTTCTCCTCGTTTCACGGGGCGCATGCGTATTCGCGCGCGTCGAGGGCCCTTCAGCGCGCTTGTCTCAACGACAACTGCCGATCGATATCATCCATCTTATTCTCGCGGCTGATTGACGGCGCCCGCGCGGCCAGTCGGGATACCGACCGAAATCTCCACCGATTTCACGATGCAGCCGCGCTCCGCCGCAGCAAAGTTCTTCTCCCGACGCATCATCGCGAACCAATACATGCCACGCACATGCTCCCGCGCGCTGCAGCTCTTTCAAATTAGCGACGGCGAGCAGATTGCAGTTGGATTCTGGCGCCGCGGCCCTAATTTCCGACGCGAATCAATTCGCGATCGCGCACCGTCCGATGAACAAGCACCTGTCGAACCGATCACTGATGATCGTGCGGGGCCTCCGCGACTCCGGCGCGGGCCATTGGCAGGCGCATTGGACCGACGCTTCGAAGAAGCCGAACAGAACGTGCAGCATGACCCCAGGCATTGAACGCGCACTATTTTGTAACGTCACAAGCGCGAACGCGTCGGGCCCATCCATAAGCCTGCCGCATGATGTTCATATATTATGTTATTTTTGTCTTTTGGACGCACGCATAAACTAACGGCAAACTTGCTATCCGAAGGAGCGACTGAATTACGTCGAACACGATCCAGAGGAATGAAAAGTTTGCCGGGAACCGGACCGCTCAGTAGCGGAGTCCGGATCATCTCCTCACTGGACATTTGCATGACTACGTAAGCCGGGCACGGCCCTTGACGTTCCCATAGTCACATCATGCAAGAACGCTCGACATCGCGGACGGCATGTCGAGCGCGCGTTCAGAAACCATTGGCGAAAAGTTGGAGAGAAAGCCTTGCGGCAAACAATGAAAGCTCTGGTCATCCTTACCGCACTCATGTGCGGCGGCATGACAAAGGTCAGCGCTCAAGACTATCCGAGCCGGCCCATTCACGTCATCGTGCCGTTCGCAGCGGGCGGCGCCGTCGACGTCGTCGCCCGCTACATGGCCAAACGTTTGTCCGTCGAACTCAAGCAGGACGTCGTCGTTGAGAATCGGCCAGGCGCATCCGGGAATGTCGGCGCAAGCGCCCTCATGCAATCGCCCGCGGATGGCTATACTTTCATGATCGGCGCGTCGACCTTTGTCGTTAATCCGATTGTCGCGGCCGAACCACCTCGCTTCGACCCGATCAAGGATTTCACGCAGATCGCGCTCGTGGCCAAGGGCCCTCTGCTGTTCGTCGTGAATCCCAAGGCCGCCGATTCTGTGCAGGACTTCATCGCACGAGCCAAGGCTGATCCCTCGAAGTATAACTTCGCCACGGGCGGCTATGGATCGGCCGGCCACATGTCGGCCGAGGCGTTCAAGATCAAGGTGGGCTTGAGCATCCCGGTCGCGCTCTACCGGGGAACGGCGCCTGTGCTGACCGATCTCATGGGAGGACATATCAGCGCGCTCATGGATCCGTTGCTGACATCGCTGCCGCTGGCCAAGAGTGGAGCCGTAAAGGCACTCGCGATTTCAGGAGCCAAACGGAGCCCACTGACGCCGGAGACACCGACCTTCGCGGAACTGGGCATCAAGGATTTCGAGTTCTACACTTGGTACGGCCTTTGGGGCCCACCGAAGCTGCCGGCCGACGTCACGGCCAAGGTGGAGGCCGCGCTGGCGAACATTCAGCAATCGACGGAGGCGCTGAAGTGGTTCGAATCCCAGGGGCTGGAATTCTCCGGCGCGACGGGATCCGCGTTTCTGGACTTTGAACGCGCAGAACAGGCCAAGTACGCGGAGATCATGAAAGCCGGACACATCGCCAAGCAATGACCGGCGCGTGATGGCCCTACGGGCAAGCGCCGGCTAAGCCGGCGCGAACTCGACAATCAAATCGGTCTCGATGGGCGCGTTGAAGCTCATTTCGTGCTGGTACACAGCCGTGCGCGCGTGCGTACCGATTTCTGTCCCGAATGCGGCGATCAAAAGGTCCGACGCGCCGTCCAACACCAACGGCGCCTTCGTAAAACCGGGGGCGGCGTTGACATAGCCGACAAGCTTCACCACCTGGCGCACGCGATCGAGCGATCCTAGCGCCGACTTGATCGCGGCCAAGTGGTTCAGCATGCAATAGCGAGCAGACAGGCATCCCTGCTCTATCGTCAGGTCCCGTCCGAGTTTGCCGACGAGCGGCAGCCGCCAGCGACCTTCCTCGTGGACCGTGCCGATGGCGCCGGACAGATAGATCAGATTTCCGGTCACGATGGCCGGCGCGTAGTGTCCGCCCGGTTTCGGCAGCGGCGGAACGGCAAGCTGCAACTGCGCGAGCCGCGATTCGACCACGCTGCCCATTATCCCGCCGCCTGTGCGATCAACTGAGCCTGCAACACCTTGCCATAGTGCGATCGCGGCAAGCTTGCGACGAAACGCACCGCGCGCGGCTTCTTATAGCTTGCAAGGTGGGCGCGGCAGTGTTCCTGCAACTCGGTCTCCGATGCGACGCAACCGGGCTTGAGCACCACGAAAGCCGTCACCGCCTCGCCCCACTCGACGTCGGGGACGCCCAGAACAGCGACCTCGCTCACCGCCGGATGCCGGACAATGACATCCTCGACCTCCTTCGGGACGATCGAACTGCTGCCCGAACGGATGACGTCCTTGAGGCGCCCGACGATGAAGAGAGTTCCACTCGCGTCGAATTGCCCAATATCGCCGGTGTGCAGCCAGCCGTCGCGCAGCGCGTTTTGGCTGGCCGTTTCGTTGCCCCAATAGCCCGCCATGACATTGTCGCCGCGGATCAGCACTTCGCCGGACGCGGCATCGCCGGAGCCATCGGCCGACTCGGAAATCTTGACCTGATAGCCGAACAACTCGCGACCGACGGCATGGATAAGGCGCTCACGCTCCGACGGAGCGCAGTCGAGTTGCCGGGGCGGCATATAACAGGTCACCGGCGCCTCGGTCAGACCGTAAAGGACGCCGATCTTGGGGCCGATTGCGTTGAGAGCCTGCTCGAACACGGTCGGCGGAATGCGCGATCCGCCGACATGGATCGCTTCCAGCCGCTCGAGCCGCGCGTCGCCCGCTCCAACATGCTCGACGAACCGCACCAATTGCGTCGGCACCAGCGACGTCCGCGTCGCGCCGGTGCGTTGCACCTGTGCGGCGAAGTCTTCCGCATCGAAGCGCCCACCGAGCACGACGGTGGCTCCCGCCATGAGATAGGACATCAGGATGACTTGCGCGATCGGCCATAGCGGCCGCACGTTGAGAAAAACCGCGTCAGCGTCGATCTCAAAGCCGTGGATCGTATTCTGTGCGACCGCCATCAGGTTGCGATGGCGCAGCATCGTCGCCTTCGGCGCGCCGGTTGTACCGCCGCTGAAATTCAGCGCCGCGAGGTCGTTTTCGTCTCCTTCCGGCAGCGCGCCGTCCGACGCACGCCCCAGCACGTCCTCATAGGCCAAGGCGTCACGCAGCGGGCCGCCAATGGTAATGATGGACTTAAGGCTCTCGACTTCGTCGGTCAGCCCCTCGATCTTCTCGGCGAACGACACATGCGACACCAAAGCACTAACACCCGCGTGGCGCATCAGCGCGATCAGCTCATGGCGGGTAAGGCGCGGGTCGAGCGGTACCCGCACCAGCCCCGCCGACATCGTGCCGTAATCGGCTTCGAGATACTCGCGGATGTCGGGCACCATCAATGCGACGCGGTCGCCCGCGACAAGGCCAAGCCCCCGCATGGCGTGACCGAACCGATTGATGCGCGACACGAACTGCCGGTACGACCAGCGACCGTTATCGTCGATGATCGCGGTCCGGTCCGCGTGCCGCCGCGCGAGCTGAACCCACTTTGCACCGATATGCATCTTACCAACCGCTCAGAACAACACGACCGACCACGCCCTTCTGCTCCATCAGCGCATGACCTTGGCCCACGTCCGGGAAACGCAGGACCCGGCCGATAAAGGGCTTCACCGCGCCCGTCGCCAGCAGGTGCAGCGAACGGCGCACGTCGGCATAAGTGGCGTTGCCCGAGCCGGCGATCCGGATACGCCGCACGATCAGCAAACCCGGATCGACTTCCACCGGCCCCGTGCCGATATTGCCCAGCACGACGACCATGGCGTTCTGCGCCGTCGAACGCAGGCTTTCGCCGAATGTGCCGCTGACGACGTTCTCGAACACGACGTCCACACCCTGCTTACCGGTAAGCCGCCAGACCTCCTTGCTGAATTTGAGGTCCGGACTGATCACGACGTCGTCGGCACCCGCCTGCTTGAGCACATCGGCTTTTTCTTCCGAGCTCGTGACGGCGATGACATGGGCCTTCACGCTTTTGGCGATCTGGATTTGATGCAGGCCCAACCC
>Ga0180216_1000344_pt1 | contig 50857 bp, 47 predicted proteins | sample eDN3rd37CBELigMG_FD_128879 | JGI IMG/M metagenome (GOLD analysis project Ga0180216, IMG submission 128879) | Enriched Miracle-Growth compost microbial communities from Emeryville, California, USA - eDNA 3rd pass 37_C BE-Lig MG (version 2)... ...
AGCAGATTTCCGCCGGCGGCATCATCGTCCGCCAGCGCGGCACCCAGTTCCATCCGGGCGTCAACGTCGGCATCGGCAAGGACCACACGCTGTTCTCGCTGGTCGACGGCACGGTCCAGTTCGGCATCAAGGGCGCCCTGAACAAGCGCACCGTCTCGGTCGCGCCCACGGAGTGACCCCGGACGCGGGGCGGTCCCCAGGGGCCGCCGCGCGCCGGCAGGGTCCGGGCCGCCCGCGGGCGGCATGGCCGGCAAGCCCGGCCCGGGCCACGAGAGAGCCCCGTCCTCGCGGCGGGGCTTTCCTCTTTCGTTTAGAATAGGCGACACCCCTTCGCGGGAAACAGGCGGCCTCCCCACCGCGGGATCGCGGGGCCCGGACTCCTCATCATGAAATTCGTAGACGAAGCCACCATCGAAGTCATTGCGGGCAAGGGCGGCAATGGCGTGGCGAGCTTTCGCCGCGAAAAATTCATCCCCAAGGGCGGGCCCGACGGCGGCGATGGCGGGCGTGGCGGCAGCATCCACGCCGTGGCCGACCGCAACATCAACACCCTGATCGACTACCGCTACGCGCGGGTGCACCGCGCCCGCAACGGCGAGAACGGCCGAGGCTCGGACCAGTACGGTGCCGGGGCCCCCGACATCGTCCTGCGCATGCCGGTCGGGACCACGATATACGACGCCGACACGGGCGAGCAGCTCTTTGACCTCGACCGGCACGGCCAGCGCGCCACGGTGGCCGCGGGCGGCGCGGGCGGCCTGGGCAATCTCCATTTCAAGTCCAGTACCAACCGCGCGCCGCGCCAGTGCACGCCGGGTCAGGAAGGCGAGCACCGGCGCCTGCGGCTCGAGCTCAAGGTCCTGGCCGACGTCGGCCTGCTGGGCATGCCCAACGCCGGCAAGTCCACGCTCATCAGCAAGGTCTCGAACGCGCGGCCAAAGATCGCCGACTATCCCTTCACCACCCTGCACCCCAACCTGGGCGTGGTCCGCACCTCGGCCGAGCACAGCTTCGTCATCGCCGACATTCCCGGCCTGATCGAGGGCGCGTCCGAGGGCGCGGGGCTGGGGCATCTGTTCCTGCGCCACCTCAGCCGCACGCGCGTGCTGCTGCACATCCTGGACGTGCACTCGCCCGACCCCGAGGTCGACGCCTGCGCCCAGGCGGCGGCGGACGCGCGGGCGATCCTGCGCGAGCTCGAGCGCTACAGCCCCGACCTCCACGCCAAGCCGCGATGGCTGGTCCTCAACAAGATCGACATGGTCGAGGACCCGGCCGCCGTGCAGGCCCGGATCGTGAACGAGCTCGGCTGGACCGGGCCCGTGTTCGGGATCTCCGCCCTCACCGGCGAGGGGACGCAGACCCTGATGCGCGCATTGCAAGGATGGCTGGACGAGCACCGCCCGGCGCAAGCCGATCCCGAGCCCGGCCCCGGTTCGGATGCCGGCCCGGATCGGGGGCCCGGCCCGAGTCACGGCCGGGGGTCCGATCGAGACCCCGGCCGCGAGTCCGAGCACGGCTCCGGCCGCGGCGCTGATCGCGACTCCGGCCACGGCATCGGCACCAGCCAAGATTCCGACCCAAGTTTCGACGATCCCTCGGGACCATGACCACCACCCCCTCCTCTCCCTCCGTCGCGCGCGACGCGCGCAAGCTCGTCCTCAAGGTCGGATCCTCCCTCGTCACCAACGAGGGCCGCGGCATCGACCTGCAAGCCGTGGCCCAGTGGGCCGAGCAGATCGCCGACCTGCACGCCCAGGGCCGCCAACTGGTGCTGGTCTCGAGCGGCGCCATCGCCGAGGGAATGGCGCGCCTGGGATGGCCCCGGCGCCCCAGCGCCATGAACGAATTGCAGGCCGCCGCCGCCGTGGGCCAGATGGGCCTGGTGCAGGCCTACGAGGCGGCCTTCGCCCGCCACGGCATCCGCACCGCCCAGATCCTGCTCACGCATGAGGACCTGGCCGACCGGCGCCGCTACCTGAACGCGCGCAGCACGCTCTACACGCTGCTGGCGCTGGGCGTGGTGCCGATCGTCAACGAAAACGACACCGTGGTGACCGACGAGATCCGCGTCGGCGACAACGACACGCTCGGGGCGCTGGTCACCAACCTGATCGAGGCCGACGTCCTGATCATCCTGACCGACCAGCCGGGCCTCTACAAAGCCGATCCGCGCAAGCATCCCGACGCCACCCTCATCCGCCACGGCCAGGCGGGCGATCCCGCGCTCGAGGCCATGGCCGGCGGATCGGGCAGCGCCATCGGCACCGGCGGCATGCTGACCAAGGTCCTGGCGGCGCGGCGGGCGGCCAACAGCGGCGACCACACCATCATCGCCTCGGGCCGCACGCCCGGGGTCCTGCGGCGCCTGGCCGTGGGCGAGGCCATCGGCACCGAGCTGCGGGCGGTCCTGCCGGTGCGCTCGGCGCGCCAGCGCTGGCTGGCCAACCACCTGCGGCTGAGGGGCCGCGTGACCCTGGACGCCGGCGCGGTCAAGGCCCTGACCCAGGGCCACAAGAGCCTGCTGCCGATCGGCGTCATCAAGGTCGAGGGGGATTTCGAGCGCGGCGACGTGGTGGCCTGCGTGGACGAGCACGGCGTGGAGTGCGGCCGCGGCCTGATCAATTATTCCGCCGCCGACACGGCACGCATCATGCGCCAGCCCAGCTCGCGCATCCTGGACATCCTCGGGCACATGTCCGACCCCGAGCTCATGCACCGCGACAACATGGTATTCATGCGGCGGCAGCCTATTTCTGCGCCGGAATGAACGCGGTCTCTTTGACCTCCTCCATCACCACGCAGCTCTTGGTCTGAGTGACGCCGGGCAGGCGCAGCAGGATGTCGCCCAGCAGGCTGCGGTACTGGCCGATTTCCTTGATGCGCGCCTTGACCATGTAGTCGAAGTCGCCCGAGACCAGGTGGCACTCGAGGACCTGCGGCACGCACAGCACCTCGCGCCTGAATTCCTCGAAGGTGCGCTCGGACTTGCTGGACATCGATATCTCGACGAACACCAGCAGGCCCGCGTCCAGGGCTGACGGGTTGACCCGCGCATGATAGCCTGTGATGATGCCGTCGCGCTCGAGGCGGCGCACGCGCTCGATGCACGGGGTCACGGTCAGGCCGACCGTGTCCGCCAGCTCGGTCATCGACATCCGTCCGTTCTGCTGCAGCAAGTCCAGGATACGCCGGTCTAGTTTATCCAACGTATATATGGCATCGCGTTGTATGCGCATTGGCAAACCTCACTCGGGCCGCCGACCGCCCGGCCCGCCGCCGCTTGGCCAGCAATTTATCCTGCGCGCCCCCAGGTCGCCTGCGCTGGACGGACATTTTTCATGGAAAATGGGATTTTTCATGAAAAACCACCCAGGGAGTTCCCATAACATCATAAAAAATTAACCTTTCGAGGAATCATACATGAAGGTTCTGGTTCTTGGGGCCGGCGTCGTGGGTGTCACGAGCGCCTATTACCTCGCCCGTCAGGGCCACGAGGTCACCGTCCTCGACCGCGAATCCGCGTCGGCGCTGGAAACCAGCTTCGCCAACGCCGGCCAGATTTCGTTCGGTTATTCCTCGCCCTGGGCCGCGCCCGGGGTCCCGCTGAAGGCGATCAAGTGGATGTTCTCCCAGCATCCGCCGCTGACCATCCGCCCGGACGGCAGCCTGTTCCAACTGCAGTGGATGTTCCGGATGTGGCGCAACTGCACGGCCGAGCGCTACGCCATCAACAAGGAACGCATGCTGCGCCTGTCGGGCTACAGCCGCGACTGCCTGCACCAGCTCGAGGCCGACACCGGCATCCAGTTCGAGGGGCGGCGGCAGGGGACGCTGCAGGTCTTCCGCACGCACCGCCAGATGGAGGATGCCAGCCGCGACGTCAAGGCGCTCAGCGAGGCGGGCATCGAGTACCAGTTGCTGGATGCCTCCGAGCTGTCCTCGGTCGAGCCGGCCCTCGAGCACGTGCGCCACAAGCTCGTCGGCGGCCTGCGCACCCCGGGCGACGAGACCGGCGACTGCCAGTTGTTCACGACCCGCCTGGCCGAGCTCGCGCGCGGGCTGGGCGTGGAATTCCGCTACGGCGAGACCATCCAGTCCCTGTACGCCGCGGGCGGCCGGGTCAACGGCGTCCAGTGCGCGAGTGGCCTGCTCACCGCCGACGCCTACGTCATGGCGCTGGGCTCGTATTCGCCGACGCTGCTGCGCAGCATTGAGCCCCTGCCCGTCTATCCGATGAAGGGCTATTCGATCACGGTGCGGATCGCCGACCCCGAGCGCGCACCGGTCTCGACACTGCTCGACGAGACCTACAAGATCGCCTTGACGCGCTTCGACGAGCGCATCCGCGTGGGCGGCATGGCCGAGGTCGTGGGCTACGACACCACGCTGGATCCCCGGCGCCAGCGGACGCTCGAGATGGTGCTCAACGATCTGTTTCCCGGCAGCTACACGCCGGGCGACGTGTCGTTCTGGACCGGTCTGCGTCCCAAGACGCCCGACAGCACGCCCATCGTGGGGCGCAGCTCGCTGTCCAACCTGTACCTGAACACCGGCCACGGGACGCTGGGCTGGACCATGGCCTGCGGCAGCGGCAGCCTGATCGCCGACATCGTCTCGGGCAAGCCCACCGCCATCCGCAGCGACGACCTGTCGGTCAGCCGCTACCGCTGACGGGCCCCAGCCCGAACACATACCCATGCCCGCGCACGGCGCGGATCGGGATGGACAGGCCCGCGCGCCGGCCCTTGGCCCGCATGCGATTGATCACGACCCCGAGCCGCGCGAGGGGCCGGCCGGCGTCCGGCGTGCGGCCGTAGGCGTCCTCGAGAGCGGCGAGCAGTTCGGCGTGGCGGGCGGACAATCCGGGGGCGCCAAACAAGACCGTGAGCACGGCGAGCTCGCCGGCCGTCAGGCCCATGCGCGCGCCGCCGGGGCTCTCGAGCGTCCAGGCGTATCCGCGCAAGGTCCAGCCCGCGTGAGTCCGCGGCGCCGAGCCGGGCGCGGCGCCCAGGTGCCGCCGCCACAGGGCGAGGAGGACGGCGGCCACCAGGTCGGCAGAATCGCCGGGCAGGCAGATCCAGTCCACGCCCATGCGCAGCCAGGCCATCCGCTCGTCCTCGGCCGCCGTTCGCGGCAGGGCCACCAGGCAGGCGCCCGGCAACCGCGCGCGCAGCCATCCCGCCGCCTCGAGCGCCGGCGGACCCGAGCCCATCAGCAGCACGGGCACATAGGCCCCGACGGCCCGCTGCCGCGCCCGCGCGGCCACCTCCTCGGGAGAGGACAGCAGCCGCACGTCGAAACCGATGGCCCGCAGCGCCGCGAGGCGGCCGTGGACGCCCGTGGAATCCGCGGGGACGGCCCAGGCCAGCACCTCGGGATCGAACAGCATCGGATGTCCTCCTCGATTCGCGGCTTTCCCGCCATGCCGGGGAATTATTCCGTTTGTAATATATTACAACACCAAAGTGGTGGACATTCCGCGTTCAATCACGGGTGTGGATACCTTCGCCCAGCGCCTATTGTTCGCCCGACGGATGCGCGGCCTCTCGCAGGCCGCCCTCGCGCGCGCCAGCGGCGTTTCGCAGAGCGCGATCGCGAGCTACGAGAACGGCACCCGCAAATCCACGCAAAAGATCTTCCGCCTCGCGCAGGCCCTGCAGGTCGATCCCGTCTGGCTTGGAATGGGCACCGGCGCCATGACGCCCGCGCCGCCGGGCCGCTCGCTGCAGGACGCCGCGGGCGCATGGCCGTTTCCCGGCATCCTGCCGGAAACATACTGGTCGCTGCCCGTCGCCGAGCGTCAGGCCATCGAGGAAACCGTCGACGCCATGATGCGCGCGTTCCGGGCGCCACGCGCGTAGCGCACGAAAGCGCTTATACTCGAAATCACGCAGGGGTACTCGCCGGATGGTCCGGCGCTGTTGAGAAAAACCCTTCGTACCAGTACGGATAATGCCGATGCTGGGAGCGTGCGCGGCGTCCATCCCTTCCTCGGGCCCGCGATCCAATTCTCCCCGACTCGGCTCCACCGTCCGATTTTCTTCGAACCTGGAGCTCCATCTTGAACACGAACCCCCGATTCCTGGCCGACCAGGCCCACGTCGATCGCGCCGCCATCGAGCCCTTGCCGCAGTCCCGCAAGATCTACGAGACCGGCTCGCGGCCCGACATCCGCGTGCCCTTTCGCGAAATCATCCAGTCCGACACCCCCACGCTGTTCGGCGGGGAAAAGAACCCGCCGCTGACGGTCTACGACACCAGCGGCCCGTACACCGACCCGCAGGCGGACATCGACATCCGCCGCGGCCTGCCCGCGCTGCGGGAGCCCTGGATCCTCGAGCGCGGCGACACCGAGGCCCTGCCCGGCCTCAGCAGCCGGTACGGCCGCGAGCGCCTGGCCGATCCCGAGCTGGCCGCGCTGCGCTTCCAGGCCACACGCCCACCCCGGCGCGCCCGCGCCGGCGCCAACGTCACCCAGATGCACTATGCCCGGCGCGGCATCGTGACCCCCGAGATGGAATTCGTCGCCATCCGCGAAAACCTGCGCCGCGAGCACTTCATCGAAAGCCTGCGCGCCTCGAGCCCCGACGGCGAACGCCTGGCGCAGCGCATCACCCGCCAGCATCCGGGCCAGTCCTTCGGCGCCGCGATCCCCGAGCGCATCACACCCGAATTCGTGCGCGACGAGGTGGCCCGCGGCCGCGCCATCATCCCGGCCAACATCAACCACCCGGAAGCCGAGCCCATGGCCATCGGCCGCAATTTCCTGGTCAAGGTCAACGCCAACATCGGCAACTCGGCCATCCGCTCGGACATCGGCGAGGAGGTCGAGAAGATGACCTGGGCGATCCGCTGGGGCGGCGACACCGTGATGGACCTGTCCACCGGCAAGCACATCCACGAGACGCGGGAATGGATCATCCGCAACTCGCCGGTGCCCATCGGCACCGTGCCCATCTACCAGGCGCTGGAAAAAGTGGGCGGGGTCGCCGAGGACCTGAGCTGGGCCGTATTCCGGGACACCCTCATCGAGCAGGCCGAGCAGGGCGTCGACTATTTCACCATCCACGCCGGTGTGCGCCTGCCCTTCGTGCCGATGACGGCCAGCCGCATGACGGGCATCGTCTCGCGCGGCGGCTCGATCATGGCCAAGTGGTGCCTGGCGCACCACAAGGAAAGTTTCCTCTACGAGCGCTTCGAGGACATCTGCGAGATCATGAAGGCCTACGACGTGAGCTTCTCGCTGGGCGACGGCCTGCGGCCGGGCTCGGGCTACGACGCCAATGACGAGGCCCAGTTCGCCGAGCTGCGCACCCTGGGCGAGCTGACCCAAGTCGCCTGGAAACACGACGTGCAGGTCATGATCGAGGGCCCCGGCCATGTGCCCATGCACCTCATCAAGGAAAACATGGACCTGCAGCTCGAGCACTGTCACGAGGCGCCCTTCTACACCCTCGGCCCCCTGACCACCGACATCGCCCCGGGCTACGACCACATCACCTCGGGGATCGGCGCGGCGCTGATCGGCTGGTACGGCACCGCTATGCTGTGCTACGTGACGCCCAAGGAGCACCTGGGCCTGCCCAACAAAAAGGACGTCAAGGACGGCATCATCACCTACAAGATCGCCGCCCACGCCGCCGACCTGGCCAAGGGCCATCCAGGCGCCGCGATCCGCGACAACGCGCTGTCCAAGGCGCGCTTCGAGTTCCGCTGGGAGGACCAGTTCAACCTCGGCCTGGATCCGGACACCGCGCGCGCCTTCCACGACGAGACCCTGCCCAAGGACTCGATGAAGGTCGCGCACTTCTGCTCGATGTGCGGCCCCAAGTTCTGCAGCATGAAGATCTCGCAGGACGTGCGCGACTACGCCAAGGAAAACGGCCTGGACGACGCCACGGCCCTGGCGCAAGGCATGGCGGCGAAATCCGCCGAGTTCATCGCGCAGGGCTCGCAGATCTACCAGAAGGCCTGAGGGAACGGCCGGACACGGCCTGGCCCGGCCCGACCTGCGGCCTGGCTCGGTCGGGTTGGCCTGGCTGGGCCGGATTGGCTGGTCCTGGCTTAGGCCGGGATGCGCCGAGGCCGCCAGCCTGGGCCCCGGCCAGCCCGGGGGGCCCGCGCCGGGCCGGAATGAATCGCGGCGACTTTCATAACGATCGATCCAATCTGACTCCGATTGGCGCATTCGACGCCGATGGCGGCCGGAAAATCCCCGGCCGCGCGTCTCCCACCTCCTGGAAAACCCAGGAAACCATTTGAAAACAATCCACTGTACGAGTCGAAAAGGGATTCCCCCTGCCGGTTCGGACTTTTTCATGCCCTAGGACATACCCTATATTCGATCACTATACGATCATTGCAATTGATAAGCGATCTAAACAATCGCATCCTGTCTCGGACAACCGAAATGGCGGGCCCACGGAAACCGCAAGGAGGACCCAGGACATGAGCCCACGCGACACGCTCTCGAGCGCCCTCATCCGATTGCTGGGCGAGCCGGCCGTGCTGCATTCCGCATCCGACATGGCCGGCCACACCGAGGACTGGCGCGGCCGCCATCGCGGGCCCGCGCGCTGCGTGACGCTGCCGCACAGCGCCGGCCAGGTCTCGGAGATCGTCCGCCTGTGCGCCGCGCATGGGGCGCCGATCCTGCCGCAAGGCGGGAACACCAGCCTGTGCGGCGGCGCCGTGCCCGCCGCCGAAGGCCCGCCGCCGGTCATCGTCAACCTGTCGCGCATGAACCGCATCCGCAAGGTGGACGCGCCGAACAACTCCATGGTGGTCGAGGCCGGCTGCGTCCTAGCGGCGGTCCAGGCCGCGGCGCGCGACGCCGGCCGCCTGTTCCCGATCAGCCTCGGCGCCGAGGGCTCCTGCCAGGTCGGCGGGATCATTTCCACGAACGCGGGCGGCACCGGCGTCCTGCGCTACGGGACCACGCGCGACAACATCCTGGGCCTGGAGGCCGTCCTGCCCGACGGCTCGCTCTGGGACGGCCTGACGGCCCTGCGCAAGAACAACACCGGCTTCGACCTGAAGCACCTGTTCATCGGCGCCGAGGGCACGCTGGGGATCGTCACCGCCGCGGTGCTGCGGCTGCATCCCCTGCCGGCCGCCCACGCGGTGGCATGGCTGGCCCCCCAGGATCCCGCGGCGGCGCTCGACGTCCTGGCCATGTTCCAGCAAGCCTGCGGCACGCAACTGTCGGCCTTCGAGCTGATGAACGAGGCGCAGCTCGACATCGTCACGACCCACGTCCCCGACCGCCGCGCCCCGCTGGCGGGGCGGCACCCCTGGCACGTCCTGGTCGAGCTGTCCGATACCGGCGACGAGCGCGGCCTCCTCGAACGGATGGAACAGGTCCTCTCGCAGGCGGCGGAACGCGGCCTGCTGCGGGACGCCGCGCTCGCCGGCAGCGGCGCGCAATGCGCGGCCCTCTGGACGCTGCGGCACAGCGTCTCGGAGGGCAACAAGAAGGCCGGCATGGGCCTGACCACCGACTGCGCGGTGCCCGTCGCGCTCGTCCCGCGGTTCATCGAGGACGCGACGCGGGCGGTGCATCGCCTGGTCCCAGGCCTGCCGATCGTGATCGTCTCGCACATGGGCGACGGCAACGTGCATTTCATTCCCTTCTTTTCCTTCGGCGCCTGGGACGCCCTGGAGGACCGCGAGGCCACGGCCGCGGACCTGCGCCGCGCGGTCGACGACGCGGCCCACGCGCTGGGCGGCACCTTCAGCGCGGAACACGGCGTGGGCCGCACTTCGCTGGCGGAAATGGCCCGCTACAAATCACCGGTCGAGCTGGCCATGATGCGCTCGATCAAGCAAGCCTTCGATCCCGGCGGCCGGTTCAATCCCGGCCGCCTCCTGCCCTGATCCAGACCCCACAGGAGACCCCCCATGAAATCCCTGCCCAACGCATCCCGCCGCGGCGCCCTCAGGACCCTGGCCCTCGGCACGGCCGCCCTCGCCATGCCGGCGATCTGGACGCCGTCGCGCGCCGCCTCCAAGCGCATCGTCATCCGCGACGACGGCGGCATCTACACCAAGGCCTACGGCGCGGTCTTCTACCGGCCCTTTTCCGAGGCCACCGGCATCCAGGTGGTCGGCGTCCAGGCCAACGCCGAGCCGACCGCGCAGATCCGCAGCATGGTCGAGGCCGGCAACTACACCTGGGACATGGCCAAGATCAGCCAGCCGGCGATCCTGGTCCTGACGCAGGGCAAGGACGTCTACCTGGAAAAGCACGGGCTGGAATCGGATCCCGTGGTCGCCACCATTCCGCAGCAATACATGTCCCCCTACGGGGTGGGCAACAACGTCTACTCGACCGTGCTGGCGTACCGCCCCGAGGCCTTCAAGGGCGGCCGCGAGCCGGCGTCGTGGGCGGATTTCTGGGACGTGCAGGGCATCCCCGGACGGCGCGCCCTGCGCAAGCATCCCTTCGACACCATCGAGGAGGCCCTGATGGCCGACGGGGTGCCGGCCGACAAGGTCTATCCCTGCGACGTCGACCGGGCGCTGGCCAAGCTCGACCGGATCAAGCCCGCGGTGGACGTCTGGTGGACCTCGGGCGCGCAGGTCGAGCAGATGCTCGGATCCGGCGAGGTCGACATGGTCGCCACCTGGGTCTCGCGCGCCCAGTCCGCGGCCGCCAACGGCGCCAAGGTGAAGGTCATCTGGGACCAGAACATCTGGGGCTGCGATAGCTGGTCCATCCTCAAGGGCACGCCCAACGCCGACGCCTGCCGCGAATTCATCCGCTTTGCCTCCGACCCCAAGCGCCAGGCCGCGCTGGTGGAGTTCTTTGCGGCCGGCGTCACGCAGCCGGCGGCCTTCGAGCACATCGACCCCAAGATCGCGCTCGACTGCCCGACCCACCCCGACAATATCAAGAGCGGCCTGCACATCGACGCCGCGTACTGGCTGGAGCACCAGCGTGACGTGATCGAACGTTTCAACGACTGGATCCTCAAGTAGGCCCTCCCACACTCATTCAACCGCAGCTCTTTGCACCGATGCCCTCATCCAACCTGCAAATCTCCGGCCTGTGCAAGCGCTATGGCGATTTCGTCGCCCTGGCGCCCACCGACCTGGACGTCGCCCGAGGCGAATTCCTGACCCTGCTGGGCCCGTCGGGGTCGGGCAAGACCACGCTGCTGAGCCTGATCGCGGGCCTGGCCCAGCCGGACGAGGGGCGCGTGCTGATCGACGGCCATGACGTCACCTACGGCGCCCCCTACGAACGCGACATCGGCATGGTGTTCCAGAACTACGCCCTGTTCCCGCACATGACCATCGAGGAAAACATCGCCTTTCCGCTCAGGATGCGCAAGGTGCCGTCCGCCGAGGCCCGCCGCCGGGCGCTCGCGGCGCTCGAGATGGTGCGCCTGCCGCAGGTCGCGGCGCGCCTGCCGCGCGAGCTCTCGGGCGGGCAGCAGCAGCGCATCGCGCTGGCGCGCTGCATGGTGTATGAGCCCGCCATCATCCTGATGGACGAGCCGCTGGGCGCGCTCGACAAAAAGCTGCGCGACCAGATGCAGCTCGAGATCAAGCGCATCCACCGCGAACTGGGCACGACCATCGTGTACGTCACGCACGACCAGGAGGAAGCCATGACCATGTCCGATCGCATCTGCCTGATGAACGGCGGCGCGATCGAGCAGCTCGGCACCCCCGCGGACCTGTACTTCCGTCCCCATACCTTGTTCGTGGCCGATTTCCTCGGCGAATCCAATCTGCTGCCGGGCCGCGTGGTCCGGGCGGAGGGAGACACATTGTCGATTACGCTGGAGCACGGCGGGCTGGCCGCCGGCACGGTGACCGGCCAGGCCCTGGGCAACGGGGCCGCCTTCCGGCCGGGCGACGCGGCCACCATCATGCTGCGCCCCCAGAACCTGCGCATCGAGCCGGGCGCCGCCGAGGGCGCCCTGTCGGGCCGGCTGCTGGACGTCATGGTCACGGGCAGCCTGACCAAGCTCTACCTGGACACCGGCGCCCCCGGCGGCGCGGCCATGGTGGCCGCGCATCCCACGCGCCGAGAGGCCGCGCGCTACGCGATCGGCCAGACCGTGTCGGTGAGCTGGGACGCCGCCGACGCCGTCGCCCTGCCCGGAGGCGCGGCATGAAGGCGCCCGTGCGCACGCGCGCCCCGGGCAAGGGCGCGCGCCACGCCCTGATGGCGGCGCCGATGGCGATCCTGCTGCTGGTCCTGCTGGTCTACCCGGTCGGCCAACTGCTGCTGCTCAGCGTATACGGGGACCAGGGCTTCGACCTGTCGCCGTACCGGCGGCTGTTCGAGTCCCCGGTCTACGTCAACGTGCTGCTGATCACGCTCAAGATCTCGCTGTGGACCACGCTGTTCTCGGTCGTCGCGGGCTATCCCGTGGCCTACCTGATCTCCAGCCTCGCGGCGCGCCGCAAGGCCTCGCTGCTGTTCTGGGTGCTGCTGTCGTTCTGGACCAGCTTCCTGGTGCGCACCTTCGCCTGGGTCGTGCTGCTGGGCCGCAACGGCGTGGTCAACCAGATGCTGCAGGCGCTGGGCATCCTGGACGCCCCGGCCAACCTCCTCTATAACTTCGGCAGCGTGCTGGTCGGCATGGTGCATGCGCTGATGCCCCTGGCCGTGCTGACGATGCTGTCGGTCATGGAGAACATCGACCGCAACCTGCCGCGCGCCGCCGCCACGCTGGGCGCGCGCCCCGGCACGGCGTTCTGGAAGGTCTACTTTCCGCTTTCGATGCCCGGCGTGGCGGCGGCCGCCATCATGGTGTTCGTGACCGCCATCGGTTTCTTCATCACGCCCGCCCTCCTGGGCGGGCGGCGCGAGACGATGATCACGCAGATCATCATCGACCAGATCCAGCAGACCCTCAACTGGGAGTTCGCCGCGGCGGTGTCCGTGCTGCTGCTCGCCGTGGTGCTGCTGGTCTTCGCGATCTACGACAAGATCCTGGGCCTGTCCACGATGGCCGGCGGCGTGTCGGCGCGCGCCTCGGCGGGCGATCGCAACGGGTCGATGCGCCGCGCCGGGAATGCCGTCCTGTCGCTGCTGGCGGCGCTGTCGGACCGGGCCGCCGCGCTCTGGCCGAGGCTGCCGGGGCGCCGCCGCAAGGCGGCCGAAGGCGCCTCGCGCGGGCTCTGGGCCATCGTGCTGCTGGCGCTGGTGTTCCTGAGCGCGCCGGCCTTCCTGATGATCCCCCTGTCCTTCGACTCGGGCTCGGGCCTGAACTGGCCCCCGCAGGGCTTCTCGCTGCAATGGTACGAGCAGATGTTCGCCTCGCCCGTCTGGATGCAGGCGATCTCGCGCTCGCTCATCGTCGGCGTGGGCACCGGCCTGCTGGCCATGCTGATCGGCACGCCCGTGGCCTTCCTGCTGGTGAGGTCGGACCTGCGCGGCAAGTCCGCCATGCTGGCGTTCGTGCTGTCGCCCATCGTGGTGCCGCGGATGATCATCGCCGTGGGCATCTTCTATTTCTTTGCGCGCCTCGGCCTGGTGGGCTCCGCCTTCGGCCTGACCCTGGCCCACACGGTCGTGGCCGTCCCCTACGTCGTGATCACCATGATGGCGGTGCTGCGCAACTACGACACGCGGCTCGACCTGGCCGCCCAGAGCCTGGGCGCGCGCCCCTGGGCCACGCTGCGCCACGTGACCTTCCCCATCCTGGGCGCCGGGCTGCTGTCGTCCTTCCTGTTCGCCTTCGCGACCTCGTTCGACGAGCTGACGATCGCGCTGTTCTCGTCGGGCGGCCTCAACGCCACCCTGCCCAAGCAGTTCTGGGACGAGGTGACGCTGCAGATCTCGCCGGTGATCGCCGCCGTCTCGACGTGCCTGTTCCTGTTCATCGCGACACTGATCTGGGTGGCCGACCGCCTGCGCCACCGCAGCCTGTCCGGCTGAGGAAGCCGGCCGGCGGAATCTCATTCCTTACCTATCCTCCAGGATCTATTTCATGTTGAACGCAAGCCAGTTGCGCGGGGTGCTGCCCGCGATCCCCACCCCGGTCGATGCCGGCGACTCGATCCACGTGGAGGCCGCGCAGGCCCTGGTCCGCTACCTGCTGCGCCAGGGGATCGACGGCATCGTGCCGCTGGGGGGGACTGGCGAATACGGCGCGCTGCCGCGGGCCGAGCGGATCCGCATGGCCGAGCTGACCGTACGCACCGTCGACGGCCATGTCCCGGTGATCCCGGGCGTGCTGGATCCGGGCTTCCATGACGCGCTGCGAGCCGGGCACGATTTCGCGGCCGCCGGCGCCGACGCCCTGATGGTGCTGACGCCCTACTACACCACGCCCACCCAGGCCGGCCTGCGCGACTATTTCCTGCGCTATGCCGACGCCTCGCCGCTGCCCATCCTGATCTACGAGATCCCCTACCGCACCCGGATCGCCGTGGCCCCCGAGGTGCTGCACGAGCTCTCGCGCCACGAGCGCATCATCGGCATGAAGGCATGCAACACCGACATGTACCATTTCCTCCGCACCATCGCGGGCGTGGACGACTCCTTCGCCGTGCTGAGCGGCGAGGACACCCTCTTTCCCCTGCACGTGGCGGCGGGCGCGCGCGGCGGCGTGGTCGTCACCGCCAGCCTACTGCCGCACGCCTGGCGCAGGATCCACGAGCTCGCCGGCGGCGGGCGCACCCTCGAGGCGATCGCGCTGCACCGGCGCCTGATCCCCTTGATGAACCTGGTGTTCGCGGAAACCAATCCCGGCCCCATGAAGTCGGTGATGGACATGATCGGCGTGGACGCGCCCGAGGTCCTCGATCCGCTGGTCTCGCCCGCCCACGAACTGCAGGCGGCGCTGCGGGCCGAGCTCGCCCCGCTGCTGCGGGAATTCGAGGGCATGCCGGCCTAGCGGGAATATGCGGAAAACTTGGAGCGCGAGATGGAGGTCGCCGCCACCTGCACGTGCGGCGCGAGCTCGGCCTCGGCGCGCGCCACCGTCCAGCGGGTCGTCGGCACCGAGATGTTGATCGCCGCCACCGCGGCCCCGAGATGGTCGATGATGGGCGCCGCCACCGAGATGTCGCCCAGCACGGTCTCATTGGCGACGATGGCGTAGCCGCGCTGGGCGGCGCGCCGCACCCGTTCCAGCAGCCTGTCGGGATTGGTCTCGGTATGCGGCGTGATCGCCGAGAGGCGGGTCTGCGCCAGGATCCCGGCGCGCCGTTCCTCGGACAGGCGCGAGAGGATGGCCGTGCCCGAGGCGGTGAAGTACGCGGGCAGGCGGCTGCCGACCGCGATGTCCACGTTGACCAGGTGATGGCCCGGAAAGCGCGCGACGAACACGATCTCGTGGCCGTCGAGCTCTTGCAGGTTGGTCGTCTCGCCCAGCATCCGGCTGATGTCCAGCAGGTAGGGGGATGCCTTGTCGATCAGCTCGTTGGCGCGCACGTAGTTGTAGGAGAACTGCAGCATCTTGGGCGTCAGGCCGTAGCTGCGCGTATCCGGGATGCGGCGCAGGTAGCCCAGGTGCTCGAGCGTGTAGACCAGCCGCTGCGCGGCGCTGCGGTCCAGGCCGGCGGCCCGCGCGATGTCCGCCAGCGTCATGTGGCGCTGCGCGCCGTCGAAGGCATGCAGCACCCGGAAGGTCTTTTCGGTCGAGCCCACGAACAGCGAGGACCTGGGCTTTGCAGGCGGCTGCCCGGACTCGGGCTCGGGATTTCTGGGATCGGGCACGGCGAGACTCGGTGACGGAGGCCTTTTAATTGTACTCCAATCGCCGAAATCGGATGGTGATCGGTCACCCGCACCGTCCCGTGCCACGCGCCTCTTTCATGCCCGCAGCGTCCGCACGCTGCTGCTTCGCCGCAGCTACTGCTTCACCGCATAGAGAAAGAGTTCCACCCGGCGGTTCAGCGTCCGGCCCTCGGGCGTGGCGTTGTCCCCGACGGGGTTGGCCGCGCCGCGCCCTTCGGCCGTCAGCCGGTCGGCGGCCACGCCCTGGCTCGCCAGGTGCTGCGTCACCGCGGTGGCGCGCCGCTGCGACAGCGGCAGGTTGATCGCGTCGGAGCCGGTGCTGTCCGTGTAGCCGATCGCCTTGGCGCGCAGCTCGGGATGCTGGGTGAGCGCCCGCGCCACGCTGTCGAGCACCGGCAGCAGCTCGGGCTTGAGGACGGCCTTGCCGGTGTCGAAGGAAACGTTGCTGGGGATGTTGACCTTGAGCGTGCCGTCGGGCATCTCGATCACCGCGACGCCCAGGCTCGTGGCGCCGGAACTCTCGACGTCGCGCTTGATGCCTTTCCAGTTGTAGCCCACCACGCCGCCGAGCACGCTGCCGATGCCCGCGCCGATCAGCGCGCTCTGGCTGGTGTCGCCGATGAGGGCGCCCAGGCCGGCGCCGATGGCGGCGCCCGCCCCCGCCCCCACCGCCGTGTTCTGGCCCTGCGGGCTCATGTTGGCGCAAGCCGTCAGCACGGCCAGGCCGCCGATGCCCGCGATGCGCGCGGCGCGATATGCCAGGATTCCCATCGCCGTTCTCCTTGTCATGGAAATGTAAGAGCTACGGACGAAATCCTAGCAAGAATCCCCGCATGGCTTGTAAGCGTATTTAAGGCTTCAATGCAGGATCTGACTGAGGAACAGCTTGGTGCGCTCGTTGCGGGGATTGTCGAAGAACTCGTCGGGCGCGTTTTCCTCGATGATCTCGCCGTGGTCCATGAAGATCACGCGATCGGCCACCTTGCGCGCAAAGCCCATCTCGTGCGTGACGCACAGCATGGTCATGCCGGTCTCCTCGGCGAGCTCGACCATGACGTCCAGCACCTCCTTGACCATTTCCGGGTCCAGGGCCGAGGTCGGCTCGTCGAACAGCATGATCTTGGGGTTCATGCACAGCGAGCGGGCGATGGCCACGCGCTGCTGCTGGCCGCCCGAGAGCTGGCCCGGATACTTGTCGGCCTGCTCGGGGATGCGCACGCGCTCGAGGTATTTGCGGGCGGTCGCCTCGGCCTCGGCCTTGGGGCGCTTGAGCACCCATATCGGGCCGAGCGTCAGGTTTTCCATGACCGTCATGTGGGGGAACAGGTTGAAATGCTGGAACACCATGCCCACGTCGCGGCGGATGGCCTCGATCTGCTTGAGGTCGTTGGTGAGCTCGACGCCGTCGACGATGATCTGGCCCTCTTGGTGCTCCTCGAGGCGGTTGATGCAGCGGATCATGGTCGACTTGCCCGATCCCGACGGCCCGCAGATCACGATCCGCTCGCTGGGCGCGACGTCCAGGTTCAGGTCGCGCAGGACGTGGAACTGTCCATACCACTTGTTGACGTTCTTGAGGCGGATGATGGGTTCAGACATGGTCCGCGGGCTCCTGTTGCCGGCGGGATCCGCCCCGCCGGCGCAATGACGTTAACGATGCTGTCCCTGGTCGAGCTGGCGCTCGAGCGACAGGCTATAACGAGAGATCGAAAAGCAGAATATGAAGTAGATGACCGAGATGAACAGGTAGGATTCGGTGCTGAATCCGCGCCACACCGCGTCCGAGACGGCGGCCTTGGCGGCCTGGGTCAGGTCGAAGATGCCGATGATCACCACCAGCGAGGTATCCTTGAACAGGGAAATGAAGATCCCCACCAGCGGCGGGATCACGATCTTGAGGGCCTGGGGCAGGATGATCTTGCGCATCTGCTGCCAGTAGCTCAGGCCGAGGGAGTCCGCCCCCTCGTACTGTCCCTTGGGGATCGCCTGCAGGCCCCCGCGCACGGTCTCGGCCACGTAGGCCGCCGCGAACAGGATGATCGCGATCTGCGCGCGCAGCAGCTTGTCGATCGAGAAGCCCTCGGGCAGGAACAGCGGCAGCATCACCGAGGACATGAACAGCAGGCTGACCAGCGGCACGCCGCGGATGAGCTCGATGTAGACCACGCAGACGGCCTTGACGCCGGGCATGTGCGAGCGCCGCCCCAGGGCCAGCAGCAGGCCGAAGGGAAAGGCGAAGGCGATCCCGAAGGTCGAGAGGATCAGGGTCAGCGGCAGGCCGCCCCAGCGGCTGTTCTCGACATAGCTCAGGCCGAGGATGCCGCCCCACATCAGGATGCCCACGGCGACCAGGGCCGCCACCCACAGCAGGCCGAGGAAGGGCTTCCAGAACCAGCGGATGCAACTGCAGACGATCACCACGACGAGGATCACCGAGGCCAGCAGCGGGCGCCACTGCTCGTCGTACGGATAGATGCCGAACAGGATGAGGCGGTGCTTTTCACGGATGAAGGCCCAGCAATAGCCGCCGGTCTCGCGGCACTGGGCAGCCGTGGTCGCGGCGAAATCCGGCTTGACCAGCAGGTAGTCGATCAGCGCCGGGATCGCCATCAGCAGCAGCCACAGCGCGAGGATGGTCAGGATCGCGTTGAGCGGGGAGGAAAACAGGCGCGACCGGATCCAGCCCAGCGGGCCGGTCTCGGTGCGCGGCGGCTGGCGCCCGGTGCCTGGAATTGCGCTGTCCATGGCTTATCGCTCCACCAGCGCGATGCGCTTGTTGTACCAGTTCATGAAGACCGAGATCGACAGGCTGACCACGAGGTAGGCCGCCATGATGATCATGATGCCCTCGATCGCCTGGCCGGTCTGGTTCAGGATCGTGTTGGTGACGGCCACGATGTCCGGATAGCCGATGGCCACCGCGAGCGAGCTGTTTTTGGTGAGGTTGAGGTACTGGCTGGTCATCGGCGGGATGATCACCCGCATGGCCTGGGGCAGGATGACCAGCCGCAGCATGCGGCGGCGCGACAGGCCCAGCGAGGACGCGGCCTCCCATTGGCCCTGGTTGACGGCCTGGATGCCCGAGCGCACGACCTCGCCCACGAAGGCCGAGGTGTAGATCACCAGGCCGGCCAGCAGCGCGGCAAATTCGGGGGACATGTTCAGGCCGCCCTGGAAGTTGAAGCCCTTGAGCTCGGGACGGTCGAGCTCGAGCGTGCCGCCGCTGAGGAACCACGCGAGCGCCGGCACGGCGACGAGCAGCGCGATCGCGACGCGGACCAGGGGAAAGATCCGCCCGGTCGCGTCCTGCCGCCGGCGCGCCCAATGCGCCACGAGCACGATGAGGATGATCGCCAGCGCCAGGCCGCCGAAGATCCAGTCCATCGCATCGCCCTTGAGCCAGGGGATCTTGAGGCCGCGGTTGGACAGGTACACGTCGGGCAGGGGCGAGAGCGCCTGGCGCGGACCGGGCATGAGCTCGGTGATGACGGCATACCAGAACAGCAGTTGCAGCAGCAGCGGGATGTTGCGCATGACCTCGATGTAGAGGCCCGCCAGGCGCGAGATCAGCCAGTTCTTGGACAGGCGGCTGATCCCGAGCAGGGTCCCGAACAGGGTCGCGGCGATCACGCCGATCACCGAGACCCGCAAGGTGTTGAGCAGGCCCACCACCACCGCGTGGCCGTAGGTGTCGGCAGGCGAATATTCGACCATGGATTCGCCGATCGCGAACCCGGCCTCCTCGTGGAGGAAGGCGAAGCCCGTCGAGATGTTGCGCGCGGCGAGATTGTGGAGGGTGTTGGAGGCCAGGTACCAGACCCCGAGCCCGACGAGCCCGAGGATGAGCACCTGGTAGATCAGCGCGCGCGTGGCCGGATCGTTCCAGGACCACCGGCGACGCCGGGGTGCGCGGGCGCGTGAGGTATGGTCTGTCATGGGATCTCAGGCGGTGAGACGGCGGCGGCCGCCGGAATGCGGCACCGGCGCGATCAGCGTACCGGCAGGGCGTACATCACGCCGCCGTTGGTCCACTGCGCGTTCAGGCCGCGCTCGAGCTTGAGCGGCGAGCCCATGCCCAGGTTGCGCTCGAAGGACTCGCCATAGTTGCCCACCAGCTTGACGATGTTGTAGCCCCATTTCTTGTCGAGGCCCAGGCCCTTGCCCATGTCGCCCGACACGCCCAGGATGCGCTGGATGTTGGGGTTGGAGCTCTTGGTCATCTCGTCGACGTTCTTGGAGGTGATGCCGTATTCCTCGGCCTCGACCATGGTGTTCAGGGCCCAGCGCACGACCATGAACCACTCGTCGTCGCCCTGGCGCACCATCGGGCCGAGGGGTTCCTTGGAGAAGTTCTCGGGCAGGATGATGTAGTCGTCGGGCGAGGCCGACGAGGCGCGCAGGCTGGCGAGCTGGGACTTGTCGCTGGTCACCACGTCGCAGCGGCCGGATTCGAACGTGCGGAAGCCCTCCTCGGAGGTATTGATGACGACGGGCTTGAAGTCGAGCTTGTTGGCGCGGAACCAGTCGGCGAGGTTGAGCTCGGTGGTGGTGCCCTGCAGCACGCAGACCGCCGCGCCGCCGAGTTCCTTGGCGCTCTTGACGCCGAGGCTCTTTTTCACGAGCACGCCCTGGCTGTCATAGTAGTTGACGCCGGCGCCCATGAGTCCGAGCGTCGTGTCGCGCGTCATGGTCACGGTGGTGTTGCGGGTCAGCACGTCGACCTCGCCCGACTGGAGGGCGGTGAAGCGCTGTTGGGTGGTGAGGGGCGTGACCTTGAACTTGGAGGCGTCGCCGAACACCATGGCCGCGACGGCGCGGCACATGTCGATGTCCAGGCCTTTCCATTCGCCCTTGCTGTCGGCCTGCGAAAAGCCCGGCAGCCCCGTATTCACCCCACATTGGACGAATCCACGCTGCTTGACCGTATTGTAGGTCTCGCCCGCCTGCGCGGCACCCGCCGCAAACGTCAGCGCCGCGCATACGGCCGCGATTTTTGTGAATTTCATAAAAGTCCCTTCCTGTGAGCAAGTGGCATTGATGAACACGGAATACAATCTTCTGGATTGCCCCGTCAGGGTTCAAATCGTAGCCTGTTACAGGCCGTTAGAGACATGCGGGATATCCCTGGCAATCCTATGGCTTTCCGTGGCTCGCGCCACCATACGCGCAGATGATCGAGTTTCAGCACGTCTTCAAATCCTTCGGCCGCGGACGCAACATCCTCGCCGACGTCAACTTCCGGATCGACCCGGGGGAATTCATCTTCGTCTCGGGGCCCTCCGGCGCGGGCAAGTCCACCCTGCTCAAGCTCGTGGGCGGCCTCGAGCCCCCCAGCCGCGGCGCGGTCACCGTCAACGGCCACCGGATCGACCGCCTCGCCGCGCGCGCCCGCCCCTACCTGCGGCGCACCGTCGGCGTGATTCTGCAGGACGCCCACCTGCTGTTCGATCGCAATGCGATCGACAACGTGCGCCTGCCGCTGGCGGTCATCGGCCTGGACCGCGCCACCGCCACCGCGCGGGCGCGCGCGGCAATGGAAAAGGTCGGCCTGCGCGGCAAAGAGGACCTCAACCCCATCGAGATGTCCGGCGGCGAGCAGCAGCGCCTGGCGATCGCGCGCGCCATCGTCGGCCGCCCCGCCATCCTCATCGCCGACGAGCCGACCGCCAACCTGGACCACACCAGCGCGCAGCACATCATGGACGTATTCCGCGACTTCAACCAGGTGGGCGTCACCACCCTCATCGCCTCGCACGACACCGGCCTCATGGCGCGCTATGCCCGCCGCACCCTGCACCTGGATGCCGGCCGCTTCAACGACATTCCCGGAGTCCCGGCATGAACGCGCCGGGCAATCCCAGGCGCGAACCCGCCCGCGGCGGGGAAGGCGCGCCGCGCCAAGGGGGCGTCGCCGGCGCGCGGCACGAAGGCAGTCCGGTGCACCGCTGGCTGCGCCACCACGGGTACGCCCTGCGGGTCGCCCTGCGCCGGCTGCGCCTGCATCCGCTCTCGTCGATCGCCAACATCGTGGTCATCGCGCTGATGCTGGCCGTGCCGATCCTGGGCGCCTCCGTGCTGCAATCCAGCCAGCCCCTGGCCCGCCAGCTCTCGGTCGCGCCGCAACTGACGCTGTTCCTCGCGCCGGACGTCGCGGCGGCCGGGCAGCGTGCCCTGCTCGAGCGCATCCGCAGCGAATCGGCCGAGGCGGTGGCCAGCGCCACGCTGCTGCCGCGCGAAAAGGCGCTCGAGACCCTGCGCGCCGAGCCCGCCTGGGCCCAGGCGCTGGCGGCGCTGCCCGACAATCCCCTGCCCGACGCCATCGTGGTGACCCTGCGCGACAGCGAGGCGCCGGCCCGCCAGGCCACCGCGCTGGCCGAGCAATGGAGGCAATGGCCGGGCGTCGACCACGTGCAGCTCGACAGCGACTGGGTGCGCCGCCTCGAGTCGCTGCTGTCCTTCGTGCGCTGGGGCGTGGGGCTGCTGGCCGCGGCCGTGGCGGTGGTGGTGCTGGCCACGGTGTTCAACACCGTGCGCCTGCAGGCCCTGACGCAGCGCGAGGAGATCGCCGTCGCCCGCCTGGTCGGCGCCACCGAGAGCTTCGTGCGCCGGCCCTTCCTGTACCTGGGCGCGCTGACCGGGCTGGCCGCGAGCCTGCTCGCGCTCGCGCTCGCGCGCCTGGCGCTGGTCCCCCTGAACGAGATCCTCGGGCGCTTCGCCCGCAGCTATGGCATCGAATGGTCGGTCGCGCTGCCCGCGGCCGCCGACCTCGCCCTGGCCGGGGCGGTGGTCGTCATCCTCGGCGCGGCCGCCGCCCGCCTGTCGGTGACGCGCCGCACGCGCTTCTGATGGCCGGCGCGGCGCCCGGCGCGGCGCAGCGCATCGTCCAATGGCAGCGGCGCGCGGGGCGCCACCACCTGCCCTGGCAGGGCACGCGCGATCCGTACCGGATCTGGCTGTCCGAGATCATGCTGCAACAGACGCAGGCGGCCACCGTCATCCCTTACTACCAGCGGTTCCTGGACGCCTTCCCCGACGTCCTGGCGCTGGCCGATGCGCCGGCCGACGCGGTGATGCACGCCTGGGCGGGCCTGGGCTACTACGCGCGCGCCCGCAACCTGCAGCGCTGCGCGCAGGCCGTGCGCGACCGGCACGGCGGACGCTTTCCCCGCGAGCCCGAGGCGCTGGCGGAGCTGCCCGGCATCGGCCCCTCGACCGCGGCGGCGATCGCCGCCTTCGCTTTCGGCACGCGCCGCCCCATCCTGGACGGCAATGTGCGGCGCGTGCTGGCGCGCTACTTCGCCGTCGAGGGCGATCCCGCCTCGGGTCCCGTCAGCCGCCGCCTGTGGGCCCACGCCCAGGCCGTGCTGGACGCCGCGCCGCCCGACCTGGACATGCGCGCCTACACCCAGGGCCAGATGGACCTGGGCGCGATGATCTGCACGCGCCGCCAGCCCGACTGCGCGCAATGCCCACTCGCCGACGATTGCCAGGCCCGCCTCCAGGGACGCCAGCACGAGCTGCCCTCCCCGCGCGTCCGGCGCGCGCGGCCCGAGCGCGACGGCCTGATGCTGGTCGTGGAATGCGCGGGCCGGATCCTGCTGCGCAGGCGCCCGCCGGCCGGGATCTGGGGCGGACTGTGGAGCCTGCCGCAATTCGACACGCCCGACGAGCTGCGGGCCGCGTGCGCGAGGCATGCGCCGGGGGCGTCGGGGCCGCTCGCGCTGGCGGGCTTCGACCACGAGTTCACGCATTTCCGCCTGCGCATCGCGCCATGGCTGCTGCGCTGCGGGCAGCAGCCCGGCGAGCCGGCGCCCGGCGAGGCCTGGATCCCCGTCGCCGAGCTCGACCGCCTGGGGCTGCCCGCGCCGGTCGCCCGCCTGCTCGCGGGCCTGTATCCGCCGGCCGGCTGAACGGGCCCCGGGGCCCGTCCACACCAGGCCCTAGTCGCGCACGGGCTGGTGCCTGCTGATGCTCATCAGCAGGCCGCAGGCGATGCCCAGGGTCATCAGGGCCGTGCCGCCGTAGCTCATGAACGGCAGCGGCACCCCCACCACGGGCAGCACGCCCGTGACCATCCCCACGTTCACGAACACGTACACGAACATCATCATGGACATCGCGCCCGCGAGCAGGCGCCCGAACTGGGTCGGGGCGCGGATGGTGATGGTCAGGCCCCGCAGGACGATCAGGGCGTAGAGGATCAGCAGCATGACGCTGCCGTACAGGCCGAACTCCTCGGCGTAGACCGCGAAGATGAAGTCCGTGGTGCGCTCGGGGATGAAGTCCAGGTGCGACTGGGTGCCCTGCATGTAGCCCTTGCCGTAGACCCCGCCGGACCCGACTGCGATCATCGACTGGATGGTGTGGAAACCCTTGCCCAAGGGGTCCGAGCCCGGGTTGAGCAGCACGCAGACGCGGTATTTCTGGTAGTCGTGCAGCACCACCCAGTCCACCTCGGGCTGGCAGATCTGGTCCTCGTAATAGATCAGGGTGCCCAGCGACGCGACCACGATGAGGATCACCGGCGCGAGCAGCTTGAACGACAGCCCGCCGAAATAGATGACGCAGAAGCCCGAGGCCAGCACCAGCAGGGCCGTGCCCAGGTCTGGCTGGTCGATGATCAGCGCGGCGGGCACCAGCAGCAGCACCCCCGCCACCAGGAAGTCGCGCACCCGCATGGCGCTGGCGGCGTGGCGCTGGAAATACCAGGCCAGCATCAGCGGCACGGCGATCTTCATCATCTCGGAGGGCTGGATCCGGATGATGCCCAGGTCGAGCCAGCGCGTCGCCCCCTTACTGGTCGCGCCGAAGAACATCACCGCCACCAGCAGGCCCAGGCCGAACACGTAGAAGTACGGGGCGGTGCGCATGATGAATGCCGGACGCAGCATCGCCACCACCCACATCGCCGCGAACGCGATGATGAAGTTGCGGAACTGGTCGGCGAAGCGCCAGTCCGTGTTGCCCACCGCCGAATGCATGGTGGCCATGCCGACCACCGCCATGATGACCAGCAAGGCCAGCAGCGGCCAGTCCAGCGCCCCCAGCATGCGGCGCACGGCCAGCAGAACGAGCCTCATGGCGATTCCTCCGGATCGGACGGTTCCTCCCCGCCGGGCGGCTCGCCGGGGACGCGCGGGTCGGACGAGGGCAGGGGCGCGGGCTCGGGCGGCTCGCCCTCGGGCGCGGGCTCCTCCGAGATCTCGGGCCGCGGCACGGCGGCCGGGGCATGCTGCGAGGCGGCGGCCTCCTGCTCGATGCGCAGCCGCTCGCTGCGCGCGGCCCGCCGCGCCGGGTCCAGCCAGTAGTCGAACACCTTGCGCGCGATCGGCGCGGCCACCGAGGCGCCCCAGCCGCCGTTCTCGACGATCAGCGCGACCGCGATCTGCGGATCCTCGACCGGGGCATACGCCATGAACAGCGCGTGATCGCGCAGCCGCTCGTCCACGGAGCCCGCGCGGTACTTGGCGCCCCGCAGGCTGTAGACCTGCGCCGTGCCGGTCTTGCCGGCCGCCTGGTAGGCCGCGCCCTCGAAGGCCCGCCGCGCCGTTCCCTTGCGGATCACGTCGACCATGGCGTCGCGCACGACCTGGAGGTCGCGGGGCTTGAGCGGGATGGTGTACTGCGGTCCGGTCACCGGGTATTCGAATTCGCCGGTGAGGGGATCGATGATGCGCCGGACCAGGTGGGGCTTCATGTAGACGCCGTCGTTGGCGAGCACCGAGGTCGCCTGCGCGAGCTGCAGCAGGGTGAAGGCGTTGTAGCCCTGCCCGACCGCCACCGACACCGTCTCGCCCTGGTACCAGTGCTGCTGGTCGGGCTTTTTGTAGGTCCGCCGCTTCCATTCGCGCGAGGGCAGCACGCCGCGCCGCTCGCCGTCGAGGTCGATGCCCGTGATCTGGCCGAAGCCGAACTGCTTGCTGAAGTCATGCAGGGCGTCGATGTCCATCATCGCCCCCAGGGAAAAGAAATACGTGTCCGAGGACACCACGATCGCGCGGTGCATGTCCGTGGGGCCGTACACGGCGCCCGCGGCATTGCGGAAACGCTGGCCGGCCAGCTCGAAATAGCCGGGATCGGGCACCGATTCCCGCGCCGAGCGCAGGCCCATCTCGAGGGCCGCGAGCGCGACGAAGGGCTTGTAGGTGGAGCCGATCGGATAGGTGCCGTAGAGCGGCCGGTTGATCAGGGGATGGTCGGGGGACTCGTTGAGATTGCGCCAGTTTTCGACGTCGATGCCGTCGACGAACAGGTTGGGGTCGAAGGACGGCGCCGACACGAAGGCGAGGACCTCGCCGGTCTTGGGCTCGATCGCCACCAGGGCGCCGCGCTTGCCCTCGAACTGCGACTCGGCCAGGGCCTGCAGGCCGGCGTCCAGCGAGAGCTCGAGGTTGGCCCCCGGCCGCGGGTCGCTGCGGCTGAGCACGCGCACGGGCCGGCCGACGGCGGTGACCTCGAGCTCCTCGACGCCGGTGCGGCCGTGGAGGGTCCGCTCCCAGGTCTTCTCGATGCCTTTCTTGCCCATCACCAGCGTGCCGCGATAGTTGCCGAGCTGGCCGGTCTCCTCGAGCCGCTGCTCGTCCTCCTCCGAGATGCGGCCGACGAAGCCCAGGACGTGCGCGGCCGATTCGTGCCGCGGATAGGACCGCACCCAGCGCGCCTCCAGCGTGACGCCGGGGAAGCGGTACGCATGCACGGCGAACCACGAGGCCTCGACGTCGTTCAGGTTGTTGCGCAGCAGCACCGGGGCGTAGCGCCCGCTCTGCCCGTAGAGGCGCAGAAAGCGGCGCCGGTCGCCGGGGCTCAGGTAGACCAGTTCGCCGAGCTGGTCGAGCAGGCGCTCGACGTCGCCCTGGACGTTGGCCCGCGTCACCGACAGGGTGTAGTCGCGATGGTTGCGGGCGAGCACCTCGCCGTTGCGGTCGACGATCTGGCCGCGGCGCGGCGGGATGGGCACGATGGTGATGCGATTCTGGTCGGCGCGCGCGGCCAGGCTCTCGTAGCGCACCACCTGCAGATGCCACAGCCGCGCCACCAGCAGCAGCAGGCAGGCCAGGGCAAAGATCCCCGCCACCCAGGCGCGCAGCAGGACGGTCTGCTTCTGGCGGTAGTTGGTCTTCCTGAACTCGAACATATCCCGGCCGGGCGCTCAGACGGCGTTCACGTCCGCATCGTCGAGGCGGCGCTGGGGCAGGAACAGCAGGATGTCGGCCAGGGGCCACAGCACGGCGGTGATCAGCGCCGACCATAGCCAGTCCCATCCCGCCCACTCGCCGTTGAGCCAGGATCCGAGCAGGGTCACGACCGTGGCCGCCACCACGAGCACCGGCAGCATGTGCAGGGCCTGCACCAGCGTGCTGAAGTGCTCGAGCCGCCGGCGCAGCACGATGGCGCCGTATGCGACCAGCACGTAGCCCAGCGCGTGCAGCCCCAGCAGCTCGGAATCGTGCACGTCCATCAGCAGGCCCAGGACGAAGGCGGTCAGCAGGCCCACGCGCCGGGGCTCGTGCAGGCACCAGAAGGCGAGCACCAGCAGCAGGATGTCGGGCGTGGGTTGCCACATCCGCCAGGGCAGCAGGGACACGACCCAGGCAAAGAGCAGGGTGCCCCACACGAAGAAGGGGTGGGAGGGCCGGTGGAAGGGCGAAGCGTCGATCGGCTGCAGGGCCGCCAGCGAGGAGGTGCCGCCCCGGCTTGCTCTATTATTCATGCGCAGCCTCCTGCGACGGCCCCGGCGCGCCGTCCACGTCCACCCGCAGGACCAGGAAATGCCGATAGCGCTCGGGGTGCGATAGGGGCTGCGCGACGGCCATCGCGAAGCCGGTCCCCGGATCGCGGTCCACCTTTTCGATGCGGCCCACCGGCAGGCCCGCCGGGAACAGGCCGCCGATGCCGCTGGTCACCAGTGTATCGCCCTCCCGCACGTCGGCGCTGGCCGTCAGGTAGCGGACCTCGATCTTGCCGACCTCGTTGCTGCCGAATGCGATCAGGCGCAGGCCGTTGCGCAGCACCTGCACCGGGATCGACACCTGGTCGTCGATCAGCAGGGCCGCCTCGGAGGAGTACGGCGTCACGCGGATGATCTGGCCGACCACCCCGCCCTCGTCGATCACCGGCATGCCCGGCCGTATGCCGTCGCGCGTGCCCTTGTTGAACACCAGCCGGTGGCTGAAGAAATTGGGCGGCACGTAGAAGACCTCGACCGCGACCGAGTGCTGCGAGATTTCCTCGGAGATGTTGAGCAGGCGGCGCAGTTGCTCGTTCTCGGCGGCAAGCTGGGCGGCGTGCGTCGAGAGCTGCGCCATCTCGATGTGCTGGCGGCGCAGGGCGTCCTGCTCGTCGCGCGCGAGCGTCGCGGCGTGCGTCCAGCTATCGATGTAGTCCATGGCGTCGCGCGGCGCCAGGGCCACGCGCTGGAAGGGATAGATGGCCACGGCCAGGGCCTGGCGCACGGGGGCGAGCAGCGCCGAGCGGGCGTCGACCACCAGCAGGGCCAGGCACAACACGAGCAGGAGGAACAGACGGACGTCGACGCTGGGGCCGCGCTTGAAGAGTCTGAGTGTCCCGTGTTCTTGCATGGTGTCCGGCGGCCTGCCCGCCGAACCGCCGCCCAGGCGGGGCCCGGCGCGCCCAAGCCCAGCGTTCAGTCGTAGATGAAGACCCCGCCAAGGCGTTCGAGGTGCTCGAGGGCCTCGCCGCAGCCGCGCACGACGCAGGTGAGGGGATCCTCGGCCACCACCACGGGCAGGCCGGTTTCCTCCTGGAGGAGGCGGTCGAGGTCGTGCAGCAGGGCGCCGCCGCCGGTCAGGGCGATCCCCTTGTCGGTGATGTCGGCGCCGAGCTCGGGCGGGGTCTGCTCGAGCGCGGTCTTGACGGCCGAGACGATCTGGTTGAGCGGATCGGTCAGCGATTCGAGGATCTCGTTCGAGGACACGGTGAAGCTGCGCGGCACGCCCTCGGACAGGTTGCGGCCCTTGACCTCGATCTCGCGGATCTCGGAGCCCGGGAAGGCCGAGCCGATTTCCTTCTTGATGAGCTCGGCGGTGGGCTCGCCGATCAGCATGCCGTAGTTGCGGCGGATGTAGTTGATGATGGCCTCGTCGAACTTGTCGCCGCCCACGCGCACCGAGCCCTTGTAGACCATGCCGCCCAGCGAGATGATCGCCACCTCGGTGGTGCCGCCGCCGATGTCCACCACCATCGAGCCGCTGGCGTCCGAGACGGCCAGGCCGGCGCCGATGGCCGCGGCCATGGGCTCCTCGATGAGGTAGACCTGGCTCGCGCCGGCACCCAGCGCCGATTCGCGGATGGCGCGGCGCTCGACCTGGGTCGAGCCGCAAGGCACGCAGACGATGATCCGCGGGCTGGGGGCCAGCATGCTGCGCGGATGCACCATCCGGATGAACTGCTTGAGCATCTGTTCGGTCACGGTGAAGTCGGCGATCACGCCGTCCTTCATGGGGCGGATGGCCTCGATGTTGCCCGGCACCCGGCCCAGCATCTGCTTGGCCTCCTGGCCCACCGCCTGGATGATTTTCTTGCCGTTGGGGCCGCCGTCGTGGCGGATGGCGACGACCGACGGCTCATCGAGGACGATGCCCTTGCTGCGGACATAGATCAGCGTGTTGGCCGTCCCGAGATCGATCGCCATATCGCTGGAGAAATAGCTGCGTAGGAATCCGAACATGGGCGCTCAAACTTAAGGTATTGGGGAATCCGGGTCCGCATGCGGCCCGGCGCGGCCACCGGAGATCGTGCCGCGCAGGCGATCCGGACCGGGCATTCCGCATGGAATCAGGAATGATAACTTATAATCGGGTGCGGACGAGGCCGGATTCGGGGGGAAATACTCGCCAATTCCCCTTAATTCCCGCCAACGGTAACTTCCCCATACAAATTCGACCCGCCGGCGGCACGGCATGACTCATGGCACTCACTGAACAGGACATCGCGCGCCTCGCGCGCCTCGCGGGGCTGCGGCTCGACCCCTCCGAGCAGGAACGCGCCCGGCGCGAGCTCGAGCGGATCCTCGGGCTGATCGCACAGCTCCAGGCCGTCGACACCACCGGCATCGAGCCCATGGCCCATCCCCTCGAGGGCCGCCAGGACGTCTCGCTGCGGCTGCGCGACGACCGCGCCGCCCCCGCCCTGACCCTCGAGCAGCGCGCGGCCCACATGGCCAACGCCCCCGCCCAGCACGAGGGCCTGTTCCTCGTGCCCACCGTCATCGAGTGATTCCGACGCATGTCCGCCATCCATGAATTCGAGGGCATCCAGGCCCTGGCCGACGCCCTGCGGCAAGGCCGCGTGAGCGCGGCCGAACTCGCCGGCGAGGCGCTGCGCGCGGCGCGCGCCTACGGCGATCCCCAGTTGTTCCTGCACATCGACGAGGACCTGACGCTCGCGCAGGCCCGCGCGGCCGACGCCGCCATCGCCGCCGGCCGCGCGGGGCCGCTCACCGGCATTCCCATCGCCCACAAGGACCTGTTCGTGACCCGGGGCTGGCGCAGCACGGCCGCCAGCCGCATGCTTGACGGCTACCTCAGCCCCTTCGATGCCACGGTGGTGGCGCGCCTGCGCGAGGCCGGCGCCGTCTCGCTGGGCAAGCTGAGCTGCGACGAATTCGCCATGGGCTCGGGCAACGAAAACTCCGCCTTCGGCCCCGTGCGCAATCCCTGGGATCCCGAGCGCATTCCGGGCGGCTCGTCCGGCGGCTCGGCCGCCGCCGTCGCCGCCCGCCTGGTGCTGGGCGCGACGGGCACCGACACCGGCGGCTCGGTGCGCCAGCCCGCGGCCCTGTGCGGCGTGAGCGGCATCAAGCCCACCTACGGCACGGTCTCGCGCTACGGCATCGTCGCCTACGCCTCCAGCCTCGACCAGGCGGGGCCGATCGCGCGCAGCGCGCGCGACCTGGTGCCCCTGCTCGACGCGATCAGCGGCTTCGATCCCCTGGATTCCACCAGCCTCGAGACCTGCGACGGGCGCGCCAACGCGCCGGGCCGCGTCCTCGAGGACTACGAACGCGCCCAGGCCCGTTTCGAGGCGGCCGGCGCGCGGCCGCTCGAGGGCCTGCGCATCGGCGTGCCGCGCGAGTTCCTCAACGAGGGCCTGTCGGCCGAGGTCGGCGCCGCCGTCGAGGCCGCGCTGTCCGTATTCGAGGCCCTGGGCGCCCGGCGCGTGGACATCTCGCTGCCCCGCACGGCGCTCTCGATCCCGGCCTACTACGTCATCGCCCCGGCCGAGGCCTCCAGCAACCTGTCGCGCTACGACGGCGTGCGCTACGGCCACCGCGCGGCCGGGTACGAGGACGTGGCCGACATGACCAGCCGCTCGCGCACCGAGGGCTTCGGCGACGAGGTGCGGCGGCGCATCCTCGTGGGCACCTACGTGCTGTCCCATGGCTACTACGACGCCTACTACCTCCAGGCGCAGCGCGTGCGCCGCATGATCGCCGACGATTTCCGCAAGGCCTTCGCCGAGGACTGCGACCTCATCATGGGGCCGGTCACGCCGGCCGTCGCGCGACGCATCGGCGACAACCGCCAGGACCCGATCGCCGACTGGCTGGGCGACATCTACACCCTGGGCGTGAGCCTCGCCGGCCTGCCGGGCATGTCGATCCCTTGCGGCTTCAGCGGCGATGCCCGCCCCCTGCCCATCGGCCTGCAGATCATCGGCAACCATTTCGACGAAGGCCGCCTGCTGGCGCTCGCCGACCGCTACCAGCAGGCCACCGACTGGCACCAACGCACCCCGGGACAGCAATGATGGAATGGGAAATCGTCATCGGTCTGGAAACGCACACCCAGTTGTCGACCGAATCCAAGATCTTCTCGAGCAGCAGCACCCGTTTCGGCGCGGCGCCCAACACCCAGGCCGACGCGGTGGACCTGGCCCTGCCCGGCTCGCTGCCGGTCATGAACCGCGGCGCCGTCGAGCGCGCGATCCGCTTCGGCCTGGCGGTCGGGGCCACCGTCGCGCCGCGCTCGGTGTTCGCGCGCAAGAACTATTTCTATCCCGACCTGCCGAAAAACTACCAGATCAGCCAGTTCGAGCTGCCCATCGTGGTCGGCGGCTCGCTGTCGTTCTTCGTCGGCGAGCAGGAACGCACGGTCAGGCTCACGCGCGCCCACCTCGAGGAGGACGCCGGCAAGTCCCTGCACGAGCATTTCACGGGTCCGCACGGGGAATCCTCCAGCGGCATCGACCTCAACCGCGCGGGCACGCCGCTGCTCGAGATCGTCTCCGAGCCCGAGATGCGCTCGGCCGCCGAGGCGGTGGCCTACGCCCGCACCCTGCACGGCCTGGTGGTCTGGCTGGGCATCTGCGACGGCAACATGCAAGAGGGCTCCTTCCGCGTGGACGCCAACGTATCGGTGCGCCCCAGGGGACAGGCCGCGTTCGGCACCCGCTGCGAGATCAAGAACCTCAACTCCTTCCGCTTTCTCGAGCGCGCCATCCAGTACGAGGTCCGGCGCCAGATCGAGCTCATCGAGGATGGCGGCACCGTGGTCCAGGAAACCCGCCTGTACGACTCCGACCGCGACGAGACCCGCAGCATGCGCAGCAAGGAGGATTCGCACGACTACCGCTATTTCCCGGATCCCGACCTGCCGCCGCTCATCGTCACGCCCGAATGGATCGAGCGGGTCCGCGCCGGCATGCCCGAGCTGCCGGCGCACAAGCGCGCGCGCTTCGAGGCCGACATGGGCCTGAGCCCCTACGACGCGGCGCAACTGACCATGCACCGGCCGATGGCCGACTACTTCGAGGCCGCGGCCGGGGCGCTGCCCGCGGGCCAGGCCAAGCTCGCCGCCAACTGGATCCTGGGCGAGCTCTCGGCCGCCCTCAACCGCGACGGCCTCGAGATCGGCGATTCGCCGGTGGCGGCGGCGCAGCTCGCCGCGCTGATCGCGCGCATCATCGACGGCACCCTCTCGAACAAGATCGCGCGCGACGTGTTCGCGGCCATGTGGGCCGGCGAATCGGGCGGCTCTCCCGATGCCATCATCGAGGCGCGCGGCCTGCGGCAGATCAGCGACACGGGCGCGATCGGCGCCATGATCGACGAGGTGCTGGCGGCCCATCCCGCCATCGTCGAGGAATATCGCGCGGGCAAGCAAAAGGCGTTCAACTCGCTGGTGGGCCAGGTCATGAAGGCCGCGCGCGGCAAGGCCAATCCGCAGCAGGTCAACGCCCTGCTGCTGGAAAAGCTGGGCGGCTGAGGGGCCGTCCAGGCGCATCGCTCATCGGGCCGAGGCGACCGCGCGCAGCGGGCCGAGAAGGCCGCTTGGATCGGGCCGAGCCGGCCCTCGCCGGGACCCCGGGCGGGCCGCCCCGCGACTCAGACGCCGTAGCGGGCGCGGTAGGCGGCCACGGCCTCCCGATGCGCCCCCAGGGCCGCGTCGCCCTCCAGCACCGTCATGATGTCGGCGAGCGAGGCGATGCTGATCACCGGAATGCCGTAGGTCCGCTCGACGTCCTGCGCGGCCGAGTGCGCCGAGAGCGCGTCGTCGGCGCCCGCGCGCTCCATGCGGTCCAGGGCGATGAGGACGGCCGCCGGCCGGGCGCCGGCCGCGCGGATCAGCGCCACGGATTCGCGTACCGACGTTCCCGCCGTGATCACGTCGTCGATGATCACCACGCGGCCGGCCAGCGGCGCGCCCACCAGCATGCCGCCCTCGCCGTGGTCCTTGGCCTCCTTGCGATTGAAGGCGAAGGGCACCCTGCGGCCGGCCATGTCCGGATGCCCGGCCAGCGCCACCGCGGTGGCCGTCGCCAGCGGGATGCCCTTGTAGGCCGGCCCGAACAGCATGTCGAAACCAATGCCGGAGGCCACCAGCGCCTGGGCGTAGAACCGCCCCAGGCGCCCGACCGAGCCACCGTCGTTGAACAGGCCCGCATTGAAGAAGTACGGGCTGAGGCGTCCCGACTTGACCTTGAACTCGCCGAAGCGCAGCACCCCGTGCTCCAGGGCGAAACGAACGAATTCCTCGGCGTGGGTTCCCGGCATCGATCTGGCCTCCGTGCGTGCGAAACCGCCATTATCCGATATTTCCGATGGCGCCCCCCGCCCCCATCTCGCCCACCAGGAAATCGATGAAGGTGCGCACCTTGGGCGTCAGGTACTTGCGGCTGACGTAGGTGGCGTACAGGCACTGCGTGCGCGAGGCGTAGCGCGGCAGGACGCGCACGAGCCGCCCCGCCGCCAGGTCGCCGTCCACCAGCCAGGCCGGCAGGTTGGCGATCCCCTCCCCCGCCTGCACCGCGTGCAGGGTGAAATTGGAATCGTCCGAACGCATCGCCACCCGCGGCCGCGCGACGGCGGCGCCGCGCGGCCCCTCCAGTCCGATCTCGTCGGTCTCGAGGTAGCTGGCGAGGATGGCGGGGCAATCCGCCAGGTCGGCGACCGTGCGCGGTGCGCGGCGCCCCTCGAACAAGGCGGGCGCCGCGACCAGGCGAAAGGGGATGGCGCACACCGGCCGGGCGATGAGCTGGGGGGCGGGATCGCGCGTCACGCGCAGGGCGAGATCGTAGCCCTCGGCCACCAGGTCCACCTTGCGATTGGCGAAGCGCAGGTCGAGCACGACCTCGGGATACGCCGCGCGATACCGGCCGGCGATCCCCGCGAAATGCGCGTTGGCGAACCAGACCGGCGCGGTGACCTTCAGCACCCCGCGCGGCGCCTCGATGGTGCGGCCGATCACCGCCGCGGCCTCCTGCAGGGTATCGAGCGCCCGGCGGCATTGGACGATGTAGAGCTCGCCCGCCTCGGTGAGGCTGATGCGCCGGCTGGTGCGATTGAGCAGGCGCACCCCGAGCTGGCCCTCGAGGTGGGCCAGGTGCTTGCTGACCATGGGAGGCGACAGGGACAGGCGCTCGGCCGCCGCCACGAAGCTGCCCGAGGAGACGATCTCGACGAAGACCCGCATGCTCAACAAAGTATCCATGAATTCTCCATGGCCATTTGGCGGACGCCCAATGGATAATTTCCTCATAAGAAACGATTCAGTAATAATTTTATTATTTATTTCCCAGGGTGATTCTTTTAAGATTCCTTGCATCATCACCCCGGCCGGTCCCCACGGCCCTCAACAAGGAAACCACCATGGACAACACCTGCTGCGCCACCTGGGCGCCCCGGCTCACCAGCCTGATCCGCATCGGCAGCGGCTACATGCTGCTGCTGCACGGCACGGCCAAGCTGCTCGGCGTTCCGCACGCCCCCATGTTCGACAACCTACAGCTCTTTTCCCTGTATGGCGTCGCCGGCCTGATCGAACTGGTCGCGGGCGCGCTGGTGCTGATCGGCCTGTTCACCCGGCCCGCGGCCTTCGTCGCCTCCGGTTTCGGCGCCGCCGCCTACCTGATCGGCCACGTGGCGGCCAAGGGTTCTTTCTTCCTGCCCATGTTCAACGGCGGCGAGGCGGCCCTGCTGTTTTCCTTCGTGTTCTTCCTGCTGTTCCTGTACGGCCCCGGCCCCTGGAGCGTCGACGCCCTGATGGGCAAGAAGGACTGAAAGCCGCGCCGACCCATCCTCATGCGCCAGCCCGTCTATTTCATCTCGCACGGCGGCGGGCCCTGGCCATGGATGGCCGAGGCCCGCGAGGCCTACGCCTCTTTGGCCGCATCGCTGTCGGCCATCCTCGCGGACCCGGCGGCCCGGCCGGACGCCATCCTCATGGTGTCCGCGCACTGGGTGACGCACGGCGGCCTGCGGGTGGGCAGCCATCCGCATCCCGGGATGGTCCATGACTATTACGGATTCCCGCCCCACACGTACGAGATCAGATACCCGGCGCCCGGCGATCCGGCCCTGGCCGGCCGGGTGCTGGGGCTGTTGGCGACGCGCGGCATCCCCGCCAAGGCGGATCCAGAGCGCGGCTACGACCACGGGGCCTTCGTCCCCGCCTACCTCATGGCGCCCGACGCCGGCGTCCCCATGGTGCAGCTCTCGATCGAGGCGGGCTTCGATCCCGCCTGGCACATCGCCGTGGGGCGGGCGCTGGCGCCGCTGCGCGACGGCAAGGTCCTGATCATCGGCAGCGGCCTGAGCTATCACAACCTGCGCAGGCTCGGGCCCGACGGCGCGGAGCCCTCGGCGCGGTTCGACGCCTGGCTGCAATCCGCCCTGGCCGAGGGCCCGGCCGGCCAGCGCGAGGCCGCGCTGTGCGCCTGGGAGCAAGCCCCCGCGGCGCGCGTCGCCCATCCCCGCGAGGACCACCTGATCCCCTTGCACGTGGCGCTGGGCGCGGCCGATGGCGACGCCGCCGCCTGCTTCCACCACGAGACCGGCGCCTTCGGGGGCATCACGGTCTCGAGCTTCCGTTTCGGGTAGCGCTTCCATTCGGGTACAGTTCAGGGTTGAATGAACTCGAGGAGCCTCCCGTGCTGCGCATCACCTCCCTGAACGTCAACGGCATCCGCTCGGCCTTCCGCAAGGGCCTGGCCTCCTGGCTGGCGCGCAACCGCCCGGACGTCGCCTGCCTCCAGGAAATCAAGATCCAGGACGGCGACCTCACCGACGAGCTGCGGCATCCCGACGGCTATACCGGCCATTTCCACTACGCGGAAAAGAAGGGCTACAGCGGGGTCGCCCTGTACCTGGCGCGCGACGCCGAGGCCGTGGCGGCGGGCATGGACTGCCCGGAATTCGACGCCGAGGGCCGCATCCTGCGGGCCGACTGGCCGGGCCTGAGCATCGTCAGCGCCTATCTGCCCTCCGGATCCAGCGGCGACGAGCGCCAGGCCGCCAAATACCGCTTCCTCGACCACTACGAGGGCTGGCTGGAAAACCTCATGGACGAGCATCGCCGGACCGGACGCGAGTTCGTGCTATGCGGGGACTGGAACATCGCCCACAAGGAAATCGACCTCAAGAACTGGAAGGGCAACCTCAAGAACAGCGGCTTCCTGCCCGAGGAGCGCGCCTGGATGAGCAAGGTGTTCGACGAGCTGGGCTGGGTGGACGTATACCGCCGCCTGCATCCCGAGGCCGGCGGGGAGGCCTACACCTGGTGGAGCAACCGCGGCCAGGCCTGGGCCAAGAACGTCGGCTGGCGGATCGACTACCACATCGCCACGCCGGGCATCGCGGCGCGGGCGGTTTCCGCATCGATCTACAAGGACGAACGGTTCAGCGACCACGCGCCCCTGACGATCGACTACGACTGGACGATCTGAGGGCGCCCAGGCGAGCCGACCGCATCCGGCAAAACCGGCACTCGCCGAGCCGGATCCACCGGACCGCGCTCGCCCGAGCCGCACTCGCGGGAGCCGCATTCGCCCGAGCTCGACACGCTCAGGCCGTCGCCCGGCGGGCGGACGGTGCATCGGGGGCGGAGCGCAAGTAATGCTGCGCCAGCACGGCGCACACCATGAGCTGGATCTGGTGAAAGATCATCAGCGGCAGCAGCACCGGCCCGATCGCCGCGGAGCTGAACAGCACCTGCGCCATGGGCACCCCGGTCGCCATGCTCTTTTTCGAGCCGCAGAACACGATGGTGATCTCGTCGGCGCGGTTGAATCCCAGCCGGCGCGTGCTCCAGGTATTCAGCGTCAGCACCAGCGCCAGCAGCGCGCAGCACACGACGAAGAGCTTGAGCAGGGCGTCCGGCGGCACGGCCTGCCACAGGCCGCTGATCACCGATTCGCTGAACGCCGTGTAGACCACCAGCAGGATCGAGCTCTGGTCGACACTGACCACGAGCTTGCGGTGCCCGTCCATCCAGGGGCCGATCACGGGGCGCATCAGGTGCCCCACGATGAACGGCAGCAGGATCTGGACGCTGATCTTGAGGATCGAATGCAGCAGCGACGAGCTGCCCAGCGCCTGGGTGTCGGCGCTCAGCATGAGCTGCAGCAGCAGCGGAGTGACGACGATGCCGACGATGCTCGACGCGGAGGCCGCGCACACCGCCGCAGGAACATTGCCGCGCGCGATCGAGGTGAAGGCGATGGCCGACTGCACCGTGCCCGGCAGCACGCACAGGTAGACGACGCCGATGTAGAGGGGCTCGCCCAGCATAGGCAAAAGAACCGGCCGGAGCACCCATCCCAGGATTGGAAAAATCACGAACGTCCAGATGAACACCACGCCGTGCAGGCGCCAGTGCGTGGCCCCCGCGATGATCGCCTCGCGTGAAAGCTTGGCGCCATGCAGGAAGAACAGCAGGGCGATTGCCGCGGTCGTGAGCCATTCGAAGAACACCGCGCCCCGCCCATGCGCCGGGACCACCGAAGCGGCCGTGACGACGAGGATCAGGATGATGGTGAAACGATCGAACAGCAGGCGTAATTTCGACAACATGGTTTGGAATGCTCCGGCGGTCCGGGGCTCTCGAGGCGTAGATTAAACTGGATGGAGACCAATGTTTGGCCGCAAAAGGATATGAAACATTCGCCAACGGACATCGGAGCGCCCCTCCTGGGGCTGCGCCAACTGCTGCGCAAACTGCCGCGGCGGGTCTACGGCCACGTGCTGAGCCAGTCCAACATGATCATCCCGCGCCGCCACAAGCACACGTGGGCGCAGTTGTCGTACGCGATCCAGGGCTATCTCGAGGTCTGGACCGCCCACGCCCGCTTCGTGGCCCTGCCCCACCGGGCCGTCTGGATCCCGCCGGGCATCGAGCACAGGGTGCGCACCACGCCCCACACCATCATCCGCAGCCTGTACCTCGACGCCCAGGCGCCGCCCGTGCACTGGCCCGACTGCCGCATCCTGGTGATCGATCCCCTGCTGCACGAGCTCATCCGCACTTTCAGCACCTTGCCCATCGAATACGACGAGGCGGGGGCCGAGGGACGCCTCGTCCAGGTCATGCTCGACCGGCTGGCCCAGGCGCCCGAGGCCGGGCTGGTCCTGCCCTGGCCGGCGGATCCCCGCCTGCACACCATCTGCGAGCACCTGCACCGCCGCCCCGACGAGGCGCTGTCCCTGACGGACTACAGCCGCCGCCTGGGGATCTCGGAAAAAACGCTGACGCGATTGTTCGTGCAGCAGACCGGGCTGGGATTCAGGCTGTGGCGCCAGCGCGCGCGCCTGGTCCATGCCCTGCCGCTGCTCGAGCGCGGCGACCGCATCACAGACGTGGCCCTGGCCTGCGGCTACGACAGCCTGTCGTCCTTCATCGCGGCCTTCCGGGAATCGACCGGCGTGACCCCGCGCGCCTTCATGGCCGCCGCCGGGCTGGACACGCCCGCGCGGCCTTCCGCGCCAGCCTGAAGGCCAGGCCGCGCCCCGGGCCCGCGGCAGGCGGCGCCGTCCCCCGTCCATCCCCTCAGTCCGGTTCCAGCGCATCGAGGGCGCGGACCTCGCGGCGCAGCGCCCACAGCAGCGCCAGGCCCGGCAGCGCGATCAGCACCGTCAGCACGAAGAACAGCGGCCAGTCATAGCGCTCGACCAGGACCGGCGTCAGCGGGCCGGCCAGGTAGGTGCGGCCCACCGCCGACAGGGCGGACAGCAGGGCGAACTGCGTGGCCGAGAACTGCTGGCGGCACAGGCCCATCAGCAGCGCGACGAACGCCGCCGTGCCCAGCCCGCCGCAGAGGTTCTCGACGGCCACGACGGTGGCCATCGAATACAGGTGCGCCGGCGTGACCGCCAGGACCCAGTACCCGAAATTCGACACCGCCTGCAGGACGCCGAACAGCATCAGCGAACGGTACAGGCCCAGGCGCGTCATCAGCCCGCCGCCCAGCAAGGCGCCCACGATCGTGGCCGCGAGCCCGAACACCTTGTTCACCATCCCGACCTCGGTGACGTCGAAACCCGCGCCACGCAACAGGAAGGTGGTCGACAAGGCGCCGGCGAACGCATCGCCGAGCTTGTACAGGACGATGAGCAGCAGGATCCACAGGGCACCGCGCCGCAGGAAGAACTCGCGCAGCGGCTCGACGACCGCCAGCCGCAGGGTGCGCGGCGCCGCGGCCACCTGCTCGGGCTCGGGCGCGAACAGCGTCGACAGCGAGCACACGGCCATCACCCCGCCCATGGCGATGTACATGCCCCGCCAGCCCAGCCATTGGTCGGCCAGGATCAGCGCCAGCCCCCCCGAGACGATCATCGCCAGCCGGTAGCCGAGGACCTTGAGGGCGGCGCCCGCCGCGCGCTCGTCCTTGTGCAGGACGTCCGTGCTGTACGCGTCGAAGGCGATGTCCTGGGTCGCCGACAGGAACGCCACCCAGACCGCCAGCAGGGCCAGCAGCCCCAGGTGCGAACCCGGCGCGAAGAAGCCCATCGCGGCGATCGACAGCGCGAGCAGGATCTGTGTCAGGAACACCCAGCCGCGGCGGCGCCCCAGCCAGGGCGGCGCGTAGCGGTCGACCAGCGGGGCCCAGAGGAATTTCAGGGTGTAGGCCGAGCCCACCAGGGTGAGGAAGCCGATCTGCTGCAGGGACACCTGCTCGACGGTGGCCCAGGCCTGCAGGGTGCCGCCGGTCAAGGCCAGGGGCAGGCCGCTGGCGAACCCCAGGACCAGCAGGGGCGCGACCCGCCGGCTGGCATAGACCCGCCAGCCTTCGCTCACGCCTCGGCCCGCACGTTGGGCGACTCGAACCGGTACACCGCCAGCGTGCTGCGCCATCCCTGGAGGAAACGGATCTCGCGCTGGCCGTGGAAGGTCGCCAGGTGGGTGATGCGCAGGCCGAGCTTTGCGGCCAGGCGCTGGAAATCACGCAATGTGCACAGGTGGATGTTGGGCGTGTTGTACCACTCGTAGGGCATCTGCCCGGTCACGGGCATGCGCCCGCACAGGATGGACCAGCCATGCGTCCAATAGCCGAAATTGGGGAAGGACACGATGCCGTAGCGCGCCACGCGGGCCATCTCGCGCAGGATGTGCTCGGTATGGCGCATGGACTGCAGGGTCTGCGACAGGACGACCGTGTCGAACTGCCCGTCGCCGAACAGGGCCAGGCCCTCCTCGAGGTTTTGCTGGATCACCTGCACGCCTCGCCGCACCGCCGCGATCACGCAGTCGTCGTCGAGCTCGACCCCTGCGCCACGCACCTGCCGGGTCTCTTGCAGGTGGGCGAGCAGGGTGCCGTCCGCGCAGCCCAGGTCCAGCACCCGGCTGCCCGGCTCGATCCATTCCGCGATGCGCAGCAGGTCGGCGCGCGGCGCCGGGCGCGGCACGTCCGGGCGCGCGCTCACGCCAGCACCCCCGTGGTGCGGCGCCGCGCCGGCAGCCCCAGCCGATGGGCGATGCCGTCGAAATAGCCCTGCACGATCGCGTGGTAGCGCCGATCGTCGAGCAGGAAGGCATCGTGGCCGTGCGGCGCGTCGATCTCGGCGTAGGTCACCTCGCGCTGGTTCTTGAGCAGCGCGCGCACGATCTCGCGGGAATGCTCGGGCGCGAAGCGCCAGTCGGTGGTGAACGACACCAGCAGGAAGCGCGCCTGCGCCCGCGCCAGCGCGCGCGCCAGGTCCCCGCCATGATCGCGCGCCGGGTCGAAGTAATCGAGCGCGCGCGTCAGCAGCAGGTAGGTGTTGGCATCGAAGTAGCGCGAGAATTTCTCGCCCTGGTAGCGCAGGTAGGACTCGACCTCGAACTCGACGTCGTAGTTGTAGTGGAAGCGGCCGTCGGGCCCCGGCGCGCGCTGGGCGCGGCCGAATTTCTCGGCCATCACCTCGTCGGACTGGTAGGTGATGTGCCCCACCATGCGCGCGACCGAGAGGCCGTGCGTGGGCACGACGCCGTGCTCGTAATAGTGGCCGCCGCGGAAATCCGGATCGGTGATGATGGCGCGCCGCGCCACCTCGTTGAACGCGATGTTCTGGGCGCTGAGGCGCGCCGTGCTGGCGACCACGACGCAATGGCCGACGCGCTCGGGACAGGTGATCGACCAGCTCAGCGCCTGCATCCCCCCCAGCGAGCCGCCCATCACGGCCGCGAGTTTGTCGATCCCCAGGTAATCGGCCACCCGCGCCTGGGCGCGCACCCAGTCCTCGACCGTCAGCAGCGGAAAGGACGCGCCCCAGGGCTTGCCGGTCTCTGGATCGATGCTGACGGGCCCCGTCGAGCCGAAGCACGAGCCGATGTTGTTGATGCCGATCACGAAGAACCGGTCGGTGTCCACCGCCTTGCCCGGCCCCACCATATTGTCCCACCAGCCCACGTTGTCGGGCTGGCCGGCGTCCATGCCGGCCACGTGATGCGAGGCGTTCAGGGCATGGCAGATCAGGACCGCGTTGCTGCGCTCGGCGTTCAGCTCGCCGTAGGTCTCGACCGCGAGGGTGTAGGCGGGCAGCACCTGGCCGCTGGACAATGCGAGGGGTTCGTCGAAGGAGAGGAACTCGGGGGACACGTAGCCCACGCTGCCTTCGGGCGCCTCGGCGCGCGCGGCGGAGGCGGGGATCATGGAAATCACGGTCATGGGACCTCTTTAGCTGGATTTATGGAGCGCCCGCAAGCGGATCAGGCAAATCGGCGCAAATTCGTGGGGCCTATTCTAGCACTCGCGGCCGCCGGCCCCGCCATTCGACCCTACGGCTGAATCTGAATCAAGGATGCGCGCCCTATGGGTTTACCCCTCCCGGCGAAGCTGATACTTTTGCTAACGCCCTTGAATAAGAACGAGAAATCAGAGGAGGACGACGCCGATGAAACCCCTGACTTTCCGTGAACGGGACTGCCTGCTCTGGGCTTCCCGGGGCAAGACCAGTTGGGAAATCGGCTGCATCCTGGGCATCGCCGAGCGCACCGTCAATTTCCACATCGGCAACATCTGCTGCAAGCTCGGCGTGCGCAACCGCCAGGCGGCGATCACGATGGCCCTGGAATGGGGATTGATCAGCGCGGGGCAGCCGGGATCTTCAGCCCCAGCCAGAAATCCCGCACCGGCGCCCGGTCGAAAGCGCCCGGCTCGGCAGTCACCACAGCCTCGAGCAAGCCACGCGCATTGATCGCCACCAAGGCCTCCAGCCGGACGGGCCGCTCGACCGGCCCGCCCTCGATGACGAAGCGCTCGCCCGGCTCGGGCAGGGGATCGGGCGGCTGCACGCCCAGATTGCCGTAAAAGGACCGGATGACGCCGCGCGCCAGCGCCTCGGCCGCGCGGGGATCCGCGCGCAGGGCCTCGGGCAGGGGCGCATGGCCCAGCGCGAACAGCACCGAGCCCGCCTGCGCCATCGTCATGGTGAGGTCCAGCGGATGCCCCTCGAAATCCACCTGCCGGGTCTCTGAGCGCGGCCGCGCCGGCAGCACGCCGGTGATCGCGCCATCGGCGACCTCGACCGAACGCCAATCGAACTCGGGCGAACACCCCGCCAGGGCCAGGGCGCACACCGCGCCCAATATCCATCGAACCAAGACCCCAACCTCCCTTCCAGGCCATCCGTGCATTGTACGGCCTCGGTTAAAATGAGCGCCCCCGACATCAACCCGATCCCATCATGACCAATGCCACCGAACGGCGTGCGCGCCTGGCCGCACGGCCCGACCTCCTGCGGGGCATTCTGCGCGGCATTGAAAAGGAGGGCCTGCGGGTGGATGCCCACGGCCTGCTCGCCGGCACGCCCCATCCCCGGGCGCTGGGCTCGGCGCTGGCCAATCCCCGCATCACCACCGATTACTCCGAGGCGCTGCTCGAGCTGATCACCGGGACGCACACGAGCGCGCAGTCCCTGGTCGACGAGCTGCTGGACACGCACGCCTTCGTGGCGCTGCGCAATCCCGGCGAGGTGATCTGGAACCAGTCCATGCCGGCGCACCTGCCGCCCGAGTCCGAGATCCCGGTCGCCTGGTACGGCACCTCGAACACCGGCATGCTCAAGCACGTCTACCGCGAAGGCCTGGCCTGGCGCTACGGCAAGGTCATGCAATGCATCGCCGGCGTGCATTACAACTTTTCCCTGCCAGAGGCGGCCTGGGACCTGCTCGATGCCGAGGGCGAGAACCCGATGGAACGGCGCAACGCCGGCTACATGGCGCTGATCCGCAATTTCATGCGCCACGCCTGGCTGCTGATGTACTTGTTCGGCGCCTCGCCGGCCGTCTCGCGCAGCTTTCTCCAGCATGCGGGCATCGAGCACCAGCTCCAGGCCCTGGGCCCCGACACCCGCTTCCTGCCCTGGGCCACCAGCCTGCGCATGAGCGACCTGGGGTACAAGAACCCGATCCAGTCCGAGCTCGCCCTCTGCTACAACGACCTGGACACCTTCTCGACGCGCATCCACGCCGCGGTCACCACCCCCTGGCCGGCCTACGAGGCCCTGGGCACGCACCGCGACGGCCGGCGCATCCAGCTCAACGCCAACATCCTCCAGATCGAGAACGAATACTATTCGAGCATCCGGCCCAAGCAGGTCACGGGCCGCTGCGAGCGCCCCCTCACGGCACTGCGCCAGCGCGGCATCCAGTACATCGAGGTCCGCTGCATGGACATCGACCCCGAGGCGCCCGCGGGCATCGAGGTCCAAACGAGCCGTTTCCTCGACGCCTTCCTGCTGCACTGCGCGGTCGAGGACAGCCCCCTGTTCCCGCCGCCGGGTTTCTGCCAGGAAAGCCAGGACAACTTCTCACTGGTCGCGCGCGAGGGACGCCGCCCGGGGCTGGCCCTGGTGCGCGACGGGCGCGAGACGCCGCTGCGCGACTGGGGGCTCGAGATCCTGGAGCGCATGCGGCCCTATGCCGCGCTGCTCGACCAGGCCCAGGGCGGCGAGGTCCACGCCGCGGCGCTCGAGGCCCAGCGCGCCAAGGTCCTCGATCCCGAGGCGACGCCCTCGGCCCGCCTGCTCGCGCAGTTGCGCGACAGCGGCGCCGAATTCCACGACTGGACCTTGCGCCAGAGCCAGGCCCATTGGGCGGCCCTGCGCGCGCGCGGCCTCCCGCCCGAAACCCTGGCCGCCTACGACGAGGCGGCGCGCCGCTCGATCGACGAGCAGGCCGCCCTCGAGGCGGGCGACACCGAGACCTTCGAGGAGTACGTCGCGCGCTTCCACGCGGCGCTCGCCCCGCAGCCGGCCGACGCCTGCGCGGCGGGAGGCTGTGGGCGGCAAGACCCGGAAACGCGCTCCTAGCAAGGCCCGCGGCACGACCGTAAATATTTGTGAAATCCATATATTTCAGGGATAATCCAATTTGCCTCTGACGGTGCCCCCCCATGGTTCCATGCCGGATGGCTTCCCGGCGTGGCGCATGGCGGCGCGCCAAACCCCAGATGCACGGTCATGCCCCAAGAATACAAGGCCAGAAACCTGTAGCTCCGCCGTGCCAGATGACGATACGTTGGCATGCACGTTCGACCAGATGCGATCCTGCCGGGTGACCTCCCGGAGGGCCGCGCCTACCTGCAAACGCCACCCCGCAGGCCACATCGGCGGCGTGCCCGCTGCCTGCTGCCGGCCGCCCTGCTCGGCCTGGCGGCGGCATGCGGCTGCGCGGGCGCGGCACAAGAGCCCACCCCCGCCGGCGTGACGCTGCGCGAGGTGGTCGAACACACGATCGTCACCAACCCCGAGGTCCTCGCCCAGTTCCAGACCTTCCAGTCCGCGCTCGAGGGGCAAAACATCTCGAGGGGCGCGCTGCGGCCTGAACTCCAGCTCCAGGGCCAGACCGGCCACGAATGGCGCGGCGACACCCCCGGCGCGCCGCCGGCGGACTGGCACCGCAACGCCTATTCCCTGCAACTGACCCAACTGCTGTACGACGGGTTCACATCCCTCAGCAGCGTGCGCAAGCTCGGCCTCGAGAAAGTCTCCAAGTACTACGAGCTGCTGGCCACCACGGACACGCTGGCCGCCGACGCGGTCAACGCCTACCTGGACCTCCTGCGCTATCGCCGGATGATCGTGCTGGCCAAGGACAACTACGAGATCCACGCGCACACCCTCAAGTTGCTCGCCGAGCGGGAAAGCTCGGGCGTGGGCCGCGGCGTGGACTACGAGCAGGCCGTCAGCCGCCTCGCACTCGCCCAGACCAACCTGATGACCGAATCCAACAACCTGATCTCGGTCGAGCAGCGCTACCGGCGCATCACCGGCGAGGCGGCGCCCGAACACCTGGCCCCGGCGCCCGATGTCGCCGGCCAGATTCCCGCCCGGCCCGATGATTTCCTGCCCCAGTTGGCCGGCAACCCCGGCATCCTGGCCAAGCAGGCGCTGATGCTGGCCGCGGACGCGGCGCGCGACGCCGCGCGCGGGCGCTTCGCGCCCACCATCCAGTTGCGCGCCGGCACGGGCGTGGACACCGCCCTGCCCGACGACAGCTCGCGCAATCTCCACAGCTCCAGCGTCGCGGTGGTGCTCTCGTACAACCTGTACCGCGGCGGGGCCGACGCCGCGCGCCTGCGCCAGAGCGCGGCCGACCGCTACGCGGCGCGCGACGTGCGCGACTACACCTGCCGCAACGCCCAGCAGGAGCTCGCGCTGACCTGGAGCAACATGATGCGGCTGCGCGAGCAGCTACCCTTCCTGCGCCAGCGCGAGCAGGCCATGTCCAAGGTCAGCATCGCCGCCGAGGAGCAGTTCCGGATCGGCCAGCGCTCGCTGCTGGACCTGCTCGACACCTCCAACGAGCTCTTCGAGGCCCGCCGCGCGCGCCTCAACGGCGAGTTCGACATGACGCAGCAGCAATACCGCTGGCTCGCGCTGTCGCACCGCGTCCTCCCGACGCTGGGCATCGCCTCGCCTGCCGCCCGGGCGCCGGACGAGGCGCGGGCGCTGGAGCTCGGCCGGGAAACGCTCGCCGCCTGCGCGGCGCCGGTGCCGGACACCCGGGGCCTGCGGCCCATGTCCATCACCTACCACGAGGGGATGGCGCCGCCCACCCTGTCGCCGGGCGAGGCCGAGGCCGGCGCCCGCACGCCGGCCGTCCCGGCCGGACACTGAACCGCGAGGGGCCCATGGACGAACACGAATCCGACAAACAGTCGCTCCCCGCCCTGGACGTGGAGTTCATCCGCGTGCTCGAGGACTTGATCGACGCGCTGCTGGCCAACGGCACGATCCGGCTCACGGACCTGCCGCCGGAGGCGATCCGGAAGCTCAGCCAACGCAAGCGGGCGCGGCAACGCTTGCGCGACGCACTGGACCTGCTCGATGACGACCACACCACTCTCTGACGCGGCGCCGGCGGAAACCCGCCCCGCATGGCGGCTGCCGCCCCACGTCACGCACGACGATCCGCTGCTCGCGTGCCTGGTCGACCTGGCGCAGCTCCACGGCAACCCCTGCACCGCGCAGTCGCTCTCCAGCGGCCTGCCGCTGGTCGACAATCGCCTCACGCCCGCGCTGCTGCCGCGCGCGGCCGCCCGGGCCCGATGCTCGGCGCGGGTGGTGCGACGCTCGCTGCGCGACATCGAGCAGGGCCTGCTGCCGGCCATACTGCTGCTCGAGAACGGCCGCGCCTGCCTGCTGCTCGAGGCGCATGATGGCCACTACCTGATCCAGCGTCCCGAAACGGGCACGGCCAGCCAGACGCCGGCCGAGGCGCTGGACGCCGAATACTCCGGCCTCGTGTGCTTCGTCCAGCCCCGGTTCCGCTTCGATGCGCGCGCCCCCAGGACCGACGAGCCGCGCGTGGGCCACTGGTTCTGGTCCGCGATCTTCGACAACCGCCGCCTCTACCGCGACGCGCTCGTCTCGGCGCTGCTGATCAATATCTTCGCGATCGTCATGCCGCTGTTCACCATGAACGTCTACGACCGCGTCGTGCCGAACAACGCCATCGCGACGCTGTGGGTGCTGGTCATCGGCATCACGCTGGCGCTGGGCTTCAACTACGCCCTGAGCACCGCGCGGGCGCACGTCGTCGACACCGCCAGCAAGCGCATCGACATCCGGCTCTCGGCCCAGATCATGGAGCGCATCCTCGACCTGCGCATGGAGAGCCGGCCGGTGTCGGTCGGGTCCTTCGCCTCCAACGTCCGCTCGTTCGAGACCATCCGCGACTTCATCGCCTCGGCCAGCCTCACCACCCTGGTCGACCTGCCCTTCATCCTGCTGTTCCTCGCGACCCTGGCCTGGATCTCGCCCTGGCTCGTCCTGCCGCCGGCGGCCGCCATCGTCATCGCCCTGGCCGTCTCGGCGATCTCGCAGATGCGCATGAAGAAACTCGTCGTCGAGACCTTCAAGGCGGGCTCGCAGCGCAACGGCGTGCTGGTCGAGACGATCGGCGGCCTCGAGACCGTCAAGGCCCTGAACGCGCAAGGCCACGCCCAGCGCTCGTGGGAGGACGCGACCCGGTTCCTGGCGCACCTGGGGACGCGCATCAAGCTCATCTCATCGGCCACCGTGGGCTTCGTGCAGATGCTGCAGCAGCTCGTCAGCGTCGCCGTGATCATCGTCGGCGTCTACCTGCTGCAGGACGGCGCGCTGTCGCTGGGCGGCATCATCGCCTCGTCCATGCTGGCCGGGCGCTGCCTCTCGCCCCTGGGCCAGGTGGCCGGCCTGATGATGCAATACGAGAACGCCCGCGCCTCGCTGGGGTCGATCGACGACTACATGAACATGCCGGTCGAGCACCCCGTCGACAAGGCCTACGTGGCGCGTCCCGCGCTGCAAGGCGACATCGAGTTCCGCAACGTCTCGTTCAGCTATCCCGAGAGCGCCCAGCCGTCGCTGCGCGACATCAGCTTCAAGATCGGGAAGGGCGAGAAAGTCGGCATCATCGGACGGATCGGCTCGGGCAAGAGCACCCTCGAGAAACTGATCCTCGGGCTGTACACCCCCAGCGAGGGCGCGGTGCTGATCGACGGCGTCGACATCCGCCAGATCGACCCGATCGACCTGCGGCGCGCCATCGGCCATGCGCCCCAGGATCCCATCCTGTTCTACGGCACCCTCAAGCACAACCTGACCCTCGGCGCGCCCTTCGTGGACGATGCCGACATGCTGGCCGCCGCCGCGATCGCCGGGATCGACGAATTCGCCGCGCGCCATCCGGATGGCTACGACATGATCATCGGCGAGCGCGGCGACTCGATCTCGGGCGGCCAGCGGCAAGCCATCGCCATCGCACGCGCCCTGATCAACAATCCACCGATCGTGCTGCTGGACGAGCCGAGCAGCAACATGGACAGCCAGAGCGAGGCCGCGCTCAAGTCCCGCCTCGGGGATGCCTGCAAGGACCGGACCCTCATCATCGTCACGCACCGCACCGCCATGCTCAGCCTGGTCGACCGCCTCATCATCGTCGACGAGGGCCGGATCGTCGCCGACGGACCCAAGGATTACGTGATCGACGCCCTGCGCGAGGGGCGCATCACCCGCGCGACGAGGGCGGCATGAGCGGCGGCCGTTTTTCCCCGTCCCGGCGGGCGCCCGCCCGGCCCACGGGCGGCCGCGAGACGGCCGGCGGCGGCGCCTCCGGCCCTTTCTCCGTGGACGACTACTGGTCGGCCGGGCAGCACCAGGCCCGTGGCACGCGCCTGCTGCTGTGGATCTCGCTGCTCGCCATCGGTTCGCTGATCGCATGGGCGTCGCTCGCCGAGATCGACGAAATGGTCAAGGGCGAAGGCAAGGTCGTCCCATCCCAGCAGGTCCAGGTCGTCCAGAGCCTCGACGGGGGCATCGTGAAGGAAATCCTGGTGCGGCCGGGCCAGCACGTGGAGCCCGGCCAGGTGCTGCTGCGCATCGACCCGACGCGCTATTCCTCCTCGCTGGGCGAGAACCGGGCCGAGGCCCTGGCGCTGGCCGCCAAGGCCGCGCGGCTCGAGGCCCTGGCCTCCGGCAAGCCCTTCGTCGCGCCGCCGCAGGTCGAGCGCGAGGCCCCGCAGATCATCGAGCTCGAGGCGCGCATCTGGCAGACCAAGTCCCGCGAGATGGAGGCGACCGTGAACATCGCCCGCGAGCAGCTCAACCAGCGCGAGCAGGAGCTGCGCGAGACGGGCGCCAAGCGGGACCAGGCCAAGGCGAGCTGCGACCTGACCTCGCGCGAGCTGCAGGTCACCCGGCCGCTGCTCAAGACCGGCGCCGTCTCGCAGGTCGACCTGCTGCGCCTCGAGCGCGACGTCGCCCGCTACTGCGGCGACCAGAAGGCCGCCGAGGCCCAGATCGACCGCCTGTCGGCGGCGATCGAGGAGGCCAAGAGCAAGATCGAGGAAGCCGAGCTGAACATCCGCAACCAGGCGCGCAGCGAGCTCTCGGACACCCGGGCCAAGCTCTCGACCCTGCGCGAAGGCCAACTGGCCCTGCTGGACAAGGTCAAGCTGTCCGACATCCGCTCGCCGGTCCGCGGCACCGTCAAGTCCCTGGCCTACAACACCATCGGCGGCGTGGTGCAGCCCGGCAAGGACATCCTCGAGATCGTCCCGACCGACGACACCCTGCTGCTCGAGGTGCGCATCCACCCCCGCGACATCGGCTTCCTGCGCGACGGCGAGGAGGCCGAGGTCAAGTTCACCGCCTACGATTTCGCGATCTACGGGGGGCTGGACGGGCACGTCGAGCAGATCGGCGCCGACACGACCGTCGACGAGAAAGGCAACGCCTTCTACATCGTCAAGGTCCGCACCGAACGCAACTACGTGCGCGATCCGGTCAACACCATCATCCCGGGCATGGTGGCCGAGGTCTACATCCTGACGGGCAAGCGCACGGTCATGCAGTACCTGCTCAAGCCCATCCTGCGCGCCAAGTCCGATTCCCTCATCGAACGCTGAGGCCTACAGGGATGCCGGAGACCGCGAACCCCGTCCTGCTGCTCACCCACGACGCCAACCTGTGGCAGCGCTGGCGCGGCATCGACGCCGGCCGCTGGATGCCGGCGCGCGGGGCGAGCCTCGAGGACCTCGTTCGCTGGCGCGACGCGCGGCGATCCTTCGTCATCCTCGACAGCCACCTGCCGCGGCGCCCCGCCTGGGACGATCCGGCCTGGCGCGACCTCAGCCGGGACACGAACATCATCGTGGCCAGCTCGCGGCCGGACGACGAGCAGGCGGCCCTCGCCCTGGCCGCCGGCTGCTGCGGCTACCTGCACGCCTACAGCCCTCCGGAGGTCATCGGCCGCGCGCTCGAGAGCATCGCCTCCGGCGGGATCTGGATGGGCCGCTCGCTGGTGTCGCGCATGCTCAAGGACATCGGCCGCCGCCTGCCCGTGGGCAATGAATGGGCCCAAGGCCTCACCGAGCGCGAGATCGAGGTCGCGCGCCAGGCGGCGCGGGGCCGCTCGAACCAGGACATCGCCGATGCCCTGGGCATCAGCG
>Ga0180216_1000346_pt1 | contig 50694 bp, 53 predicted proteins | sample eDN3rd37CBELigMG_FD_128879 | JGI IMG/M metagenome (GOLD analysis project Ga0180216, IMG submission 128879) | Enriched Miracle-Growth compost microbial communities from Emeryville, California, USA - eDNA 3rd pass 37_C BE-Lig MG (version 2)... ...
CAATGTTCAGCAGCGGTGATTTCCGCTCTTGTATTAATGTCATGACATCGCCTAGTCTTGACGCATCTGCACAATCCAGTGCAATAACTGCATCGAACTGAAGCTCAGCATTAACATCATATTGAACAATGTCCTCGTAGTGATAAAGGTAGCTTAGACGACCAGGCAATTCACTCTGATTCACGATCGTTACCTGTTTGCCGTATTGCTCCAGCAACCAACTCATCGCAGCACATGAGCTAATCGCATCACCATCGGGGTTTTCATGAGCAACAACTAGATAAGAAGAATAGCCTTGTATAAAGGCTATTGCTTCTTCGAGTTGTGATACATATTTGTCTGCAGCACTCATTTGGGACCCATATCCTGATTAATATCAGAAAGTAAGGATTCAATGCGACTGCCATATTCAATGCTGCTATCAAATTTGAATTGCAGTTCAGGTGTATGACGTAATTTAACTCGCTTGCCTAGCTCTGAGCGTAAATAGCCAGAAGCCTTTGACAATGCGCGCAGCGTCTCTTCCTTCTGCTCATCACTGCCTAGTACACTAAGATAAACTCGGGCCTGTGACAAATCATTTGTCGTTTCAACACCTGTTACTGTAATAAAGCCAATACGCGGATCTTTTAGCTCTGTTTGAATAATCAGGCTTAATTCCTTCTTGATCTGCTCACTTACACGGCCAACCCGTATTTTTGCCATTGCTTAATCACCTCTCAACTGGCTCCATGACAAAGGCTTCGATAACATCTGATTCCTTAACATCGTTGAAGCGTTCCAGTGTAATCCCGCATTCAAAGCCTTGAGAAACTTCCTTCGCATCATCCTTATAGCGCTTCAAGGAGTCAATTTTACCAGTATATACGACGATACCATCACGTATTACGCGAGCTTCTGAGTTGCGTCCGATTTTGCCATCGGTAACCATACAACCGGCAATTGCACCAATTTTCGATACTTTGAAAATGTTACGAACCTCAGCATGACCAGTAACGACCTCTTTATATACTGGCTCCAGAAGTCCCTTCATAGCTTGTTCAATTTCATCGATAGCATTATAAATGATGCTATGCATACGAACATCAACTTTTTCCTGCTCGATCGTATATTCTGCTTGTGGCTCCGGTCGAACGTTAAATCCAATTACAATTGCATTAGATGCAGAAGCAAGAATAATATCAGACTCTGTAATCGCACCTGCACCACTGTGGATAATTTTCACACGTACACCTTCAACCTCGATTTTAGCAAGCGAGCCTTTAAGTGCTTCAGCAGAGCCTTGTACGTCAGCTTTAATAATGACGTTCAGCTCTTTCATCTCGCCTTCTTTAATGTGGTTGTATAGATCATCTAGTGTTACGCGTGTATTTGCACCGATCTCAGATTGACGATGCTTAATCGCACGGCGATCTGCAATTGCACGAGCTTTACGCTCATCCTCGAACACCATGAACGGATCTCCAGCAAGTGGCACTTCAGTTAAACCTGTAATCTCTACAGGTGTAGATGGACCTGCTTCCTTCATACGGCGACCGCGATCGTTCACCATTGCTCTTACACGACCGAAGCAGTTACCCGCTACGAATGCATCTCCAACCTTAAGCGTTCCGTGCTGTACAAGAATACGAGCAACCGGACCTTTACCTTTATCAAGCTCTGCTTCGATAACGGTACCACGAGCACGCTTGTTCGGATTCGCTTTGTATTCATTCACTTCTGCTACGAGTAGAATCATCTCAAGCAAGTTTTCAAGGCCAATACGCTGTTTAGCAGAAACTTCAACGAAGATTGTATCTCCGCCCCACTCTTCTGGTACCAGTTCATATTCTGTCATCTCTTGCTTGATTTTATCAACGTTTGCAGTCGGTTTATCAATTTTGTTAACTGCAACAATAATTGGACAATTTGCTGCTTTAGCGTGATTGATTGCCTCTACCGTTTGCGGCATAATGCCGTCATCTGCTGCTACTACAATAATTGTAATATCCGTTACTTGAGCACCACGAGCACGCATAAGCGTAAACGCTTCGTGACCAGGTGTATCTAGGAACGTAATTTTTTTATTGTTGATTTCTACTTGGTATGCACCGATATGCTGCGTAATACCGCCGGCTTCACCAGTCGTAACACTTGATTTACGAATAGAGTCAAGCAATGTTGTTTTACCGTGGTCAACGTGACCCATGATCGTAACAACTGGAGGGCGAGTCATAAGATCATTTTCCTCATCGACCTCTTCAACTGTTTCGAAGTTATCTTCCTCTACCGGAATTTTCACTTCTACCTCAATACCATATTCACCAGCGATTAGAAGGATAGCATCCATATCAACTTCCTGATTAATCGTTGCCATTACACCTAGGAAAAGAAGCTTTTTAATAACCTCAGAAGCATCCTTATGAAGCAGCTTCGCCAGCTCTCCGACCGTCATTGTACCGCGTACAATAATTTTCTTCGGCGTGTTGTCAATTTTCTCACGAGGCGGCTGAGACTGATTACGTCCTTGACGCCCTCTATTGTTTTTGTTTCTAAAGTTTGGATTCGATCGTCCATCCTCGAAACGCTTATTGCTGTGTTTGCCTCTATTACCACTGCTGTAGTTTTTCTCTTCGCCGCCAGTAGTCGGTCTGCTGTTCTCAAAGCGTGACTCGAATGCTTTGGAAGCTGTGCCTTGCGTGCTCGTTCCACGGTTTTGTCCGCCTTGAGGGCGATTGCCACCTTGTGGACGATTGCCTTGTGCACCGCCGCTGCTTGGACCACGATTGCCACCTTGTGCATTGCTGCTCGGACCGCGGTTACCGCCTTGGCTGCTTTGCGAACGGTTCTGGAAGCCAGATCCGCCTTGAGAATTCGAACTACTTTGTGGTCGGTTACCTTGTGGACGATTACCGCCCTGGCCTTGACCTTGAGGTCTGCTTTGCCCTGTTCTAGGCTTTTGATCACGATTCGTTTGATTAGTTTGTGGACGTTGCTCACGTTTTTGATTGTCGTTCATATTAATAGAATTCATTGTCCCCTGTCTTTTTTCGTCTATGTTTTGCTTTTTATCCTGTGTTGTATCTGTAGTGTTAGCTGTTTTTGCCTTAGATGCTGGAGCTTCAGCATTAGATTTTTTCACTGCTGCATTCTCCTTTATCTCACGAAAGAAGCCTTCTACCTTAGATACCATCACATTTTCCATAACGCTCATATGATTGTTTACAGGTAAATCGAGCCTTTTAAGAATGGTGATTATTTCCTTACTGCTCATATTTACGGATTTTGCATACTCGTAAACGCGCAGCTTGTCTTTATTTTCCTTACCATCTTGTTTATTATTCAAGTAAGATCCACCTCCATATTTTGGCTTAAATGACCTGCAATCAATTGTGCAAATTGCACGTCAGTTACTGCGATAATAACTCGCTCTGCTTTTCCAATTGCTCTGCCTAAGCTTTCTCTATCATAAGCCTCGACTAACGAAACGTCATAGCTTCCGCATTTATCACGAAACTTCTTTTTCGTATTGTCCGAAGCGTCATTCGCTACAATGACGAGCTTTGCTTTTCCAGCTCGTATTGCTTTCAGTACGATTTCATCACCAGTCGCTAGCTTCCCCGCTCGCATTGCCATACCTAAGGCTGACAAAGCTTTATTCGTCTTCATCCATTAGCTCCTTGCTTGCAATAAATTCGTCCTCTATTTTCACAAAATCCGCTTCAAGCTGTTCATAGATGTCATCGCTCACCGGCTGTTTTAATGCTCGATCAAGCGCCTTGCTTTTTCTCGCCAACTTAAAACAGCTTTGCTTACCACATAAATAAGCACCACGGCCAGATTTTTTGCCCGTTAGATCAATCAGAACTTGTTCCTCCGGTGTCCGTACGACCCGAATGAGTTCCTTCTTCGGCATCATCTCTTGACATGCCACACATTTACGAAGCGGTACTTTTCTTGGTCTCATCGCACACCCTCCATTCTGAATTTAGTCGAACGATACCGAGTCCTGATGCATCACTTCTTGCGAAGTTTTAGGACGGCCAAACTCCTGCTCAGCCTGCGTTTCAGATTTTATATCAATTTTCCAGCCCGTAAGCTTTGCCGCGAGACGAGCATTTTGGCCTTTAATTCCGATCGCTAGCGATAATTGATAATCTGGAACGATCACGCGTGCCATCTTTTCTTGCTCAAACACGATAACTTCCAGCACTTTAGAAGGGCTTAACGCATTCGCAACATATTCCTCAATATTGTCAGACCAACGGACAATATCAATTTTCTCACCTTTTAGCTCGTTAACGATCGTTTGAACACGAATACCTTTTGGTCCGACACAAGAACCAACTGGATCCACCTCGCTATTACGAGAATATACGGCGATCTTAGAGCGAAAGCCTGCTTCTCTTGCAACAGATCGGATTTCTACGACACCGTCATATATTTCTGGAACTTCAAGCTCAAATAGACGCTTTAACAATCCAGGATGAGTGCGAGATAATATTATTTGCGGTCCCTTAGTCGTATTTTCCACCTTCGTAATAAAAGCCTTCACACGATCAAGATGCTTGAATTTATCTGTAGGCATAAGCTCAGTAAGTGGCAAGACTGCTTCTACTTTACCGAGGTCTACATACAAATTCCGAGTATCCTGTCTCTGTACAAGGCCCGTTACGATATCTTCCTCTTTATCGATAAATGCGTTATAGATAAGACCACGCTCAGCTTCGCGAATACGCTGTGTTACGACCTGCTTCGCTGTTTGAGCGGCGATACGACCAAAATCTCGAGGGGTTACTTCGATCTCAGCAATATCATCTAAATGATAATGCGGGTTCACCTCACGCGCAGACTCAAGCGATATTTCTAATCTCGAATCTAATACATCCTCGACAACCGTTTTACGAGCATATACCTTAATGACACCGTTATGACGATTAATTTCTACTCTAACATTTTGTGCAGTATTGAAGTTACGCTTATAGCTGGAGATAAGTGCGGCTTCAATCGCCTCTAAAAGCACATCCTGTGAGATGCCTTTCTCTTTTGCGATCTCTTGCAGTGCTTCAATAAACTCCATACTCATTGGAACGATGTTCCCCCTTTCATCTAATAAAAACTAGAAAATAATTGCAAGCCTAGCACTTGCAACTTTTTCGTAAGGTAATATATGCTCATTATTTCCTACACGTACAGTGATCATCTCACCGTCAAATGCAAGAAGCTGGCCTTCAAATTCCTTCATCTTGTTGATTGGTTCATAGGTCGTAATAAATACGTTCTTGCCAATCGCTTTTTGTACATCCTCTGGCTTTTTTAGCGGTCGCTCCGCACCGGGCGAGGATACTTCAAGGAAATAAGCTCCTGAGATTGGCTCGTGAATGTCAAGCTGTTCACTTACATACTCACTAATACGTACACATTCATCGATATCGATGCCGCCCTCTTTGTCACAGAAAATGCGCAGGAACCAATTACTGCCTTCCTTTATGTATTCAATATCCACTAATTCAAAGCCATTCTCTTCAAGAAATGGTGTGATCATTGCCTCGATTGCGGTTTTGATTGCTGATGTACTCAAATGCGTTCCTCCTAAAAGCTTTCATTCATCAAAATTGGGTAATACAACACATAAAGAGTGGGTTTCCCCACTCTTTAATCGCGAAAGTCTTATCAACATCATTGCCACAAAAATTATAACATAATCGCATGTTAGTGACAAGAAATGATTTCTAGTTGCATTAGTTGCTAAAATAATGAGAGTTGGTTCGATTCAGGTAATCCTCTAAAGCAACCCATATTGGTGAGCAGCTCGATCGTCGTTTTAGATGCCTTTGTTCTCATCTGGAAATCCTCAATGGATAAGTATTCCCCGCCATCCTTTGCAGCAGCGATGTTACGCGCCGCATTGGCTCCGATACCAGCAACAGCAGCAAACGGTGGAATAAGAGATGTGCCATCCACTTGGAATTTAACCGCATCCGAACGATATAGATCAATCGGCTTAAAGGAAAAGCCTCTTGCCGTCATCTCAAGACTCATTTCTAGCTGGGACAGCATGCTTTTCTCTTTCGGAGTTGCGCTAAAGCCTTTGCTTTCTATTTCCTCGATGCGTTTCGCGATAGCATCGTAGCCCTGACATAACAGCTCAAGCTCAAAATCATCCGCTCGTACAGTAAAATACGTAGCATAAAATTCAATAGGGTAATATAGCTTGAAAAATGCAGTACGAACAGCTGAGATAACATAAGCTGCGGCATGGGCTTTCGGGAACATGTACTCAATGCGCAGACAGGAATCGATATACCACTGCGGGACATTACAGCGTTTCATTTCCTCGATCCACTCTGGTGTAAGTCCTCTACCTTTACGAACACTCTCCGTAATCTTAAACGCTAGTGACGCATCCATACCCGCCTTATAGATTAAATAAAGCATAATATCGTCACGACAGCCGATTACGGTCTTGATTGTACAGGTGCGATTTTTAATGAGCTCCTGAGCATTCCCGAGCCATACACCAGTACCATGGGATAAGCCTGAGATTTGTAGCAAATCGGCAAAGCTTGATGGCTGCGTCTCCTGCAGCATCTGACGAACAAACTTCGTCCCCATCTCTGGCACACCATAGGTTGCTACGGCCGTGCGTATTTGCTGTGGTGTTACGCCGAGCGCCTCAGTAGAGTTGAACAAGCTCATTACCTTAGGATCATTCATCGGTATGGTCGTAGGGTCAACGCCTGTTAAATCCTGCAGCATCCTCATCATCGTCGGATCATCGTGCCCTAGTATATCGAGCTTGAGTAAGTTTTCATCAAAGGCATGATAATCAAAATGCGTCGTTTTCCATTCTGCAGAAGTATCATCCGCTGGATACTGGACAGGTGTAACATCCTCTACCTCAATATAGTCAGGAACAACAACGATACCGCCGGGATGCTGACCAGTACTGCGTTTTACACCAGTACAGCCACTAGCTAGACGTGATAGCTCCGCGCCTCTCCACTTCTTCCCATGCTCTTCTTCATACTTTTTAGCAAAGCCGTAGGCTGTTTTTTCAGCAACAGTACCAATCGTTCCCGCACGGAATACGCTTTTCTCTCCGAAGAGCTCCTTCGTATAATTATGCGCGATTGGCTGATACTCTCCTGAGAAGTTAAGATCGATATCGGGAACCTTGTCTCCCTTGAAGCCAAGGAACGTCTCGAACGGAATATCTTGACCTTCCCCTTTTAGAGGTTGTCCACAGTTAGGACAATCCTTATTAGGCAAGTCAAAGCCACTCGGCACGCTACCATCTAAAAACCATTCGCTATATTTACATTCCTTATTCAGACATAAATAATGCGCAGGCAGTGGATTAACCTCTGATATGCCGAGGAAGGTCGCTACGACAGAGGAACCGACCGAGCCACGCGAACCTACGAGATAGCCGTCAGCATTTGACTTTTTAACAAGCTTCTCTGATATGAGGTAGTTGGCCGAGAAGTTGTATTTAATAATCGGCACTAGCTCTTTTTCTAATCGATCAATAACAACCTGCGGCAAATCCTCGCCGTACATCGATTTAGCTGTCTCATAGCAAGTATTGCGGATCTCTTCGTCTGCTCCATCAATATTTGGAGCGAATAGCTCAGAAGGGAACATCTGATATTGCTCAAAACGGTCTGCCAGCTCATTCGTATTTTTAATAACGACCTCATACGCGGCTTCTTCACCAAGGAATTTGAATTCCTGCAGCATTTCGTCGGTTGTACGGAAATGAGCATCTGGCTTTCTCATATTTTTAAGTGGACTAAAGCCAGTGATGCCGAGAATCGTAATATCACGATAGATCTTGTCCATCGGATTAAGGTAATGAACATTACCCGTTGCGATCACAGGCTTATTCAGCTTAATACCTAGCTGATAAATTCTTCTTAATGCATTTTCCAAGTCAGCTCGACTGCCAACAAGTCCTTTTTCTACCAAGTGAATATAGAAGTCTATTGGCTGGATCTCGAGCACATCGTAGAATTGTGCAACTTCTTCTGCCTCTTCCTCTGACTTGTTCAGCACTGTCTCAAAAAATTCGCCCTTCTCACAGCCAGAAACAACAAGCAAGCCTTCACGCAGCTCCATCAGCTTACTTTTTGGAATCGTAGCAACCTTCTTAAAGTATTCTGTATGTGATAGGCTGATCAGCTTGAATAGATTCTTTTTACCGACCGCATTAAGCGCATAAATGGTTGAGTGGAACGGTCTTGCATTGGACAGATCGAGGCCGACATAATCGTTCAGCTGTGTTAGCTTAACGATATTACGCTCAACTGCGTCTTTTACTAGCCCGTTCAATATTCCACCTAGTGCAATCGTATCATCAATCGCTCTATGGTGATTTTCTAAGCTCACTTTATATTTATCAGCCAATGTGTTCAGGCGGTGATTTTTCATCGTTGGATAAAGTAGTCTTGCCAGCTCTAACGTATCAAGCACCGGATTCGTAACCTCTGGCATACCGAGCGTTTTGCAATTCGCTTGGATAAAGCCGATATCGAAGCGAGCGTTATGGGCAACTAAAATATCATCGCCAATAAACTCGATAAATTGGCGTAGTGTTGGCTCAAGCTCGGGCGCATCAGCAACCATATCATCGGTAATGTTTGTCAGCTGCTGAATATTGTAAGGAATTTTTTCATGTGGATTAATGAATGAAGTAAAGCGATCCACTTCAACACCATTGCGCATCCGAACACCAGCGATTTCAATAATTTTATTGTTAATGACAGAAAGACCTGTCGTCTCAATATCAAACACGATATAAGTTGCTTCTGCTAGAAGCTCTTCTCGAGGGTTAATGACAATCGGCACAGAGTCATTTACTAGATTCGCTTCAACACCATACAGCACCTTCATGTCATGCTTCTTCGCTGCCTTCACCGCATCAGGGTAGCATTGAACGTTGCTATGGTCCGTAATTGCAATTGCTTTATGGCCCCACTTAGCAGCCATCGCAATATAATCACCCACATGAGTGACTGCGTCCATCGTGCTCATTGTCGTATGCAGATGAAACTCAACCCGCTTCTCCTTCGCATGATCCATACGAGTAGGCGGTGCACTTATCTCATGTAGATCGTTAGGGATCATCACAAGCTCAGGCTCCTGCATGAAGCGATCGTATTCTACCTTACCTCTAGCTTTGATCCATTTCTTGTTGCTGAGCTTGCTTAAGATTTTTACATCTTCCTTCGTTTTGGCGAATACCTTCATCGATAAAGAATCTGTAAAATCCGTTAGATTGAAAACAAACAGCGTGCTTCCATTACGCAGTTCCTTGACGTCAAGATTAAATACCATACCTTGAACGGCAATCTTTTTCTCCTCATCAACGACATTCATTAGTGGAATGATCTCATCACGAATATCATAGCCGATGGCTAGACGAACAGGCTCATCCCCGCTATCATCCGGCTCTGGCTCTGGTTCCGAAGGTGCAGCGGCCATTAGCTGCTGAATCGCCTCATTATTCTCCTGTTCGATTTTCTCCATGAACTCATCAAGAACATCCTGGTTATTCTCAGCGAGCTGAAGCTTGACAAGAACTTCTCGGTTAAAGGTTTGTTGGTAATATCCCTTCACTTCATCATCGATTCTTTTTCTTTTTGCAAGCTCTAGTCCTGTAGGATCGAGCAAACCAATGACTAGCTGATTGCCAGCTGCCTGTACTGTCGCTTTTTGCAGCCAACCATTAACAGAAGGTATATTTTTTTGTGCCCATTCTAAAAAGACCGGCCAGTATTGCATGATTATATTTTCCGTTTCTACCATATCGTCATAGATAAAAACGAAGGATGTGTTTGCAATATGTGCAAACTTTTTTCTAATTTGATGTGTAAATCCATTGTAGGCTTGTAATGGAACTAAGGACGTCTTGCGAATGCAAAACGTCCAATCATTGTTGTGCTTATTTACGATGACTTGCTCAATGTAACCATCCTTAAAGTAAGCTTGTATGAGTTCCTGCGGCAGCCCTGATTGCTCTACCAGCATTTCAAAGCGCTGACGCTTGCCGTCGGTTTGGTTCATGTTATCCACTCCTGACGTTCATCTTTACTATACTAAGTCATGTTACCATACTTGTGATTAATACGCTCTAGCAAAAATAACCGTATGCTTAGCTTCGCCATTACATACTAGACAAGTCGTTTTATGTGTTTCAGGTTCAAATGGAATGTTTCGGCTTGTAGCACCGGTCTCTTCCTTCACCTTTTTCTCGCATTCATCGGAGCCACACCAGCCTGCTTCTACGAATCCACGTTTCTTCTCCATAGCAGCCTTCATCTCCTCTAGTGTGTCCACGGAGTATGAATTTTCCTCGCGGAACGCTTTCGCTCGCTCGAACATAGCCGTTTGCGTTTCATCTAGCATCTTTTGAACTTCTTCTGCCAGATTCGCCTGTGCTACAATGCGTTTCTCGCCTGTAATTCGAGACACAAGCACGACTTGACCATTATCCATATCGCGTGGTCCAAGCTCTAGACGAAGCGGTACACCGCGCATTTCGTATTCATTGAATTTCCAGCCTGGACTTACATCCGAGCGATCATCAACACGAACGCGAATTCCAGCAGCCTTTAGCTCTGCGTATAGCTCATCTACACGAGCAACGACAGCATCACGAGTTTTGGCAGGCCCAATCGGAATCATAATAACTTGCGTCGGTGCCACTTTAGGAGGAAGCGCCAAACCACGGTCATCACCGTGTACCATAATTAGCGAACCGATAAGTCGTGTACTTACACCCCATGATGTCGTATGGCAGTATTGAAGCTCATTGTTACGATCCAAATACTTTATATCAAAAGCTACAGCGAATTTATTACCAAGAAAATGAGAGGTACCTGCTTGAACAGCACGGCCATCCTTCATCATCGCTTCAATGGAGTACGTATTAACCGCACCAGCAAAGCGCTCTGATGGTGTTTTTTCACCTTTAATAACAGGAATCGCTAAAAACTCCTCAACAAATTCTGTGTAGACATCAAGCATTTGACGCGTTTCCTGACGTGCTTCTTCTTCTGTTTCATGCGCGGTGTGTCCTTCCTGCCACAAAAATTCACTTGTACGTAGGAATGGCAACGTCCGCTTCTCCCAGCGAACGACGTTCGCCCACTGGTTAATAAGAACAGGCAAATCGCGATAAGATTGAATCCATTTTGAATACATATGACCAATCATCGTTTCAGAGGTAGGACGAATCGCTAAGCGCTCCTCCAGCACCTCGCCAGCAGCTTCTGTTACCCAAGGCAGCTCGGGATTGAAGCCCTCCACATGATCCTTTTCCTTTTGGAAAAAGCTTTCCGGAATAAACATAGGGAAATACGCATTACGATGTCCGGTTTCCTTGAAACGACGGTCCAAATCGCGCTGAATATGCTCCCAAATCTCATAACCATCCGGACGAAATACAATACATCCGCGAACTGGTGAGTAATCCATCAATTCTGCTTTTTTAATTACATCAATATACCATCTGGAGAAGTCCTCAGATTGAGGTGTAATCTCCGTAACAAATTGTTTGTCTTTAGCCATCAGCAGCTTTACTCCCCTCGAATTAATCGTACGATATCATTGTAGGTGACAACGAGCATAAGCAGCATTAACAAAGCAAAGCCGATAAAATGTACAAAGCTTTCCTTATTCGGACTAATTGGTTTGCGACGAATCGCCTCAAGTCCAATGAATAATAATCGACTGCCATCTAATGCCGGAACAGGCAGTAAATTAAATATCCCTAAGTATAAGCTAAGTGTAGCTGTCCAGCTTGTTAGCTGAACGATGCCTTGTCTTGCGATTTGACTCGTAATCTCAGCGGTACGCACAGGGCCGCCTAGATCGTCAAGCTCTACCTGCAGCGTAACGAGCATTTTTAATCCGTCCATAATTAGAACGGTCATTTCCTTCATTAGTGTTACCCCACCAGTGAAGGTTTCGCCTAAGGTTGGTGCGCGAGTTCCGAATGCAGCCTGAACACCTATTTTCCCTTCTCCTTGCTCATTAGGAACAGGAGTAATCGTTAGTGACTGCGGATTGCCATCACGGATAAAATCAATAACAATCGGCTTATTCGGATGCTTTGCAATGATACTAATCATCCGCGTGTAATCTGTCCCAACTGCCTCACCATTTACCGCAGTAATAATATCTCCTACTTGCATCTTGGCTTCTACAGCAGGCGTATCAGGAAGTAATGCTCCAATCTGTACATTCTCTCTTACCCCAGCCATCTGCACATACAATAAGAACAATATAAAGGCTAGTATAAAGTTCATCATTGGACCTGCGAATATAGCTAGTGCGCGCTGACCAACCGTTTTACTCCCGAATTGACGATCAATCGGTGCAATTTGTGTTTCCGTGCTTCTTGCAATAATGTGCGCCGTAGGGTGCACTTGATACTTTTCAACTTCACCTTCAACGTCGAGATCAATATGTAGATTTCGCTCTAAATCAATGGAGACAACTTCACCTCGAAGCACGTCCTTACGCTCATCCAGACGATCGAGATATATACGTTGAACGACACCATCTTTTAATCGTACCGCGACGGTTTGTCCTGGTTGAACCTCAACAATCTCTGGGTCCTCACCGGCCATGCGTACAAACCCTCCAGCCGGAATAAGCCGCAATGTATATCTCGTTTCCCCACGTTTAAATGAAATGACCTTCGGACCAAAGCCAATCGCAAATTCTCGCACAAGAATTCCTGCTCGTTTTGCGAAAAAATAATGTCCCCATTCATGAATCGTTACGATAACGAAAAACACTAAAACTGTTAAAAACACCGTTTGAATCATTTGCATATATGCTATTAGCCTCCTATCGTTACGGCCTGTACATAGATTATCATTATTCCACTATGGTACACAAGAGAACTAAAAGCAGTTAAATTACAGATGCAATTGCTCTTGCCTCTTGATCTACAGCAACGATAGCTTCAATTGTATCTACCTTGCAGCTATTATGCTTTGAAAGCACTGACTCTACCACATGCTCAATCCCTAAAAACGAAAGCTCACCCTTAAGAAAACGGTCTACTGCTACCTCATTAGCCGCATTATAGACAGTAGGGGATGAAAGCCCTGCCTTGCCGCATTCAAATGCCAGCCTAAGCATCGGATAACGAGCAAAATCCATCGGTCGAAAATTCAATTGTCCGATTTGAGCCAGACTTAGTCGCTCGGAAGTATTCTTTATTCGATCTGGATATGTCAATGCATACTGAATTGGCACGCGCATGTCAGGCAAACCGAGCTGTGCAATGACACTACCATCCACGAACTCAACATATGAATGGATAATGCTCTCTGGATGAATGACAACATCAATTTGATCATAGGTCACATCAAATAACCAATGCGCCTCGATCACCTCTAGCCCTTTATTGGCCATTGTCGCAGAATCGATTGTAATTTTAGCTCCCATAGACCAGTTTGGATGCTTCAGTGCCTGCTCCACGGTAACATTATGTAGCTGCTCTCTCGTATAGTCTCTAAAGGATCCGCCCGAGGCAGTCAGTATGATTCGCTCTGCTTGCTCGACCCGTTCACCATTTAAGCATTGGAATATGGCGGAATGCTCACTATCTATAGGTAGCACTTTTACACCTTTTTCCTTTGCCAGCGCCATAACGATATGACCAGCAGTCACTAGTGTCTCTTTATTCGCAAGACCAATGTGCTTACCAGCTTGTATAGCAGCTATTGTCGCTGGTAATCCTCGACTGCCCATAATCGCCGTCACAACGACCTCTGCTTCATGCGCCGTAGCAACCTCAATAAGCCCCTGTTCTCCATAGACTACTTGAACAGAAGCCGGTATAAAGCCTCTCAGCTGCTCACTTAGCTCTCTTGTAGCTACACTCACTAATCTAGGAGCGTATTTATCGATTTGTTGCTTAAGCAGTTCGATATTATTACCTGCGGAAAGTGCAACGATCTGAAATTTATCTGGATGCTGATCTACAATATCTAATGTTTGTGTTCCAATAGACCCTGTTGATCCTAGTAATGAGATTTTCTTCAATTGACTACCTCCACCTACACCGGAATGAGCTGAGTGAGAACAAGGATTGGAAACACGATAATCCAACTATCCGTACGATCAATGATACCTCCATGTCCTGGAAGTAAATTGCTCATATCCTTAATGCCTCGCACTCTTTTGTAAGCTGATTGCATTAAATCTCCTAGTTGACCAGCAATCGCAGCAACTAGTCCTAACACAATGGCACGCCACAGCTCTATAAAATCAGGAGCAATGACAGCGAATAGAATCGCTACAATAATTGAGCTGATTATCCCGCCAATTGCACCTTCAATGGTTTTGTTTGGACTAATAAGTGGCCATAGCTTTCGTTTTCCAAAAGCACGCCCGAAAAAATAAGCGCCGATATCACTCGCCCAAATCGAGCAAAAAGCAATAAAGCTCCACCATAAGGCATACTCTTCCATCAAGCGGACATCAATCATCGCAGCAAAGCCAATTCCTAGATAGACGGTACCTAAAAAAGTAAGTGCTGCCTCATTAATCGTAACTTTATTTTTAGTAAGCACGGTCAATGCAAGTAGCACAAACATAAGCAGCCATATAATTGCAGTATCCTGGATCCAGCTCACGCCATACGATTCAAAGGGAATGACAAGCGCTAGCAGGCCAAGTAATGCTGCAATGTGCAATGGATTGTTCCAGCTAAGATGGTTCATTCGAGAAAACTCAAACATTGCAATAATTGCCATAACGATAATAAGCGCTGCATAATAATGTCCACCCAAGATCATTAATCCTAAGAAGAGAGCACCCGCCAGGACTCCAGTAACCAATCTTTGCTTCATTGCAATACTTCACCTCTATGTGATGTCGCTACACTCCGCCAAATCGACGTGCGCGCCGCTGATATTCCTGGATTGCCGCCATAAAATGCTCCTCCGAAAACTCAGGCCAAAACACATCAGTAAAATAAAACTCACTATACGCTAGCTGCCAGAGCATGAAGTTACTTAAACGTATTTCTCCACTTGTTCTAATAAGCAAATCCGGATCAGGCATATTTTTTGATTGCATATACGTCGAGAACAAATCCTCATTAATATGATCAACCTGCAGCTGCCCTGACTGGGCCTGTGCAGCAATTGCTTTCACAGCTTCAATTAATTCAAGCCTTCCACCATAATTCAAGGCGAAATTAAGTACAAGACCTGTATTACCCGCTGTCCGATTCATTGCCTCTTCAACTGCTTTTCTTGTATGAGGTGGAAGATGCTCCTGATCACCCATCATTCGAACTTGTACGTTATTTTCCATTAATTCTTCAATTTCTAGTTCAAGAAATTGCTGAGGCAGCTTCATTAAGAATTCAACCTCATCTTTTGGTCGCTTCCAGTTCTCTGTTGAAAAGGCATAGAGTGTTAAGTACTTCACCCCAAGATCGTTCGCAGCTACTGTAATACGTTTTACTGTTTTCATTCCAGTGTGATGACCAGCAATTCTAGGCAGGCCTTTATGCTTTGCCCATCTTCCGTTGCCATCCATTATAATTGCTATATGTTCTGGTATATTATCAAGCTGAATCGGTAATGGAGATTGAGCTTCCGTTTCCCCTTTTTTAGACCATAGTCGCTTTAACAATAGGCTCCCTCCCAGCAAAATTCCATGAATATTCGCCATTTACTGAAAGAACCCCACCTTAGGGAGGGGCTGCTCTTCATTAAACTTCCAATATTTCTTTTTCCTTCGTTGCTAATACTTTATCACTCTCAGTAATATATTTATCCGTAAGCTTTTGGATATCGTCCTGATGACGCTTGGATTCATCCTCGGAGATTTCGGCTTTTTCTAATTTTTTAATGCTATCATTCGCATCACGTCGAATGTTACGAATCGCCACCTTAGCATCTTCAGCAATTTTTTTAGCCGTTTTAACAAGCTCAACGCGGCGTTCCTCTGTAAGCATTGGAACGGATAGACGGATAATTGCACCATCATTAGATGGCGTTAAGCCTACATCTGATTTTAAGATAGCACGTTCGATCTCTGCAAGCGAAGATTTATCCCATGGTTGAATAAGTAGAGTGCGAGAATCTGGAGTAGTAACGTTAGCTAATTGATTCAATGGTGTCAATGTTCCATAATATTCAACCTGAATTCGATCTAGCAGTGATGGACTTGCTTTGCCGGCACGTAATGAAGAAAAATCACGTTTCAGTGCATTAATTGCTTTTTCCATACGCTCTTCTGCAGATTTCTTTATAGCTTGAGGCATTATTTCCCACTTCCTTTCACAATTGTACCAATTTTTTCACCAAGAACAACACGTTTAATGTTTCCATTTTCTGTAATCGAGAACACAATCAATGGGATATTGTTATCCATGCAAAGTGAAGAAGCTGTTGAATCCATTACGCCTAAATTTTTATTGAGGACGTCTAGGTATGTTAACTCCTCGAATTTCTCAGCTGAAGCATCCTTGAAAGGATCCGCAGAATATACACCATCAACTTTATTTTTCGCCATTAGTATTACTTCTGCTTCGATTTCAGCAGCACGCAATGCAGCTGTAGTATCGGTAGAGAAGAAAGGATTACCTGTTCCAGCAGCAAAAATAACAACGCGACCTTTTTCAAGATGGCGAATGGCACGACGACGGATATATGGTTCTGCTATTTGCTGCATAGCAATTGAAGTTTGAACACGAGTTGGCACGTCGATCTGCTCTAATGCGTCCTGCAATGCCAACGAGTTCATTACTGTAGCAAGCATGCCCATATAGTCTGCTGTAGCACGATCGATTCCTTTCTCTGTTCCTGCAATTCCACGCCAAATATTGCCTCCACCAACGACAATTGCCACTTCTACACCTAGTGCAATGACTTCTTTCACCTGACTAGCAATTGAAGAAATAACCGATGCTTCAATACCATAGCCTTCTTGACCAGCTAGCGACTCTCCGCTAACCTTCAACACGATGCGTTTAAATACTGGATGTTCCAACTTATTTACCTCCATCTTACACCTCTAACATAAGAGGTATTCAATTATGTTCCATGATACAAGTAAGGCGGGGCAGAAGCCCCGCCCCTCTTAGTTGAGTTCGGATTAACCTTTAACTTGAGCCATAACCTCTTCAGCGAAGTTCTCAACTTTTTTCTCAAGACCTTCACCAAGCTCAAAGCGAGCAAAACGACGGATGGAGATATTCTCACCGATTGTGCTAATTTTTTCGTTCACAAGCGTTTCAATTGTTTTATCTGGATCTTTAATGAAAGCTTGCTCAAGCAGGCAGTATTCTTCATAGTATTTAGAAATACGACCTTCAACCATTTTATCAACGATATGAGCAGGTTTACCTTCGTTAAGAGCTTGTGCTTTTAGAATTTCTTTTTCTTTCTCAATATCCTCAGCAGGAACCTCTTCACGACGAACGTATTTAGGATTAGTTGCAGCAATATGCATTGCAACGTCTTTTACGAACTCTTTAAATTGGTCTGTTTTACCAACGAAGTCAGTTTCGCAGTTAACTTCTACCAATACGCCGATACGGCCATTGCTATGGATGTAGGAATCAACGATACCCTCAGTTGCGATACGGCCAGCTTTGTTTGCTGCTGCCGCAAGACCCTTTTCACGTAGATGAGCGATTGCTTGATCAATATCGCCACCAGTTGCTTCAAGAGCTTTTTTGCAATCAAGCATACCTGCTCCAGTTCTCTCACGTAGTTCTTTTACTGCACTCGCATTTACTGCCATGTAAAAAACCTCCTAAATGTTCTATGTCTAATTTTGTTCAAAAAAAGGGTAGCGAGAGGTTTTCACCATCTGACCACCCTTTGTTGTTTATCGATTCATGCTATTAAGCAGTTGTTTGCTCGCCTTGATTAGCTTCAACAATTGCGTCAGCCATTTTAGCAGTAAGCAATTTAACTGCACGAATTGCATCGTCATTACCAGGAATAACGTAGTCAATTTCGTCTGGATCACAGTTTGTATCTACGATACCTACAATTGGGATACCCAATTTACGAGCTTCTGCTACAGCAATACGCTCTTTACGAGGATCGATTACAAACAGTGCACTTGGAAGTTCTTTCATGTTTTTAATTCCGCCTAGGAACTTCTCAAGACGCTCTTGTTCTTTTTTAAGAAGGATAACTTCTTTTTTAGGAAGAACTTCGAATGTACCGTCTTGCTCCCATTTTTCAAGCTGTTTCAAACGGTCAATACGTTTTTGAATCGTTTGGAAGTTAGTAAGCGTACCACCCAACCAACGTTGGTTGATGTAGAAGTTACCGCAACGCTCAGCTTCTTCTTTAACAGAATCTTGAGCTTGTTTTTTTGTACCAACAAAAAGTACTGTGCCGCCTTCTGCAGCTACAGATTTAACAAAGTTGTACGCTTCGTCAACTTTCTTAACTGTTTTTTGTAGGTCAATAATGTAAATACCGTTTCTTTCTGTGAAGATATAACGATCCATCTTTGGATTCCAACGACGAGTCTGGTGACCGAAGTGAACCCCAGCTTCTAAAAGCTGTTTCATAGAGATAACCGCCATGATCTGCACCTCCTATATTGGTTATTTGTGTCCTCCGCTCTTCGCATCTTGAATCACCACTTACACCGTGTGCAAGCACCCGTGAATCAATTGAAAAGCGTGTGTTTTTAACACCGTCATCTAATATACCATAAGCAATTGCGAGAAGCAAGCACTCTTCTCAAACAATTTGTCTGTTATTGGATGAGCGTCAGTCCTTTTGTTGAGATGTGCTCATTGGCCTCAGCTTCTGTCAAAGGCTGACTCGTGAACAGCTTCTTGAGGTCATCTAGTGTCATTTGCTCCTCAATATAAAAAAAACCAGCGCGAATATCCACACTGTGGTTTCTAAAATAATCAACAAATTGACTACTATCATTGAATAGACCATTGCTTTCTAATCGCTTAGCTGTTGAAGTAATTGAGTCACCTGGATGCACGCGAAAAATTGCAGCTGTGTGCTCTGGAGTTTGTGCTGGTTCTGGCGTCTCAACCGCTTCAGATTCAACTGGCGGTTCGGCTGGCTCTACTAGTTCGTTAGTCGGAGCTTGAGGTTCTTCTGCTGATGCTGGTGCTTCTGGCGCCTGCGCATCTTCTTGCTCAGAAGCAGATGTTTCCTCATCAATCGGTGTAGGTGTTGGAGTTGGTGAAGCATCCCCGCCGTTAATCTGTTGTTCAATCGCATTGAGCTGCTCTTGGCTTTTTTCTCCGATTGTAAAGAGCTCGAGCAGCAACACACCGATAATAATGCCAATACCAATTCCGATAAGTAGTGATCGTCTATGCATAGCGAGACTTCTCCTCCTGCATCGCGAGCTGTATAATAAGCTGAATCTCACCCTTATTTTTACCTAGCTTTTTAGCAATCGCCTCAACTGACTTGCCGGAGTTGTACATCTCAAATAGCTCTGTATAACGGCTTTGTATACTATTTGCAGGAATGTCCACTTCGGACTCATCCTTAGCAGCCTCAGGAGCTTCAGCGCGATGGCTTGCATTAATGGATAGGTTAGGACTAGCTTGAAGTAGCTGGAGCTTAGCCTCCGCTGCAGCGACCTGCTGTGAAAGCTTAGAGAGCTGCTCCTCAAGCATCATGTTTCGTTGTTCCAGACGAGCAAGCGCTTCACCTTTAACGCGGTCTTCTTCTTTGAGCTGATTTAACGACGTTGTAATCATTTTTACTAGATCGTTATGCTCATTCTCCATATTATCCATAAATTGCTCAAACGCTAGCTCAAGCTGCTCCATTTGAGCATTTGAGCTAGCGCCAGGCTTTTCATTTTTTCCTTTTGGAAGCAACAAAGCTGCGACTGCAATAACCGCTCCTAAAAGTGCAATATATTGCCATGATTGCATTAAAATCCCGCCTTGAATTAAAGTCTAATATCTAGATGATGCCCTTTATAAGGATGATTGGAAGACTTCTCTTCATCCTTCTCTTGCTGGGTGCCAATACGAGCATGCTTCTTTTGTGAGTCTTGCCCGCCTTGTTCTTTCTCTTGATCTCTTATCATGCCTTTTTCTGTTTCATCAACAGCTGTTGCTTGCGATCGCTTGTGTTCCGCTTCCTTTACAACAGATGCTTCAAGCATCGTTTGCTCCATCACTGGACGCTGTATGGCTTGCTGCTGTAAACCACTCAGCTCAGGAGCACGTGGTACGGAAAGCTGGAGATTCAATGGTGATAAACCCATCCTTACTCCCCCTTGGCACGATACCTAGCGATACCGTTAGTAGTATGGCACCATTACAATTTCACCATCTTCATACTTAAATACAACGCTGCTGGTGCTATCTTTAATATAACGTGTATAGCGACCTATGACAATTTTTACACCGCCAAAAACTTGATTTTTAATAGAAACGGTAGCTAATTCGCTATCTTCTAGTTGTTTTTCAATTTCCAACATGCGGTCCTTCAAATCATTGATTAACACAGTCGTTTGATTTTTCGTATGAATCAGCTTTTGTCTCATCGCCAACCGGTCAGGTGTTAATTTCCCCGTCGCCGCCAGTTGATCGAGAATGACTAGCGCCTTTTCCGTACGATCTAGATGCTCTGTTTGCTCCTTAATCGATGCTCGTATGTTTAATTGTTCATTGCGATGCTCAGGATGGACACCAACCTCAATCGTAGTAGCAGTTGACATCGCATTTCCAATTGTTTTTGCCGATACGCCATCACTAGCCTGAATAACTCCGCCTACAACTAGTCCCTTTGAACTATCACAAATAACCTTTTGACCCGCTTTTACGATAGAGTGCAATATGCTTTGTGAGGCATGAACGTCTCCACCTGCTGTAATATTGGCATCCTGGATAAAGGAGCATTTAATATTTTGAGCTGCAGTAACCATGCCTTTACCAGAAGCCATAATGCCGCCAGTAATCTCTATGGAACCGCCAGAGTTAAGCTCAGCACCTTCAACACCGCCAATAACCCGAATGTCACCTGCTGCATTAACCTTAAATCCAGTTAGCACGTTGCCACGAATAACTACTGTTCCGACAAAATCGATATTCCCAACTCGATAGTCGACATCACCCTTAACCTCGAATACCGGGAACACATTAATTTTATCCTTATCTGTCAGAGAGATTAAGCCATCAATGGCAGAGTACATTAAATTCCCCTCTGCATTTACGACAACATTTTTTCCAACCTTAAACCTTGCGGGCTTACCAATTACACCCGGCACTGTTTCACCCGTCACAGTTAAGCCAGAAGGGCCAGTTTGAGGTGGAATAAGGCGAGCAATAAGCTGTCCCCTTTTAACGTTATCCAGCTTAGTCACTTGTTTAAAGTCAATGACATCGTTGTCAGAGTTATCCGATTCACGATGCTTATCCTCGACATCAACAAACACGACACTGCCATCAATCCCTTTTCCTGCAGGCTCACCTTTAGCAACCTCGATCTTACGATTCATATATTGAATGGGCTCTTTACAGATAGAGCGAATATGGTCATGTAACAAGCCATGGACAATGCCCTGCTTACGAATATAGCTTTCCAAATCCTCTGGAACATACTTCTCATCATCATATATGGTCTTCAAGCTTACAAAAGCAACTAGTTTATCGGATGAAAGCTCCAGGTTAACGCTTGATTCATATTTACTCATGTCCATAACTACACCCCTCCCATTTAACGAAATAGTTCGGCTTTGTGCTGCTCCAGAACTCCTTTTAATCGTTGAATTGCTTTGGAATGAAGTTGTGATATTCTCGATGGTGAAAGTGACATTACCTCTGCAATTTCGCTTAAACTTAGATCCTCGAAGTAAAATAATGAAACGACCGTGCGTTCCTTTTCCGTAAGCCGCTCAATTCCTTTTTCTAGGCTTGCCTTCAAAAATACATCGTCCACCGTAGATTCAGGCTGTTTTGCTGATTGATCTATTAAAAGAGACATTCTTGTCTCAGATTCTTCTTCACGTAATGGTTCTTCTAATGAGAAGACTGCTGAAATGGATACATCTTGTACCATTGCAGCAAATTCTTTCTCGTTAATCTCTAGGAATTCGCAGACTTCAGCATCTGTAACCGATCTCATATGCTTCTGCTCTAGTACTTGATAAGCTTCTTCAATTCTTTTCGCCTTTTCTCTGACGGATCGTGGTACCCAATCTCCTTGTCTTAAACCGTCAATTATAGCACCACGAATTCGCCAGGAAGCATAGGTTTCAAACTGTAATCCTCGTAAATAATCGAACTTCTCAATTGCATCAATAAGCCCCATGACACCATGACTTGCAAGGTCTTCCTTGATTACATTTTTCGGTAATCCAATCGACATCCGGTTTGTTACATATTCAACAAGAGGCAAGTAATTTTCAATCAGGCTTTTTTTAGCATCAATATCTCCCTGCTCACGCCATGCTTGCCATAAATGAAGATTAGTAAGGTGAGAAACTTTTTGATCTTTCATTATCTCACTCTCCTGTTAGATGACGTACTGCTTTGGTCAGCTGTTCTGCTTGGATATTATCTGTCGACACAAGCTTCGTTGGGTTCAAAGGTTTAAATTGCTCCGTCTTTTCATTATTAGCTAATGGCTCAGACTTTTCCTCCGAACTGCCGGGCGCTAGTTGATCCCGCAGTAAAGCATTCAGATCCTCCTCACTATCCGGAGTTACATAGTTTACTGTATTACCGGAGAGTGCTTGCTCGTCCTCATCCTGAACTTCGTCAATAACAGGGGCTTCGTTTGTACTTAGCAGCAAACCGAGTATGTAGCGTAACGGATAGGCTAGTAGAAAGAATGCAATACATGCATATCCCCCTCGCAATAACGAGACTGCCCATGGGTTATTGGATAGACCAATAAAAAAGACTGCAAGAAGACCAAAGATACCAAATCCTAAATTCCAACGCCAGCTTCCATACATTTTAAATCTCCTTTATCCCATGCTGCACACTACGAATCGTAAGCGTTCCGCTTTTGGAGCTTAGCTCGATCGTTCGACCAAAATTACCACCAGTATCCTGTGAAATTAAAGGAATGCTATACTGCTCCAGCATCATTAAACAGGATTCAACATTCCTTGGACCAATTCGCAAGGAATCGGTCTGACCAGGTAAAGTGAACATTTGCGAACCACCGGCCATTTTCGCTTGTAAGCGACTTACATTCGCACCAAGTGCCAGCATTCTTTCTATGAGTTCAGGTATTGCCGTATCTGCATATTTAGCGACATTAATGGGAGCTTCTCTTGCTATGCTAGATGATGGGAGCATAACATGTGCCATTCCAGCAACATGCTTCGTTGGATCAAACAATGTTAATCCAACACAAGAGCCTAAACCTGTTGTTTTTAGATGCTCACCATTCGCCGCTGTATTCAAATCAGCCATTCCTACCTTTATTAGAAGTTCACTGATCATCCCAGCCTGACTCCTAATGCTCGAAATATAATGTCGAATGAGTTTGGATCAGGAATAAGAAAGAAGTGTCCCTCTAACGACTTGCAATCCTCTAGAAAGCTAGTCTCTATAAGAAGTGCGGAGTCACCCATCTCACCATACTGCATTAACCCGTAGCTTAGAATTGCTCCTGCCATATCATGAGCAATCGAAGGGACTGAAGGCAGTAATTGCAGCTGTGTAAAATCTGCAAGTGAGGAAAGGTATGAACCAGCAAGGATATTACCAATCTCACATAGGGTTGACAGTTCCAACTCAGAATATGTGCCATCATCTAAATGCTCTTTAGGCAGCAATTGCTTCATCAACTGCAGTGCATAGTGCTCCTGCATGATGAAAAACATGTTGCCTGGAACATCTCCCTCAACACGCAAAAACACAGCAATTACGATTTGTTCAGAGCCGCCCACACGCTCGGCCACCTCTTCAAAAGGAAGCAATTGTACACTTGGCACTGACATATCAATTGGCTTATTAAGCAACGTAGACATTGCCGTTGCTGCATTACCTGCACCGATGTTACCAACTTCCTTCAAAACATCCATCTCGAACGCTTCAAAACGATTGTAATTGGCCAAGGCTTACACCTCTAACTGCTCAAGCTGTACAATTTCTGATTTGTTTAGTACCTCAGAAAGATTTAGCATAATAAGCAGACGATCTTCACCGATTTTAGCAATGCCATCTAAATATTTTGCCTGAATTCCACCAACGATCTCTGGCGGTGTATCAATAATATCAGAATCAATATCGATTACATCATTCGCAGAATCTACAATAAAACCAACTTCCATTTCATTGACTGCGACGACGATAATTCGTGTGTGCTCGGTTACTTCTGTCTCAGGAAGGTTGAAGCGTCCACTTAAATTCATGACGGGAACAACGATGCCTCGAAGATTAATTACCCCTTTAATAAAGGAAGGCGTTTTAGGAACGCGTGTAATTGGCATCATACGTTCGATCGTTCGAACCTTATCTACCTCGATGCCATATTCCTCATTTGCTATACCAAAAACGATAACTTTCAACTCTTCACTCATCATAACCCCTCCTTATTTTATTAAAGCATTTGGATCTACGATTAGAGCAACTTGTCCATCACCTAATATCGTAGCGCCTGAAACTCCAGAAATATTAGTTAAGTACTTACCAAGAGTTTTCAATACAATTTCACTTTGACCTATAAATTCATCAATAACGACGGCTGCCCACTTATCGCCTTTATGTATAACGATAATTTCGTGTTCTTCTTCATGCTCCTCGGAATAGCTTGGCGATTCGAATAGCTTAGATAAAGAAATAAGTGGAATAACTGCATTTCTAAACTTAATCATCGGATTGCCATGAACCATTAATATGCTGGAGCGCTGAATAATAGCTGTCTCAACAATGGAAGAAAGAGGTATAGCATATTTTTCATCTCCAAGCTTGATGAGCATAGCAGAAATGATAGAAAGTGTTAACGGTAGTTGAACGGAGAACTTCGTTCCCTTTCCTTCTACAGATGTTACGGTAACGTTCCCGCCTAATGATGTGATTTTAGTACGTACTACGTCCAGACCTACACCGCGTCCAGATATATCTGAGATAACATCAGCTGTACTAAAGCCTGCTGAGAATATGAGGTTGTTAATTTCATCAATAGATAGTTTTCCAGCATCTTCTGGCTTTACGACACCTTTGCTAATTGCTTTTTCCAGTACTTTTTTAGCATTAATGCCTTTTCCGTCTTCTTCAACCTCGATAAATACATGGTTTCCACTATGGAAAGCACGTAAATGTACCGTACCAGTCTCTGACTTACCAGCTGCAACTCGCTCTGCAACAGTCTCTATACCGTGGTCAACCGAGTTCCGAAGTAAGTGAACAAGCGGATCTCCGATTTCATCGATAACTGTACGATCAAGCTCTGTATCAGCTCCAGTGATAATCAGATCGATTTTCTTATCCAGAGATTTAGCTAAATCTCGAATCATACGAGGGAAACGATTAAACACAGTATCCACTGGTACCATGCGAAGTTTTAATACAATATTTTGCAGGTCTGAGCTTACACGTGCCATATGCTCTACCGTATCGGTTAAATCTTGTCGTTTAACCTCACTTGCAAGCTGCTCTAGGCGTACACGATCGATCAACATTTCGCTGAATAAATTCATTAACGCATCAAGTCGATCAATGTCAACGCGAATCGTACGGTTAGCAACAGGCGCTTTGACAGCTGGTTTTTTCTGCTCATCTGCAGACTTAACCTCAGCTTTTTCAGTCTTAGCAGGTGCTGCTGGCGCTTCTACTGCTGCAGCTGCTTGTGTACCAGCACTAGATAGCGTAGCAAGAGATTCCTCATCTAGCGGCAATACTTCAACTGTCTCAATCTCAGAAATACTATTAATCTTCGAAGTCAACTCTTCAGGGCTAACCGAGCTAATAGTAAAAACCGTAAACGATCGGTCGAATTTTTCTTGCTCTAAATCCTCAACGGAAGGCTCTGACTTTATGACCTCGCCCGTATTCTCAAGCACATCAAAAACCATATAAGAACGTGCAGCCTTGAGTACACAGCTTTCTGTAAGGGTTACTTTAATATAGAAAACTTGAAGACCACTTTGTATGGACTGCTTCAAAACAGAGGATTGATATTGATCTAGCAATCCGCCGTTTTCCTGGCCTGCTGCAGTAGTAGATGCTGATGCCGCTGGCTCAGTTGAACTGTTTTTGTAGTCGCCCTTCACGATATTAGCGAGATTGTTAACGATATGGGTAACATCTGACTTACCTGTTCCCCCTTGAACAACATCCTCAACCATCGATTCTAGTGCATCCAAACCTTGAAACAATGTATCAAATATAAAGCTGTCCATTTTTAGCTTATCATTACGAACGAGGTCAAGCACGTTTTCCATCTCGTGGGTCAACGACGCCAAATCCTCAAAGCCCATCGTTGCGGACATTCCTTTTAATGTATGTGCTGATCTGAATATATCCTGCACAATTGAGATATCCTCTGGTGAGCTTTCAAGTCTCATCAGATTGTCATTCAAAGCCTGCAGGTGATCATTTGATTCGTCAATAAACATTGATAAGTAAGCATTCATATCCATAACATGACACCTCCTAAAAGTTTGTACTGCTAATGTTTCAACACTAGTTTCATTAATTCAGGTGCAATATGTGACAGAGGAAGCACTTTACTTGCAGCTCCGAGTTCAACTGCTGAACGCGGCATACCATATACCACACAGCTTTCTTCAGCTTCTGCAATGGTTGATGCAACGCCTTGATCCGCCAGCTTCTTCATCCCCTGTGCGCCATCGCTCCCCATACCTGTCATTAGAACGATATGACGTTCCAGCTCCTGGAAATCAAGTAGTGATTCAAAAAGTACATCTACCGATGGTCTGTGACCATTTCGAGGAGGCTCATTGCTTAAGCTAATGACATATTGATCCTGCTGACGCTCTACTTTCATATGGTAGCCACCGGGAGCAACGTATGCTCTTCCATTTTGAAGCTGCATTCCATGCTCAGCCTCGCAAACCTCTAGCTCACTAAAATGATTTAATCGCTGTGCAAGCGATTTGGTGAATCGTGGTGGCATATGCTGCACAATGACTACAGGTGCAGCTAAATCTGCTGGTAGATGACTAATCACCTCATGCAGTGCTTTTGGACCACCAGTTGACGTTCCAATTGCAATGATAGAAGCAATACTTCCGTTATTGATAGATTTTCTGCTCTTCGCTTTACTCACGCTTTCCACTTCTACGTGTTTAGGAGCCGGCGGTGGTACTGTGACCTTCACTTCATCCAACTTTGCAGGCATGATTGTCTGTTTGAGTGGCGTGCTTTGCTCTAGGTGAGTTTTTGGCTCGGCAGATTTTTTTATAGTCTTTTTACCTATAATTCTATCATCTTTCAGGAGATTTGACGCAGATTCTGCAGAATAATCTGTTTTTTTATTTTCTATTTTCGAGAACAATGTCGATTGGTTCGTCGTCGCAGTTTTCTTTCGACGTGTTAATACTGCGATTTTTAACTTTTCTATCAGAACCTCGCCGACTGAATGAATATCCTGCGCATTCGCTCCTACCATCGTAGGCTTACGAATAAAATCAAAAGCACCAAATTGTAGCGCCTTTATCGTATCGCGCGTATTAGCCTCACTTATGCCAGATAGCATAATGATCGGCAGCTTATGCTTTTTCAAAATATGCTGCATAGCATCAATACCATTCATCATCGGCATTTCGAGATCAAGCGTAATGACATCTGGATTAGACGTCTCTACACTAGTTACAGCTTCTATTCCATTTTGAGCAGTACCTACTACTTTAAACTGTGAATCTTTCTCTATTAAATCTGTAATGATTTTTCTCATAAAGGCTGAGTCATCGACAACTAACACACGATATGGCTCCATTAACCTCGCCTCCATCTTAAGGATTATCTAGTACGCTTCAGCAGTTTATGTAAAAATCCTTTAATACCAGTTGAAGAGCTATTAGAAGGTATATTTAAATATTCCTTCGCAATTGCGATAATTGACTTTGCTGCATCACTTTCAGGAAATATAACAAGCAGCGGCATTTGCTTCTTAACTGATTTAGAAACGTGAGGGTCATCGTATATGTTGCCAATTGACGGCAAATCAACATTCAGGAATCTCTTCGTTGCACTTGCTATGCTTGCAGCTGTTCGTTCGCCTTCAGAGCGATCACCAGATCGATTCACGACCATCTTAAATTGTACAGATGCATCAATCGAATGCACCATCTTAATTAGGGCATATGCATCCGTAATCGATGTTGGCTCTGGTGTCGTAACAACAATGGTCTCGTCAGAAGCAGTAATAAATTGAGCGGTTTCCTTAGACAGCCCTGCACCAGTATCAAAGATGATATAGTCATAATGTCCTTGCAGCTTCATAATTTCAGTACCAAAACGATTAACCTCATCATCCGACAGTCTCACAAGCTCTAGCAGACCTGAGCCTCCAGCAATATAATGAAGTCCTTCAGGCCCAACGCTAATAATATCCCAAATCGTCTTTTCATTTTTTACAAGGTGATACAGATTATATCGAGAGCTTGTACCCATGAGCACATCGATATTGGCCATTCCAATATCAGCATCGATAACGAGTACCTTTTTTCCGAACCGCTGCAAGGCGATGCTAAAGTTCAGGCTGAAGTTTGATTTCCCAACACCGCCTTTACCACTAGTAACGGAAATAAATTTGGTTTTTTCTTCGTTATATTGTGCTGAGTGCTGCTTAACTAATTTTCTTAATGCTTCTGCTTGGTCATTCATGATGAGGATCTCCTAGTAAAAGCTCAATATACTTGTTCAATTCGAATGGTGCAATATCGTCAGGTACATTTTGACCACTTGTAATAAATAGCGGCATGAGTCCATATTGCATAACCATATTAAAGATCGAACCGTACACCTGCGTCTCATCAAGCTTTGTAAATACAACTTTTCTCACGCCGTATTTACTGAATTTTTCAGCAATAATTCTCATATCTGCCGTCCTACCTGTAAGACTGAGCACAAGTACCGACTCACTCTGTTCATTACGCGGTAGTAAACTGTTAACCTCAGATACATGTAGATCACTACTGTAGTTACGACCTGCCGTATCCATAAATATTAGCTCCGTATGCTCCAGTGCTGTAATTGCTCGCTCTAGCTCAAGCGGAGAGAACACAACCTCTAGCGGTAGATTTAGTATATTGGCATATGTCCGAAGCTGCTCTACAGCAGCAATTCGATAAGTATCAGCAGTAATGAGTCCTAGCTTCTTACCTTCTTTGATCGAATAATTTGCCGCAAGCTTTGCAATGGTCGTCGTTTTCCCGACACCTGTTGGTCCAACAAACTGAACCAATTGACTCGTAGGTGATAGCGTAGATTTCTGATATGGAAATAACCATTCCTGCAGCTTTTCTTTCGTAAGATGCCACACTTGATTCGTATCTAGCGCAACACCAGCTTCCTCTTCTAGCTGCAATAGCTCCTCGAACAGCAAATCAATCCATTGCTCATCAAGCTCCTGCTCTTGTAATCTCGATTTTAGAGCAATAATAGCTTCTGATGGCTCACGATCCTCGTTGTCTTTTTGTGATAGTCTGACCATTTCTAATCGCAAGCTTTTTAACTCATTAACAATAAATTGTTCCGTCGGTGTCATATCATTCGATGTGTTTGAAGCTTCCTTTGCAGCTGTAGCTTTTGGTGTTGGAACCTTCGACTCAAGGTGATTAGCAACTACGCTGCCTACTTCCTCACTGCCCTCGTCCACTGGATTCGTTACGGTTGATCCAGTATTATACAAGCGTGATGCAAAAGACGCTGCCCCATCAGTTGCTGAGGGTATCGTCTTGCTACTTTTATTCGTAGCCAAAGCAGCAGGAGGAGCAGAAGGGTTTTCATTGTCCTGAGGTTTCGTTTTTTTGGAAGCCTTCAGGATCTGCTCGATCACTTGATCAACATCGATATCATCTAAAGCTGAATTACTCGGCTTAGGCTTTGTTTCAGGCTTTGCTGAATTTGGTTCAACTGCAGCCATGACCTCCAGCTTACGTTTACGAAACATCCCCATAAAACCGCCGACTTTAATCTCTCTAGATTCAAGAATGACTGCATCCTTGCCTAATTCACTTTTTATGAGCGGAACTGCATCTGACATTGCGTCTACGACATATTTTTTCACTCTCACAGATTAACCACCCCAACGCTCTGTACTTCAATATTTGGCTCAAGCTCACTATAGGAAATAATCGGCAAATCCTGCATCGTGCGAGCAACAATTTGTCTCAAATACATACGAATGGTTGGCGAAGTCAGTACAATAGGCTGTTGACCTGATTGCAGCAAACGATTGACTTGCTCGGTGAGACGTTGAAAAATTTGCTGTGATGATACAGGATCAAGAGATACATAGCTGCCTTGATCATTTTGCTGTACGGATTCAATGATTTTCTTCTCCAGCTGCGCACCTAGCGTAATGACTCGCAAGGATTGGCCACCTGGTGCATATTGCTGTGTAATTTGTCTTGATAGAGCCTGTCTTACATATTCCGTTAAAATATCGGTATCCTTCGAATATTGACCATAGTCTGCCAATGTCTCGAAGATCGTAACTAGATCGCGAATCGAAACTTTTTCTTGGAGAAGCTTCGTCAACACTTTTTGCACGTCACCGATGGACATTACACCTGGAATTAAATCTTCTACAAGTGCAGGATAATTCGCCTTCACATTCTCTACCAGTGCCTTCGTTTCTTGACGTCCAATGAGCTCATGTGCATGACGCTTAACGATTTCCGTTAGATGTGTAGCAACAACGGATGGTGGATCAACGACCGTGTAACCAGACAGCTCCGCTCGTTCCTTCGTCATCTCATCAATCCATATCGCTGGCAATCCAAATGCCGGCTCAGTTGTTTCGATGCCGTGAATCGATTCATCATCATAACCCGGGCTCATGGCTAAGTAATGATTAAGAAGCAATTCACCTCTGGCAACCGTGTTCCCTTTTATTTTAATGACGTATTCATTCGGCTTAAGCTGAATGTTATCTCGTATTCTAATAACAGGTACGACAAGTCCTAGCTCAAGCGCACACTGTCGTCTGATCATAATGATCCGATCTAGTAGATCTCCACCCTGCTGCGTATCAGCTAAAGGAATTAAGCCATAGCCAAATTCAAATTCGATTGGGTCTACCGATAGCAAGCTTATGACGCTTTCTGGACTTCTAACCTCTTCGATTTGCTGTTCTTCAACAAGCAATTCATCCTGTTCTGCCTTTTTAAGCTGTGAACGACTAAGTAAATAACCGGCGATCGCAAGTCCAATAGCAAACGGCCATGTTCTAAGTATTCCAATAGGTGTTAAGCCTAATACGGCAATCGTTGCTGCTGCTACATATAGCAGCTTCGGATATTTGAACAGCTGACCAGTAATATCCTCTGCCAAATTTCCTTCCGATGCTGAACGAGTAACAATTAAGCCTGAAGCTGTTGAGATCAACAACGCAGGAATTTGAGCAACAAGACCATCACCGATCGTTAGAATTGTGAACGTCGTTGATGCTTCTCCGAAGCTTAAGCCCATCATAGCCATACCGATAATGAAACCGCCGATCAGGTTAATAATCATCATGATGATCGTGGCAATTGCATCACCCTTAATAAACTTACTCGCACCATCCATTGCTCCATAAAAGTCAGCTTCTCGCTCGATGGTGGAACGGCGTTCTTTCGCTTCCTGCTCATTAATAAGTCCAGAGTTCAAGTCCGCATCGATACTCATCTGCTTACCTGGCATTGCATCAAGCGTAAAGCGAGCTGCTACCTCAGCGACACGCTCTGAACCTTTGGTAATGACGATAAATTGAACGACCACGAGAATTAAAAACACGATAAAGCCAATAACAACCTGGCCTCCGCCTACCCATTGACCAAACGTTTCAATGACAGCTCCGCCTTCTGCATGGGTTAGTATGTTTCTAGTGGTAGAAATACTAAGCGCGAGTCGGAATATTGTTGTAACGAGTAGAATCGCTGGGAATATCGAGAAGTCCAAAGCTGACTTTGTATTCATAGCTACAAGTAGAATCGTGATCGCCATCGTAATATTAACGATTAGAAGAAAGTCAATTAATAGAACTGGGAGCGGTACGATCATCATGAGAATTATCCCGATAATTCCACACGTTATAATGAGCTCTTTTAACTTCATGATGTTCCCTCCCTTACATTATTATTTAGCATGCTTCCTACCTCTAATCTTATATACATATGCCAGCACCTCTGCCACAGCCTGAAACAGATCAGCAGGAATTGCATCTCCTATTTCTGTTTGACTGTATAAAGCACGTGCAAGTGGCTTATTTTCCATCGTTATTACATCATGCTCTTTTGCAACCTCTTTAATTTTCAGAGCAAGATGATCCATCCCTTTCGCGACAACGACCGGTGCTTCCATATTTGCAGCATCATATTTCAATGCAACAGCAAAATGTGTAGGGTTCGTAATAACGACGTCTGCATTAGGGACCTCCTGCATCATTCGCGATATTGCCATTCGCAATTGCTTTTCCCGGATTTTTCGTTTTATTAACGGGTCACCTTCAGATTTCTTATGCTCATCTTTAATATCTTGCTTTGACATTCGAATACTTTTTGCGTGCTCATATTTTTGATATAAAAAGTCTAAAAATGCCAGTACGATTAATATAGCCCCTGTAGTTACACCCATTCGTATAACGAGAGATGCTAGATAAGATACTACAGTTTCAATAGGCTGAAGGCCTAACCCTGTAATTGTTCCCCATTCATTGCTTATTATCGAAAAAACAACTACAGCAATGATAATAACCTTTAATAAGCTTTTAGCGAACTCTACAAGACTGCGCATAGAAAAAATACGCTTAAAGCCTTCGATCGGATTTAGTTTTTTTAATTGGACCTTTAACGGTTCGTTCGTTAATAGAAATCCAAACTGCACAACATTGCCAATAACGCCAGTGATCATGACGATCGCAAGTATAGGAGCGATAATGAGCAGCACCTGAAGTATAACGTTGATAAAGAAATCACCAAGGTTTGTAACCGTGACTTCCATCGTTAACCAATTTTCAAACAAATCATGAAATAAATTCGTAAAATGTGTTTTATAGTAATCTCCGAGCATCATAAAGGATGCGAAGCACAGTGTAAGAATCAACGCGGATGGAAGCTCTTGGGATTTGGCAACCTGTCCTTTTTTTCGTGAGTCCTGTTTCTTCTTAGGGGTTGCCTTCTCTGTTTTTTCTTGATTGAATAGCTGTAGATCTACAACTAAACGATATTTACGCACTGTTTTGCCTCCATTCTTTATGCAGGCGGACCTTGCACCACACCGAAAAATTGCTCTAGCGAGTTAAACATAACCGTAAAGATTTTCTCGAAGATCACTGCCATGCCTGGCATTAACAAGAAAATTAATAATAAACCAAGCATAATTTTTACTGGAAAACCAATAACAAACACATTAAATTGAGGGGCTGTCTTTGCTAAGAAGCCAAGCCCAACATCTGTAATGAACATTGCAACCATTATCGGCAACGCGACTTGAACTCCGATTACTATGCTGGAAATGACGGCGTTTGTTAAAAATTGGGCTAAGCTTCCATCTCCCATTCTAGAAAACCATTGATTTTCAATCGGGATATACAAGTAGCTGTCCATCAATCCAGTAAGTAAGAAGTGATGTCCATTCATCATTAAGAACACGACAAGCAAAAGCATATACTTAAAATTACCGAGCAATGGTACCGATACACCCGATACAGGGTCTACGATGTTCGCCATTGCGAAACCGATCTGCATGTCGATGATCCCACCTGCAGTTTGTACCGTAACAAAAAACAGATACACAATAAACCCCATCATAAGTCCGATAAGCACTTCTCTTATGACAAGCAAGAAATATTGAATATCTATAATCATTGCCTGACTAGGACCGTGCACGGTTACGATTAGCAGGGAAATAAAAAAGCCGAGCCCAATCTTAAATATCGCCGGAACATTTCTGTGATTAAAGATCGGTGTTACGACGAAAAAAGCTGTTACTCGACAAAATATTAACAAAAAAATAGGGACTGCCTCTAAAAATACATCTGTCATCGAATTCACAGCCTAACCGATATAATGGTGCAGATTATTAAATATCGTAAACGTGAAGTCGACAACCGTATTGAGAATCCACGGTCCGAATATGACTACCGCTAACAATACTGCAACGATCTTCGGTACAAACGCTAAAGTCTGTTCTTGGATCTGGGTTGTCGCCTGAAACACACTTACTACTAAACCAGTCACTAGTGCAAGAACGAGCATAGGTGCGGCTGCTTTCAATACAGTAAATACAGCTTGTCCAGCTATCCCTATAATAAAATCTGCACTCAATATTTCCCCCTCCTGATCTAGCTTTAAGGGTTAAAGCTTAGTAGTAATGAACGTACAATGAGATACCAGCCATCTACTAATATAAACAATAGTATTTTGAAAGGCAGCGAGATCATGATCGGTGGTAGCATCATCATCCCCATCGCCATAAGTGTACTCGAAACAATCATATCAATAATTAAAAATGGGATAAAAATCATAAAGCCCATCTGGAACGCCGTCTTCAATTCACTTATCGCGAAGGCTGGAATCAATGTCGTAATTGGAATCTCCTCATACGATGATGGCTTTTCTTCCCCTGTATAATTCATGAACAACAGGAGATCCTTTTCACGCGTATGATTAAACATAAACTTTTTCATTGGCTTTGCAGCTTCTTCAAAGGCTTCCTCTTGTGTCAACTCACCTTGAATGTAAGGCTGAAGCGCCACTTGATTAATCTCATTAAATGTCGGTGCCATGATAAAGAATGTTAAAAACATTGCCAATCCAACAAGCACTTGCGCTGGAGGTATCGTATTCGTTCCCATCGATGTTTTCACAAAGCCAAGTACAATAACGATTCGAGTAAAGCTCGTCATTAACACCAAAATTGCAGGGGCAACGCTTAATACAGTGATTAGCAATAAAATAGAGAGTGTACTAGTCCCTGAAGCATCAGCATCATCATTACCAATATTAATGGAGATATCAGGAAGCGGTTCAGCGTGAGCATATGGTACCAAGAAAACAAAAAACATCATTATCAATGGTACGATAAGCATCCACTTTTTTTTCATTGTCCATCAACCATTCATTATTTTTTATCTTTTAATAAAGACTCAAGCTCTTGCTTGCGCTCTGCTTGCTTATCAAGCTTAGTCTGCAATAAGTCTTCGAATGAGCGTGGATCATTCCACATTTCATCCGAAGCATTCGTGGAATCAGACTGTTTCTTACGCGATGCAACGAATTGCTTGAGTGAGCTGAAGCTAATGTTGCTTTGCTCTGCTAATTCTAATGCTGCAATGATTTGCGCAACCTTATCAGGGTCTACTTCTTTGTCTAGCAAAGTAACAGATTCACCCACACCTAAGATGTAGATTCGATCTGCAACCTCAATCACTTGCATTGAGCTATTTTGTCCGAGACTAACTCCTCCAAGAGAACGCATGCCTCGTTGATTACCCCAGGCACGATTTCTTTTAGACAGCCACTTTACAGTGACCATTAAAAGCGCAATGACGATTGCTAAAGCTACAAATACCTTAATAACATCGAACACGATGTTCGTCTGTTGAAACGCTGGAGACCCATCGCTTGCCAAGCCACTTCCTTGCTCGCTGTTACTTGAAGCAGCAACAGCGATGTTTGGAAGAGTTATGAATAGTAAGCTACTACTAGCGATTTTTAGCACACACGAACGAATATTAAACTTACTCATTAGCCTAGTGTTTTCTTAATAGCTTCGATTACTCGATCAGCTTGGAATGGCTTAACGATGAAATCTTTCGCACCTGCTTGGATCGCGTCAATAACCATGGCTTGCTGACCCATTGCAGAGCACATAATAACTTTTGCATTTGCATCAATTTTACGGATTTCCTTCAATGCTGAAATCCCATCCATCTCTGGCATCGTAATATCCATCGTAATTAGGTCTGGCTTCAATTCCTTAAATTTCTCAATAGCTTGAGCACCGTCTGGTGCTTCACCAACTACCTCATAACCATTTTTGCTTAAAATATCACGAATCATCATTCGCATAAAAGCAGCATCATCAACAATTAGAATACGATTAGACATCTTTCTTCCTCCTAGAAATCCGTTATTGTAGTTTTTGAATTCTGTCCCATTGACTCACGATATCTGTAACACGAACACCAAAGTTCTCGTCGATGACAACAACCTCGCCTTTTGCAATGAGCTTGTTGTTAACAAGAATATCGACTGGTTCACCTGCTAGCTTGTCCAGCTCAATAATTGAGCCTTGAGAAAGCTCAAGGATATCTTTTATTTGCTTCTGGGTCCTACCTAATTCTACAGTGACCTTCAATGGTATGTCGAGTAGTAAATTAAGATTTGTCCCATCGGTTTGCGTATATGGTGCTTGATTAAAATTCGCAAACTGTACAGGTTGAACATTTACGTTGCGATTCATGTTCGTTTGTTGATGCTGATCATAATTCATCGCAGGCGCTGGCGCTGGCTGAGCAAACATATCCTGTTGTGGAGCATGGAATGTATTACCCATTGGCTGCTGCTCTACTTGAGCTGCTGGCGCTACTGGCGGTGCAGCCATTGGCGCAGGTGGAGTTGTCTCCTGAACAGGGGCCGGAGTAACATCCATCGGCTCCGTATCCGTACCCATCAGTGTTGCGACCATTTGCTTCGCAAAAGAAATTGGAAGCAGCTGCATAATTGTAGAATCTATTAAATCTCCAATCGTTAAATGGAAGGAAATTTTGATCATAATATCTTCTGGTGGAAGATGATCAATGCCATCTCCGCTTGTTACATCTAATATATTTATTCCAGGCGGCGATATATTTACTAGTCGGTTAAATATCGTCGACATCGACGTAGCAGAAGATCCCATCATTTGGTTCATTGCTTCTTGAACTGCTGAAATATGAATTTCATTCAGCTCTTGGTCAGTTACTTCTCCTTCTCCACCAAGCATTAAATCTGCGATTACTTGTGCATCTTTCATACGAATGACTAATGAATTTATACCTTCAAAGCCATCAACATATTCGACACTTACCGCAACATGCGGTTTAGGAAATACGTCACCAAGCTCGCTTTTACGAACGATAGATACGGAAGGAGTCGTAATATCTACCTTTCTACCTAATAAAGTTGACAATGCAGTTGCTGCACTGCCGAACGTAATATTTCCAATCTCACCTAAAGCATCCTGCTCTAGCGTAGACAGGTAATCCTCTAAGACGACCTCTTCTGCTTCTGCAGGAGTCATGTCACTATGCTCGGGCTCACCTGAGGATTGACGAAGCAATGCATCGATTTCCTCCTGAGATAAATAATCTTTACTCGTCATAGTCTTCTTCCGCTCCTTCGTTTACAATCTCATCAATTTGAATCGCTATGCGATCCCTTATCGAGCCTGGACTTCCAATAAATTTCAGTTTTTCTCCTACTTTTATCTTAAGTCCTTCATCAACTGGTTTGTTAAGCGTTAATACGTCACCTTGAGCTAAGCCCAAAAACTCCTGAATCGTAATGGTTGCCTCTCCAAGTTCAGCAATGATTGGTAGTTTAGTCTTCTTCACACGATGCTCAAGGATTTCAACTTCCTCTGGTATGCGCTCCTTCTTTTGGGAAACAAACCAATGATGTACAGACAGTCTTGGCATAATTGGTTCTAGTACAACATGCGGAATACAAAGATTAATCATCCCTGTTGTGTCCCCGATTTTTGTACTAAAAGAGATTAGCGCTATCGTTTCATTGGGAGACACGATTTGCATAAACTGTGGATTCGTCTCCAATGCTTCAAGCTTCGGTTTAATATCAATGACCGTTTTCCAAGCTTCTTGTAGATTATCAAACGCTCTAGCAAAAACCTTTTCCATGACAATCGTTTCAATCTCAGTAAGAGCGTTCATCTTCGATGGAGCTGTTCCTGGACCACCAAGCAGGCGATCTAACATGGCGTAGGCTACGTTAGGATTTACTTCTAGTACCATACGCCCTTCTAAAGGCTCAGCTTCAAAGATATTTAATATCGTCATCTTTGGAATTGATCGTATAAATTCATCATAAGGCAATTGCTCTACATCAACGACATTGATTTGTACAAAGGTTCTTAATTGAGCTGAAAAATAAGTAGTTAAATAACGAGCAAAATTCTCATGAATTCTAGTCAAGCTGCGGATATGATCCTTAGAAAAGCGTACTGCACGCTTAAAGTCATATACACTAATTTTTCTTGTAGGTTCTTCCTTCTTCAAATCTTCTGCATCCATCTCACCTGATGATAAAGCGGCAAGTAATGCGTCGATCTCATTCTGAGATAAAACATCAACCATGTCTCTCACCTCCTTAGAGGAATTCATTAGAAGCTAAATTTTTGCAATCATAAAATCTGTAATTTCAACTTTCACTAGTTTACCCTTTGGCAAAATAGGGTTGATTAGATTCAGCAGCTGTGACTCTAGCTGATCCTCACCTTGAGAGCCATTCAGCTCATCAGCAGTCATATCAGCGAGCACTCTACTGATGATTGGCTTCACTTCTATGTCTAGAATCTTGTCAAAGCTTTCCTTAGACTTTTTATCATCAAGCTGGAAGGCAAAGTTTATGCTCACTACATATTGTGAATCTTTCAAATTTCTACGGAAATCTGTCAATGTAGAGGTTACTTCAACTCTCTTTTCTGCGCTGAGAACTTCAACCTCTACTGGTTTGTTGCTCGCGAGTGCTGAGCTCGAATCGTCAAACATCGTCTTATACACGACGATTCCTACTACAGCTATTAATGTAATTGAAAGTAGAATAGTTATTAACCACGGCAGCATCTTTTTCATGGCAAAGACTCCTTTATTCTTGACTCTTTTGGGCCGCAGTAATTAGGCCGATTGTTTGAAGAAACTGCTGATTGAGCGCTATAATTTCAGCAGCAGATTCCTTTACTACTATTTTGTTTCCAGTCGTCAGCGTAATTACCGTATCAGCGGCTTCGTCAACAAACTCAATGAGAAGTGCGTTAATGGTTACTGACCGACCGTTTAAGCGCGTTAGTGTAATCATTAGCAGCCTCCTAGCTTAGAGGGGGATCAATGGATCCCCCTTCAACCTACATTACTTATCGCTTAAGATTTACAACCTCTTGTAGAATTTCATCGGAAGTAGTAATGATTCTTGAGTTCGCCTGGAATCCACGCTGAGCAACAATCATTTCTGTAAATTCACTTGTTAAGTCAACGTTCGACATTTCAAGCTGACCAGCGATGATGCCACCTGTACCAAGCTCTGCATCATTAGGAGCTACGATCTCAATCTCGCCATCTGGATTCGCATTGACCGTCATGCGGTACAAGTTCCCTCCTAGCTTTTCTAGACCCTCTGGGTTAACGACACGTGCTACACCAATTTGTGCAACTTCAACAGGGCCGTCAGGCGTTACCCCGACAATCATACCGTCCTGTGAGATGCTAAACGCTGTTACCTCTTCATCAACAATGATAGGTGCACCACCAACATCAAGTACGAATAGTCCATCACCATTTACGAGCTGACGGTTAGCATCAAGTGTAAAGTTACCTGCGCGGCTAAGGACTTGCTCTGCATCGTCGCCTGCTGACAGCACGAAGAATCCATCACCATTGATTCTCAAATCAGTTGGTCGATTCGTTGTCATTGCACTACCTGCGGTATGTATCGTATCAATAGATGCAATATTAACACCAAGACCTACTTGCTTCGCATTAACACCGCCGCTTACTCCATCCTCTGGAGCTGTTACACCACTAACGGTTTGGCTCAAAATATCCGAAAACATTACACGGCCGGATTTAAAGCCGATCGTATTAACGTTTGCAATATTGTTACCAATTACGTCAAGCTTTGTTTGGAAGCCTCTCATTCCTGAAACTCCAGAATACATCGATCTAAGCATGATTCATCCTCCTAATATTAGGTATTTATTAGCTGCATCAGTCGGTCAGCAGCTGTAGGCCCCCTTATCGGTCCAGCCTATTTCAAAATAATTGCACTATCAATTTGTGTAAACACATTGCTTTGCAGCTGTCCACCATCTAAAGCAGTGACAACTGTTCGAGTAGGAACGTTAACGATCATCGCAATATCACGATAGACGATCAGCGAATCCTTCGCACCCTTTTGTGCCGCTGAATCAACCGCTTCACTAATTTGATTCAAGCTTTCCTGCGGAAGGCTAATACCTCGCTGAGCCATTCTAATCTCCGCATGGTGGCTGAACTTAAGCATCTCACGATCTAATGCTTCAGAAAAGCTCGGCTTATCCGTTTTATTAGATTGCACATTGTGATGCCCTTGTTGAAAAGCGCCAGGATTGACCTTCATCGGATAGAGCTGACCAACTCTAAAGCTCTCATTCATTACTCCATCACCTCTTCACTAGAGGAGGAGTCTGTTGGCTCGCTTTCTTCTTGATCCGAAGAGTTGTCATTCTCAATTGGAGTAGATGAGATCTGTCCAATAAAATCCATACCGATTTTCTCTCCGCCAACTTGTACAAAGAGATGACCATCCTGTGAAATAATAGAATCTACCAATCCGCTTCTCTGAACAATTTCTCCAGCATTATCATACTCATTCCAGGTCACGTGCTTACCTATTAAACTCGAAGCCGTTCCGATATTCAAACGCAGAAGAGAGATCTCTTCTTTCATATTGATTAATTGCTCTACAGAAGAGAACTGTGCCATCTGAGCGATATACTGTGTATTATCCATCGGAGATAATGGGTCCTGATTCTGAAGCTGAGCAACTAATAAACCTAAAAATTGGTCCTTACCAAGCTCATTTGTTTTAGTAGATGCTTTAACTACATTAGACGTATTATAATGAGGCCACACAACAGATGATTGTATTGAGCTTGCCATCTTTTCACCTCCATCTTACTTTAATGGATTAGTTAAACCGTTTCGTTAACTGCTCGTCCGAAGCCTAATTCTTGATTAGCTGCATTGATAAGTAATTCTTCTTCAAAGGCTGCTTCATCAAGCTCTTTTCTAGAGCTGTCATCGTTACCGTTTTGACTATTAGATTGTTGCTTTTGCTGTTGACTAAGCTGAGATGCAAATTCAGTTTGAGCAACTTCTATTTTTTCTACCGTTATCCCTTGAGCTGCAAGTGAAGCACGAAGCTGAAGCATTTGATTTTCTAATGCGTCCTTCGCCATCGCTGTTTCTGTTTGGAACATTGCAGTCAGCACGCCATTCTGCATAGAGATTTTAACATCAACATGACCTAAATGCTCAGGTGTTAGTGATAGTCTCGCTTCCGTCAAGCCATTCAGCTCGGTCACGTTAAATCTTTGCACAATTAAGCCTCTCATCGTATCTGCAAACTCATCTGCAAGAACATAAGCACTAGTAACAGAAGGGCCTGTTCGAATGAAATGAGGCAAAAGCTCACGTACATTGTCAGCACGTAGCTGCGCAATCGTAGCAGAAGGCTGAACAGCCGTATCCTCTTGTACAGCTTGAGTAGCTGAGTTTGAGGCATCATTCGCTTGTGTAGCAGCTTGAGCGTAAGTTGCTTCTACATTCAATCGCTGTAGATGAGATGCTTGTTCATCTGATGCTGACTTATCTTTCACAGCAAACTCGGAAGCTGACGCAGCTCCACTAGCATTTTGTTGACCTACTGCTTGATTAAGCTTTAGATCTTGTTGCGACTCTGCAGCTTTATTATTCGTTGCTTGGTCTGTTGTAGCAGACTTGATAATCTGTGCCATATCGTCTGCTATCGTATTACTGCTGTCAATCGTTCCCGCGGCTTGCTTGAGCTTAGCATCCTGAAGCAGCTGAGCTACTGTGGCTTGAACGATATGTAATTGTTCAGTTACGATATCTTCTACAGATTGAACGCCAGGTAATACCTTAACTTCACCGCTTTGCAATGCATGTTGAAGCATCAAAAGCTGATCCTGAAGCTTAATAACTAGTTGATTGGATGAACTTTGTTGAGCATCGCTATCTAACTGTTGATCAACACTGAGCATAGGAGCTTGCTTGCTAGCTTCTTGATTGAAGGAGACCACTTGGATTAACGCCTCCATTTGCTGAATCAAATCTTCAACAACGGATTGCTGTTCATTATCTAGTCCAAGCTGCTCTAGCTCATCTAGCTGATCTAACAAGCCCTCAAGCAAAGCATTAAGCTGTTCAGCTGACGCTTGCTCCTCATTCAGTGATCCGGCTTTACCAGCCAAAAGCAATGCAGATGATGCAACCATTTGACCTGTTCCAGCTGTTTGGCCTGCATCTCCTTGCTGTCCTTCGACAAGACTGACTAATTGCTTTTGAAAGGATGTTGCATTTGTTGAGGAAGAATTCGTATTGGTTAGCTGTGAAACATTTCCCATCACAGTACCAGGATTCAATACATTCATTACGTCCATTATGTCACCTCCTTTCGATACTCCCTCGCATTAGTCTTGCATTAGTCTTGCATCAATCTTGTAACTAGTAATGCAGCTGTCGTTTCATTAATAGCTGTCATTTCTTCTAAGATTGCGGAACGAGCTGTGCTTCCCGTAACCTTCAATATACGAAGGACCTTACTGGAGCTTACGTCCATCATTTTCAACAGCATATCTGCTGCAGCCGATGGCTCCATCGCAGAAAATGTTGCTGCTAGGTCTGCATCACTAACCTCATTTGTTGAAGATTCTTGTTCATTTTCCGATTGAAGCAGCTGTACTCTAGATTGCAGCGCTGCAATTTCTAGATCTTTAGCTGTTTCACTGTCCTTAAGCAGCATCGTAACATCGGCTGCTGTCTTTGGAGTCATTTTCTCCATAATACGCACGCGATCATCTGCTCGCATGTTACCGAAAAGAAGTGCCATTTCCTCCAATGTCATACTTTGCACAATAGGAGCAGCCTTACTCGGTGTCATTTTTGCAAACATACTCGCCAGCTCTTGAATTCGTGCCGTATACTGCTCATCAGTAATCGCAGCTGGTTCAGTTACAGGCTCCTCGCTGATTGTCTCACTCTTTTCCTGAAGAGTTGCAATGGTTTGCTCCTGCTCGATCGTTTTCTGTTGTGCTGCATTCAGCTCGTTTTGCAAAGTCGCCAGCTGAGTTTCTAGTTCAACGATTCGCTCACTATATTTGTCTTTTTTCATTTCATCATCTGAGTTTACAGCCGTCGTACTAGGCGCCGGCAATACATTACGAACGACTGGAATATCTTGACCGATCTCCAAAGCCTTGTTTCGTATATCTACATCGAGAAAAGTGACCAATAGTCCGAGCAAAACAATTACAAACAAAATAGGAGTAATAATAAATACAGCTTTTTCTATAAAACTGCTTTCTTGCTTTTCTTCGTCAATGGCTGCCAAATCCATTCACTCCCTTGCACGGTCTTATGGGGTAGGTGACATAAAACGGATGGAGGCCATCTCGTCTAATTCATTCTGTTCCTTGATTTGCATGCTATAGCGAAATTTAGTAAAGGCATTCTCCTTAGCCTTATGCCAAACCTTTTCTTCCCTCATCTTATCTGCCAAATCGTTTCTACGTTGCTCTACTTTACGCTCTACACGTTCAATATCTTTCATTTTACTTTTAATCGTTTGAGCAAAGTATTCAATATATTCGTCAATAGCAAGTACTTCAGCTAAAGGGGTCGCTTCTTTTACAGATTGCTCAAGCTTTTGTTCCCATTCTCTTTGCTGCTGCTGAAGTGATCGAAGCTGCTCTCTCTCCGAATTAAGCTCACCAATTGCATCAGATAGAAGCCATTCCGCGTGAGTCTTTTCACTTTCCTTCAAATCAACAATCTTTTGGAAGCTATACTTGAACGCTGCCATTCATTATCAACTCCTAGCAAAATTCGCAATTAGCTGCTGCTGAACTTCCTCCAGCGTTACCTTTTCATTTGTTCGCTGTTTTGTAAACGAGTTAATCAGATCGATATATTGAATCGCCATATCAATTTGTTGATTAGATCCTTGCTGATATGCACCGATATTGATTAGATCCTCTGAATCACGATATATGGCAAGTAACCTTTTCAGCTCATTTGCAGCATCCAGCTGTTCTTCAGTGACGATCTCGTTCATTACACGACTGACAGACGATAGAACATCTATCGCTGGATAATGACCCTTATGTGCTAAAGCCCTGCTTAGTACGATATGACCATCTAATATACCTCGAACGGCATCCGCGATTGGCTCATTCATATCATCACCATCAACGAGGACGGTGTAAAAGGCTGTAATTGATCCCTTTTTTCCTGTACCAGCTCTCTCAAGCAGCTTCGGCAATGCAGCAAACACCGAAGGTGTATAACCTCTTGTCGCTGGAGGCTCTCCAATGGCCAGACCAACCTCACGCATCGCCATCGCATAACGCGTTACAGAATCCATCATGAGCATGACATTTAATCCGCGGTCTCTAAAGTACTCTGCAATAGAAGTCGCAATCATTGCACCCTTCATACGAATTAGCGCTGGCTGATCTGAAGTCGCTACGACTACAACAGATCTAGCAAGACCCTCTGGTCCTAGATCCTTTTCAATAAATTCAAGCACCTCACGTCCACGTTCTCCGATCAGTGCGATGACATTAACATCAGCCGTCGTATTTCTAGCGATCATCCCTAGTAGTGTACTTTTCCCTACTCCAGATCCAGCGAATATACCAACACGTTGGCCTTCACCAACGGTAAGCAATCCATCGATCGCTCGTACTCCTGTCCCAAGCGGTTTGGTGACTCGTGGTCTTGCAAGAGGGTTATTCGGTGTGTTATGGGTTGAATAATTCGGCATTCTGCTTGGGAGAAAGCTGCCATCCAGCGGATTTCCCAGTCCATCAAGCACTTTACCAAGCAACTCAGAGCCCACTTGAACCGTTAATGGTTTTCCTGTACCGACAACGTCACAGCCTGGGCTGATGGAATGCAGATCTCCTAGCGGCATTAAAATAACTTTATTTTCACGAAAGCCTACAACCTCTGCCTTAAGCGGCTTCGAAGATTTTGTAGGATAGATATAACAGAGGTCACCAATACTTGCATCTGGTCCTTGCGACTCGACAGTCAACCCAATAACCTGTGTTACTTTCCCATTAATACGTACGGGATCGACATTTTTCAGATGCTCTCGGTATTTGTCGACTTCTAAATTAAGCTTGGTCATTGGCTTGACCTCTTTCCTCTACACTTTGATGAGCAATGTTGAGCAATTCACGCTTAATCTCTGATAATTGTGTATCGATCCGAGCATCAATACTACCGAATTTGGAACGAATGACACAGCCATGATCCTTTACGGTTGTATCAGGTATAATCACTAGCTCAGCCTGTGAATCTATCGTTGCATCCAGTTCTTCACGCGCTCCTTGAATGAACGATAGTGACGATGGTGCAACACATAGAATGATTTCACCTTGCTCTCGTCTACGGGAAAGTGTACGTGTAATAATATCTAGTACCATGTCAGGCTCTAAGGAAAGCTGTTTATCGATTACTTTTTCTGCGATTGAACAGCTTAATTCAACGATAAACGGCTCTGCTTCTTGAATAATCTGCTCACGCGTTCGATAGGCTTCCTTAAGAATAGAAGCAGCTTCTGACAAGTTATGCTCCCATTCCTGCTCAACCTTCACATGAGCCTCTTCAAGCCCTTGTTGATAACCAGCCTCAAAGCCTTCCTTTTTATGCTTTTCTTGCAGCTCAGCATCCTCATTACGTTTCTCTAGCCACCACACATCAATCTGCTGCTCAGTATCTTGCAGCATCTTTTCACATTCAGCTGCAGCTTCCTTTATGCGTGCCTCAGCAGCTGCCATCGCATCGGCAATAATTTGCTCTTTAAGAGAAATCGTTGCTTCATCCGGCTGTTCTACCTCGGACACTTCTTCAAAATTCTCAGTAAAATTGGGCTGTTGAGTAACATATTGATTGTTGACGCGCAACTTTTTAAGCTCTTCAAGCGTCATAACATGTGAGGACTTGATTAGATTAGACAATAATATCATCTCCTCCGCCACGTGCGATGATGATTTCACCAGACTCTTCTAGTCGTCTTATAATTGCAACGATTCGAGTCTGAGCTTCTTCTACATCACGCAAGCGTACAGGTCCCATAAATTCCATTTCTTCTTGGAATGTTTCTGACATGCGCTTTGACATATTACGGAATATCGCTTCACGAACCTCTTCACTCGACACCTTAAGTGCAAGCTGAAGATCCGCATTTTCAACATCACGTATAATACGTTGAATGGAGCGGTTATCAATGCTAACAATATCCTCAAAGACAAACATACGCTTCTTGATATCTTCAGCGAGTTCAGGATCTTGAATTTCTAATGCATCGAGAATTGTACGCTCTGTACCACGGTCAACACCATTTAGTATTTGTACGATAGAATCGATGCCACCTGCATTGGTGTAATCCTGAGTAACGGTCGATGAAAGCTTTTGCTCCAGTATGTGCTCAATTTGAGTAATGACCTCTGGAGAAGTACTATCCATGAGCGCAATTCTTTTTGCTACATCAGCCTGCTTATCCTGAGGCAAGGAGGACAGTATCGTCGCTGCTTGCTCAGCCTGCAGATATGATAGAACAAGGGCTATCGTTTGTGTGTTTTCATTCTGAATAAAGTTAAGGATCTGTGCAGGATCAGCCTTACGCGCAAAGTCGAAAGGTCTAACCTGCAACGTCGCAGTAAGTCTAGTCAAAACTTCTTTTGCCTTATCTTCACCAAGTGCTTTATCAAGAATTTCTTTCGCATAGGCAATACCGCCTTGTGAAATAAACTCTTGCGCCATACATATTTGATGGAACTCTTGTAATATAAAATCACGATCATTGCTGTCGACTTTACGTACGTTTGCGATTTCAAGCGTAAGCTGTTCAATCTCATCATCACGTAAATGCTTAAATATTTGTGCGGATACTTCAGGTCCTAGCGTAATCAGTAAGATCGCTGCCTTTTGACGTCCTGATAATCCTTGTGCTAGTTTAGACATTACAGCACCTCTATTCATCTACTAGCCAGGTACGAAGCAAGTTGACAAATTCGTCAGGTTTGCGTTTGGCAAGTTGTTCAAGATTTTTGCGAGCTTGATTATCATTTTGCAGATTTTCAAGATCAATTGTTTCATAGGCAGGTCGTTCAGGAATATCTTCCACAACCATCTCATCTTCAAGCGCTTGAGCTTTACGGCGACGAAGCAATACAACAATTAACGCAATAATCGCTGCTAAAGCTAGTGCAGACAAGCCAATAATCCAAGCCATCGGAATTCCAGCTTCCTGAGCAACAGCAGTTTCTTCATCGAAGTTACGAGCTATTAACGTCACCTTTTGCTGAAGGTTTTCATCACTTGTTAGGTCTTGGCCTGAATTAGCCAATTGACTACGTACAAAGCTTGCTAAGTAATTCGTAATAGCAGCTTGATCTGCATCACTTGCTAGCTCTGAAGCCTCAAAGCCGACACTGATCGAAAGATCCTTTACGACATACGCTTGCGATTCAATAATGTTATTAATACGATTTACATCATAGTTTCGAATGGTAGAGTTACTTTCGGATTCACTCTGGTCTCCATTTGATCCAGTTTGATAGGTCGGGATATCAGTTTCTCCTGTCCCGACAACGCCACTTGAGGCTTGTGAATTCGTACTGGAGCTTGATTCTAATTGTTCACTGATAATAATTCCATTATTGTTATTATTTTCTAGCGGCAACACAAGACTTTCCTGGCTTGATTTCTTATCGAAGTTCAAGCTACTTGAAATACTAACTACAATTTTATCAACGCCATAAATTTGACTTAAATATTGTTGAATCTGATTTTTAATCTCTTGCTCATATTTTCGTTGTATATTAAATTGCGTCTCAATAACGTTAGTTCCGCCATTGATTAAGTCGCTCGCTTCAGAAGAAATCAATTCTCCTAGCTGCTGACTTGAAATCGTAATATCCTGTGTATCGATATTACCAACCGCTGCTTTTATCAAATTATAGTAGCCATCGATGTCCTTTTGCGATGGTCGATATCCGCTCGTAAAGGTTAGGACTACAGCAGCAGAAGGTTTGTTTAGTTCCTCAGTCGTTAAAAACACACTTTCCTCTGGCATTGTAATGAGCACTTTAGAGCTTTCAATGCCATTTAAGTTATTTAACAGCTTCTGAACCTCACCATTAATGGCGCTTTGTTTTTTCACGTTAAACTCATTTTCTGTCGTTCCAAGTGAGCTTGTCCCTATTCCAAATGTTTCAGCGAAGCCTAGCGATCCATTTTGGATTAAACCCTGAGATCCTACATCGATCTGAACTCGGGCAGCATCTTTCGCTGGAATAGAAATTTCTGATCCAGTAGCATTTAGCTTATATGGAATTCCTGCAGCATCCAAATGATTAATTACAGCTGCTGAATCCATCGTATCCAAATTTTTGAAAGCAACCTCATATTCAGTTCTAGTAAAAATAATTGTCATTAATACGATTGCTACAATCAGTCCAATACTCGATGCACTTAACCATATTTTCTGTTTATTACTCATTTGCTGAAAACTGGTTTTCACTTTGTTAACATATTGGGCTACTCTTTCGTTCACGTCTTCACCTCATCCGCGTTCTATGCAGGTAACAAGTCATCCTAGATTTGGATTCTCATTATTTCTTGATACGCTGCCACAACTTTATTGCGAATCTCTGAGGTTAGTTGCAAACTTAATTGAGATTGACTTGCTGCAATCAGTACTTCAGTAGCATCCACTTGACCCGCTAAGTATAAATCATTCTTTTTATGAACGTCTGCTTCTAATGCAGAAACGTCATTTAGTGCGTTATTCAAATATTCTCCAAATGATTTAGTTATTTCTGATGTTGATGGTGATTTTTCAGTTTGATTTACATTAATTGTTTTCAGAGCATTGATAGCTTTAGTTGACACATGCTCGATCATTTAGTGACTCAATCCTCTCCGTATTTTATTTCCCCAACTCCAATGCCTTTACAAACATAGATTTGGTAGCATTCAGTGCTGTTACATTCGATTCATAAGCCCGAACAGCTGCAATCATATCAACCATTTCTGTCGCGATATCAACATTAGGCATATGTACATAACCATCCGCATTCGCATCGGGATGCGATGGATTATATACCAACTTCGTTGGTGAGGAGTCTTCCATTATTTTAGCTACGCTGACTCCCTTTAATTTATTTGATTCATCTTTCCCATCTAACGCCTTATTAAATAGCTGAGAAAATGATTGCTCATTTGAATTCATCACGACAAGCTTACGTTTATATGGGACATATTCCCCATTCACAAAATCTGCTCTAGTCGTTTCAGCATTTGCGATATTTGATGAAATTACATCCATCCGCATTCTATTCGCTGTTAACGCAGAAGCACTAATATCGAAACCATTCGTAATCTTCATGTATACTTACCTCCTGAACCTATTTCGCTCCTGTAATTGCGATTCTCATCATAGAAAAATCGTGATTCAGCTGCTGAACATATAGGTTGTAATTTAATTGGTTTTTAGCTAGCAGTGCCATTTCTGCATCTAAATCGACATTATTCTTCGTCGTGTTGTTCATTGATGTCGATTGATCTGTAACAAGCTTAGCAGTTGGCAAGCCTAAATTACCTTTACCAATGGAGATATGCTTTTCATGGGTACGATTACCTTGGATTTTTTCGTTCGATTTACCCATTTGTTGGGCAATTAAGTCCTCAAAAACTAATTCGGAACGCTTAAAATTAGGTGTTTCAGCATTTGCTATGTTATTGGATATCACACGTTGCCTAGCTTCAGCAGTAAAAAGGGCAGATTCCATACGCTGAAAAGAAGCGTTATTGACAAGTTTCACTAAGTTTCACCACTCTCTTTCATACTTGCTAATAGGAATTATTCAACACGAATCCACAAAATCCTTTATTTTTATACAGAAACATTAAAAAAATATAATAATACGTCGAAACATATAACTACATTTTCTTTAATTCCAGCTAATTACACAATAAGAAAAAAGCCCTAACTTCTACAAGAGTTAGGGCTTTATAACCACATTGAATATTTCCTTTTTATTAAGCTTTATTCTTCTCAAGCTCTTGAAGCAACTGATGATTAAGTATTTTAATATACGTGCCTTTCATGCCTAGAGATCTCGTCTCAATTACCCCTGCGCTTTCCAGCTTTCTCAGAGCATTTACGATGACAGAGCGTGTAATTCCTACTCGATCAGCGATTTTGGAGGCAACTAACAAGCCTTCCTTACCTTCAAGCTCCTCAAAAATATGCTCGACAGCTTCAAGCTCACTATAGGACAACGAGCCAATTGCAACCGATACTACCGCTCGGCTTCGCGCCTCTTGCTCAACCTCTTCCGTTCTTTCCCTTAAAATTTCCATTCCGACTATAGTACTACCGTACTCTGCCAGCACTAAATCGTCATCAGTCAAGCTTTCTGATTGGCGCATGAGGAGTAGAGAGCCTAATCGATCACCACCACCAATAATTGGTACTATAGCCATAGTTTCCATTACGCCTAATCTACTAATG
>Ga0180216_1000348_pt1 | contig 50619 bp, 49 predicted proteins | sample eDN3rd37CBELigMG_FD_128879 | JGI IMG/M metagenome (GOLD analysis project Ga0180216, IMG submission 128879) | Enriched Miracle-Growth compost microbial communities from Emeryville, California, USA - eDNA 3rd pass 37_C BE-Lig MG (version 2)... ...
GGGGCGGCGACCGCCGCGTGTGGGCCGATCGCGTTCGTCGGCCTGGTGCTGCCGCACGTCGCTCGCGCCATGTGCGGGCCCGACTACCGCTGGATCCTGCCGTACACCCTGGTGCTGAGCCCGATCGTGCTGCTGTCGGCCGACATCGTCGGCCGCCGGCTCCTCGATCCGAGCGAGCTGCAGGTGGGTGTCGTGCTCGGCGTCATCGGCGCCCCCGCCTTCATCGCCCTGGTCCGCAACAGATCGCTGGCGAAGCTGTGACCGTCGTCGACGTGGCACCCGAGCCGACTCTGACGGGTCGGCGCCGTCGCCGTGCCCGCGAACTGTCCGTGACGCTGAGTCTGCTCGCCGTGACGTTCGCGCTGTTCGTCGTGACGATGATGGTCGGCAGCTACCGGCTGTCGCCGTGGCAGGTCGTCTCGTCGTTGCTGGGGATCTCCGGACAGGACAACATCGACTTCATCGTCCGGGACCTGCGCCTGCCGTTGGCCGCCGCGGGTCTGGGGGTGGGCCTTGCGCTCGGCACCTCGGGGATCGTGTTCCAGAAGCTGCTGGCGAACCCGTTGGCCTCGCCCGACTTCGTGGGCATCTCCCAGGGCGCGGGCGTCGCGGCGGTGACATGCATCATCTGGTTCAACGTCGGGGCAGTGGCGACGTCGGTCGCGGCGCTCGGGGGTGCGCTCGCCGCAGGAGCCGTCATCTACCTGCTGGCCTGGAAGCACGGCATCACCGGCTACCGGTTCATCCTGATCGGCATCGGCGTCAGCGAGTTCTGCATCGCGATCACCGGCTACGTGATCTCGCGCGCCGACCTGTACGACGCACGCGAGGCCATGACGTGGCTCGTGGGATCGATCGGTCAGACGGGATCGCTGCAGCTGCGCATCCTGCTGATCGCGCTGGTGATCCTGCTCCCGGTGGCCCTGATCCTGGGGCGCTGGCTGACCGCACTCGAGCTCGGCGACGACACCGCTCACGCGCTCGGCGTGCGCGTGGAGCGCGCGCGCATCACGCTGCTCGCCGTGGCGATCGTGCTCGTCGCGCTGTCGACCGCTGCGGCCGGCCCCGTTGCCTTCGTCGCACTGATCTCCGGCCCGATCGCGATCCGGCTGGTGCGCACGGGCGGGCCGGTGCTGTTGCCATCGGCGCTCGTCGGTGCGGCCCTGGTCCTGGGAGCCGACCTCGTCGGCACCCACCTGCTGCCGGTGTCGTTGCCCACCGGCGTCGTCACGGGCGCGGTCGGCGCGCCCTACCTGATCTGGCTGCTGGCCACCGTCAACCGGGAAGGACGCGGCGGATGACGCGCGACACCCACCACCTGCAGGCCCAAGACGTCTCGTTCGGCTACGGCGGCGACGACGTCGTCCGACGTCAGGACGTCGACATCCCGACCGGCAAGGTCACCGCGATCGTCGGCCCGAACGGGTGCGGCAAGTCGACCTTGCTGCGCGGGTTGGTGCGCCTGCTGAGACCGACCAACGGACAGGTGCTGCTGGACGACCGACCGCTGTCGAGCACCCGCAGCGTCGACGTCGCCAAGGTCATCGGGCTGCTGCCGCAGTCGCCGGTCGCCCCGGACGGCATCACGGTCGCCGACCTCGTCGGCCGGGGCCGCTACCCGCACCAGGGCTGGTTCCGGCAGTGGACGGCCGCGGACGACCTCGCGGTCGCCGAGGCGCTCGAGGCGACCAACACCAGCGACCTGGCCGACCGGACCATCGCCGAGCTCTCCGGCGGTCAGCGACAACGTGTGTGGATCGCGATGGTGCTGGCCCAGGACACCGATCTGGTGCTGCTCGACGAGCCCACTACGTTCCTCGACATCCATCACCAGGTCGAGCTGCTGGACCTGATGCTGGACCTGAACCGCTCGTCCGGACGCACCATCGTGATGGTGCTCCACGACCTGAACATGGCGTGCCGCTACGCCGATCACCTGATCGCGATGAAGGACGGGGTGATCGTCGACGAAGGCGCACCGTCTGACGTCGTGACCGCCGAGCTCGTCACCAAGGTCTTCGGGCTGGACTGCCACGTCGTGCCCGACCCGGTCAGCGCCACGCCGATGGTCGTCCCGCTCGGGCGGCACCACCGCTAGAGACGTCGCAGGTCCACCGGTTGACCGTCCTTGGGGAACGGCAACGAGTGGTAGTTCATCGGGACGCGGTACGTCGGATCGACGCTCCAGGAGAACCGACGCAGCAGGTGGTGCAGCACGCTCTTGACCTCGCCGCCGGCGAAGAACAGACCGAGACACTTGTGCACGCCGCCACCGAACGGCTCCCAGGCGTACCGGTGCGACTTGTCCTCGCGGCGCGGCTCGGCGAACCGGTCGGGGTCGAACTGGTCCGGACGGGTCCAGTACTCGGGCATGTGGTGGCTGAAGTGCGGCGCGATGACGGTCAGGTGGTCCGCCGGGATCCGGACTCCGCACACGACCGTCTCCTTGACGGTCTTGCGAGCCAGCACGGGCACCGGCGCGACGAGCCGCAGGCATTCCTTCATGACGTGGTCGAACGACTCGAGCCCGTCCAGGTCGGCCAAGGTGGGTTCGTCACCCAGGTGCGCCGCGTCCTCGCGCAGGCGCTGCTGCCAGGCCGGATGCTGCCCCAGGTACTGCAGCATGGTGGACAGCGTGATGGTGGACGTGTCGTGGGCCGCCATCATCAAGAACACCATGTGGTCGATCACGGCCCGGTCGTCGAAGCGCTCGCCGTCCTCGGTCTCGATGTGGCACAGGATCGAGAGCAGGTCGTCGGTGGCGACCGCGCGTCGCGACGGCAGGTAGCCGACCAGGAAGTCGTCCAGCACGCGCCGGCCCTTCGCACCCCTCCACCAGCGGGTGCCCGGGACCCGGTGTCGCACGATGCCGGTGGCGGCCTGCAGGCAGTCGATGAAGGCGCGGTTGATGCGATCCATCTCGGCCGCAGGTGTGTGCTCGGCGCCGCCCATGAAGACCTGGGCGGCGACGTCGAGCGTCAGCTGCTTGAGCGCCGGGTAGGCGCGGAACGCGGTGTCCGGCTGCCACCGGTCCAGGGTCGTGCGGATCGTCGGCTGCATCGCCTCGGTGTACCCGACGAGTCGATCGCGTGTGAACGCCTGCTGCATGATGCGCCGGTGCAGGTGGTGTTCGGCGAAGTCGAGGAACATCAGACCGCGATCGAAGAACGGACCGGCGGCCTCGACCCAGCCCGGGCCGCTGGCGAACGCCTTGTCCCGGTTCGTCAGCACCGCCTCGCAGGCGTCGGGGCCGAGCATCAGGGCCCACGGCTTGCCCAGGAAGCTCAGCTGGGACACCGGTCCGTACTGGTCCCAGTGGCGTTGGAACAACGCCTGCGGGTCCCGCACGTACGACAAGGTGTTGCCGACGAACGGGATGCCGCGCGGACCGACCAGCTCACGTACGGGTGCTGTGTCCTGTGTCACGCTCACGACTCGATCGTGCCGCACGACACGCACATTTGCCAGAGTTGATCCGACAGACGAACCTGTCACCATGAAGGCATGGTGATGGAGCGGACGTATCGCGGCGTGTCGGCCGACGAGCGCCGTGCCCTGCGACGTCACCAGCTGCTCGATGCCGCACTGGAATTGTGGGGAAGTCCGGACCAGAAGATCACGATGACGGCCATCTGCCAGTCGGCCCATCTGACCGAGCGTTACTTCTACGAGTCGTTCACCAATCTGGACCAGGCGCTGGTCGAGGTGGTCGACACGATCGCCGACCGGGTGCAGCGGGCGACGGTGGCCGCACTGGCCGAGGTCGACGACGAGCCCGTCGCGCGTGTCGAGGCCGTCGTGTCGGCGTTCGTGCACACCATGCTGGTCGACCCGCGGGTGGGCCGAGCCGCGCTGATCGAGGCTGCCGGTCTGGAGGCCACCCGCCCGCGACGTGACGTGCTGCTGCGGCGGCTGGCCCGGCTGACGGCGCGCGAGGCCAGGCGGATCAACGGCCCGGCGACGTGGAGCCAGGACCACGGGCCGCTCCTGGCGACGATGTTCGTCGGCGGGATCGTCCAGGCGGTCGTGACGGCTCTCGATGACGGGACCGAGACCGACGACGTCGTCGCGGCGGCGACCTACGCCTTCCGGGCGCTCACGGCGTGAGTGCCAGGTCGACCGCGGTCGACCACCCTCCACGCCACAGCGGACCGTGACCGGGCAGGATCGTGTCGGCGTCCAGACCGCGCGTCACGGCCAACGAGCCACGGTTCTGGGCGAGGTCGTGGTGAAACATCGGGTCGAGCAGCTGCGGACCACGTCGCGCGCTGATCGGGTGGCCCGTCACCAGGGCATCGCCGCTGACCAGCACGCCGTGTTGTGGCAGGTGGTACATCGTGTGCCCACTGGTGTGCCCGGGGGCGACGACGGGAACGGGTCGGCCGGGCAGGTCGAGCCGACCGGCGAACGCGGTCGCCTGGGGCACCGACACGTCCTGGGTGCCGCCGGCCTTCACGACGTGCAGGCTCCATCGCAGCACGCGAGGACGCCACGCACGACGTGCCACCTGCGCGGGTGTCGCCTGCTGCAGGAAGTCGCGGTGCGCGTGGTCGACCTCCACGGCCGAGGTGAGCACCGGTGTCGAACGACCTGCCAGCAACTTCGGCAGCGAGCCGATGTGGTCCACGTGTGCGTGGGTGACGAGCACGCCCTGGACGTCGTCCACGCTGCGGCCCACTGCCGCCAACGACGCGACGACGGCGTCGTGGTCGCCGGGATACCCGGCGTCGACGAGCGTCACGTCGCTGCCGTCGACCAGCAGGACCCAGTTGACCGAGTCGCCCTCGACCAGGTGGACGCCGCCCGCCACTTCGCTGATGTTCATACCCCTAGGCTGACAGCATGGCTGTCCGATTTCCCGACGACGTCGTCCAGGCGGTGCTGCGGCACATGAACGACGACCACGCCGAGGACAACCTGGTGATCGTGCGCGGCAACGGTGCTGCCGCTGCGACATCGGCCGAGATGATCGACCTGGACACCGAGGGCGGCACCTGGCTGGTGACCGAGCCGGACGGCGAGCGCGAGCTGATCGTCGAGTGGCCCGAACCCGTGGTGGAGCGCGCCGACATCCGCGTCCAGGTCGTGGCGCTCTACGAGGCGGCCAAGGACGTCACGAGCTGACGACGCCTCCGAGCGTGACGCGGTAGCCGATCGTGATCGAGAAGCCGGCGTGCGCGGTGCCGCTGACCAGCAACCAGCGGGAATCGCCTCCGCGCGGGTCGGGTTCGTAGCGGGCGGCGAGCTGCTCGACGCCCATCAGATTTCCGTTGTTGGACGCCTCGCACTGCATCAGCCAGGCCGCCACCCCGATCGTCTCGGGAGGGGGTGTCGCGGCGGTGAGAGCGGCGGCGTCCGGTACCCAGAAGCTGAACGGGGCCGGTGGCTCACCGCGCTTGATCATCGGTCGCCCGGCCCGCCCGATCCGGGCCTGGCCGGAGTGCACCACGACACCCCCGAGATCGAGCGTGGGTTGGACGACGATGTCCGATACCTGCAGTGTCACGAGATTCTCCTGGGTCGGCCGCCCAGGACCAGCAGGATACCGATCGACAACGTGACGGCGCTCAGGATCGCGACCCACACGGACGGCTCCCCGCCGGTCGCGGGCAGGACGTCGGAGGTGCGGGACACGGGGTCGGGATCGTTCGAGGTGGTCGGATTGGCCGGGGTGGTCGGCTGGCTCGGGGCGGCCAGGACCGTGATCGTGACCGTCGCGGGCGCACCCTGGCCGCCGTACGGATCCTTGGGCTGGTACTGGAAGAACTCGGTGCCGGTGAAGCCCGGGTCGGGAAAGTAGCTGAACGCCCCGTCGCTGACGACGCTGATCACTCCGTGCGTGATCGTCGAGGTGTCGTAGCTGTCCAGCGACAGCTCGTTGCCGTCGGGATCGGTGTCGTTGGCCAGGATCCCCGGTGGGCTCACCGCGAGGGGCTGCCCCGCTTGGGTCGTGTAGCTGTCGTCGACCGCCGTCGGCGAGGCATTGTTGGGCGGTGCACTGACCACGATCGTCACCGTCGCGGTGTTGCTGAGGGCGCCGTGTGCGTCCTGCGCCTGGTAGGTGAAGGTGTCGGTGCCGACGAATCCGGGCTCGGAGAGGTACGTGAAACCCCACGGCGGGGTGTTCAGGGTGAACGAGGCCGCGTGCGACGGCCCCGTGACCAGCACGGGTTCCATCAGGTCGCCGTCGGGGTCGGTGTCGTTGCCGATGACGCCCGGGTTGCCGATGACCTTGGTGACTCCGGAGATGGCCGCATAGGAGTTGTCGGCCGCGACCGGCGGATTGTTGGGCGCCGCCGCTGAGAATCCGGCCGGCAGCGCCACCATCAAGGTGACCAGGACGACGATGACGGCCACGGAACGTGAGGTGTGGGCGGGTGTCATGTGAGCTCCTCAACACGTGAGGACGCCACTGTGTCCGGTGACCCTTACCGAATCCTTAGCGCAAGTCGGCCAGGGCCACCGGTTCGACGTTCAGCTCGGCCATCCGCTCGCAGTAGTAGCGGTAGTACCGCCGCGCCTCACCGTGGCGGCCGTCGGCGGTCAGCAGGCGGACGAGTCGGCCGTGGGCCCGCTCGTCGTACGGGTCGTCGGCCAGCATGCCCACGAGCCAGGGGACGGCTCGGTGGGAGTGCGGAGGTCGACTCAGCAGCTCGGCGATCTCCCACTGCACCTGTCGGTAGGTGCTGCGCAGTGCCTCACGCGTCGGTTCGGCCCAGGGCAGGTCGGGGTCTTCCTCGAGATAGGTCCCGCTGTACCTCTCGGCGGCGTCCTCGAGCAGGCCGAGGGCGTCCGGCGCGTCGGCCGCGGCTCGGTCAAGCGCGTACCGGGCGCGACTCTCGAAGTCGGCGGCGTCGACCACGACGTGCGCGAGGTCGAGGCGCACGACGTCGCGATCGCTGTACATGAAGTGATCTGCCGCGTGCTGCCGCCGGGGATCGAGCAGCTTGCGCACGGTGGACAGCAGGACCGACAGTCGGTTGCGCGTCGTGGAGTCCGCACCGGACCACAGCAGGTCGCACAGCTCTTCGCGAGTGACGGGTCGCCCGGCGCGATCGGCCAACACCTTGACCAGCTCGCGTGCCTTGCGCGACTGCCACTGCGAGCTCGCGACCGCACGACCGTCGACCTGAACCGTGAAACCGCCGAGCAGGTGGATCTTGACCGCCGGCGGCTCGGGGTCCCCGATGGCCATCAACGGGCCGGCGATCCGGACGTGCCCCTCGCGGACACCGAGTGCGCGAAGGCGGGCGCGTTCGTGCTCCTCGCCCTCGCGATCACCGTCGATCCGGGCGCGGAGCACCAGGTTGCACGCCTGGTCCAGGGCGCTCTCGGTCCTTTCCCAGATCATCGCCGCCTCGTCCAGGCGACCGCGCGCCTGCGGACCGTCCTCGCACAGCGCAAGCAGCTCCAACGCCTCGGCCAGACCACGACTGTCGCGACGGTGTCCGGCCTCGCTCTCGGCGCGGCGGCCGAGCTCGGCTGCTCGCTCGTGCCGGCCTCGGCACAGTGCGACCCAACCGGCCGCGAGCACCACGGCGACGTGCCCGAGCGCTGCCGGTCGATCCATCGCCTCGTCCAGCAGGCGCTCGGCCCCCTTCGGATCGTCCAGCACCGTGACGCGAGCCAGTCCGGCGATGGCGGGGATCACGGCCTGCTGGTTGTCGTGCACCTGCCCGAGCTCGATCGCCTCGCGGTAGTGCGCAGCCGCCTGCGCGGCGGCACCCCTGATGCGGTGAGTCTCGGCTTCGCCGAGCGCAGCGATGGCGATCAGCGGGGACCCGAGGTCCTGCCAGATCCGATGGGCGTCGTCGAACGCGGTGCGGGCCTCGTCGAGCAGTCCCAGGCGCAGCGTCGTCTCGGCCCAGTTGAACGTGGTGAGCGCGAGTAGTGGCAGGTGGCCGATCTCCTCGGCCAGGCTCACCGCGGCCGTCAGGTGGGTCAGGGCCTCCCGGTGACGCCCCTCCTCGTTCATCAACGAGCCGAGGTTGTTGTGGATGCGGGTCGTCAGGTGCTGGTCGTGGCCACGCGAGGCGTGATCGAGCGCGCGTCGGTAGGCGCGCTGGTTGGCGTCGCGATCGCCCTCGAGTGCGGCGGTGAGGGCCTGCGCGACCCAGGCGTACCCCAGCGCGCGCTGATCGTCGCACTCGGTCGCCAGGTCGAGGGCGATGTCGGCCAGCTGCCGGCTCGCTTCGGCGTCGCCGCGGGCCCAGGCCGTGGCCGACTGGCCCGCACGAAGCAGTGCTCGGCCGATCGGGTCGTCTGCGGTCTCGTCGGCCGAGGCGTACACCTCGGCGGCCTCGTTGAACGAGCCGTGCAGGTGCAAGGCGTATCCCGCCTGCCAGGCCACGCTCGGCGGAAGGGGGTCGCCGTCGGCGCGCAGGCGCGAGACGAGCTGATGCAGGTCCTCCACCGACGCATGGACCAGCAGTGGGTGCGGGTCGTTCGTCGGTGGTGTGGCCTGCACGCCTGATCTCCGCTCAAACCGATCAGTGGCGGAGCTTCAGCTCGGGGTTGTGGGGTCCTTTGGGCTCGACCCAGAAGTCGAGCGCCAGGTCCTCCTCGCGGCCGCCGTTGAGGTAGATCGAGAAGTCGGTGACCCCGGCCGCTTCAAGGACGTCGTCGTCGATCTCGAACCGCCCGGTGTACTCGCGGCTGGGCTTGATCAGCATCTCGTAGGCGGCGTCGGCCATGATCTGCGGCTTTCGCGAGCTGGTCTCCAGCCCTGCCCCCACCACGTTGCGCACCGCAGCGGTGTCGATCGCAGTGCGCGGCCACAGCGAGTTCGCCGCGATGCCGTACTCGCGCAGCTCCTCGCTCAAGCCGAGGGTCACCAGGCTCATGCCGAACTTGGCGATCGTGTAGGCGGTCGCGGAGGTGAACCACTTCGGGTCGAGGGTGATCGGCGGCGAGAGCGTCAGGATGTGGGGGTTCTGGGCGACCTTCAGGTGATCGATGCACAGCTTGCTGAGCAAGAACGTGCCGCGCGTGTTGATGTCGTTCATCAGGTCGTACTTCTTCATCGACACGTCCTCGGTGCGGGACAGGTCGATCGCCGACGCGTTGTTGACCACGATGTCGATGCCGCCGAAGCGTTCGACGGTCCGGGCGACCGCGGACTCGACGAACGCGTCGTCACGGATGTCGCCGACGAGCGGCAGCGCCTGGCCACCGGCCTCCTCGATCGCCGCCGCAGCCGTGTAGATCGTGCCGGGCAGCTTCGGGTGCGGTTCGGTGGTCTTGGCCAACAGTGCGACGTTGGCACCGTCGCGGGCGGCTCGTACGGCGATCGCCTCGCCGATCCCGCGGCTGCCGCCGGACATGATGATGGTCTTGCCAGCCAGTGTCATGAGGTCAACTGTTGTCGAGGTGTAACTTACAGTCAAGAGTGACGGTAAGTTCCGACGAAGAGGCACCCATGGCGACCGATCTGCCCACCTGGTTCGTGGAGGCGCTGGCAGCGCCGTGTGACGAGCGGCGGACCGACGTCGACGGAGTCCAGATCGCGTACCGGGCCTGGGGGAGGCCAGGAGACCCGGTCGCGGTCCTGATCCACGGCGGTGCTGCACACAGCCGCTGGTGGGACCACGTCGGACCGCACCTGGCCGATCACCACCGGATCGTGTCGATCGACCTCTCGGGACACGGCGACAGCGATCACCGGAACGAGCGCTACACGCTCGAGGCGTGGGCCGCCGAAGTCATGGCCGTCGCCGCAGCCGAGTCCGACGAACCTCCCGTGCTGTTCGGCCACAGCATGGGCGGGTTCGTGGCCCTCACCGCCGCGCGCGACCACGGCGAGCGGCTGCGCGCCGTGGCGGCGATCGACTCGCCGGTTCGCGAGACGTCGGCAGAGGCCAAGGCGTGGATGGCCGGCAACACCACGATCCCCCAGCACAAGGTCTATCCCGATCGCGACACGATCATCGGCCGGTTCCGGACCCTGCCGAAGGACGACGCCAACGTCGACTTCGTCCACCGCCACATCGCCGAGACGTCGATCCGCGCGACGGCGGACGGGTCGGGCTGGACGTGGAAGTTCGACCCGCGCATCTTCTTCAGCACGCGGATGGAACCGGAGGCACTCGCCGGCGCGGCCTGCGACGTCGCCCTGATCCGCGGGGAGCGGGGGATGGCGACGGGCGACATCACCGACGACATCCGTTCACGGTTGGGCAAGGATGTACCCGTGATCTTGATCCCGGACACGGGTCACCACATCATGCTCGACCAGCCCATCGCGATGATCGCGGTGCTGCAGACCTTGCTCAGCCAATGGAGGACCCCATGACCGACGCCGTCCTGATCCAGTCCACGGACGGACTGCTGCGCATCACCTGGAACCAGCCGGACCGGCTGAACGGGCTGAGCGCTCAGATGCTGAACGACGCAGCCGCAGCGATCGAGAACAAGGGCGCCGACGTCCGGGCGGTTCTGATCACCGGCTCGGGTCGCGCGTTCAGCTCCGGTGCCGCGCTCGGTCCCGACTTCGACGGGTCGGCCACCCTGGACGGCGCCAACCGGTTGATCCGCGCCATCACCAGGGCCGACGTCCCGGTGGTCTCCGGCGTCAACGGGATCGCGGCCGGCGTCGGCGTCTCGATCGCGCTCGCCGCGGACGTCACGGTCGCCAAGGCGTCGGGATACTTCCTGCTCGCGTTCGTCAACATCGGTCTGCTCCCTGACGGCGGAGCCAGCGAGCTCGTGGCCGCGTCGATCGGGCGGGCTCGGGCCAACCGGCTGGCGATGCTCGGCGAACGCCTGCCGGCCGAGCAGGCAGCCGACCTCGGGCTGATCGCGTTCGCGGTGGCCGACGAGGACTACGACGCGAAGCTCGCCGAGGTGGTCGACAAGATTGCGACCGGACCGACGATCGCGCTGGGATCGATGAAGCAGGTCATCACGGCGGCCACGCTGCCCACGCTCGACTCCACGCTCGAGGCCGAGCGGGCCGGTCAGCTGGCGCTGTTCGAGACGTTCGACGCCGAGGAGGGCGGTCGGGCGTTCCTGGAGAAGCGCCCCGCGAGGTTCGAAGGCCGATGAGCGACGTCGACGTCCTGCAGCGACTGCTGGCCGAGCGCCGCTCGTGTCGCGGCTTTCGTCCCGACCCGGTCGCTGCGGAGACGATCGACCGGTTGTTGTCGCTGGCCCAGCGCAGCCCGTCGTGGTGCAACACCCAGCCGTGGGAGCTGGTCGTGACGACGGCCGAGGAGACCGACCGGCTGCGTGAGGCGTTCGCGGCCGGACCGCCGACCGGTTCGGACATCGACTTCCCGCCGGGATACGAAGGTGTCCTGGCTGAGCGGCGGCGCGAGGTGGGCTGGCAGCTGTACGAGGCCGTCGGGGTGGCCAAGGGCGACCGCGAGGCCTCGGGGCGCGAGATGTTGCGCAACTTCGCGTTCTTCGACGCCCCGCACGTGGCGATCGTGCACGCGCCCCGCAGCCTGGGCGTGTACGGCGTGCTGGACTGCGGCCTGTACGTCCAGAGCTTCCTGCTGGCGGCCCAGGCGTTGGGCCTGGGCACGTGCGCCCAGGCAGCGGTCGCGGCGTACAGCTCGCTGCTGCACGAGCGGTACGACATCGGCGCCGACCGGCAGATCGTCTGCGGGATCGCCTTCGGGCACGCCGATCCTGAGCACCCGTCCGCGAGGTTCACCTCGCGTCGGGTCGCCGTCGACCAGGTGGTCCGCATCGTGGCGAGCTGATCGGGCCCCGATAGTCTCAGCGGGTGGGAGCGATCCATCTGATTCGGCACGGCCAGGCGTCCTGGGGTGCTGCCGACTACGACCAGCTGTCCGATCTGGGTGCCAAGCAGGCCGCGGCCCTCGGTGAGTCCTGGGAGGCGGGGGGATTTCGACCGACGTGGTCGGTGTGCGGATCGATGAAGCGGCACGCGCAGACCGCGGTCCCGGCGCTCGACGCGATCGACGGCGATCTGTACGACGTGGACGCGGGCTGGAACGAGTACGACCACCTGGCCCTGACGCGGGTCTCGGACCCGGCCGACCGACCGGCGGACGCCCGCGAGTTCCAGGCGATCCTCGACGGCGCGCTGACCGGCTGGGTCGCCGGTGACTCCGGGGCAGAGGGCGCAGGCGAGCCGTTCACCGCCTTCGAGGCCCGCGTGCTGGGTGCCTTCGACGTCGCGACCAAGCAGGCGGGCAGCGGGCAGAGCGTGGCCGTGTTCACCTCCGGCGGGCCCATCGGCCTGATCGCCTCGCACCTGCTGGTCGGGGACGCATCGCTGTTCATCAGGATGAACCGTGTCGTGCTCAACGCCAGCGTCACGACCGTGATCATCGGCCGGGGCGGCCGCAACCTGCTGACCTTCAACGAGCACACGCACATACCGACCGATTGGCAGACCTTTCGCTGACGTGGCCGTCAGCACCGAACCGACGAGGAGCTCCCCATGCGCACGAACGTCCTGATCACCGGTGCGAGCTCTGGCCTGGGCGCCGGGATGGCGCGCATCCTGGCCGCCAAGGGCCACTCGTTGGCCCTGACGGCCCGACGCGTCGACCGACTCGAGGCGCTGCGCGACGAGCTGCTCGAGGCACACCCCGACATCCGCGTCGTCGTGCACGCGTTGGACGTCAACGACCACGACCAGGTGTTTGCGGTCTTCGAGCAGGCTGCCGTCGACCTGGCCAGGGACGAACGAGACGGGCTGGATCGCGTCATCGTGAACGCGGGCCTGGGCAAGGGCGGACGCATCGGCACCGGGCGGTTCCAGGCCAACCTGGAGACCGCGCAGACCAACTTCGTCGCAGCGCTCGCCCAGTGCGAAGCCGCGATGGAGCACTTCTATGCGCGCAAGACCGGACACCTGGTCGTGATCAGCTCGATGTCGGCGATGCGTGGCATGCCGTCGTCGATGGCGACCTACGCCGCGACCAAGGCCGGCGTGGCGCACCTGGCCGAGGGGATCCGGTCGGACCTGATCGGTCGCAAGGGCCTCGACATCAAGGTCACGACGCTGTACCCGGGGTACATCGCATCGGAGATGAACGAGGGCATCGAGCAGCAGGCACGGCTGATGGTCGACACCGAGACCGGCTGCAAGGCGCTGGTCAAGGCGATCGAGCGCGAGGTCGTCGACGCAGCAGTTCCCGCGTGGCCGTGGGCGCCCCTCGGGCAGATCATGAAGCACGCGCCGCTGGCCGTCGTGCGCCGCATGGTGTGACGCCCTCGGGGACGTGGCGCACCATACTGAGGACATGACGCTTCAGATCACGGTGCGGGGAACCGCGCAGGAGAGCTATCCGGCCGAACGGGCGCTGCTGGACCTGGCTGTCTCGGTCGAGGGCGCGGACAAGGCCGAGGTGGCGGGCAAGGCCGCCGAGGTCCAGGCGCCGCTGATCGAGCAGCTCGAACAGCTCAAGGACCGCGGTGCCGTGACGCACTGGGCGGCCGACCGGGTGCACGTGTACAGCCACCGTCCGTACGACCCGCAGGGCAGGCGACTCCCGGTCGTCCACGTCGCGCGGCTGGACGTCTCGACCGTCTTCGTCGACTTCGATCGCCTCAGCGGGTTCGTCGACCACTGGTCGGCCCACGACGGCGTGGAGATCCGCGGTCCCCGGTGGGACGTCACCGAGAAGAACCGACGGGCCTACGAGTCCGACGTGCGGCGTGCCGCCGTCGACGACGCCGTCCACAAGGCTCAGGGATACGCCAACGCCGTCCGCGGGGGCCGGGTCGTCCCGATCGAGTTCGCCGATCCGGGCATGCTCGACGAGGGCGGCGGGCACCCACCGCGGATGATGGCGATGGCCTCGGCCGAGGCCGGCCCCGGCATCACGGTGACGCCGGAGCCGATCGTCATCACGATCGCGGTGGATGCCCGGTTCACGACCTCGACCGAGCGCTGACCGGGCCGGTCAGTCGGCGAAGCTGACCCGCAGGCTGAACTTGCCGTGCCCGTCGACGTTGCCGGCCGAGATGCCCACCGCTTCGACGAACTTCGCCTGGTCGACCCCGTCACGGATCTCCTGGGGCGGGTCCGCCGCCAGGATCTTCTCGATCGCAGTCGAGATGTCCAGGTAGAGCGCGAACGTGGCCTGGTCTCCGAACGGCATGACTGACGTGAATCGATCCGACGAGCCGAGTCCGCCACCGTCGGCGATGGCCTTCGCAGCTGAGTCACTGGTCGCCAGCACGGCTCCGCTATCGGTCTCCTGAGCGACCAGCGGAATGCCGTTCTGGGTGGCGTAGTCGGCCAGCTTGCGCATCACGTCGATGGCGTTGCCGTCATCGCCGTCGGAGGTGTGGATCGCGACGTCGAGCTTCTCCAGGTCGTCGGGGCCCTGCAGGTACGGGATGGTCTCGAGGTTCGCGCTGCCGATCGCCAGTGTGAAGGTCTGACCCATGAGTGAGACCAGGTCCTCGGGCAACGTCAGTCCGGTCTCGTCCTCGAACGCCTGGATCATCTCCTCGGGCGTCGGCACGGAGAAGGCGCCGAAGTCGTCGCTGAACTCATCATCGAACTCGCTACCGAAGTCGTCGCCGAACTCATCGGCGAAGTCGTCGCTGAACTCATCGGAGAACTCGTCACCGACGTCATCGCCGAGGTCGTCGTAGAAGCCCGACTCCAGGCTGGACACGAACAGGTCCCACTGGTCCTGGATCACCTCGCCGACTCCGGTGACGGAGATGGCCGCCACGGTGTCCTCGGGCAGATCGGCGATGTTGGACCGACCGTCGAGCGTCTGGACCTCGCCCGTCGACACGCCGGCCAGCTCGATGGCCGAACCGGCCACGCGCAGCGCCATGGCACCGGAGCCGGCCTCCTCGATCTGCTTGAGCTGCTCCTCGGGCAGCTCATCGGTGAAGCCCGGGATGTCCTCGAACACCGACATCAGGCCTGCCGCGTCGACCCAGGCAGAGGCCAGTCCCTTCTCGCCCAGGGCGTCGGTGGCCTTGGTGAACTCCTCGTTCTCGGCCAGTGACTTGTCCTTGGCCTGCTGCAGCATCGAGTCGACGTCCTGCTGGTTCTCCGAGAGCAGGACGTAGTCGTTGTAGAAGGCGATGCCGTAGTCCTCGTCGGAGCAGGCGAACAGCTTCGCGACGCCGTCCTCGGCTTTGCCCTCGTCCTTGACCTGCACCGCGATCAAGAACTCGAACTCCTCGTTCTCGACGCTCTTGATGCTGCCGCCGAACCCGACGCGGTCACCCAGCCAGGGCTCGACGTCGGCTGCGTAGTCGATGTCGGGGCACTCTTGCGTGATCTGCTCGAACAGCAGCTCGCGGATGTCGTCCTTGTTCGGGTCGTCGATCCCGAACAGCTCCTTGAGCTCGGGCACCTTGTTCAACAGCTTGAACAGCTCGACCTTCTGGCTCGCGCCGGGGTCCAGATCGACCCGGGCGTAGAACTGGAACGTCGAGGGCATGGCGTCGGCCGGCTGAGGGCCGCCACCGGAGAGCGTGTTGTAGCCCACCACGCCGGCAACGGCAGCACCGCCGACCAGGACGGCGCCGATGCCACCGGCGATGACCTTGCCGGCCCCGCCCTTCTTCCCTCCTCCTGCAGCGGCTGCGGTCGGGGCGGCCGGTGGTGGCGGAGGCGGAGGCGGAGGCGTGGCGTTCGTGGGTGTTTCGGTCATGGAGGATCCCCTGGGGTCGTGGGTCGGACGGTCAATCTCCAGGCAACCTACCGAATGCTGGGCCGGGTCGGGCACCATCCCAACAAACAATCAGGCTTGACTGTTTGTTGCCTGTCCATCATGCTGACGCCATGACCAGCCAGCCGACGACTCGTGAGCGGGTGCCGCAGGCCGAGCGCACCGCGGCGATGCGTCTGCGACTCATGGAGGCCACCGTCGATGCACTGGTCGAGCTGGGCTGGGCCGGCACGACGACGACCGAGGTCAGCCAGCGGGCCGGTGTCAGTCGCGGCGCGCAGCTGCACCACTTCCCCAGCAAGCAGGACCTCGTCGTCGCTGCCGTCGAGCACCTCACCGAACGCCGCCGCGACGACATGCATCAAGCGGTGGAGGAGCTGCCCGCTGCCGACCGCACCCGTGCGGTCCTGGACATCCTCGGCGCCCAGTTCACCTCCCCGGTGTTCTTCGCGGCCCTGGAGCTGTGGGTCGCGGCGCGCACCGACGCCCGGCTGCGCGAGGCCGTCGCTCCGCTGGAGCGGCGCATCGGCCGAGAGACCCACGCGTATGCGGTCTCACTGCTCGAGGTCGACGAGGCAGCAGGGGACAACCGACGCCTGATCCAGGCGACGCTGGACCTGCTGCGGGGGCTCGGCCTGGCCAACTCGCTCAGCGACGACACGCAGCGTCGGTCGACCGTGCTGGACGCCTGGGCCGAAGTGCTCGACAAGGAGCTGACACGATGACCCGACTCGACGAGGTGTTGATCGATCTCGCCGCAGAGAGCGCCCAGCTGGACGGCTGGGTCTCGTCCCTCGACGCCGCGGGATGGGCCACCGTCACCACGCCCGAGGGATGGACCGTCGCTCACCAGATCGGCCACCTGCACTGGACCGACGACGCCTCCCTCACGGCGATCACCGACCCGGCCGCGTTCGCCGAGCTGCTCGAGGCGGCCGCCGCCGACGCCACCACCGACCTGGTCGACCGGGCCGCCGCCGACCTGGCCCGGCAGCCGCACGAGCAGCTGTTGACGGCGTGGCGAGATGGCCGCGCCGAGCTCGACCGCGCCCTGCGCTCCGCCGAGGGAAAGATCCCCTGGTTCGGCCCACCCATGAGCGCGACGTCGATGGCGACCGCACGGTTCATGGAGACCTGGGCGCACGGCCACGACGTCGCCGAGGCGCTCGGCATCGAGGTGCGGCCCACCGAGCGCGTGCGTCACGTCTGTCACCTCGGGGTGCGCACCTTCGGGTTCGCGCACGCCGTTCGCGGCGAACCGATTCCTGACGCCGCCGTGCGGGTGGAGCTTCGCGGCCCCGACGGCAGCGTGTGGACCTGGGGTGATGAGCACGCCGAGAACCGCGTCACGGGCCAGGCCTGGGACTTCGCGCTGCTGGGCACCCGACGGCGTCACCGGGACGACGTCGACGTGCATGCCGAGGGTCCCGTGGCCGATCACTGGCTCGACATCGTCCAGACCTTCGCCGGACCTCCCGGCACCGACCCCATCAGATTGGCGGACCGATGACAGAGACGACCAACGCGCCCGTTCGCATCGGCAACTGCTCGGGCTACTACGGCGACCGCCTCTCGGCGATGCGCGAGATGCTCGAGTGGGGCGAGCTGGACTACCTGACCGGCGACTACCTGGCCGAGCTCACGATGATGATCCTGGGCCGGGACCAGCTGAAGGACCCGGACCTGGGCTATGCCAAGACGTTCGCCCGACAGATGACCGACTCGATGGCTTTGGCGCAGGCCAAGGGCATCCGGATCGTGGCCAACGCCGGCGGGCTGAACCCGGCCGGCCTGGCCCAGAAGCTGCGCGAGACGGCAGCCGAGCAAGGTCTGCAGATCGCGATCGCCCACGTCGACGGTGACGACCTGCGGTCTCGTGCTGCCGAGTTCGGCTTCGGAGATGCACTGACGGCCAACGCCTACCTCGGCGCCTTCGGCATCGCCGCTGCACTGCAGGCCGACGCCGACGTCGTGGTCACCGGACGAGTCACCGATGCATCGGTCGTCGTGGGACCGGCCATCGCCCACCACGGCTGGGGGCGGGAGGACTTCGACCAGCTGGCGGGAGCCGTCATCGCCGGACACGTCATCGAGTGCGGCACGCAGGCGACCGGCGGCAACTTCGCAGGATTCCGCTCACTCGACCTGTCCCGGCCGCTGGGCTACCCGATCGCCGAGGTCGCGGCCGACGGCTCGGTCATCATCACCAAGCACGAGGCCTCCGGCGGCGCCGTCACGGTCGACACGGTCACGGCACAGCTGCTGTACGAGATCCAGGGTCCGGTCTACCTCAACCCCGACGTGTCGGTCCGCCTCGACACCATGACACTGACCCAGCAGGGTGACGACCGCGTGCAGATCACCGGTGTCACGGGCTCGGCGCCACCGGCGACGGCCAAGGTGTGCCTCAACACGCTCGGTGGATTCCGCAACACCGTCGAGTTCGTCCTGACGGGGCTCGACATCCCCGCCAAGGCCGCGTGGATCACCGCCCAGATGGAGGCGGCGATCGATCCGGCCGCCCGCGTCGAGTGGCACCTGGACCGCACCGACGTGCTCGATCCGGCGACGCAGGCCCAGGCCACCTCGATCCTGCGGTGCGACGTCCGTGCCGACACCGCCGACCCGGTCGGTCGATCGTTCAGTGACGCCGCGGTCCAGCTCGCGCTTGCCTCGTACCCGGGGTTCACGGTCACTCGTCCGCCCGCCGCCGCGAGCCCGGTCGTGGTCTACCGGCCCGGCTACGTCCCCCAGTCCGAGGTCCCGCACGTCGTCCATCACGCCGACGGGTCGACCGAGGACATCGCACCTCCCACGATGGTGGGTGGTTTCGAGGCTCCGCTTCGCTCCGCGCCTCAACCACCGGTGGTTGAGGCGCCCGACGAAGGAGGGCCTCGAAACCACGTCGCGCTGGGCGAGATCGCCTACGCCAGGTCCGGGGACAAGGGCGGCGACGCCAACGTCGGTGTCTGGATCCCGGCCGCCCATCCCCAGCGGGCCGCGGCAGTGGGCTGGCTGATCGACCTGCTCGACGACGCCACGGTCCGCGCGCTGTTGCCGGAGGCGGCTGACCTCGACATCGACATCCATCCGCTGCCGAACCTCGGCGGCCTCAACATCGTGATCCACGGCCTGTTGGGAGAGGGCGTCGCATCGTCGACGCGCTTCGACCCGCAGGCCAAGGCGCTCGGCGAATGGCTGCGCGCTCGTTTCGTCGACATCCCTCAGGAGCTGTTGTGACCATCTGGAACACCCCCGAACGCGAAGCGCTGAGGTCGGCGGTCGAGGCGTTCACGCGCGCCGAGATCGTGCCGAACCTGCCGCAGTGGGAGGACGACGGCGAGCTGCCGCGCACGCTCCACAAGGCGATCGCGGACGCCGGCCTCCTGGCCGTGGGCTTCGACGAGTCGGTCGGCGGCGACGGCGGCACGATCGTCGACGCGATGGTCGTCACCGAGGCGATGCTCGCAGCAGGCGGATCCTCGGGCCTGCAGGCCAGCTTGTTCACGCACGGGATCTCGACGCCACACATCGTCGACAGCGGTGACCAGTACCTGATCGACCGGTACGTCCGACCGACCCTGGCCGGCGAGAAGATCGGCTCGCTGGGTGTCACCGAGCCGGGCGGTGGATCGGACGTCGCGGGCATCACCACGCGTGCCGTGCGCGACGGCGACCACTACGTCGTCAACGGCGCCAAGACGTTCATCACCTCCGGCGTCCGCGCCGACTTCGTCACCACCGCCGTGCGCACCGGCGGCGAGGGGCATGCCGGGATCTCGTTGCTGGTCATCGACAAGGACACGCCGGGATTCACCGTCAGCAAGAGCCTGCGCAAGATGGGTTGGCACTGCTCCGATACCGCGGAGCTGTCGTTCCAGGACGTGCGCGTGCCGGTGCAGAACCTGGTCGGTGAGGAGAACAGCGGCTTCTACCAGATCGCGCAGCAGTTCGTCAGCGAGCGGCTCAGCCTCGCGACGCAGGCCTACGGCACCGCTCAGCGGGCGCTCGACCTGGCCGTCGCCTACGCCCGTGAACGCGATACGTTCGGCAAGCCGCTCATCGCCCGACAGGTGATCCGCCACAAGCTGGTCGAGATGCACTCGCGGACCGCGGCCGCGCGCTCCCTGACGCGAGACGCGGTCGAGCGTGCCGTCGAGACGCCCAAGACCGATCCGACGCTGATCCTCGACGCCGTCGTCGCCAAGAACCAGGCGGTCGCGGCCGTCGAGTGGGTCGTCAACGAGGCGGTGCAGATCTTCGGCGGCATGGGGTACATGCGCGAGAGCGAGATCGACCGCCACTACCGCGATGCGCGCATCCTCGGCATCGGCGGCGGCGCCACCGAGGTCATGAAGGACCTGGCCGCCAAGTTGTTGGGCTACTGACAGAAGGGGGCCGAGCATGAAGACGGCGATCGACACGTCCACCGAGACGTACGCGACCAACCGCACCGTGATGCTGGAGCGGGTCAAGGACCTGGCCGAGCAGCAGGCGAAAGCGATCAACGCAGGGGCCAAGTACGTCGACCGGCACCACGCGCGCGGCAAGCTGACCGCGCGCGAGCGCATCGAGCTGCTGCTCGACCCGGATGCGCCGTTCCTGGAGCTGTGCACGCTCGCGGCGTGGGGCACCGACTTCCCGGTCGGCGGTTCGATCGTCGTGGGCATCGGCGTCGTCGAGGGCGTCGAGTGCTTGATCGTCGCGAACGAGCCGACCGTCAAGGGCGGCACGTCGAACCCGAGCACGTTGAAGAAGAGCTTCCGGGCGGCGCAGATCGCCCGCGAGAACGGTCTGCCGACGATCAACCTGGTCGAGTCCGGTGGCGCCGACCTGCCGACCCAGAAGGACATCTTCATCCCCGGCGGTGCGATGTTCCGCAACCTGACGAAGGCCAGCGCGGCCCGCACGCCGACCGTGGCGCTGGTGTTCGGCAACTCGACGGCCGGCGGCGCCTACATCCCGGGCATGAGTGACTACGTCGTGATGGTCAAGGAGGGTGCCAAGGTGTTCCTCGGCGGCCCGCCACTGGTCAAGATGGCCACGGGCGAGGAGTCCGACGACGAGACGCTCGGCGGTGCGGAGATGCACGCCCGCACGTCGGGTCTGGCCGACTACCTGGCCGTGGACGAGCACGACGCCATCCGGATCGGCCGCTCGATCATCAAGAACCTGAACTGGCGCAAGGCGGGGACCGCGCCGGCGGCCGACTTCGCCGAGCCGCTGCACGACCCCGAGGAGCTGCTGGGCATCGTCCCGACGGATCTGAAGATCCCGTTCGATCCTCGAGAAGTCATCGCTCGCATCGTCGACGGCAGTGAGTTCGACGAGTTCAAGCCGCTGTACGGGACCAGCCTGGTGACGGGGTTCGCGCGCCTGCACGGCTACCCGATCGGCATCTTGGCCAACGCGCAGGGGGTGCTGTTCAGCGAGGAAGCGCAGAAGGCGACCCAGTTCATTCAGCTGGCGAACCAGGTCGACACGCCACTGCTGTTCCTGCACAACACGACCGGCTACATGGTCGGCGCGGAGTACGAGCAGGGCGGCATCATCCGGCACGGTGCGCAGATGATCAACGCGGTCTCCAACTCGACCGTGCCGCACATCTCGATCGTCATCGGCGCCTCGTACGGGGCGGGCCACTACGGGATGAGCGGACGCGCCTACGACCCGCGCTTCATGTTCAGCTGGCCGAACGCCAAGTCGGCCGTGATGGGGCCGGCGCAGCTGGCCGGTGTCATCTCGATCGTCAGTCGACAGGCCGCCGAGGCCAAGGGTCAGCCGTTCGACGAGGAGGCCGATGCGCAGATGCGTGCGTTCATCGAGCAGCAGATCGAGGAGCAGTCCTTGGCGTACTTCACGTCCGGGATGATCTACGACGACGGGGTCATCGATCCTCGTGACACCCGCACGATCCTCGGCATCTGCTTGTCGGTCATCAACACCGTGCCCGTTGAGGGCGCTCAGGGATACGGAGTCTTCCGATGATCACGTCCGTTCTGGTCGCGAACCGAGGAGAGATCGCCAGGCGGGTGTTCCGCACGTGCCGCGACCTGGGGCTGTCCACGGTCGCGGTGTTCTCCGACGCAGACGCCGAGGCACCGTTCGTCGCCGAGGCCGACCGCGCGGTCCGGCTGCCGGGCAATGCGCCGTCGCAGACCTACCTGCGCGGCGACCTGGTCATCGAGGCAGCACGACGTGCCGGCGCCGACGCGATCCATCCCGGTTACGGCTTCTTGTCCGAGAACGCCGACTTCGCCCGACAGGTCGTCGACGCGGGCCTGACCTGGATCGGCCCGAACCCCGACACGATCGCCCAGATGGGGTCGAAGATCCGGGCCAAGGAGCTGATGCGGGACGCCGGCGTGCCGATCCTCGAGGTCGACCCGTCCGGAGTGTCCTCGAGCGACTTCCCGGTGCTGATCAAGGCGTCGGCCGGCGGCGGTGGTCGGGGCATGCGCGTCGTGACCGATCCGGCCGAGCTGAACGCCGAGCTGGCCAAGGCCGGCGCCGAGGCCGAGTCGGCGTTCGGCGACGCCACGGTGTTCGTCGAGCCGTACCTGCCCGGTGCACGTCACGTCGAGGTGCAGATCATGGCCGACGCTCACGGCACCATGTGGGTCGTGGGAGACCGCGACTGCTCGATCCAGCGCCGTCACCAGAAGGTCGTCGAGGAAGCACCGGCGCCGAACCTGAGCGACACCGCACGCACGACGCTGCACGACGCCGCCCGTGCCGCCGCCACGGCGGTCGGCTACGTCGGTGCCGGCACGGTCGAGTTCCTCGTCGACGGCGACCGGGTGTTCTTCCTGGAGATGAACACCCGACTCCAGGTCGAGCATCCCGTCACCGAGGAGGTCTTCGGTGTGGACCTGGTCGCGGCGCAGATCGCGGTCGCCGATGGTCGAGCGCTGGGCGAGGAGCCCGCCGGACCTGAGGGGCACGCCGTCGAGGTCCGGTTGTACGCCGAGGACCCGGCCGACGACTGGGCCCCGCAGACGGGCACGCTGCGGGCCTTCGACGTGCCGCTGACCGACGGCATCCGGGTGGACTCCGCCGTCGAGGCCGGTTCGACGGTCGGCATCCACTACGACGCCATGATCGCCAAGGTCATCGCCCACGGGACCGACCGTCGCGACGCCATCCGCCGCCTGTCCGCTGCGCTGCACCGAGCCCGCATCCACGGGCTGCGGACCAACGTCGACCTGCTCAAGGCGATCCTGGCCGACGACGACTTCGTCGAGGAACGGCTCAGCACCCGACTGCTCGACGACCGGCTGGCCCAGTGGACCGCGCCCGCCGCGGACGACCGCGCCGTGCAGCTGGCGGCCACAGCAGCCGCGTTCGCGCAGGCGGAGGCGGCCGTGGCCGGCCGGCGCGTGTTGTCACGCATCCCGGCAGCCTTCCGCAACGCCCCCAGCCAACCGCGCACGCGGACCTATCTGGCGCCTGCGGGTGACGAGATCACCGTGACGTACACCGGCGGGCGGGACGGCCTGACACCGGTCGACCTGGACGACGTCGAGACGATCAGCACCACCCCCGACCGCGTCGTGCTCGACGACGCCGGCGTCACGTTGACGTTCCAGGTGTCCGTCAGGACCGAAGCAGTCGACGTGGACGGCCCGGACGGCTCGTTCGCGTTCGTTCCCGTGCCGACCTTCGTCGACCCGGCCGACGTCGTGGCCGAGGGCTCGTTGCTCGCGCCGATGCCGGCGTCGGTCGTCAGCGTCAGCGTCGCCGAAGGCCAAGCCGTCAGCAAGGGCGACACCGTCGTCGTGCTGGAGGCGATGAAGATGCAACACACCATCAGCGCCCCCGTCGACGGCGTGGTCGCACAGCTGAGCGTCACCGAGGGCGCTCAGGTCGAGTCGGGCGCAGTCCTGGCCGTCATCGAAGGAACCGACGAAGGAGAAACCGCATGACCAGCACGTTCAGTGAGTCCCAGGAGCGCCAGGAGCTCCGCAAGGCAGTGGCTGCACTGGGCGCCAAGTACGGCTCCGACTACTTCCTCGAGGCCGCCAAGGAAGGCCGCAAGACCACCGAGCTGTGGGACGAGGCCGGCAAGCTGGGGTATCTGGGCGTCTCGATCCCCGAGGAGTACGGCGGTGGTGGCGGCGACATCGGCGACCTGGCCGCCGTGTGCGAGGAGCTGGCCGCTGCAGGCAGCCCGCTGCTGCTGATGGTCGTCAGTCCGGCGATCGTCGGCACGATCATCGCGCAGTACGGCACCGAGGAGCAGAAGCGCACGTTCCTGCCCGGCCTGGCTGACGGCAGCGCGACGTACGTCTTCTCCATCACGGAGCCGGACGCCGGCTCCAACTCCCACAAGATCACCACGACCGCCGAGCGCGACGGCGATGAGTGGGTCCTCAACGGCCAGAAGACCTTCATCTCGGGCATCGACGAGGCCAGCCACGTGCTCGTCGTCTCACGCACGACGGACAACAAGACCGGCAACCTCAAGCCGGCACTGTTCATGGTGCCGACCGACACCGAGGGATTCACCTGGTCCGAGATCGCGATGGGGCTGAAGGGTCCCGAGAAGCAGTTCACGCTGTTCTTCGACGACGTGCGGTTGCCGTCCGATGCCCTCGTGGGCGACGAGAACGCCGGGATCGAGCAGCTGTTCGCGGGTCTGAACCCCGAGCGCATCATGGGCGCCGCGTCGGGCTGCGGCATGGCCCGGCTGGCGCTGGACAAGGCCGTCGCCTATGCCAAGGAGCGCACCGTGTGGAAGGCTCCGATCGGGTCGCACCAGGCGATCGCCCACCCACTGGCCCAGATCCACATCGAGCTGGAGATGGCGCGACTGATGACGCAGAAAGCGGCGGCGTTGTACGCCGCGGGCGACCACATGGGTGCAGGCGAAGCGGCGAACATGGCCAAGTACGCCGCGGGCGAGGTAGCGTGCAAGGCGGTCGACCAGGCGATCCAGACCCATGGCGGCAACGGTCTGGCCGAGGAGTACCAGCTGGTGCAGATGCTGGCGGGGTCGCGTCTGACCCGGATCGCGCCGGTGAGCCGCGAGATGATTCTCAACTTCGTCTCGCAGTTCTCCCTCGGGCTGCCCAAGTCGTACTGATCAATCCCAGGAGATTCGCATGACCGAGCTGGTGCACCTGCAGATCACGGACCAGGTCGCGACCGTCACGCTGGACAGCGAGCACAACCGGAATGCGTTGAGCTCGCAGCTGGTGACGGAGCTGGCCGCCCACCTGGACACCGCGTCGGCCGACGCGGACAGCCGGGTGATCCTGATCCGCTCGGCACACCGAGTGTTCTGCTCCGGCGCCGACCTCAGCGAGGCGGCGTCGGGCGGCATGACGACCGGAGCCGATGCGCTCGTCGGCATCCAACGAGCCATCGCGACCAGCCCCAAACCGGTCGTCGTCGAGCTGGGCGGTCCGGTGCGGGCCGGCGGCCTGGGCATCGTGGGTGCCGCCGACATCGTCATCGCGGCCCGGTCGGTCACGTTCCAGCTGACCGAGGTGCGGCTGGCGCTGGCGCCGGCCGTCATCTCGCTGAGCCTGCTGCCGCGGCTGACCGATCGAGCCGCTGCCGACCTGTTCCTCACGGCCCGGGCCTTCGACGCCGCCGAGGCAGTGACCCTCGGACTGGTGACCAAGGCGGTGCCCGACGAGGAGCTGGCCACAGCAGTCAGCGGTGTCCTGGCCGACCTGGCGCTGGGCTACCCCCAGGGCCTGCGGGAGACCAAGAAGCTGCTCAACCACGACCTGGTCGCGCGGATCGATGCGTTGGGCGCAGGGGTCGCGGAGCAGTCGGCGGCGCTGTTCAACAGCGAGCAGGCCCGCGAGGCGATGGTCGCATTTCTCAATCGTCGGAAGGGCTGACGCGGGCACCTGGTCGTACGTCGTAGACTTGGCCGGATGAGCTCGCAGGACCAGGCGCAGGCGGAGATCGCTGCTGAGCAGGTCTATGTCGACACCGTCTACCGGCGTCTCGAGGCCTCTGCCGACGTCGCGCGTTCCCTGGTCAAGGAAGGGTTCGCCCGCGGCCAGGTCGGCAACGAAGGCGGACTGGTCGAACGTGACGCGATGGTCTACCAGGCCACGCGGCGGCTGTCGGCGCTCAATGCCGCGCACGACGGCCTGGTCTTCGGCCGGCTGACGATGATCGACGGCGAGTCTCGCTACATCGGTCGCATCGGCGTGCGTGACGAGAACCGCGACATCTTGCTGATCGACTGGCGAGCCCCTGCGGCGTCGCTGTTCTACCAGGCGACGGCGCAGGAACCGGCCGGCGTCGTGCGTCGTCGCGTGCTGCGCTGCAGCGGGTCGACGGTGATCGGGGTCGAGGACGACCTGCTCGATGCGGACAACGCCCCGGACGACCTGGTGGTCGTCGGCGAGGGTGCGCTGCTCGCGAGCCTCAGCCGGGCCCGCGACTCCACGATGCACTCGGTCGTCGCCACGATCCAGAAGGAGCAGGACGAGGCGATTCGGGCGCCGATGCGTGGCGTCACCACGATCGGCGGCGGACCGGGCACCGGCAAGACCGTGGTCGCCCTCCACCGCGCGGCCTATCTGCTGTACTCGGATCGACGCCGGTTCGAGGGCGGTGGCGTGCTGATCGTGGGCCCGTCGGCCGTCTTCATGGCCTACATCGAGCGCGTGCTGCCGAGCCTGGGTGAGACCGCCGTGACGTTGCGATCGCTCGGCGACCTGGTCGACGGCGTGCGAGCCGCTCGCCACGACGAGCCGGTCGCCGCCGCGGCGAAGGGGTCGTCGCGCATGGTCCGCCTGCTCGAACGTGCCGCCGCCGCGCCCGCCCCGGGAGCCCCGACCGAGCTGCGCTACTTCTACAAGGACGACGTGCTGCGGCTCGACGCAGCAGACCTGGACCGGATCCGCCGTGGTCTGTTGTCGGGCGCCAAGCGCAACCGTGCGTACGCCCGCGCACCGCAGGCGCTGGTCGATGCGTTGTGGAACCAGGTCTCGGGCGAGCGGGCGCTGGAGAAGGGCAAGTCCGAGTTCGCCGACGTCATCTCCACCGACGACCGCTTCGTCGACTTCGTCGAGGCGTGGTGGCCGGCCGTCGACGCCGTCGAGGTGTGGCGCACCCTTCCTCAGGTCCTCGAACGTCACGGGGGTGCGTTCAGCGCAGCAGAACGGCAGGCACTCACGGCGTCGTGGACGCGCGATGATCCCAGCATGGAGGACGTGCCGCTGATCGACGAGCTGCGGTACCTGATCGGCGAGCTGCCGCCCGAGGACGACCCGGACGACGACCACCCCAAGCAGCTGATGAGCTTCGAGCGCCGCGAGCGCGAGGAGCGTGACGGCCTGCGGTCGACCTCCAGCACCGACGACGACGGCTACGCGCACGTCCTGGTCGACGAGGCGCAGGACCTGTCGCCGATGCAGTGGCGGATGGTGGGTCGCCGCGGACGGTACGCGAGCTGGACGATCGTGGGGGATCCGGCGCAGTCGTCGTGGCCGCACGCCGAGGAAGCGGCGCTGGCTCGCGCTGCCGCGCTGGAGGGCAAGCCGGAGCACACGTTCCGGCTGTCGACGAACTATCGCAACTCCGCCGAGATCTACGACCTGGCCGCCCAGGTGGCCGAGCACGCGATCCCCGACGCCGATCTGGCCGATGCCGTCCGCCGGACCGGTTCGGACCCCCGGCACGTCGTGGTGCCCGAGGGCGACGTCGTGGCCACCACGCTGGCCGAAGCAGACCGCGTGCTCGACCGATTCGAGGGAACCGTCGCGGTCGTCGCGCCGCGTGACCGGTTGGCCGACCTGAGGGCGGCGTTCGACGGTCGCTCGGACCGGTTGCGGGTGCTCGACGGACTGGACACCAAGGGTCTGGAGTTCGACGCCGTGGTCGTCGTCGACGCCGACGGAATCGTCAATGAGTCCCCGGCGGGCTGGCGCACGCTTTACGTCGTGCTGACGCGCGCCACGCAGGCCCTGGCGACGGTGGGCTCGACCCGGGAGTGGCTCAACCGCATCGGCTGAGCAGCAGCTGCGCGTACACCTGGGCGCTGTGGACGACCTCGTCGATCGCCACGACCTCGTCCACGGCGTGCGCCGAGGCCACGTCGCCCGGACCGTACTGCACCGTGGGGATCCCGGCCGCGGCATACTGGCGCAGGTCGGAACCATACGGTGCGCCGACGAAGTCAGGTGTCCGATCGAGGACCGCACCGACCGCCGCCGACACCTGGTCACCGAACGGGTCACCGTCCGGCAGGGCGCCTGCCGCGAAGCGGCCACCCGGCCACGTCACCGTCACCGGCAGATCGCGCAGAGCACCCTCGAACTCAGCCACGGCCTCGGCGAACGTCTCGCCCGGCTTGATCCCGTAGCGGCCCTCCGCGACCGCGAGGTCGGGAACCGTGCTGGCCCACTCACCGGCCTGCACGATGCCGATCGAGATCGGCCACGGCCGTTCGCCGAACGGGGCGGGCGGATCGGTGTTGCGGCGAGCGTCCAGCGCCCGCAGCACTGCAGCGACCTCGGTGAGCTCGTCGAACGCGTTGATGCCGTGGCCGGCCATGGATCCGTGCGTCGAGCGGCCGTGCACCTCGAGGCGGAAGGTCAACGAACCGGCGTTCGCCGCGACGACGGAGCCCGCCGTGGGCTCGGCGATCAGGCACGCCGTGCCGGTGTGACCGCGACGCAGCGTCGCGAACGTGCCGAGACCGCCGTCCTCCTCACCGATCACGGTGTGCACCGCGAACGGCCGGGTCAGCCGATCTCCGACGGCGCGGACGGCGGCCAGGATCGCGGCGACGCCGCCCTTCATGTCGCACACGCCGCGGCCGTACCAGTGACCGTCTTCCTCGTGCAGGAACCACGGATCATGGCCGCTCCACCGGTCGGGATCGCCGGGCGGGACGACGTCGACGTGACCGTTGAGGATCAGCTCGGGCGTGCCGTCGCCGAACGTTCCCACGCAGCCCCACGCCTCGGCGCGCTCGACCTCCTCGCCGGGGTGGTCCGGATCGGCGCGCAGCGCGTCCAGGTCCAGTGGCCACAGGTCGACGTCGAGTCCCAGACCCTGGAGCGTGGCAGCACACCAGCGCTGCACCGACGCCTCAGCCTCGCTGCCACCCACGCTGGGATAAGAGACCAGCTGCGCCAGGTCGCGGCGGATCAGATCAATGTCGACCTCTACGGATTCGTCCACTGCGCCAGTGTGGCAGCGCTGTGGTGGTAGTCGATCCGTCCTTCGGCGATGCCGATCACCAGATCGTATGCGTCGTCGTGAGGTGCGCGGAGGCTGATGCCGTTCATCAGGTAAAACGTCTTCATCGCGATCCAGCCGAGTCGTTTGTTGCCGTCGACCAAAGGATGGTTCCGAACAATCGACTCGAGCAGAACCGCCGCTTTCTCGTCGATGGTGGGATAGGCATCGTCGCCGAACAAAGACGTCTGCGGCCGCATGGCGGCCGACTCAAGCAGGCCCAGATCGCGTGCAGCCTGCAAGCCTGCTGTGTCGACAATGAGGAGGAGGGTCTCGAGGCTGTGGTAGCGAACGCTCATTGTGCGAGGTGATCGAGCAGCGGACCGTCCTCGGCGACGACTTGGTGGACAAGTCGCTGAATCTCGGTCTGACTGTCGATCCGGGCCGCCTTTTCACGGATCGCCCGTGTGGCGGCTTCCTGCTTACTCACACCCTCGGCATGTGCGAGCGCGGTCAGGGCAGCGTCGTCACTCTCGCTGAGTCGCAGTGTCATGGCCATACTCCTATGGTATCTGGTTGGTATCAGTGCGCAATGACGTTACGCTCGCCCTATGACAACGGTCCCGAACAGTTGGTGGCGCCATCGTTAGGTGGCCTGTTGTCCTTGTATGCCCAGACCGCCTCATGGCCAGTCTGGGCATTGCTGTCTCGGTCGGTCATGAGGACCCCGAACGAAAGATCCGCAGATGACTGACCTCGACGCCCTGCTCGCCCAGCCGGCGTTCGCTCTGATCCGAGTCCGTGACGCCGACACCGTCACCTTGATCGGTGGCCCGCGCACCGACGTCGATCGGCTGGCCGACGTGCCGTTGGAGACAGGTGTCGAGGAGCGCTGGGACAGCCTGGTGCTGGTGCCGTTCGCCCAGGTGCGTGAGCGCGGGTTCGCAGCGCACGACGACGGCACGCCGCTGTCGGTGATCCGCGCCGACGTCTCGACGCAGATCCCGTTGGACGAGGTGTTGTCGCAGCTGCCGGACGTCGACATCGACTTCGTCGACCGCGGAGGCTTCGAGACCAGCGACGACGAGTACGCCGACATCGCGCGTCGGATCATCGCCGAGGAGGTCGGCCAGGGCGAGGGCGCGAACCTGGTCATCGGGCGCCACTACCGGGCCCAGGTCGCCGACTGGAACCACGACCGTGCGCTGACGGTGTTTCGTCGGCTGCTCGAACGCGAGCGCGGTGCGTTCTGGACGTTCTGCATCTTCACCGGCGACCGCTACCTGATCGGCGCGAGTCCCGAACGTCACGTGTCCGTCGAGGGCGGACAGGTCCGGATGAACCCCATCAGTGGGACGTTCCGGGTCCGCGGGCTGCAGACGCACGCGGACCGCAAGCGCGAGCTGCTGAAGTTCCTGGCCGACGAGAAGGAGATCTACGAGCTCTTCATGGTCGTGGACGAAGAGCTGAAGATGATGTGCGACATCTGCCACGAGGGCGGCATGGTCCTGGGTCCGTACCTCAAGCCGATGACGCACCTGATCCACACCGAGTACCTGCTGGCCGGACGCACGCACCGCGATCTGCGGGACGTGCTGCGCGACTCGATGTTCGCCGCGACCGTCACCGGCAGCCCCGTCGAGAACGCGTGCCGTCTGATCAAGCGGTACGAGCCGGAGGGCCGCGGCTACTACGCCTCGGTCGCTGCGCTGATCGGGCGCGACGCCGACGGGGCACCGCGCGCCGACGCGCCGATCCTGATCCGCACCGCCGACGTCGACCTGCACGGTCGCCTGAAGGTCACCGCGGGGGCCACCCTCGTGCGCGACTCCGATCCCGTCTCCGAGACCCAGGAGACGTGGGCCAAGGCGGCCGGGATCCTGTCCGCCTTCGGCCTGGTCGAGCCCGCTGAGGTGCCCGCGGAGGGCTTCGACGCCGTGACCCGTGAGGACGAGGTCCTGATCGCGCTGGCCGAACGGAACCAGCGCCTGAGCCAGTTCTGGTTGTCCGACCAGTCCGGTGCCGCGCCCGTCGAGTCGCTCGTGGGCAAGCGGGTCGTGGTGCTGGACGGCGAGGACGACTTCGTCAACATGCTGTCGCACGTGTTCGGCGTGATGGGCATGTCCACCGACGTCGTCCGTCACGACCGGTACACCGCGGGCGCGTTCGACGGCTACGACCTGGTCGTCGTCGGTCCCGGCCCAGGCGATCCCCGCGACGGCACGGACCCCAAGATCGCCGTGCTGCGCGACGCCGTCGGGCAGCTGCTGGCCGACGAGCAACCGTTCCTCGCGGTGTGCCTGGGCCATCAGACGCTGTGCCACGAGCTGGGCCTGGACCTGACGTTCAAGGACATCGTGTTCCAAGGCACCCAGAGCCGGTTGCCGGTGTTGGATCGCGACGAGACCGTCGGGTTCTACAACACGTTCGTCGCTCGCGTGCCCGACGGCGGGCTCCCGCAGGGGGTCACGGTGCAGACCGACCCCGCCACCGGTGACGTCCACCTGATCGCGGGACCACGGTTCCGCGGCATCCAGTTCCATGCCGAATCGATCCTGACGCAGAACGGATTCTCCATCCTGCGTGACCTGGTGACAGACTTGCTGGTGTGAGCACCGCCGAGAACGACCTGACCTTTGCCGATCTCGGATTGGGAAAGCCCCTCCTGAAGGCCTTGTCCGACGTCGGCTACGAGACGCCGTCGCCGATCCAGGCCGAGACGATCCCGCTGCTGCTGGCCGGGAACGACGTGGTCGGACTGGCGCAGACCGGTACCGGCAAGACCGCCGCGTTCGCGCTGCCGATCCTGGACTCGCTCGACACCCGGGCGGGCGCTCCGCAGGCCCTGGTGCTGGCGCCGACCCGCGAGCTGGCCCTGCAGGTGTGCGAGGCGTTCGAGCGGTACGCCGCCCACCTGAAGGGCGTGCACGTGCTGCCCGTCTACGGCGGCCAGGGTTACGGCGTTCAGCTGAGCGCGTTGAGGCGCGGCGTGCACGTCGTCGTGGGCACGCCCGGGCGCATCATCGACCACATCGAGAAGGGCACGCTCGACCTGTCGCAGCTGAGCCACCTGGTGCTCGACGAAGCCGACGAGATGCTCAAGATGGGCTTCGCCGAGGACGTCGAGACCATCTTGGCGACGACGCCGGCCGACAAGCAGGTCGCGCTGTTCTCCGCGACGATGCCCGCGCAGATCCGCCGCCTGGCCAAGAAGTACCTGAACGAGCCGGTCGAGGTCACGGTCAAGGCCAGGACCGCGACCGCCACCAACATCACGCAGCGCTACCTGGTGGTGTCCTACCAGCAGAAGCTCGACGCGTTGACGCGCATCCTCGAGGTCGAGAACTTCGAGGCGATGATCATCTTCGTGCGCACCAAGCACGAGACCGAGACGCTCAGCGAGCGCCTGCGTGCCCGCGGGTTCTCCGCCCAGGCCATCAACGGCGACATCGTCCAGGCGCAACGTGAGCGCACCGTGAACCAGCTCAAGGCCGGCAAGCTCGACATCCTGGTCGCCACCGACGTCGCGGCCCGTGGCCTGGACGTCGAGCGCATCAGTCACGTCGTGAACTTCGACATCCCCACAGACACCGAGTCCTACGTCCACCGCATCGGCCGCACGGGTCGTGCCGGTCGGCACGGTGACGCGATCTCGTTCGTCACGCCGCGTGAGCGCTACCTGCTGAACCACATCGAGACGGCGACGCGGCAGCCGTTGACCCAGATGAGCCTGCCGACGGTCGACGAGGTCAACACCACCCGTCTGGCCCGCTTCGACGACCGCATCACCGAGGCGTTGGAGTCACCGCAGGTCGACTTCTTCCGCGACGTCGTGTCGCACTACCTGCGTGAGCACGACGTGCCGGAGGTCGACGTCGCCGCCGCGTTGGCGATCGCGTTGCAGGGCGACTCACCGCTGCTGCTCGACACCGAGATCGAGCCACCGGTTGAGCGCCCGAAGCGCGAACGGGCACCGCGCCGGGAGCGCGACGACCTGGTCACGTACCGCATCGCGGTGGGCAAGCGGCACAAGGTCAACCCCCGCATGATCGTCGGCGCGCTGGCCAACGAGGGCGGGCTCAAGCGGGCCGACTTCGGCTACATCGGCATCCAGGTCGACCACTCGACCGTCGAGCTGCCGGCCCGCCTGCCCGACGAGGCGTGGGAGAAGCTCAAGTCCACCCGGATCAGCGGCAAGCTGATCGAGCTGCGCCGTGACCACGCACCCAGGAAGAAGCCGAGGCACGGCAAGGGCCAGCGGCGGCACTGATCACGCCGTGTCGGCGTCCGAACCGAGCGTGACCTCGACCTGGAGCGTCTCGGTGCCGCGCTGGACCGTCAGCGTCACCTTCTCGCCCGGCTTGTAGGCCAGGATCGAGGCGACCAGGGCCTGCTGGTTCGCCACGGGGTTGCCGTCGACGGCCGTGATGACGTCATCGACCTTCAGACCGGCCTCGTCGGCGGCGCTGCCGGAGGTGACTTCCTTGACCTGTGCACCGATGCCGGTGATGTCGTCGTCGAACACCGCGGCGCCGACCGTGACACCCACCCGCGCGTGCTCGACCTTCTGGCCGGCCAACAGCTGGTTCGCGACGTTCTTGGCCAGGTCGACCGGGATCGCGAAGCCCAAGCCCGACGAGCAGCTCTCGCTGATGCCCGTGCTCTCACCGCGGCAGGCCGCGTTGATGCCGACGACCTGTCCGGCCAGGTTGACCAGCGGACCGCCGGAGTTGCCCGGGTTGATCGCGGCGTCGGTCTGGATCGCCGGGAACGTCGTGGAGCTTGCGCGGTCCCCGCCGTCCGATGACGTGACGGGTCGGTTCAGGGCCGAGACGATGCCGTAGGTGACGCTGCTCTCCAGGCCGTACGGCGAGCCGATGGCCACGACCTGCTGACCGACCTGCAGGTCCGACGACGAGCCCAGCTCGGCCGGCTGCAGGCCCGTGCGGCCCTCGACCCGGATCACGGCGAGGTCGGTGACGGGGTCGGTGCCGACGATCTCGGCCGAGGCGTGCGCTCCGTCGGTGAACACGACGGTCACCGTGCCGCTGTCGCGGGCCGCCCTGACGACGTGGTTGTTGGTCAAGATGTCGCCGTCGTCGCTGATGATGATGCCCGTGCCGGAACCGCCTTCGTCCTGGCCGCGGACGTTGATCTGCACGACCGACGGCAGAACGGTCGCGGCGACCTTCTCGATCTCGCCGTCGGGCAGCTTCGCGTTGACCTTCGTCGTCGAGGTCAGCGAGCCGGCTGAGGAGTCGTCGTTGCGGTCCTGCAGCCACGAGCCACCGTAACCGGAAGCACCGGCCAAGGCGATGATCGCGACACCGGCAACCATCGTGCGGAAGATGCCGCGCGACGAACGGCGGTCGGTCGTCTGGGACTGGGTCTGGTCACCCTGGGTCTGGTCACCCTGGGTGTGGGAGGAGGGAGGGAACGGCGGTGGCGTCGGGATCGTCGCGGTGGTCTCGACCGTGGGCTCGACGGCATTGTCGGCCTCGGAAGCCAGTCGACCCGCAGTGGGGTAGCGGTGCGCGTACTCGCTGGTCCCCGGAACCGGAGTCGTCGGAGGAGGCGGCGGCGCGTCGACGGCCGGTGGGGTCGTCGGAGGTGCGTACGGTTGCTGGTCGGACCCGTCGAACTGATCGCTCATGATCCCAGATTCTTCCCTACGGCTGTGTGCTTGCTGAGAGCCCGGTGTCAGGTTGCTAAATGCTGAGGGGTCCACCGCCGGCCGTAGGCAGCTGCAGCGTGAACGTGCTGCCCTCGCCCACGCGGGACCTGACGGCCGCCGTACCGCCGTGTCGTTCGGCGGCGCGCTTGACGATCGAGAGGCCCAGACCCGATCCGGGCATCGTGCGCGACTCGGTCGAGCGGTAGAACCGGTCGAAGATGTGCGGCAGATCGTCCGGCGCGATCCCCGGACCCTCGTCGGTGACGGTCAGCGATCCTCGGCGCAGGGACACCGTCACCGTGCCGTCGGCCGGGCTCCACTTCGCGGCGTTGTCCAGCAGGTTGGTCACGGCCCGTTCGAGCAGCTGGGCCTCGCCCAGGACCATCCAGGACTCGACCGTCGCCTCGAACCGGACAGCCGGAGCACGTCGTCGGACGCGGTCCAACGCGGCCTCGACGATGTCGGCCAGATCGAGTGGTTCGGGCCCGCGCCTGACGGGCTCGTCGCGTGCCAGCTCGACCAGATCCCCGACCAACGTCGTCAGCTCCTCGAGCTGGGCGCGCACGTCGTGCATGATCTCGTCCCGCTGGACCGCCGTGAGTCCTCGGCCGCCCTGGGTCGCCTGTCCCATCAGCTCGATGTTGGTGCGCAGACTCGTCAACGGGGTACGCAGCTCGTGACCGGCGTCGGCGACGAGCTGGCGCTGCTGGTCCTGCGAGGCGTCGAGCGCGGTCAGCATCGCGTTGAACGACGTCGTCAGCCGGGCGAGCTCGTCGGTGCCCTTGACCTCGATCGGCCGCAGCTCGTTGGTCCGGGCGACGCGCTCGGTCGCGGCCGTCAGCCGTCGGACCGGGCGCAGTCCGTTGGTCGCCACCGCCCAACCGGACAGACCGGCCAGCGCGACGCCGAACCCGCTGGTCAGCAACAGCACGACCTGCAGTCGGTTGAGCGCTGCGTCGATGCTCTCCATCGACTGGGCGAGGACGAGCGCCTCACCGGGCGCCGACTGCACCGCGACGATGCGATAGGGCGTGCCGTCCAGGTCCGCGGTCCGGATCGACTGGTGCGCGACACCGAGGGACACCTCGCGCTCGGCGAAGCCGATGAACTGGACCGGAAAGGTCGTCTCCGGGCGGGCACCCGTCAGCAGCTGCAGCGGTTGCCCCGCTCGCAGCACGCTGACCTTGATGTCGGTCAGGGCGAGGGCGTCAGGGCCGGTGCCGCCGGCGAACAACGAGCCGAGGTCGGCGTCGACGCCGGCCTGTGCGCGGCGGATCATCGACTCGTCGAGCGAGCTCTGCAGCTCGGACCGGACCGTGACGTAGATCGTCAGCGAGATGATTGCGAGCGTCGCGGCGACCGCGGCGGTCGTCAGCACCGCGACGCGCAGCGCCAGCGACATCCGCGACGTGAAGAACCGGACGGGACGCAGCAGCAGATCGTTCAGCCTCGCGCTGCGACTCATGGCGGAGTTTCACGCAGGACGTATCCGACGCCACGGACGGTGTGGATCAGTCGCGACTCGCCGTTCGCCTCCAGCTTGCGGCGGACGTACCCGACGTAGACCTCCAGCGAGTTGGCGGTCGTCGGGAAGTCGAACCCCCAGACCTCCTCGAGGATGAACTGGCGCTCCAGCACCCGCTTGGGACGGGTCATGAACAGCTCGAGGAGCGCGAACTCGGTGCGGGTCAGCGAGATCGGCCGACCACCACGCAGGACGTCGCGGGTCATGGGGTCCAGGCTCAGGTCGGCGAACACCAGCGGAGCCTCGTCGTCGGGTGACGTCGGCGTGGCACGCCGGAGCAGGGCGCGCAGGCGTGCGAGCAGCTCATCGAGCGCGAAGGGCTTGATCAGGTAGTCGTCCGCGCCGGCATCGAGTCCGTCGACGCGATCGGAGACCGCGTCGCGAGCGGTCAGCACGAGCACGGGGACGTCGTTGCCGGCCGCCCGGAGCGCGCGGGTGGCCTCCAGCCCGTCGAGTCGCGGCATCATGACGTCCATCACGACGGCATCGGGTGAGACGTTGCCGACCGTGGCGAGCGCCTCGGCGCCGTCGGAGGCCACGTGCACCTCGTAGCCGTTGAACTCCAGCGAGCGGCGCAGCGAGTCACGCACAGCTCGGTCGTCGTCGACCACCAGGATCCGCATGTCTTCAGTGTGCCCCGTCAGTGGTCGAGCAGGCTGCGTGCTGCCGCTGCTGCCCGCGCGCCGTAGCCGCCGCCGAAGATCACGGCGTGCACCAGCAGCGGGTGCAGCTGGTGCAGGGGGACGCGATCGCGCCAACCGTCCGCGAGCGGCCATGCCTCGTCGTACGCGTCGAGCACCCGCTGCAGGTGGGGGATGCCGAACAGGGCCAGCATCGCCAGGTCGGTCTCGCGGTGGCCGCCGTGCGCGGCTGGGTCGACCAGCCAGACCTGGTTCTGCGCTCCCCACACGACGTTGCCGGACCACAAGTCGCCGTGGATGCGCGCCGGACCTTCCTCGGGCCCGGCCAGGTCGTGGATGACCCGCATCGCCTGCTCGATCGCCGATGCGTCCTCGGAGGTCAGCGCTGCGCGGTCGACCGCCGCCCGCACGTACGGCATGACACGACGAGAGGCGTAGAACTCGGCCCACGTGTCGAGGGGCCGGTTGGGCAGCGGCGCCAAGCCGATGAAGCCGTCGCGCTCGGCGCCGTACGTCCGGGCGCCGGCACGGTGGGTGGCGGCGAGGTTGCGGCCGAACTGATCGGCCGACTCCGTGCTCGGTCGCACGGGTTCGACCCACTCCAGGATCAGGCAGTCGTCGTCGACGGCCAACACCTGGGGAACCGGGGCGCCGTCGGCCTCCTTGAGCCACCGCAACGACTCGGCCTCACGGTGGAAGAACCCGGCCGGCGCCTGCGACCGGGTCTTGATGATCGCGTTGCGGCCGTCGGTCATCCGCAGTCGGGTCGCGGTGCAGATGTCGCCCCCGGCGACCGGGGTGGTGGACACGACGCTGACGTCGAGCAGCGCCTCTGCGCGTGCTGCGGTGCCTGCCATCCGTGCCATGGCCCAGACATTACCGGGGAGGCGGACCTACCGGCCGCGGAGTTCGTGGGCCAGGTGATCGACCAGACCGTCGCAGGTTCGCTCGATCATTTCCAGGACGTGGACGAACCCTTCGGGCCCGCCGTGCCACGGATCGGGCACCTCGTCGTCGCCGGGCGACGCCTCGGGATCGAACTCGCGGAACATCCGGACGTCGGACTGCTGTGCGACGGTCGGCGCGAGCTCGATCATGTCGGACCGGTTGGCGTGGTCCATCGCCAGGATCAGGTCGTGCTCGGCGAACCAGTCGCGGGTGAACGTGCGGGCGCGGTGCCGTGTCGGGTCGTAGCCGGACTCGCGCAGCACCGCCGCCGACCGGGGATCCATCGGTCTGCCCACGTGCCAGTCGGCGGTACCGGCCGACGCCACCTCGACCCGCTCGCCCAGGCCTGCCTCGGCGAGCCGGTGCTCCAGGACGACGTGCGCGGTCGGCGAGCGGCAGATGTTGCCCAGGCAGACCAGTGCGATCCTCACTTGCCGTCGGGCACGAACGCGCCCACGACGGACTGGCCGATCGAGATCACGATGGAGGCCAGGACGGCCCACCAGAATCCGTCGATCATGAAGTGCAGGTCGAACTGCTCGGCGATCCACTCGGTCAGCAGCAGCAGCAGTGCGTTGATCACCAGCAGCGCCAGGCCGAGGGTGATGACGATGAACGGCAGCGACAGCGTCTTGACGACGGGCGCGACGAAGCTGTTGACGATCGTGAACACCAGGCCGACGGCCAGCACGCCGAGCACACGCGCGAACGTCTCGCTCTCCGCGCCGTCACCGATCGTCATGTGATCGCCGAGCAGCGCGGCCGCCAGGGCCAGGGCTACGGTGCTGACCAACCAGGTCGAAAGGAACCTCTGCATGCCCCGATGGTGGCACATCGGGGTGATCAGACGGGGGGCAACGGCTCGGGGTGAGTGGCACGGCGGGCCGTCTGGGCCAGCGCGATGCCGGTCAGCAGCACCGCGACGCCGGCGATCTGCACGGCCGTCAGCGACTCGTCGAACCAGGCCCACCCCACTGTGGCCGCGACGACCGGTTCGAGCATGGCCACGACGCTGACGACCGTCGCAGGCAAGGTGCGCATCGCCAGCAGCAGCAGGAAGAACGGTGCCACCGTGCCGAGCACGACGACCGAGGTCATCGCGACCCAGGCCGGCGTCGTGTGATCGGAAAGTCGGCCCAGCAGGGAGGCGTCGACGCCGAGGGCATCAGCGCGCCAGAACGGTGCGGCGACATTCATGACGACGGTCGCGACGGCGAACGCCCACAGGATGAACCGCAGCGGCTCGGCCGAGACGCCGTCGTCCTCGCCCAGCAGGAAGTAGGCCGCGAAGCACACCGCGGCGGCGAGGGCGGCCGCCGTTCCAACCCCCTCGAACACCAGTCCGTCCCAGATCCGGGCGACCAGGGCCAGGCCGACCAGCGCGAGCGCGAGGGCTGACCACATCCGGGAGTGCACCGCCTCCCTTCGCGCCAGGCGCACCCACAGCACGACCAGCAGCGGACCCGTGTACTCCAGCAGCAGCGCGATGCCGAGCGGCAGCCGGTTGATCGCGACGTTGTAGAACCCTTGCAGGCCGACGATGCCGACGGCACCGAGCCCGATCACGAGTGGCCATCGTGGTGGTGGCGGGGGTCGCAGGGCCCCGCGATCGGCCACCAGCGCGATGACGACCAGGACGACGAGCGCACCGGTGATCCGCACGGTCGTGAACGTCGCCTCGTCGGTGCCCGAGCGCAACGGGATGCGGGAGACGCCGCTGTTGAGCCCGAACAGCACGGCCGCCGTCAGCACGAGGGCGTAACCGAGGAGGGGGTGACGTCGTGCTTGCACCACCGCATCCTGTCAGGCGGTCGTATCGTCGGTACATGACCGTGCGGCCACGACCCGTCGTCGACCTGATCCCCGCCTACCGGCCGGGAAAGGCGGCAGCCAGCGAGGTGCTGAAGCTGTCGAGCAACGAGAACCCGTTTCCGCCGCTGCCCGGCGTCGTCGAACGGGCCGCGGCCGAGCTGGGTCGGATGAACCGCTATCCGGACGCAGGGAACACCGCACTGCGGGAGGCGCTTGCCGGGCACCTGGACGTCGGGACCGACCAGATCGTGGCAGGGACCGGGTCGGTGGCCGTGCTGTTCGCGGTGCTGCAGACCTTTCTCTCGCCCGGTGACGAGATCGTCCACGCGTGGCGCTCGTTCGAGGCGTACCCGATCGCGGCGGACCTGACCGGCGCCACGGCTGTGCGAGTACCCCTGTCGGCGGACGGTCGCCACGACATCGAGGCGATGGTCGCAGCGGTGACCGACCGGACGCGAGTCGTGCTGGTCTGCACCCCGAACAACCCCACCGGCCCGATCGTGACGGCCGCTGAGCTGCAGACGCTGCTCGACCGGGTGCGCGACGACGTGCTCGTCGTGGTCGACGAGGCCTACGTCGAGTTCGTCCGGGACCCGGACGTCTGCTCCGGGCTCGAGGCGCTTCGACAGCGCGACAACGTCGTGACGCTGCGGACGTTCTCCAAGGCCTACGGGTTGGCCGGCCTCCGCGTCGGCTACGCCGTCGCGCACCCCGACGTCGCCGCGACCGTGGCCAAGGTCGTCCCCCCGTTCTCGGTCAACCTGGTGGCCGCGGCCGCCGCGATCGCCTCCCTGGAGGCCGTCGACGAGCTGGCCGAGCGGGTCCAGAGGTTGGTCGACGAACGCACCCGGGTGCGCGAGAGCCTGCTGGATCAGGGCTGGCAGGTGCCGGACGCGCAGGGCAACTTCGTGTGGCTGCCGTTGGGGACCGATGCGCTGCGCTTCGCCGACGCCTGCGACCCGGTCGCGGTCCGACCGTTCGACGGCGACGGGGTGCGGATCTCGATCGGCGAGGCCGGGGTCGACGCGCAGCTCCTGCAAGCGGCGGCGGCCTGGCGTGACCGCCACGGGTGATGGGCTAGTCTGGTGGTGAGTGTGATGCCCGTCACGCTCGCTCGGACGCATCCCTCCGCACACAGAGGGGAACGTTCGCGCAGCTCAGACACCAGAAACCGGCGAACCCGGGATCTGGCCGACGACAGAGGGTCAGATGAACGTACCCATCGGCGGTCTCGCGACCGCTCCCATGGTCCAGCTCCTCACTGCTGACGGCAGCCGAGTCGAGCATCCCGAGTACGCCTATCGCGGCGACCGCGACGCCGTGGCGATGCTGTACCGCGACATGGTGCTGACACGCCGCATCGACACCGAGGCGTTCGCGCTGCAGCGGCACGGTGAGCTCGGCCTGTGGCCCCCGCTGCTGGGACAGGAAGCCGCCCAGATCGGCTCCGGCCGAGCGTTGCGCCCCCAGGACTACGTGTTCCCGACGTACCGCGAGCACGGGGTCGCGTGGTGTCGCGGCATCCCCCCGATCGCGCTGCTCGGCATCTTCCGCGGCGTCGAGATGGGCGGCGGGTGGAACCCGGCCGACCACAACATGGCGTTGCCGCAGATCATCATCGGTGCGCAGACGCTGCACGCGACGGGCTACGCGATGGGGCTGACGTTCGATCACGCCGTCGGGACGGGGGACCCCGATCGCGACGCCGCCGTCATCGCCTACTTCGGCGACGGTGCATCCAGCCAGGGCGACGTCAACGAGGCGTTGTCGTGGTCGGTCGTCCACCAAGCGCCCGTCGTGTTCTTGTGCCAGAACAACCAGTACGCGATCTCGGTCCCGCTCGAGCGGCAGACGGCGGTGCCGATCGTGCAACGAGCCGCCGGCTTCGGCATGCCTGGCGTCCGGGTCGACGGCAACGACGTGCTGGCCGTCCACGCCGTGACCACGTCAGCTCTGCAGCGGGCGCGCGACGGCCAGGGCCCGACGCTGATCGAGGCCGTCACGTACCGCATGGGTCCGCACACGACGTCCGACGACCCCACCCGCTACCGCGACGCCGACGAGGTGGAGGAGTGGAAGGCCAAGGACCCGATCGCCCGGGTTCGCAGATACCTGCAGGCCGAGGGTCAGCCGCCCGGGTTCTTCACCGACGTCGACGCCGAGGCCGACGCGCTCGGGGCCGACCTGCGATCGCAGTGCACGGCGCTGCCCGATCCGGACCTGGCCGACCTGTTCGACCACGTGCTCAGCGAGGTGCCGGCAGAGCTGGAGCAGCAGCGGGCCGAGTACGTCGCCTGGCGCGCCGCCTACGAAGGGAGCCCGGCATGACCGAGAAGCTTTCGATCGGGTCCGCCATCAACGCGGGTCTGCGTGCATCGATGGAGCGCGACGACCGGGTCGTGGTGATGGGCGAGGACGTCGGCCGGCTCGGCGGCGTCTTCCGGGTCACCGACGGCCTGCAGAAGGACTTCGGTGACAACCGGGTCATCGACACTCCACTGGCCGAGTCGGCGATCGTCGGCACGGCCGTCGGACTCGCGATCCGCGGCTTTCGTCCCGTCGTGGAGATCCAGTTCGACGGCTTCGTCTATCCCGCCTACGACCAGATCGTGAGCCAGGTGGCTCGGTTGAGCTTCCGCAGCCGCGGGACCGTTCGCATGCCGATCGTCATCCGCATCCCGTTCGGTGGAGGCATCGGGGCGGTCGAGCACCACTCGGAGAGCCCCGAGGCGCAGTTCGTGATGACGCCCGGACTGCGCGTCGTCTCGTGCGCCAACCCGCACGACGCGTACTGGATGATCCAGGAGGCCGTCGCCTGCGACGACCCCGTGGTCTTCATGGAACCGAAGCGCCGCTACTGGGAGACCGGTGACGTCGACCGGACCGTGCGTCCGCCGACGACCTGGTCGTCGAGCGTGGTGCGGCAGGGACGCGATGCGACCCTGCTCGCCTACGGACCGATGGTCACGACGTGTCTGCAGGCCGCCGAGGCGGCCGCCGCCGACGGGCTGGAGCTGGAGGTGATCGACTTGCGCACCTTGTCGCCGTTCGACCTGGACCCGGTCTACGCCTCGGTGCGGAGGACGGGTCACGTCGTCGTCGTCCACGAGGCGCAGCGCACCTTGGGCATCGGCGCCGAGCTGGCCGCACGGATCACCGAGCAGTGCTTCTACTCGCTCCAGGCACCGGTCCAGCGCGTCACGGGCTATGACATGCCGTACCCGCCGAGCAAGGTCGAGGACGAGTTCCTGCCCGGGCTCGACCGCATCCTCGACGCCGTCGACCACGCCCGCGAGATCGGAGGCCAGTGATGCCCGAGTTCGTCCTGCCCGACGTCGGAGAAGGGCTGACCGAGGCCGAGATCATCACCTGGCGGGTCCGGCCGGGGCAGACCGTCGCGGTCAACGACGTGCTGGTCGACATCGAGACGGCCAAGTCGATCGTCGAGCTGCCCAGCCCGTTCGCAGGGGAGGTGGCAGAGCTGCTCGTCCCGGAGGGCACGACCGTGACGGTCGGTACGCCGATCATCCGCATCGGGGCGGACGCGCCGGAGTCGTCCGAGCCCGAACCGGAGCGACAGGCGATGCTCGTCGGCTACGGGCCTCGCACCGGGCCGCCCACTCGTCGCCGCCGGGTCGCGTCGGTCGACACCGAGAAGGTGCCCCTGGCCCGCCCGCCCGTGCGGAAGCTGGCCAAGGACCTGGGGATCGACCTCGCGGCGGTCCCGTGCGACGGAGAGTTCGTGACCCGCGCCGACGTCGAGGCGTTCGCCAGGTCCGGGCCGGTCACACCGCCCGATGGTGACGTCCGTGTCCGGATCAAGGGCGTGCGCAAGATGACGGCGCAGGCGATGGTCGAGTCGGCCTTCACCGCCCCCCACGTCACCGAGTGGGTGACGGTCGACGTCTCCCGCACGATGGAGCTGACCGAGCGACTCTCGGTCTCGCCGACCGTCGTCGTCGCGAAGGCCGTGTGCCTGGCCATGCGGCGCTCGCCCGAGCTCAACTCCTCGTGGGACGAGCAGGCCCAGGAGATCGTGCTCAAGGGCTCGGTCACCTTGGGCATCGCCGTCGCGACCGAGCGTGGACTGGTCGTCCCCAACATCCCTCGCGCCGACCAGATGTCGCTGGCCGACCTCGCGGCGGCGATCACCGAGCTGACCGCGACCGCCCGCGCCGGGCGCACCCAGCCGGCCCAGATGACGGGCGGCTCGTTCACGATCACCAACGTCGGGGTGTTCGGCGTCGACGCCGGCACGCCGATCCTCAACCCCGGTGAGGCCGGCATCCTGGCGGTCGGCCAGATCGCCCGTCGCCCGTGGGTGCTCGACGAGGACACGATCGCGCCTCGGTGGGTCACGACGTTGGCGTTGAGTTTCGACCACCGACTGGTCGACGGTCAGCAGGGATCGCGGTTCCTGGCCGACGTCGCGGCCATCCTGCACGACCCTGCCGAGGCGCTCACGTACTGAAGGGCACGACTAGACTGAGTCGGTGAGCCAGAACGTCGCCGTCCCCGCCGGGGCGTGGCGGATCTGGGCGGTCGGCACGGCGGTCTACCTGTTGGCGGTGTTCCATCGCTCCTCGCTGGCCGTCGCCGGACTGGCCGCTGCCGATCGGTTCGGGATCTCGGCCTCGCAGCTGGCGACGTTCGTGATGCTGCAGTTGTGCGTCTACGCCGGCATGCAGATCCCGGTCGGCCTGCTCGTCGACCGGTTCGGCCCCCGTGCCGTGCTGATCTCGGGCACGATCGTGATCTCGGCCGGTCAGGTCGGGTTCGCCCTCGCCGAGTCGTTCGGTGCGGCCCTGGCCGCGCGGGCACTGGTCGGCGTCGGCGACGCCATGACGTTCATCTGCGTGCTCAGACTCGTCACGTCGTGGTTCCCGGCCCGGCGCATCCCGCTCGTCACACAGCTGACGGGACCGATCGGCCAGTTCGGCGCGCTGCTCGCGGCCTCCCCCATGACGTGGGCGCTGGCGAATCCGGGGTGGACGCGCACCTACCTGGCCGCCGCCGGTCTGGGCTTCGCGTTCGTCGCGTTGCTGATGTGGCTGATCCACGACGCACCCGAGTCGAAGGTGCAACGCGGCGACCGGCTGTCGTGGACCGCAGTGCGAGGTCGGCTCGGAGACTCGTGGCGGCAGCCCGGCACCCGACTGGGGTTCTGGATCCACTTCACGACCCAGTTCAGCGCCACGGCCCTGGGGATGCTGTGGGGCTATCCGTTCTTCGTTCGCGGCGAAGGACGATCCGAGGCCGTCGCCGGTCTGCTGCTCAGCGTCATGGTCATCGCCGTGATGATCGCCGGCCCGGTCCTGGGGTGGGCGACCGGCACCAATCCGTGGCATCGGTCCTCGATGGCGATCGGCACGGTTCTGGCGATGGTCGCGGTGTGGACCGTCGTGCTCGTGTGGCCCGGTCAGGCGCCGCTGCCGCTGTTGTTCGTGCTCGTCGTCGTGGTCGGCGTCGGTGGCCCTGCCTCGATGATCGGGTTCGACCTGGCCCGCACGTCGAACCCGTCGGATCGGGTCGCCAGTGCCACGGCGATCGTGAACCAGGCCGGCTTCGTGGCCAGCCTGGTCCTCGTGATCGCCGTGGGCGTGATCTTGGACTGGCGCACTCCGGGCAGCAGCACCAGCTATTCCCCCGAGGCCTTCGTGTGGGCGATGTCGTTCCAGTACGTCCTGTGGGGCATCGGGCTGGTCCAGCTGTACCGCTACCGGCGACGCACCCGGTCGGTGCTGCTGGCCGCGGACCCGGACGTGCGGTCCAAGATGATCGGGCTGGGGTAGATCGGGTCGGGCTAGACGGCGACCGGCTCGCGCACGAGCATCAGATTCGTCTTGCCGGCGTGCTCCAGCTCGCCGACCTGCTCGAAGCCGCGGCCCTCGTGGAAGGCCAACGACGCCTCGTTGGTGTCGTAGACCTCCAGCGCGACGGGCACGTCCCCCTCGACCTCGTCGTACAGCCGAGAAGCAACACCTTGGCGGCGGTGGGAGCGCGAGACGACGATGCGGTCCAGGTACACGTAGTCGTTGAGTCGTTCCTCAAACCACCGGTAGCGGCTCGAGTCGTACGTCGCGCCGGTGGGCAACGTGATGACGAAGCCGGCGATGTCGCCGTCGTCGTCGAGGACGAGAGCCTGGTCGGCCTGCTTGACCAGCAGGGCCAACGACTCGTGGTCCAGGCTGCCGACGCCTTCCAAGGCGGTCTGATTGATGTCGACGATCGTGTCGAGATCGTCTGGTTCGATGGTTCGTACGGTCATGGTGTCTGAATTCATCGGACTTGACGTTACGTCAACCCCGGACTCAGTTCAGTGAGCGCGATCACACCGTGAACGTGACTCCTGCCGCGTCCTCGCTCGCAGTCCACAGCCGGTCGGCGGCCTCTTCGTCGCGTGCAGCCTTGGTCATGCCGACCAGCTTCGGCCGCCCACGCAGCTGCCCCGGACCCGAGGGCCCCACGTACTCGCCGCCGGTCAGCGAGGTGTCCGTCGCGGCCATCAGCGACGGCCACGCACCGTGCGCCGCCGGCTGACCGAGGACGCGGGAGACCTGGTGAATCGCCATGCCGGGGATCCGGCTGCGACCCAGGTTGAGCCCGGCGCCCTGCAGGTTCGTCGCGGCGTAACCGGGGTGTGCAGCGACGCTGACAACGTCGACGCCGGCCGCCTTCGTCCGCCGATCCAGCTCCAGGGCGAACATCAGGTTGGCCAGCTTGGACTGACCGTACGTCTGCCAACGGCGGTAACGTCCGGGTCGCCCGCCGGGCGCGAGCGCCTGCAGGTCGAGCTCTCCGGCAGCGGTGTGCGCCAGCGACGCGACCGTGACGACCCGTGCTGCCGAGGCCTTCAGCGTGGGCCACAGCGTGGCCGTCCAGGCGAAGTGGCCCAGGTGATTGGTGCCCATCTGCAGCTCGAAACCGTCGGCCGTCGTGCTCTTCGGCGGGATCATGATGCCGGCGTTGTTGATCACGATGTCGATCTGCCGGTGACGATCCGCGACGTCGGATGCGGCGCGTTTCGCGGAGTCGAGGTCGGCCAGGTCGAGCAGCTGCAGCTCGACCTCGGCTGCGGGAACCTGTGCGCGCAGGCGGTCCAGATACTCCTCACCCTTGCGGACGTCGCGCGCCGTGACGGTCAGTGCTGCGCCGTGACGAGCCAGCTCGATCGCCGTCGCCAGCCCCAGTCCACCGGTCACGCCGGTGATGACGGCTCGTCGCCCCGACAGATCGGGGATGTCTGCGGTGCTCCACGTCATGGCACGAGGATAGTGCTCAGGGTGTGATCGCCATCTGCTCCAGGACGGTTCGACCAAGGGCGGTGTCGCCGGTGACCGCGACCTCGACCTGGTCGGGGGACCTGCGCCCGGCGGCAAGAATCGTGAACGTCTCGGTCGACATCGTCAGCTCGACGTCGAATCGATCGACGTCCTCCACGGGAGCGGCCCGTCCGTCGTCGCCGACCCGCACCACCAGATCGGCCGGAACCTCACCCGTGACGGTCCACTTGACGACCGTTCCGGCCGGTGCCTTGACCTTCTTGCCCAACACCAGCGGCATGCCGAACGACAACGCCATGGTGGTCACCTGGGCGCCGGTCCCGTCCATCCCGCCGGGGCGGTCGATCGCGCGTCGAATGTCCTGCTCGTGGCACCACATGTCGAGACACCGGTTGCGCAGCAACGTGTCCCACGTCCAGCCGACGTCTCCGGGAGTCTTGTCGGCGACCGCCGTCGGATCGAGCTGGTCCACGTCGGCCAGCTGCTGGACGCGCAGTGCGACCGCTTCGTTGAACTCGTCGACGACGTCGGCGGCGGGCAGGCCGCGGCGCTCGGCGACGCCGACCTCGGTGTAGTCGCTGATGACGGTGCCCCGCGCCCCGGTCGGCAGGTCCTCGGCCGTGCCGCTCAGCACGGCCTCGAGGTGGGCGAGGTGGGCGAGCGTGTCCTGGACCGACCAGCCGGGCAGGTCGGTCGCGGTGGCCCACTGCTCGTCGGTCAGGCCCTGCACGAGCTCACTGATGGCATCGGCCGACTCGTGCCAGCCCTTCACGTAGACGGACAGCATGCTCATGGTTCCAGCTCCTGCTTCATCCTGCGTCGGGTCCAGTATGTTCCGCCGGCGAGGGCGGCACCTGCGAACAGTCCGGCGAACGCCACGATCTGCGCCGTCTGACCGCGCGAGGTGAAGCCGTCCAGGACGGCGTACGAGTACGTCGCGTTGTCGATCTTGCGGTCCTTGGGCGTGCACGTGACCTTCACGTCGTCGCGACCTTCGGGCCACAGGGCGACCAGGTGCCACTCGGTGCCGTCGACCTCGGTGACGACGTCGATCTTGGCTGCCGGGAGGGTCGTCGACCGGTCCTTCTCCGGGCCGTCGGCCGTGCAGACGATCGTGCGCTCGGGCTGGGGGATGTCGGTGTACACGGCCAACGTGTGACCTGCCGCATCGGCGTTCTTCTCGGTCGTGGGAGTGACGTTGGCTTCCTGCACGGGCTCCCACGCCCCGGCCGCGATCATCGTGGCGGCGACCCAACCGGTCAGCACCACCAGGACGGCGACGAGATAGCCGAACGGGCTGCGCAGCACCTTCACGCAGCCACTGTGGCACAGCATCGTGCAGGCGCGCCTGCTTGACCCGCGCAGTCCTGGGGTGTGCACTGATCGAAACTCTGTTGAGAGGCCCTGGCCTCGGAGAAGGAGGGACCGTCATGGACGAGGTATTCCTGCTGGCCCGCATTCTGTTCGTCGCGTTGATGATCATGTCGGGCATCGGGCACTTGACCCAGACCGCCGCGATGGCCGGCTACGCCGAGTCGCGCGGCGTCAAGAACGCACCCCTGATGGTGCAGATCAGTGGAGCGGCCATGGTCGTCGGCGGCATCTCGGTGCTGCTGGGCATCTGGGGCGACATCGGCGCGCTGGGCCTGGCGGTCCTGATGGTCGTCACCGCGGTGATGATGCACGGGTTCTGGAAGGACTCCGACCCGATGACCAAGCAGACCGAGATGGTCTCGTTCAACAAGGACATCGCCCTCGCCGGTGGTGCGCTGGCGTTGTTCGTCATCCTCGGCATGCCCGGGGACACGCCCTACACGATCACCGACGCACTAGTCGACTGGTACTGAGCCTCGGCTGAAGATCACGGCAGGGCCGCCTTCTGAGTCGACTCAGAAGGCGGCTTCGTCGAGCTCCATGATCGAGTCGTCGATGCTCTCGGCGATCGCGCGCTCAGCGGTCAGCCTCGGCAGGACGTTGCGGGCGAAGAACGACGCAGCGGCGACCTTGCCCTCGTAGAAGGCCTGATCCGAGCCCGCGCCGGCGTCGAGCTTGGCCAGCGCTACCTCGGCGCCGCGCAGCAACAGCCACGCCACGACCAGGTCGCCCAGCACGTAGACCAGGCGGGTCGTGTTGAGGCCGACCTTGTAGATGTTCTTGATGTCGCCGTTCTCGTCGGCGGGGTTGGCCGACATCAGGTCGGTGAACACCGCACCGAGGATCGCCTGCGCGTCCTCGAGGCCCTTGCCGAGCAGCTCGCGCTCGATCTTGAGGCGACCGTTGCCGCCGTCTGCGCTGACGAACTGGCTGATCTCGTTGGCCAGGTAGCCGATGGCCTGTCCCTTGTCCTTGACGATCTTGCGGAAGAACAGGTCCTGCCCCTGGATCGCGGTGGTGCCCTCGTACAAGGTGTCGATCTTGGCGTCGCGGACGTACTGCTCGATGGGGTAGTCCTGCAGGAAGCCCGAACCGCCGAACGTCTGCAGCGACTCGGTCCCCAGCAGCACCCAGGCGCGTTCTGAGCCGTAGCCCTTGACCAGCGGCAGCAACAGGTCGTTGACCGCCTCGGCGAGCGTGGTGTCCTCGCCGGCGTGCTCCTTGAGGATGATCTCGTCCTGCCACGTGGCGCAGTAGATCGCCAGCGAGCGCAGTCCCTCGGCGAACGACTTCTGCGTCATCAGCGAGCGGCGCACGTCGGGGTGGTGCGTGATCGTGACGCGCGGGGCGGTCTTGTCCGACGCCTGCGTCAGGTCGGCGCCCTGGACGCGCTCCTTGGCGAACTCCAACGCGTTCAGGTAGCCCGTGGACAGCGTCGCGATGGCCTTGCAGCCGACGAACATCCGGGCGTTCTCGATGACACGGAACATCTGGTTGATGCCGTCGTGCACCTCGCCGAGCAGCCAGCCGCGGGCGGGTTCGCCACCACCGGTCGCCGGGTCACCGAACGTGACCTCGCACGTCGTGGACACCTTGATGCCCATCTTCTTCTCGACGTTCGTGACGTAGACACCGTTGCGCTCGCCGGTCAGCTCGCCGGTCTGGTGGTCGAAGTGGTACTTGGGCACCAGGAACAGGCTCAGGCCCTTGGTGCCGGGTCCGCCGACTCCCTCGACGCCCTGGGGCCGTGCGAGCACCAGGTGCATGATGTTCTCGGCCATGTCGTGCTCACCGGAGGTGATGAAGCGCTTGACGCCCTCGATGTTCCAGGAGCCGTCCTCGTTGGGGAAGGCCTTCGTGCGGCCGGCGCCGACGTCGGAGCCCGCGTCGGGCTCGGTGAGCACCATCGTGGCGCCCCACTCGCGGTCGACCATGTGACGAGCGATCAGCTTGTCGCGCTCGATGCCGTTCTCGAACACGATGCGGGCGAACGCAGGACCGCACGCGAACATCCAGATCGGCGGGTGTGCGCCCATCACGAACTCGGCCGAGCCCCACACCAGGGAGGCCGGAGCGGTCTGACCGCCGAGGTCCTCGGGGATCTGCAGGCGCCACCACTCCGCATCCATCCACGCGCGGTAGCTGGCCTTGAACGCCTCGTTCATCGTGACCGAGTGGGTCGCGGGGTCGTAGACGGGCGGATTGCGGTCGGCCTCGACGAACGAGGCGGCCAGATCCTCGCGGGAGATGCGGTCGATCTCACCGATGATGCTCTTGGCGGTGTCGATGTCGATCTCGTCGAACGGCGCCTTGCCGAGGATCTCGCCGCGGTCGAAGAGCTCGAACAGGTTGAACTCGACGTCGCGGACATTGCTCTTGTAGTGGCTCATGCCGACAGTCCTTCACGCGTACGGGGATCACTGGGTCTACTGACCAGTAACTTAAGTATCCGTCGCCCGTGCCGATGACACAAGTCGGCCGCGGTACGAAACCGCGGCCGGGCATGAGAAAGCCGGTCATCTCGGGGGGTGGATGACCGGCCTCGTCTTGAGTGTACCTGACGTCAGAACGTTCGGGTAGGCAC